>Ga0105245_10001395_pt1 | contig 21884 bp, 17 predicted proteins | sample KBSM54metaG_FD_81523 | JGI IMG/M metagenome (GOLD analysis project Ga0105245, IMG submission 81523) | Miscanthus rhizosphere microbial communities from Kellogg Biological Station, Michigan, USA - KBS M5-4 metaG | ecosystem: Host-associated > Plants > Roots > Rhizosphere > Soil | place...
ATAACGTCGAACGGGTCGCCGCCATTGCCGGACACTTCGCTCCAAGTGCTGCACACCCAGCGGCCAAACATGTCATGAGAGAACGCGGTTTGTTGGACATCAACGACAAAGTTAGGATCGGGGTTGAGGCGAGGCAGCATAGACGACTCCTTTGGAGGCGTTGGTTACCTCCAGTATGGTTCTCGCCCTGGCTGTGCTCGCGGCTCGTGTGAGCAGGAGGGGAAAGCACGCCGGGTCAAGGGGGTGAGACCCGAAAACGCCGTCTACTTCTGAACTCCAGTCAAGGCGCAATAAGCAATTAAAGCACAATGGCAGATGCGCCAACGTTAATAATGAGATAATTCGCTACATTAATTTGTTCTCATACTCTGGCCACCATTGGAGTCATTGCGGTACTCCGTTCGGAAATAATTTCTGCAGAAATTCTTTGTCGCTGGCCATGGGCTTGAAGCGGTCAAAGTCCACTTCCTCTTTCCATTGCTTGTCGAAATCTTTTGGATTGAGCGTTCTGGCCTTGCCAAACTCTTCCAATGCTGCCGTCTTGTCGCCGGTAAAGTAATCGAGGAACGCCAGAGTCATATGTCCGCCCGCACGATTGGGAGAATATTGAACGGCTTTTTGCGACGCGGCACGCGCTTTTTGCATGTTGCCCGCATCGATAGCTTTGAACGTCTGGTCGCCGTAGTTGTAAGCCAGATTCAAATCCAGCAGCCGCCGCAACTCTGTGAATGGATCAGGACTATCGTCAACGTTGATGTAAACATAGCGATCATTATTAATGTTTCGCCCCCCCAGCTTCTTTACCACCAGCATTGAGGCTGACTGGCGTCCCCGCGCGTCGCCGCCCGCCGAATCTCCGGCTTTGAGCGCGGCGAAAAGTTTTTCTGCCAGGTCACCCTGTGTCGAATCAAAAGCCTTGCCCATCGATTCGGGCACCTGCGCGCCAACAAGAATGTTTCCTTGGGCTGACCATGTTTTGCCCTGCCGATCGCCCGCCCACTTCGGCGCATTCGGCCCTGTATAAGCCGCCACATTTCCCTTCGAGTCGACAATCGCCACCTGCCGCCCATCTTTGCCTTCAAACTTGTCGTCGGCCAGAATCTTTTTCAGGACTTCTGGAGCGGTTAGCCCCTGCCTCAACAAATCAAGCGCCTGCTGTCCGTAACCGACGTTGACATTGGCTTGCGTCGCCACCGCGCCCACATCAGCCATGGCCCACGGCACGACCGATCCTACGGAGAAATATCTTGAAGCCACGGCCACGCCCATCTCGCCTGTCTGCGGGTCAATAGCGACGATGGAAAACGTTGAGACAGTCGGCAGTTTTTGCGCAATGGCCGCTCCGCTGGCCACTAAAACCACAACCAATAACAGCAGATATTTTTTCATCAACTCCCTCCACTACGTCTCTGTGTAGCAGGCCAATGGCCCTCCTGCTTTCATTCCTTGGCGATTTTTGCGTACCCTTGCGATAAAGTTCACGCCTGTATGCCCAGCACATACGCCAGCACCACAATCGCCAGCACACCAAACGACACAAGAGCATACTTGAAATCGCGCTCACGCAAAAACTGCAGGCAGGCCACAATAATGCGCAGCACCGGAGTCACCAGTAGAACCAGCAGACCCGCTGTTGTTACTTTCATGGCCCAGGGCACGGCAAATCGCAGCGCTAATCCAGCCACAGTCAATACCAAAGCCGTGTACGCGCCAAGTTTCAGCGTGAGTGACAACACTCGATCAGCGGCAACATCCTGCCGGTTCATTGGAAGCCTCCGGTCAATAACTTATAAATCATCTGCGCCGCCAACCAGCCGGCAATGCATACCAGCAACATCAGAATATAGAACGCGCGGATTTTAGGAGAGATTCTCGCACCCAGCAGCGAACCCGCAAACACTCCGGCAACCAACGGCGCTGCAATATCCACGCGGATGTCTCCTCGTCCCCAGTAAATATACGCGCTGGTTCCCGCCGTAACGCCGATCATAAAATTGCTGGTGGCCGCTGCCACACGCAGTGGAACTTTCATGAACAACAACATCACAGGGACCTTGATCGGCCCGCCGCCGATGCCCAGCAAGCCGGAGAATCCGCCCGCAATGAGTGAAGCTCCCAACCCGGCCGGATAATTCTGCGGGGTGTAGTCAGGAATCATTTCTTCCCTTTTTTTGTTGCGTGAATCCCAGGCTTTTCTGAGCATGGAGCCTGCGCTGTAAAGCAGGAAGCAAGCAAACAGTAGCGCCAGCGTCCGGCGATTCACTTGATGCGCCACCAACGCCGCAATCAGAGCGCCCACGGTGGTTGCCAGTTCCAGCGTCATGCCCAGCCGAACGTCGGTCACGTGCCGCTCCACATACATGGAAGAAGTCGCGGTGGAAGTGGCAATTACGCAAAGCAGCGTAACGCCAATGGCCTGGTGCATCGGCAATCCAAAATAAATGGCCAGCAGCGGCGTAATAATAATGCCTCCGCCCACGCCGGCCAGCGCGCCAAAACCGCCGGCCAGAAAACCGATCAATATCAGCAGGAGCATCGCTGCCAGCGTCATTGCGCTTTGTCTCGGAGCATTAAAATGTCATCGCCCTCCGCGTGTTTATAAGTCTCCGCCCGCAATACTGACCATACCGAACCAAGCACTACCATTACCGCAAGCAGCATCAACAAGGGGATGCGTTCTCCATCCAGCAACCCCGCAAGAATCGCCACCAGAGGAATAATCAGGCTAATAGTGGAAATCTGATAGGGCTGGAGCTTCTTCAACAACCAATAATAAATAACAAAAGCGGTGGCTGATCCAAGGATGGTCAAGTACGCCAAGCCGATCATCGCTGTTTTTGTCCATACGGCATGCCGATGTGCCTCCAGGGCCCATGTTGCCCATAACAAAACAACGGAGCCCAGAAGAGACTGCAGCCCTGTGGCAACAACGGAGTCAACATCATGCAGCCGCTGCTTTGCAAAGACGATTGACCATGACGTAAGCAGCATGGAACCCAGTACCGCTGATCCTCCGATGATCACCATCCGGCTGGTGCTCGGATTCTCATAGAAGAGGACCAGGATCCCGCCGAAGGCCATCACCATGGCATACACGGCGCGGCGTGGCACGTTGCGATGCATCATGGCCGGCGTAATGAGCGAAACGGCCAGCGGAGACGCGGAATACAAAACCGCGCTCATTGAAGAAGTGACATATTGCTCCGCCCAAAACAGCAAGGCATAGGGCACAGCCATGATCGTCAGCGTGAGAATAAGGATTGCATTCCACGCGCCGCTATCCGCTGGCCAGCGCCTTTTCTGCGCGAATGCCATGGCCAGCAGCAGCACTCCGGCCGCGAAGAGCCGCAATGCCAGCGCTTCAAACGGCGGCACGTCACGGACAACCAGTCGAATTCCGAGCCACGTGGTGCCCCAAATCAGGCAGAGCGCAACATAACCTGCCAGATGACGGACGCTCAGTGATGAACTTTGTGGGGTGGCGATTGCCATGCGAGCAACCAGTCTAACCGATTAGCCTATGCTCACGATGTCTACGCCAAGACTAAAGAAAAAAGGCGCGGCCTACCCGTGCCTCTTTTTGATCGCTGAAAAAATGATTGCTGAAAAAACCTTACTGCGAACTCGGCGCGTGGCTCGGCATTTGTGTAGACGCCACGTTCTTCGGGGTGGAAAGATATCCCGTGACAGTATTTTTGTCCACGCTGTTCACTACCACTTCAAACAATGCGCGGTCGCGTCCGGTATAAAACTGCAGCGGCTCGTTGATGGTACGGTCTTTCTTCTCAATCTTCTTGTCCTCGGCCAGCACGTACAGCGTAAACTTGCTCTTCTTGGGATCAGTCTTCTTAAGCTGCAGGCTCACAATCGAGAGATGCGTGGGAGTCTTGTCCTTTTGCAGCGTGAACTCGAAATAATCCCTGTCACCGCGATGCTTGAGCATCTCCAGTTCGTCGTGCGACGTGGCAATCAATTCACTGTGCTTGTTCAAATCGCCGATGGCATGATCCAGCTTTCCCTTGGTCACGGCCAAATCGTTTTTCGTATCGGATACGTCGGCGCTCACCTTCACCACTTCACCTTTGACTCCGTTAACATCAGTGGTCACGGCGCCAATCTGCTGCTTGGTGGTTTCCTCATCGGCCTTCAGGCGAGTTTCTGTTTCATGCTCTTTGGCCTGGAGCTCCTGGGCCTTCTTGCTCAACTCTTTGTGGTTCATTCCCGCGCGATCCGCCAGCACGTTGAGTGACGCTTTCATCTGGGCATTGGATTCGGTCATCCTCTTGGTCAGCTCCGCCTGCGCCGCAGCCTGCTTTTTCTCCATATCGTTCATGCGACCCTGCGCCATGACCATGAAGACCACTGTGCCGATCAAATACACCACTCCAGCTACCATCAAAATATTGCGCACTACCGGGCTTCCGCCATCGTGCGGCACTTCAGACATATTTATCTCCAGTGAGAAAGCTTTGGGTTCTGCCGATCATTGTTGAGCAGAACTGCTGCTCTGTCAATGAAAACGCCGTTCCGAATGGCCATTGTACTCGGCAGAATTATTGCAAATCCGTGTGAATACACGCCTTAGACTCAAGCACCTGAATTCTGCATCTAATAAAGCGATGTCAATTCGCGACCGATATCCCCAAATCATGGAGCACGTCAGAGCTCTATCCGCCAAGGCGCGGCCTCTCCTGAAGCGACGTGTGATGTCTCTGGCGCTGGTGGTAATCGGCATGGTTCTGCTTGGTTATGTGGCTGGGCAGTATTGGGGAATGTATCACAGCCAAAAAAACCTTGAGGCCGAATGGCAACGTCAGGCGGCCACGGTGAGCGCTCCCGGAAAAGCCCCAGTTTCGCCCGACCAGTTGCTCACCCGTCTTGAGATTCCCAAGATCCAAATGGACGCAATTGTGGTGGAAGGCGCTTCTCGACGCGAACTTTCTGAAGGTCCCGGTCATATGAAGCAGACCGCGCAACCCGGCGAGACGGGAAACGCCGTCATCACAGCACATCGCGATACTTTTTTCCGCCATATCTATGAACTGAACAGGGGCGACCAAATTAAAGTTCGCCGCAGCGGCCGTCTCTTTACCTATGAAGTCACAGGCAAAAGAATCGTGATGCCGGAAGACGTCAGCGTAATCAAGCCTACGAATGACCCGCAGCTGACGCTAATCACGTGCTATCCCACGTACTACATCGGGCCCGCGCCCAAGCGGCTCGTCGTGTTTTCCAGATTGATCGATAGTGATGGCCAACCGGTAAATCAAGCCGCGCAAGCCCATTCCAGCAGCCAGTAGGCTTCGCCTTCTACAATAACAGTGTGAAGTCCTGGGACGTCATCATTGTCGGCGCCGGCATTATCGGCGTGTCGCTGGCCGTGGAGTTACGCCAGCGAGGCGCTACTGTGCTGCTGCTCGACCGCGCAGAGCCCGGTTCTGAAGCTTCCTCAGCCGCTGCTGGTATGCTGGCCGCAGCCGATCCTGAGACACCCGAAGCCTTGCGCCCACTGGTGATTGCAAGCGCGCGGATATTCCCTGCATTCGTGGAGCAAGTTGAAGCTGCTGGCGAGATGCAGGTAGGTTTCCGCCGGACCGGCACCATCTCTCTTTTGCGTGAGAACACAGCGCCGCCTGAATATCGCAGTCTCTCCCTTGCGGAGCTTCAACGTTTGGAGCCGTCTGTTCACGCAGCCGGGCATTCTGCATTCTTTGTTCAAGAAGATAGCGTCGATCCACTTTTGCTCATGCGAGCTGCGCTGGCAGCGGCCCGAAATCTCGGAGTCGAAATTCGCGCGCATGTGCCGGTCACAGAAATGCGCGCACACAAGAACACGGTTGAAGTCGTGACTCAAGCAGAAACTTTTTCGACCGCGGCAGCAGTCGATTGCCGCGGTGCTTGGTCAGGCGCGCCGGTACGTCCGCGCAAAGGACAGATGCTTTACGTCTACCCTGAGGCCAGTATCCTGCAGCATGTATTGCGCACGCCAGAGGTTTACATTGTCCCTCGCAGCTCAGAAAAAATTCTTATTGGCGCAACCGTGGAAGATGCTGGCTTTGATAAGTCTGTAAACGCAGCCACAATTCGCGAACTCCAAGCTGCCGCCGCAAAATACGTTCCAGCGCTCGCGTCCGCTCCAATCACCCAGAGCTGGGCGGGCTTGCGCCCCGGCACGCCTGACGATTTGCCTATCCTGGGACCAACCAATATTCCTGGCGGATTCGTTGCCACCGGCCACTTTCGCAATGGCATCCTGCTTGCCCCGGTAACGGCACAAATCATGGCCGATCTTGTCCAAGGCCGCCCCTCGCCTCTCGATATCCGTGCCTTCTCGCCGGACCGCTTTCCTACCGCACAGAAGTAGGCCGCAGCTACAAACTGCGTTCTAACCGCGCCTGATCTGTGCAAGAATAGCTTTGTGGATCTTGAGTACCTGCTTATACAACTTCTGCTCAAATTGGGCGTAGCCACGGCTGTTGCCAGCGCGCTGGGCCGCTCCCATGAGTTCAAGAAGCTGCTTTTTGCCCGCAGGCGATCCCGCGAACGCAACATCCTCTTTGTCCTCTTTACCTGCATTCCTTTCGCCCTTGGTGTGTATTTCCGTTTTCGCGTAAAAAACTTTCAGTGCGCCGATCTCGGCTTTGAAGCTGCGATTCTCGTCGGTGTTCTAGGCGGACGCGTCGCCGGGACTCTCGGCGGATCCATTATGGCAATCCCTGCACTCTTTCACGGTGAATGGCTTACGCTGCCGGTAAATGCCGGCGCGGGAATGCTGGCCGGATCGCTACGCCACTTCTGCCGCAATGAAGAAGAAATTTGGACGTTCTCTCCTTTCATCGACCTCAGCGTGTACCGCTGGGTAAGGCGCAATCTGCGTCATCCGCGTATCGATTGGCAAACCGCATTTTTCCTGATGATTATTGCGCTGCAAGCTGCGCGCCTTCTCTTGCAATACGCTGCGCCAAAAGAGATTTGGGCCCTTTCAATCAATAGTCCTGGAGCGCTGCTGGCGGTCGTTGCCGCCACGGTTGCAACTATTGCCATCCCGATCAAAATCTGGAACCTCACACGCATAGAGATGAAGCTGGAAGAGCAAGAGCGCCTTTTACTTGAGGCCCGGCTTGACGCGCTGCAAAGCCAGATCAACCCGCATTTTCTGTTTAACACGCTAAACTCCGTCTCTTCGTTGGTGCGTTTTGATCCCGATCGCGCGCGCGAACTGATCTTAAAGCTTTCCAAAATCCTGCGCAGGTTGCTGGGCAAGCATGATGAATTTGTCCAGCTGCGCGATGAGATTGAATTTGTGGACGACTATCTTGACATTGAAGTCGTGCGCTTTGGCCGCGACAAGCTTCGCGTCTATAAGCACCTTGATCCTGAGACGCTGGACATCGTGATCCCGGCAATTTTGTTGCAGCCGCTGGTGGAAAACTGTATTAAGCACGGCCTTGCTCCCAAGGTCGATGGCGGAAGCATCACGATCCGCAGCCGCATCCAGGACAACAAGCTGATGATCCAGGTGGAAGACGACGGCGTGGGCATGAGCGCGCCGCCGGCGGTCGCTGCTGAACAAATGGGCTCAGGCCGCGGCATCGGCATGGTCAACGTGGCTGAGCGCCTGCATGTGTTGTTTGGCGACGAAGGCAAGCTCACCGTGCAAAGCCGCGATGGCCACGGGACACTCGTGATGTTGGAAATGCCGGTGCTCGATACCGAAATGCCTGCTCCAGGCGCTGCCGCAGCTATCTATGCCGCGCGTTCCAACACACGCTCATAAAACCGTTCATATTCAGGAATGATCTTGGTGGAGCAGAATCGCGTCTGCGCTTCCCAGCGCGCAACTTTTCCCATCTCGCGCAAGCGCTTTTCGTCGGAAAGAATGTCAATCGCATAGCGCGACATCGTTTCCACGTCGCCAACTTCGGCAAGATAGCCACTCCGCTCATGGTCAACCACTTCTGCAACGCCGCCCACGGCGGTCGCCACGGCGGGCACCTCACAGGCCATGCCTTCCAGCGCAGACAGTCCAAAAGACTCCATCTCACTTGGCACCAGCATCAGGTCGGCGATCGAGAGCTTTTCATAAACGCGGTCTACCTTGCCCAGAAACTCCACGCGATTGCGCAAACCTTTCTGGTTCACCAGCCACTCTGCGCGTGAGCGCTCCGGCCCATCGCCCATCAGCAGCAACCGCGCCGGCACTTTCTTTTGCACTCGATCAAAGATCTCAATGACATCGCAAATCCGCTTGACTGGACGAAAGTTCGACACGTGCACCAGAATGCGCTCGTCTTTTCCAGCGAATTCAGCGCGATTTTCCGCCGCCTTGGGATCGCGCGTATAAATGTCACAGTTCACAAAGTTGTAGATCACTTCAATCGGATTCTTGATTTCGAATTCCTGCACCGTTCGCTGCTTCAGGTAATGCGAGATCGCTGTCACCCCGTCACTCTGCTCAATCGAGTAGCGCGTCACCGGCAGATACGAGCGGTCCGCGCCCACAATCGTAATGTCCGTGCCGTGCAGGGTGGTCACAAACGGCAGCTTGCGCGCTTTGCCGTTGGGCTGAGCCGCCAGCATCTGTCGGGCCAGCAATGCGCTGACCGAATGCGGGATCGCATAATGTACGTGCAGAATATCCAGGTTATAGATTTCTGCCACTTCCGCCATGCGCGTTGCCAATGCCAAATCGTAAGGCGGATATTCAAACAGCGGATACTGCGACACCGTGACTTCATGAAAGAAGATGCGTGGCTGCTTGGTGTTCAGGCGGATGGGCTGCTGATAAGCGATGAAATGCACTTCATGGCCACGCTGCGCCAGCTCGATCCCGAGTTCCGTGCCCACAACTCCGCTGCCGCCGTACGTGGGATAACAGGTTATTCCGATTTTCATCCGATTAATTCGCCCATGAATTGATTCAACTCAAGATAACAGGATTCACAATCTTCGGCACAGGTACACTTATTTTGACGAAGGAAGCGGGCAACTATTTGTGCTGCCGGGAGTACCTATCTGAAATATCCCTGCGAGTCATTCGCGCATTCCGAATCTGGTTCGATAGCATCTGGCCCCACCCTGCATGGCGGCTGGATACTGGCTTCGACGATCCTCGGGTCCAGCCTGGCCTTCATCGACGGGACTGTGGTCAATGTCGCCTTGCCCAGTATTCAGCATGCGCTGAATGCCACAGTCTCGGGCGCGCAATGGGTGGTGGAATCTTACGCGCTTTTTCTAGCGGCGCTCATTTTGCTGGGCGGCGCCGCGGGCGACCTCTATGGACGCCGGCTCATATTTACCATCGGCGTGTTTCTCTTCGCCGCCGCATCGGCGTGGTGCGGTTTCGCTTCTGATATTCGGCATCTGATCGCAGCTCGGGCTTTGCAGGGCGTGGGCGGAGCCATGCTGGTGCCGGGAAGTCTGGCGATCATCAGCGCAGCCTTCCCAACGGACCAGCGCGGAAAAGCAATCGGCACATGGTCAGGATTCACCGGAATTACCGCCGCCATCGGGCCCGTTCTGGGCGGATGGCTCGTGCAGCACTTCTCCTGGCGCTGGGTCTTCTTCATTAACCTTCCCATTGCCGCGGCCGTCATCGCAATTTCTTTGCTGTTTGTTCCAGAAAGTTGTGGTCAAGGCGGCAAGCATAGGCTCGACCTTTCTGGAGCATTCCTGATTACCCTTGGCCTGGGCCTGCTCGTCTTCGGCATGATTGAAGCGCCAGGGCTCGGCTGGAGGAATCCTGAATCGTGGGGAACTGCCGCTGCCGGTGCCGCGGCAATCGGTCTTTTCCTTTGGCGCGAGGCCAGAGCCGATACTCCTCTGCTTCCCTTACAACTCTTTCAGTCCAAAAATTTCAGCGGCGCAAATCTGCTCACGCTATTGCTCTATGCAGCATTGGGTGCGCTGCTCTTCTTTCTTCCTTACAACCTGATTCAGGTCCAGGGATACACGCCCACGCAAGCCGGCGCCGCCAATCTGCCCCTCATCCTGATCCTGTTCTTTCTTTCCCGATGGGCCGGCGGGCTGGTTGCGCGCTATGGCGCAAAGCTTCCGCTGGTGATCGGACCAATTGTTGCTGCGTGCGGCTTTCTCTTATTTGCCAGACCGGGCATTGGCGGAAATTATTGGACGACGTACTTTCCCGCAATGGTCGTGCTTGGCCTGGGAATGAGCGGCGTTGTCGCTCCTCTCACCACCACGGTGATGGATTCTGTCAGTGAACATCAGGCCGGTGTGGCGTCCGGTGTGAACAATGCGGTCTCCCGCGTCGCGTCGCTCTTATCGATTGCAGTGCTGGGGATGGTGGCATTTCATGTCTTCAATGATCAACTTGCGCAAAAGCTCGATGCCTCAAAGCTATCCACGCCCATGCAACACACGGTGCTGGAACAGCGGAACCGCTTGACTCAGATTGAACCGCCCGAAGGACTGAATAATGATCAGCAGCAGGTGCTGAAACGCTCAATTGATGAATCGTTCCTCTCAGGCTTCCGCTGGGTCATGGCGCTTTCAGCCGGCTTGGCCCTGTTCAGTGCCGTTAGCGCCTGGGGGATGATTGAAGGTAAGCGACCAAGCTCCACAAAGAAGATGTGAACCAGCAGACGTTCACAAAGATTGACTCCCCAGAAAACCCATGATCGCCTTGAGCGAAGCTTCTGGCTGATCGGTGACAAAGATGTGGCTGGCATGTGGCACCTTCACCAGCTGCGATCCATTGATCTTCGACGAAATTAGATCGGCATTGCCTACCGGAACCAGTTGGTCCGTCTCACCATGGATGACCAGTGTTGGCGCGGCAATTTTCTGTAGGCGGCTGTACGCCTCCCACTCAAAGATTGCCTGCAACTGCGCCTTGTAAGCCTCTGGTTTGGGAAACCATTGCCGGCGGATCGCCAGGTCTTCTTCAATCCGCTCCAGCGGCGTGGATGAATCATAAACATAAGGCCGCATGGCGCGGGCATGTTCTTCCGGGCCCAAACCGATCCCCATTAGGATCTCGGTAACCCGCTTCTCCGCGCGCACGGCATTGGAACCGCCGGGCGCGGTGCATCCCAGAATCAGCGAGCGCACGCGCGCGGGATATTGCAACGCGAACTCCTGCGCAATCATGCCGCCCATCGAGAGGCCAAACACATGTGCACGTTCCACTCCGGCGGCATCCAGCGCAGCCGCGGCGTCGGAAGCCATCAATGCGATGGAATAGGGGCCTGGAGGCGCGTCGCTCTGGCCGGTTCCACGATTATCAAGCGCGATGGTGCGATAGCGTTTTGTCAGCGTTGGCCGCGTGCGATGCCAAAGATAAGAAGGGTATCCAAGCCCCATGATGAGCAACATGGGATCGCCGCTGCCCTGTTCATCCCAGTAAATCTTCGCGCCCTGATTCTGAAAAAACGCCATCAAGTCTCCTGTTACACCAGATCAAACGTCAACTCGCCCAGCTTTTCCAGGCTGCATGCGATTTTGTCCCCCGGCTTCAGCCAGACTTGCTGGTCTTTAGGCTTGCCCTGAATCACGCCTTCAGGTGTCCCGGTAAAAATAATGTCGCCAGGACGCAGAGTGATATAGCGCGAGATATAGCTGATCATCTGTTTGCTGTTAAAGATGAAGTCGCTGGTATTCGAAGACTGCCGCGTTTCACCATTGACCCGCGTCTCCAGCTTCAGGTTGTCAGGATTGATCTGGTCGGCTGTGACCATGTACGGCCCCAGCGGTGCAAAGTGGTCAGGCGTCTTGCCAATCATCCACTGGCCGCCGGTTTCAAGCTGCAGGTCGCGCGCGGTGAAATCATTGCCGGTGCAATAGCCCGCAACGTAAGAAAGCGCATCGGCTTCAGTGACGTTTTTTGCTTCCTTGCCGATCACCATTACCAGTTCACATTCGTAGTCGAACTTCTTGGCGTATTCCACCGGCAGTTTAACCGTGCCTTTGTGATGATTCAGCGCGACGTTGAACTTATTGAAGAGCACGGGCGCTTTGGGAATGGGCGAGCCGATTTCCTGGGCATGCTTGCGGTAGTTCAACCCTACGCAGACAATCTTTTCCGGATGCCTTACCACTGGGCCATACTCAATGCCATCTTCTTTGATAAACGCCGAATGCGCGGCGCTGGATTTGAGCGCGGCATCCACTAGCGCATTTAAGCTTGGGCCGTCTTCATGTTGGAGCAAATCATCCACGGTTGCAGGTGCATACATCTTCAGCAATTTCGCGGCTTCCGGCACCATCAGGATGCCCTTATCGGTTTTTACGGCCACTTCGTAAACGCCATTGCGACGAACGTTCAATACGGTGAGCTTCTGTGCCATGCCGCGCTTCCGTTGTTCGTCTGCGGCGGAGCCAGCATTCGCCATGGTAAAACCTCCTGTGGCGGCCACGGCCGCAATTGCACCCGCTCCCTGCAACACCTTTCTGCGCTCCATAGTCCGACGCTCCTTTCAGGGTGGGAATAATAATACAGATGAGTTCCTCTCAGCGGCTACCCGGTGAGAAACTCGAGCATCGGGTTGACGATATAATTGATTCAAGTTACCGATTTGTAAGGGAGCCCAGGTTCGCGTGAAACATTTCCGTTTCGTCCTTGCGGCGATGTTAACTCTAAAGCTAGCCGGTTTGGCGCAGACCACTGAGTCAGCGCAGAAAACTGGTTTCGCGCAGAAAACCGAGTCAGCACAGGCGACTACTTCAGCGCAGACTTCACCCGATCCTGCAAATGTCCTGCAGCGCACTGGCCAACGATTGCTGGCCGACTTGAAACGGATGCCCCGATACACCTGCGTGCAAACTATTACCCGCACTTATTACGAGGGGAAGCATCAGTTTCAGCATCCATCCTGTTCTTCATTGATCACGGCGCACGATACGCGAAGAAAGAAACTGTCAGTTGAGGGCTGGGACCGCTTGCGCCTTGAGGTTGCTCTGGTGGATGGCAAAAGCGTTTACTCATGGGTGGGCGCGCCCCGGTTTTCTGACGATACGCTGGACAAGTTGGCCGGCTCAGGGCCACTGGGCAGCGGAGACTTTGGCGTATTTATCAGTGGAATCCTGCACCATGCAACTTTGGTCTCCCAGGGAGAGCGCCTGGTCGATGGCAATCGCCTGTTTGAATACTCTTACGAAATGCCCATCGGCAAAAGCAGCTATAACGTAAAGCTTCCAGATGGCTGGACCGTCACCGGCTATAGCGGCACGCTGCTGCTGGATCCTGAAGCCGATGATCTGGTACAGCTGGTTGTTCGCACAGACGAGTTGCCTCCTGCAAGTTCCGCCTGCCAAGCGACCAGCGAGGTCACGTACAAGCGTACGCCAATCCATCAGCGCTTGGTCCTGGTGCCGTATGAAACACGGCTTTACACCATTACCGCAACAGGTAATGAATCGATGAGCGATACCACCTATGCAAATTGCCGCGAGTACTCCAGCACGGTAAAAATGATTTTTGGTGGTGAAACAATCAGTGCCGGCCCAGCGCCCGCCGCAGCTCCTGCACCGGAGCCGCCCGCGCCGCTGCCTGCAGGACTCAATTTCAAGGCGCACATCACAACGCCGCTGGATAGCGATAGGGCGGCCGCAGGCGACCCTATTGAAGCAGTTCTCACTACTCCGATACGTGACAAAAAGAAAAACGTAATTGCGCCCGCGGGAGCTCTTCTGCATGGTCGTCTGCGGAGCGTTAAATCATGGACTAGTCCTTATGATTCCTTGCAAATTGGGTTGCAATTTGAATCGATTGAAATTGGGGGCAAAAACGTTCCGGTCAGCGCCACTTTGTACCCTCCTCCCCGTGCCATGTTTATAGGGGCAAATCGCATGAGATTCCTAAGACCGGATGATTCATTCGTCGGCGGCACGTTCTTTTTTACTGACACCCATTTGCGTCCCAAGCAACTCGATTCAGAATGGATCACCGTTACCCCCGGCGAGGAGAAAGATAAGAAATAATCGCTCTGGTCCACTGTGCCGCATTACTCACACATGGGTGCAAACCTGGTTCGCAGGAATCTATCAGGGATTGGCCGGCGCCGGAGGGTTGGCTGAGCCTTCGACAGGGCACTGCCATTTACCACAGAGGACAGGAGGATTGTGGTTTGGGATGCATGAAACCAGTGCTGCGGCAAAAGACTACAATTTATAGATACTTTGTGACGACGGATGGAGTTGTGCAATGCCCAAGACCCTTACCCACGAAGATTTAATAGCCAACGCCGGTCCTCTGAACGCGGAAGAATTGCGCAAGCTCGATGCTTACTGGCGCGCCGCAAATTATCTCTCGGTAGGGCAGATTTATCTTCGCGATAATGCGCTGCTGCGCGAGCCTTTGAAGCTGGAACACACGAAGCCGCGGCTGTTGGGACATTTTGGAACAACGCCCGGGCTGAATTTCATCTATGCGCATATGAATCGGGTGATCCGGAAGAACGATCTCAATGCGATTTATGTGACGGGACCAGGGCACGGCGGGCCGGGCATTGTGGCGAACACTTATCTGGAAGGGACTTACACGGAGCTCTATCCCAAGATCACACAGGATGCGGCGGGCATGCAGAAATTGTTTCAGCAATTCTCATGGCCCGGAGGAATTCCCAGCCACGCATCGCCGGACACGCCGGGATCGATCAATGAAGGTGGTGAATTGGGATATTCATTGCTGCACGCTTATGGAGCGGCGTTTGATAATCCTGATCTGCTGGTTTGCTGTGTTGTGGGCGATGGCGAAGCGGAAACCGGCGCTCTGGCCACGAGCTGGCATTCCAACAAGTTTTTAAATCCGGCGCGCGATGGCGCAGTGTTGCCGGTCTTGCACCTGAATGGATACAAGATTGCCGGCCCAACCGTGCTGGCGCGCATTCCAAGAGAAGAGCTGATCGATCTGTTTGTTGGATACGGATACAAGCCATACTTTGTGGAAGGCGACGATCCACCGTTGATGCATCAGCTAATGGCGGCGACGCTGGATAAAGTGATTGCCGAAATCAAAGACATTCAAGCGGAGGCGCGAAGAAATCCTGATGCGCCGCGTCCGCAGTGGCCGATGATTATTCTGCGCAGCCCAAAAGGCTGGACCGGGCCGAAGACTGTTGACGGTGTACAGATTGAAGGGACTTTTCGCTCGCACCAGGTTCCGGTGACGGATCTGAATATGCCCGGGCATCTGAAAATCCTTGAGCAATGGATGCAGAGCTACAGGCCGGAAGAGCTGTTCGACAAAAACGGCAAGTTCATACCGGAGCTGGCGGCGCTGGCCCCAAGCGGAAATCGGCGCATGGGAGCAAACCCACATGCGAATGGCGGTTTGCTGCTGAAAGACCTGAAGATGCCGGATTTCCGGCAATACGCGGTGAAGGTAACGCAGCCGGGCGGCGGCTTTGACGAGTCAACCCGGGTGCTGGGCAGATTTTTGCGCGACGTGCTGAAGCTGAATCAGGAAAGCGCAAATTTCAGGATTGTGGGGCCGGACGAGACAGATTCAAACCGCCTCACATCGGTGTTCGAAGCGACCGACCGCGTTTCCATGGCCGAGATTCTTCCTAATGACGTCCACGTGAGCCGCGATGGGCGGGTGATGGAAGTGCTGAGCGAGCACATGTGCCAGGGATGGCTGGAAGGTTATTTGCTCACCGGGCGACACGGTTTTTTCTCATGCTATGAGGCGTTCATTCATATTGTGACGTCAATGTACAACCAACACGCCAAGTGGCTTGAGGCGGTGCGGCATATTCCATGGCGCAAACCTATCGCGTCACTCAACTATTTGCTTACGTCGCATGTGTGGCGGCAGGACCACAATGGATTCAGCCATCAGGACCCGGGATTTCTGGATAACGCGGTCAACAAAAAACCGGAAATTGTGCGAGCTTACTTTCCGCCAGATGCAAACACGCTGCTTTCAGTGGCGGATCACTGTCTGCGCAGCAGGAATTACGTGAACATCATCGTCGCGGGCAAACAGCCGGAGTTGCAGTGGCTGGATATGGATACGGCAATCAAGCACTGCGCAGCGGGAATCGGCGTATGGAAATGGGCGAGCAATGACGATGACGGCGAGCCTGACGCAGTACTCGCTTGCGCCGGAGATGTGCCGACTTTGGAAATCCTCGCTTCCGTTTCACTCCTGCGGAAACACGTTCCCAGCGTAAGGATCCGGGTGGTGAACGTGGTGGACCTGATGACCTTGCAGGCGGCTGGGGAGCATCCGCACAGTTTGAGCGATGAAGCGTTTGACGCGTTATTTACCGCGAACAAGCCGGTGATCTTTGCATATCACGGCTATCCCTGGCTGATTCACCGTCTCTGCTACCGCCGGCGAAACCACGACAACATGCACGTCCGCGGCTATAAAGAAGAAGGAACTACAACCACTCCGTTTGATATGGTGGTGCGGAACAACATGGACCGTTTTCAGCTTGCCATTGATACCATTCACCGAATTCCCGGACTCAAGGCCGACGATGCAGTTGCATTCTTCCAGAGTAAGTTGGCAGAGCACAAAAAATATGTGGTGTCGCACGGGGAAGACATGCCTGAAGTGCAGAACTGGCGCTGGAAATAAGCCGTAAAACCATACCGCTGATGAACACAGTTTTGACTGATTTGCACAGATAAGCCCAGATTTCGCATTCTGTTTAGGAAAGGCGCAAGTTCCAAGACGCAAGCATCCTCACGTGTAATCGCGTTCGGGACTGCGCATGTTAGTTGGCGAGGCAGGATGACGAGTATTAGAAACCTACAATAAACCCAAACAGGTCTATTTCGGCTATTCATAATCCGTTAATCCGTGTTCTTCCATGGTGAGGTTTTTGCTTTACGAGAGTTAATCGATGGAACAAACCATTCTCTGCCTGAACGGCGGATCTTCTTCGCTGAAATTTGCTGTGTATCGGCTCAACGGCGCCACGGAAGAGAGGACCTTTTCCGGGGCCGTTGAAGGCATTGGCGAATCTATCGGCAAGGCGTGGCTGCGCAACGGGGACTCAGCGCTGCAAGAGGAGAGTGGTAGATTTCCTGACCATACAGCCGCCATCAATAAAATGTTTGTCGCCCTGCGGGAGCAAGGGGTCGAAAAGCTAGCGGCGGCTGGACATCGCATTGTCCATGGCGGCCCAGAGTTCACTGCGTCGCAGCTAGCCGACGTGCGTCTGAAAGAGGCGCTCAAAGGCCTAATCCCTTTTGCGCCGTTGCACTTGCCCAGCCAGGTGGCGATGATCGAAGCAGTTGAGGCGCATTTTCCTGATCTGCCGCAGGTGGCCTGCTTTGATACGGCGTTTCACAGTCGAATGCCGGAAGTAGCGCAGCGATTTGCATTGCCGCAAAAGCTGTGGGAGCAGGGAATTAGGCGCTATGGCTTCCATGGTCTCTCTTACGAATTTGTAGTCAGCAAGCTGGGGCCGGAACTGGGGCGACGCGCCATTATCGCGCATTTGGGGAATGGAGCCAGCATGGTGGCGCTGAAAGACGGCTTGCCCCTGGATACCAGCATGGGCCTCACACCCACTGGCGGATTCATGATGGGAACGCGTAGCGGCGATCTCGATCCTGGAGTGCTAATCCACCTTTTAAAAGCAGGTTACTCCGCTGACCGTCTGGAAGAACTATTGAACCATGAGGCAGGGTTACTTGGAGTGTCCGGGCAGACCAGTGATATGAAAATTCTTTTAGAAAAAAGCCAGACTGATAAAGCCGCCGGACTGGCAGTGCAAATGTTTGCCTACCAAATACGCAAGTTCATCGGATCGTATGCCGCTGTGCTCAATGGCCTGGATACGCTGGTTTTTACCGGGGGAATTGGCGAGCGAGCGCCAGAAGTCCGCGCGAATATCTGTGTTGGTCTGGAGTATCTAGGTATCGCCTTGGATATGCCAGCCAATCGCCGAAATGCCGAAGTTATCAGCGTGTCAGGAAGTAAATGCGCCGTACGGGTGGTCCAAACCGACGAAGACTTGATGATCGTACGCCATACCCGTGAAGTAGCTCTTTCCAACCCAGCATAGGCCAGAACTTCAGGTGCATACCTTTGACTTATCCAATAGGGACGTCAGTCGCAATACGAGACGTGGATCCCGTTCGAGGTACAGTACAAATGCAGACCTTAGATAATGTGCCAGCAGGAGCCCAAAATGAGACTTTACAATTAACAAACTAAGGCAGGCATCAGCTACTTTGCAGGGGGCTTGACTTATAGATCAAAGAAAATGCCCGTGGATTAGAGGGGGTCGATAATAGCGGGACTAACTCTAAGATATTTCTTATTGTTTTTGCATGACTATTAGCGTTGTAATTATTAATGCGTGGTTTAGAATGGCCAGAATTCGATAATGCAAGTCGCCCCCTTAGATTGTTGGAGAAGAGTCCCGGATGCGGATCCTGATCGCAGAAGATGATGCTCCCCTCGCGACAGTTATTTCCCAGGCGTTCAAGTCAGAAGACCATGTGACCAAAGTTGCAGCCAGTGGCGACGATGCGCTGGATTTGGTGCAGAAGGAAAACTTTGACTTACTTATCCTTGACTTGAACCTTCCCGTTCTAACTGGCGGTGAAGTGCTGCGGAAAGTGCGAAGTGAAAACCTGGATATTCCGATATTAATTTTAACTGCCACAGACGAGGTGGCGGAACGGGTGGCGTGCCTGGATGCCGGCGCCGACGATTACCTGACGAAGCCGTTCTCATTTTCAGAGCTTTCTGCCCGAGTACGTGCGGTATTGCGGCGCAAAAACCAGCCTGGCCAGACACATCTTAAAGTGGCCGACCTGGAATTAGATTATATGCAGAGGACCGTGCATCGCGGGGGGCGGGTGATTGAATTGACGCCAAAAGAATTCGGATTATTGGAATACTTTATGCGCAATCCTGGCCAACATATTACCCGCAACATGATCATTGAGCACGTTTGGAAGCTTTCACCCGACACCATGACCAATGTGGTTGACGTTTATGTAAATTACCTGCGCAAAAAGATTGACGAAGGCGCAAAGGTCAAGCTGATACGCACAGTGCGCGGCGTGGGGTATGTGTTCGGAGTTAGTGACGATCCTGACGAAGGGGACGAGTAAGCGACAATGTTTGTAAATGTTGTTGAATAAAGGCTTGATCTGATCGTGGCGTCGGACTTCATGATCGGTCAGAGTGAAAACTTTTTCCCATCCGTGGCTCTAGCGTTTTTTTCCGATTATTTCTTTTCAGGAGGAGCGAGACGGCTTCGGAGTTCTTCAAGAGCCTGTTTTGCATCCTCAGAGTTGGGATTCACCCGAAGAGCCTGTTCAAACGCCCCAATCGCCTTATCGGGTTCATTGCTGTTTAGATAAGCCTCGCCCAGGAACACCAATCCGTCGTCATCCTGAGGCTTTGCTACTGTGTACTGTTCCAGCAAATGCGCGGCTTTTGGGTAGTTTCTCTGGCGCCATGCAATTGCGGCCGCGGTCTTTTTTGCTTGTGGTCCTTCCTGCTGAACTAATTCAGTTGCTCCCGCCGCAACGATCATGGAAGTCACTACCAAAGTCCCCAACTGCAACAGTTTGTGCTGGCGGGCAAATGCGCTCAACGGCAATCCGACCAGCAATCCGGTGATGAATCCGCCGAGGTGGCACATGTTGTCAACGTGGCCGAAGACGCTGCTACCGAAACCCGAGAAACCCAGGATGAAATTCAATACGGCAAAACTGACTACGCTGCTGAAGATAGCCCGTTTTTCCCCGGTCGAAATATTCAGGTCGCCAAATTTCACTCCCGCCATGACCGCACCCACAAGGCCAAAGACCGCACCTGAGGCGCCAAGTTCGCCATGGTTTGGGTCTGAAGCGATGCTCAACAGCGCCCCACCGACACCGGTAATCATGTAAATGGCAAAGGTTTGCCATTTTCCAAATAGTCGCTCAGAAAGTCGTCCCAGGCTCCAGAGGCACCACATATTGACGGCAATATGAAAGATGCCGCCGTGCAAGAAACCTGCAGTAAACAGCCGCCAGTATTCTCCACTCAAGGTAAGGGGGCCGATATTCGTGCCCCAGAACGTCACGTTCAGACCCGGCACCTGCTGAAGCACGAAGACAATGACATTGATCGCGAACAGTCCAACTGTGACCGGATAGAGGCTCAAACTTCCCATGGACATGGAGCGACGCGCGCGACCCGTAGCCACGCCGGCACAACGGTCACACAAAACAGGTGCGACTCCTTCTTCATTTACAGCAAGGGCTGTACCGCACTTCAGGCAGTTAGGCATCCTGCTAACAGGATAACAAGGAAGTTGATTTTTGTTGTTTTGAGTCGCAGTGCAACGTTTTTCTCACAACTGAAAATTCACCTCTCCATGTGGAACAGGTGCCTCTTGGATTTGCAAAATCAGGTGAAAGGAGGAAGGGCTTCCTAGCCCAGACTATTACCAGTTGGAATCAAAAAGCCATTATCATGCTCTGCTCGTGCGGCGACGTTCCAACACCTTCCAATTTCGCTGAACCAGTCCGTTGGGTATTCATTGTCATGCCCTGGGTTCCTCCGCAGGCAATCATACGTGATCACGTCATTGGCAATCCGGTAGTGCTGCCATGGCTCCATTTTAAGGATTATGCAATTCTAAGCCTGCATAAATGAAGATCCGTTCCGTTTTGGAACGCTTTACAAAACAAAATTAGAAAATTTTGAGAATTGCTGAATCTGGTGTGATACCGTCTTGCGCGCGGTAAAACTTCGGTCCTCCAGCGCACTCCCTGCCGGCCTCCTGGAGGGTAAACAGCAGTCGAGCATCAGCCCGTGGAACTCCCCCCTCACGCGCTTGCATCCTGCGAGGGTGACTCCACACGCCAAAACATCAACCTAGCATTTTGCCATCCGGGAATCGAAATGTTTCAACTGCGACCTACTCCGAAAAAGACTTTTCAGTCGGCCTGCCAGACTGCGTCTTTGATCGCAGCCGGACAACAACCGATTCCCTAAAGGAGCCCGAGCATGTCCCGAAAAGATCGAGATGACAGTATTTGGTTGTCAGAGCATTCAGACAAAAGACGAATCCGGGACGCGGAAAATGCACGACAAAACCGCGCGGAAATTACGAAGGCACTTTCCCACGGCCAGATTAGACGGCGTGATCTGGTTAAATGGGGCTTGTTCACAACCGCCGGCATTATGTTGCCGATCCGCGGTTTGAATCCATTTGTCAGATATGCGGTGGCCCAGAATGCGCCGCCGCTATCCAGGAGCGCGATCCTAGCGAGTGAGCCTGACAACATGGGAATCCCCACCGGACTACCCGCAAGTCCAACGTTTGGTGTCCAGCCCTTTACCCAGCCGATGCCACGTTTTGATGTTCTGCAGCGCAACGCAGTGTCAACCTTAAATCCTGCGCCGCAGGCGTCGTCCAACCAGACGCAGCAAGTGCTTGATCCCGGTTTCGGATTTCCCGCTGGAACCACGGGGCCGATTGAGGGCCGTCCCCCAGGAGCGAACTGGGCGCATCAGCGGTTTGCACAGTTTCCTCCGCAGGTAGCCATTGAGGTTACAACCAAGCCAGTGACCACGAATACTACCTACAATCCGGGTGTGACTTCTGACTTGAATTCTGGAATCAATCCGGCCTCACCCATCCCGGCAAAATTTCATCCCAGCTTTCCAACTCAGAACGCAAACCGGGTATGGACGTTCCAGGGCACGTTTCCTCCCAAGCTGACCCAGGTCCGCTATGGAGAGCCGGTCCTGTTCCGCCATCACAATGGCTTGACGACAGACATCAGGAATAACGGCGGCTTTGGACGATACACGCTCACCACGCATGAACATAATGCTCACCACGGGGCAGAGAACGATGGCTTCACTGGAGCCTATTTCTGGCCGAATCAGTTCTACGACTACCACTGGCCATGGGTGCTGGCCGGGTTTACCACCATTAATACCGGAG
>Ga0105245_10001396_pt1 | contig 21874 bp, 19 predicted proteins | sample KBSM54metaG_FD_81523 | JGI IMG/M metagenome (GOLD analysis project Ga0105245, IMG submission 81523) | Miscanthus rhizosphere microbial communities from Kellogg Biological Station, Michigan, USA - KBS M5-4 metaG | ecosystem: Host-associated > Plants > Roots > Rhizosphere > Soil | place...
CCCCCAGCGCCGCCTCGATCTCGTCGAAGCGATAGGCCCTGGCCAGCGCCGCGAGCTCCGCGCCGACGGCCGGATCGTGCGCAGAGACTTCCTCCGCCAACGCCTGCAGCGTGTTCGACTCCCCACCCGCCGCGGCGACGATGAGGCGCCTCCGCAACTCGAGCGGCAACGCCGCGAGACTGTCGGCACTGAGCACGCCTCCATCGCCCGCGGCATGCACGTCATCCGGCTCGCCGCGCACGAACTTCGTGCCGAGAAGATTTTCGAGCTGCCCGAAGACCGCGTCTTCGCGGAACGGCTTGGCCAGGAAGGCGTCCGCGCCCCGCTCCAGCGCCTCGGTGCGCTCGTGATCGAAGGCGCTGGCCGAAAGCACGACGATGCGCGGAACCGTCGTCGTCTGCTCCGCGCGGATGCCGCGGATCGCCTCGAACCCGCTCATCCCCTCCATCCGCAGGTCCATGAAAATCAGGTCGGCCGATTCGCTGCGCCAGCGCGCGAGCCCTTCCTCGCCGCTCGCCGCTTCGGTGACCCGGCAGCCGGCGTTCTGCAGCAACTCGACAAGTAGTTGACGATTCTCCGGCGAGTCGTCGACGACGAGGATGTGCGGCGCCGCCTGACCGGGGGCGAGACCGAGCACGCGGCCCGCGCTGCGCGTCCGCTCGCGGATCGGGAGATCGGAGGCGAGCGGCAGCGCGAGCTCGACGCGGACGGTCGTCCCCTCGCCCCGCCTGCTGCGGATCGTGACGTCGCCGCCGTGGATGCGCGCGAGGCTGCGCGAGATGGCCAGGCCGAGGCCGGCGCCCTCGTTCGCGCGGCGTCCCGACTCGGTCTGCGCGAACGCCTCGAACACTTCGTGCAGCTCGCTCTCGTCGATGCCCGGCCCGTCGTCTTCGACTTCGATCACACCAACGCCGTCCTTCCACGACGCGCGCAGCCAGACGCTTCCGCGCTCGGTGAACTTCACGGCGTTGCCGAGCAGATTGAGGACGATCTGGCGCAGCTTTCCTTCGTCGCCGAGGACCGTCACGTCGGCCGAGGCACTGACCTCGACGAGGACGGAGAGGCCTTTGCTGCGCGCCCGTGCGTGAAACAGCTCGCCGAGTCCGCGCAGCAGCCGCGCGAGATTGAACGGCGCGTCGATCCGCTTGGCCAGGCCCGCTTCGATCTTCGAAAGGGAGAGCACTTCGTTGATCAGGCCGAGGAGGTGCTCGCCGCTGCGGCTGATGATCGAGAGATGCTCGCGGTCGGCGACGTCGCGTCCCGGCCGCCGCTCCATCAACTGCACGAATCCGAGGACGGCGTTGAGCGGCGTGCGCAGCTCGTGACTCATGTTCGCCAGGAAGTCGCTCTTCGCGCGGCTCGCCGCCTCGGCGCGCTCGCGCTCCGCACGAAGGCTGCTCGTCCGCTCCGCCACGATCGCCTCGAGCTCCGCGTGACGCTTGTGCAACGCGGCCATGCGCAGGCGCACGATGGCCCACAACGCCGCGGCGAGCAGCGCGAGTGCGATGAGACGCGCCCACCAGGTCTCGAACCAGCGCGGCTCGACCGTGAGCGCGAGTCGCGCCTCCACTTTGCTCCGCACGCCGTCTTCGTTCGCCGCCATGACGCGGAACGTGTAGTTGCCCGGCGCGAGCTTGGTGTACGTCGCGACGCGATTCGTGCCCGCGTCGACCCAGTCGCGGTCGTAACCCTGGAGCATGTAGCGGAAGGTCACGAGCTCGGGCGCGCGAAAGCTGAGCGCGGTGTAGCGGAGCTCGAGGCGTTGCGCGCCGGGAGGGACGCGCAGAGACACTCCCGTCTGTGCCCGTCCATCGATCAACACATCCTCGATCTCCACCTGCGGCGGCACTTCATTGCGCACGTCGCGCGCCGGATCGAACACCGCGACGCCGCGCGAGGTCGCCACCCAGACGCGGCCGTCGCGCGAGGTGATCGCGCCGCGAAACGCGCCGAGGCATTCGGCGGAGGGCATGCCGTCGGAGAGGCCGTAGACCGTGCCCGAGAGGTCGGCCTTCGCGCTCTGCATCGCCTTCAGCACGCGCTCGCGCTTCACGCGATAGACGCCGCGGTTGCTCGTCAGCCAGAGGTCGGCGCCGGGGCCGGGATCGACGACGTGGAACACGACGTCGTCGTACAGGCCGTCGTGCCGGGTGAGCGATTGCACGGAGCGCGACGCGAGGTCGAGCCGCGCCAGGCCGCCGCCGGAAGTCCCGATCCACACCCCTCCGCCCGCGGCGTCCATGGTCAGGCTGAAGATGCGATCGCTCTCCAGGCCGCGCCCCGCTTCGGCCACGAGGTTCACGCGCGCGCCGTCGCCGCTCACGCGCCAGAGCCCCGCGCCATCGGTGCCGACGAGCAGGCTTCCATCCGGCAGCAGGAGCAACGGCCGCAGTTGGCGATCTTCGAATTCCTTGATCGCGGTCACGTGCCGGTCGTGAATCCGCGCCAGTCCCGCCGAGGTGCTGACCCAGAGGTCGCCGTTCACGGTCTCGACGAGCGCACGGACGCGATCGTTCGGCAGGCCCGCGCTCGTGTCGATCTTGTCGACGAATTTGCCGTCGCGGAAACGCGCCACGCCGCCGCCGTCGGTGCCGACCCATATGCTGCCGTCGCGGCTCTCGATCAGCGCGTAGACCGCGTCGTGCGGAAGTCCGTCCGCTTTCGTGCGGCATTGCACCGGCGCGGGCAGGACCTGGCAAAGCCCGCCCCCTTCGGTGCCGACCCAGACGCGACCCTGGCGATCTTCGAGGATCGGCCGGATCGGATCGACCGGCAGTCCCTCCCGCCGCGTGAACGACAGAGCGCGCGTATCGCGCAGCCGCACCAGGCCGCCGGTGGTGCCGATCCAGAGGCTTCCTTCGCGATCCTCGATGATCGCCCTGATGCCGGGCCCCGGCAGTCCTTCATTCACGCCGATCGCTTCGGCGCGCGTGCCTCTCCACCGCGCGAGCCCGCCGTCGGTGCCGATCCAGAGGCTGCCGTCGCGATCGCGGCGCAGCGTGCGAATGAAGTCGCTCGGCAGGCCGTCGCGCGTCGTCAGCGTACGCACGAGCTTTCCGTCGCGGAAGGCCGCGAGGCCGCCGCCGTCGGTGCCGATCCACATCGTGCCGTCGGGATCGAAGAGCAGCGCGCGCGCGACGTCGTTCGGCAGCCCTTCCTGCGTCGTGATCCGCTGCAGCACGACGCCGTCGCGCCAGCGCACCACGCCGCCGCCGTGCGTGGCGACCCACCACCCGCCCGCCCCGTCGTCCGCGATCGACCAGATCCGATCGCTCGGCAGGCCGTCGGCCGTCGTGAACCGCGTCACTTTCTCGCCGTCGATGCGCACGAGTCCACCGCCCGCCGTGGCGAGGAAGAGCGTCCCTTTGCCCGTGACGTGAAATTCGCGGATGCGATCGGTCCCGAGGACGTCGGTGTGAAACGCCTCGATCCGCCCGTTCCGCGCCCGCGCCACCCCGCCGCCGTACGTGCCGATCCAGAGCGTCCGGTCCGGCGCTTCGAACAGCCCCGAGATGAACGGACTGCGCAGCGCCGGCGAGGTCTGGTGATCGCTGATCACGAACCGCACGCCATCGAACCGCACCAGCCCCTCCTCGGTGCCCATCCAGAGGTAGCCGTCCGCGGTCTGGACGATCGTGTTGATCGTGGTCTGGGGGAGGCCGTTGGTCCAGGCGGTGAGGCGCGATTGGGTGATGGCGCGGGTGGGGTCGAGCGCGAATGCGGCTGTCGACGCGAACAGCGCGAAGACGATGAGGGCCGGACGATGGCTCACTGTGCGTTGATCGTAACTCACGTAGGACATGCTCTCAGCTTGTCCGCGGTGCCCAGGGGGGCAACCTGAGAGGTTGCCCTACGTAGGGCATGCTCTCGTGCCGCAGCCGCCGTCGCTCACCTCGGTCACCGTCATCGGAGCCGACGCCTCGCAGCTCGCGCTCAACGAGTCGACCGGCACCGCGAACGTCGCGCTGACCACGAACGTCCGCGCCTCGTTCTCGCCCTCGCTCGATCCGGCGTCCATCGACGACAGCGCGATCATCGTCGTCGACGCCCAGACCGGAAGCGCCGTTGGCGGCAAGGCTGCGGGCGATGCCACCGGCGTCACTTGGAGCATCACGCCCGGCCAGCGGCTGAAGAACAACGCTCGGACGACGTCTGGTCGTATATCCGTGCCCACGACCTCGACTCCAACCGTCTCCACGACCGCAACTACCCGACCATCGGCTGCACGCACTGCACGCGCCCCGTCGCGGCGGGCGAGGACCCGCGGGCCGGGCGGTGGGCGGGACGGGGAAGGTGGATGCGGGTTACATGTGAAGTGAGGCACACTTATGTTAATGCTTCTGTTCGTCAGCGATTTGCATCTGACCGACAGGAAGGAACGTTCCTCGTTCTCTACGGATATCTTCGTTCGAAGGCTGGAGGAGGTGCTGCAGGCGGCTGTGGCCGAAGGCGTGACAAAAATCGAGCTCGTGCTCCTCGGCGACATCCTCGAGATGCTGAAATCGAAGCAGTGGCTTGCGGACAACGTCCGACCATGGGAGCCCCTGACGACGCAACACGAAAATACGGTCGCCAAGATTGCGAACGATATTTTCGATTCGAACGCCGATTTTTTTGCGTCGTTACGGCGTTTACGTGACCAATATCCCCTGACCGTTTCGTACTACCCGGGGAATCACGATCTGCCGATCAACACCGAGATGGGGAAAGGCAGCCGCCGCAAGCTGCGCGAGCTCCTCGACATTGCACCGGGGGACGATCGCTACTTCCTTCCGAATTTCGATGACAGCGAACATGGTGTTACCGGCGTGCACGGCCATCATTGGGATCGCTCCAACCGTTATCTGCACGGAATGTGTGCGGCCGGCGATTTCGTAGTGATCGACGTCATCACCAGATTGCCGGGCGTGCTTGCGATGCACCTACAGATGGACGAGAACGACCCATCGCTCGATTTCGCGCACCAGATCGACGATGTAATTCCACAGACAGTGAACGCGATGGCAACCTGGCTCGTGGAGGGGATCGACAGGCTGACGCGGATTCATGGCCCGCGCGCGCTGCGCAACGCAACAGGCCGGATTGCGGAGGAGCTGGAGCACCGGATGCGCGGGAAGCGCTTCGAATCGAAGCTCGGCTCCTGGTGGGTGAAGATTCTGAAACGGGTTATCCCGCATCTGGTCGGAAGGGTGGAGCTCATTCGGCCGGTGCGTTGGCTCACCTCACCGAAACTACCGGCTCCGAAAAATCTCGTCGAAGAGGCGCACGAAGACCTCATCAAAGCGGGTGAAAAAACGGAGTACATCCTGTTTGGTCACACGCACATCCCCGAGTACCGCACCATCGCCGGAACGCCGGTTCGCCGTTATCTGAACATCGGAACGTGGCGCCGCGCGCACCGGCGAGCGGACGTCGCGCATCGAAAAGCGGGCGCGTTCGTCACGACGAATGTCGGTGCGATCGCCATCATCCGCAGCTCCGAGGAAGCTCGCGCGACGAAACTTCCCAGACACGAACTGCGGCAATTTTTCTATGTTTGAAGCGACGAAGGCCGATTTCAGCCGGCGGACGCTCGACGAATTGCTCGGTCTTCTGTCCGGCGCGACGGAGGACGAAACGGTCGCAATTTTCACGGAGCTTGTGGAGCGCTTTGAGCCCGTGGTGAAGAAATGCTGGCGAAAAACCAGAAATGTCGAGTATCAGGACTTTGTCAACGAAGTCTTCGAGCGGGCGCTGGGCGCATTGCCCACGCTCCGGCAGCCGAAGGCATTTCCCTTATTTTTCCGCCGCATCGTCGAATCCGTCACCGGAAATCTGATGCGCCAGGCGATGAAGGAACCGAGCGCGCTCGAAGAAGTGGACGAAGTCGTAAGCGCCGTCGAGGCGGAGATTACCGTCCCTCTGATTGTCCGCTCCTATCTGGAGTATCTCGGCGAACGCGAGCAAATCGTGTTGGAACTCGAATATATTTATGGCTACACGACAGAAGAGGTAGCGCGCCGGATGGGGGTTAAACCGGGCAGCGTGCGAAAAATGAAGAGCCGGGCGCTTGAGACGCTCCGCGCGGTGGTCGACCGTGACCGCCGCATGCTGGAGCGCCTTCAACAAAAATGACGCACTTGGAGGGGTGAACGCGTCTTTATGTCACAGAAGGAGCTGGAAAGGCGGCGAACCTTCGAGCTGGCGAAGGAGTTCATCAGCGTCAGCAGGAAGCTGGATGGACTCATCCGGAGTAAGAAATGGAAACGCTGGAAAGACTTCCGTATCAATCGTTTACGTCCTCGATCTGCGGAGCTAGGCCGGGTCATAGGCGACCGGTACAAGGGTCTTTTTCTGCAGATCTTCAACGGATTGAAGAAGCGCCAATTCTCTGCAAATTGCTCCTTCGAGCGTTTTCTCGACACGTGGTGGGACATCGTCGAACAACCCATCATGGGAGCGGTCAAAGAGGAAGAGGTGTCGCACGTTTTTTGGACGGCGGCGGAGTTCGCGGCGAATGCTGTGTTTGGTGCGCCCGTCTCCGCAATCGAAGCGCTTCGTCCAAAGTTCATGTTGCGTCCGCTCGTCGACGAGATTGGCGATGCCGCGAAACGAAACGCACTCCTGACGATGGGGTACGAGCCGCATTCGTCTTCGGCCATCAGCCACTATCCCGCCGAGATGCAGTACCAGATCGGCGTCGCCGCTTGCGAGGCATTGTTCGACGCGCTTTCCGGCATCGAGAAGCTGGAGGAGCTCACAAACGGCGCTGTCCAGGTATCGCTCTTGAAGGATCGTAAGACCGGCAGCGATCAGTTGCGCTCGTGGCTGTTTGGGGCGTGGTAAGGGTGAGGTCCGTCATGCACGAAGAAGATTCTCCGGACATTGCAGGGTTTGAGTCCGATCTCCGCCGCACGAGCGAGGAATTGACCATCCATGAGGCGGACGTCGATTTCGGCGCGCTGGTTTATCGAAAGATCGACCGCTATTGGCGCGAGCGACAGCTGTTCGAGGAGGTTGCCCAGTCGGCGACGTCACAGGCCACGGTAGGCGAAGCTGAAGCCGCGCGTTTCGCCGAGGATCTTCGGCGCACGCGGCAGGAGTTGCGGATCGAAGGAACGGTGGATCTCGGACAGGTCGTGAGCAGAGCGACCTCGAAATACTGGGAATCACGCCGCGCACAGGTGGCGGCGGAGGACGAACGTATCGAGTCTCCCATGATCCCGGCGGCGGTTGCGATGTTCGAGAACGCGCTTACATCGTTTGACGACGAGGCAACGGAGCTTGCGACGGATGCGTTGGCGATCTCGACTCCTTACGCGTATCGCAATTGGTTCGTGACGTGGGCCGGTCTTCTGCTTGCTCTCGTTACATTCGCGGCCATTTACGTGAAGGTCAACGGGATTCCGGCAATAGCCACCCTCGGAGCCCCACTCCACGCGATGAACCATGACCGTTCATACGGCCTCTTGTCGATTACGCTGCTTCTCGTGCTCGGCTCCGCGACCGTCATTCTTTTTGGCCTGCCCACCGTGCGGCAATGGATGCCGGTCATGCTGGGCGTTGTCACCGCCGGAGTGCTCGCGATCATCTACCTAGCGGCGTACGACGATGTGGCGAAGGATTTCGCGCTCGCGCGGCAACAACTCGACGGGGTCGCGTTCAACTATCTGACACAGGGCCGGCCTCAGAATCTGGTCATTCCGCAAACATATGTCATAAAGAATTGCGATTCACCCACCAGCAGTGCAGTCCGGCAGTTGTGCGCCAGGCCGGATGGAATGCGTGGAGAGCTAACGGCGACGCTTTCGATGGATCAAGCCGACATGGCATGGCACGTGGACGGAGCCGATTTGCTGAAGATGAGGCTTTTGTCAGGTACCGTCGATCGAATCGAAGGTGATCATCTGGTGCTTCGGATCGGTAAAGACACCGACAACATACCTTTAACCGACAAGGCGCGTGCACTGACTCCGGGGCAGCGGATCGTGCTCCAACGCGTCGAGGGACGGCCGGACGTGTTGTTGCTCCCGGATTCGCCAGTCACACTCCTTCGGTAGTCGGTAATCCAGATCTCCCACCGCGCCACTGCGTTCGTGGCCGGGAACGCGGCATCGTCATCGGTCCAGAAATCACGCAGCGCCGCCAGACGAATTGCCGTGATCGGCGCAATCAGCGTCTCGTGTGCAGGACGGCCTTTCGGCGTATTCGTCGACGCGTACTTCTGAATCTTGTGCTCGAACACCTTGAGCTCACCCTTCGGCACGTACACTGTGGCGAGCACCTTGTCGCCTGCTTCACGCGTTGCGACGAGCTCGATCTTTTTCCGGCCGTCCTCGAGCGACTTGAGCGCCTCAACATGGCCGGCTTCGAGCTCGAACTGCACGTGCATGGCGGACTTCGTCCCGACCACCGACGCGAGGGGAATCTCTTCGGCGCGATGCCGGGAGTCCTCCTGCAGCTTCCTTAGCTCACTGAGCAGATTGCGGGCGTGCGCCTGCCGATCGCGCTGAGGCAGGGGCCGAGCCTGCCCGCCTCCGCCACGGCGTTGAAAATTCTCCGGTTCGGGGGATGCTGGAGAGCATGTCCTACGTGGTGCGCGGGATGCGCGCGCCGATGCGATCGGCGAATGCGGCGAATGACGGCGTCGCTCCGTTCCAGCGCAGCTCTTCGACGTCGCGAAACAGCGGCGCGTCGGTGCGCAGCGTCGCCAGGTTCTTGAAGAGCAGGGCGTGCTCGCGGTGATCGCCGAGGACCTCGGACGGGAACTGCTCGATCGCGCCGTAGCGGTCGATCACGCGCGCGGCGGTCTTCGCTCCGAAACGCGGGATGCCGGGATAGCCGTCGGCGGCGTCGCCGACCAGCGCGAGGTAGTCGGGGATGAACTGCGGCACGACGCCGAACTTCTCGCGCACGCCGCGATCGTCGCGGATCTTTCCGCTCTTGCGGTCGACTTGCACCACGCGATCGGCGACCACGCACTGCGCGAGGTCTTTGTCCGGAGTCCAGATGCAGACCTTCTCCACGCGCGGGTCGTTCGCCGCGAGAAACGCGGCGGAGGCGAGCGCGTCGTCGGCCTCGAGCTCCACCATCGGCCAGGTCACGACGCCCATCGCCGTCAACGCCTCTTCCAGCGGATGGAACTGCGCCCAGAGCGCGCGCTCGATCCCCTGCCCCGTCTTGTAGCCGGGCCAGAGATCGTTGCGGAACGATTCGATGATGTGATCGGTGGCCACGCCGACATGCGTCGCGCCGGTCTCCAGCATCTGCGCGACGGTGTTCAACACGCCGGCCACGGCGCCGAGCGGCGGATCGCTCTTGCTGAAACGGCGGATGCCGTAGAAGTGGCGAAAGAGCTCGTAGGTGCCGTCGATGAGGTGGACGATCATCGGAGAGCTACTGTAGCGGAACCTCCGCGCAAGGTGTCATCGATTTCCTGCTATATTTCCCCCCATGCATCAGTACGCGGCGCGGGTGCGGAACGCCGGCGCAACGTCTCCCCGATCGACGCTGCTGCGCGTGAGCAGGCCGGGTGACGCGTGTGAGATGGAAGCCGACCGGCTGGCGGATCACGTGATGCTGGCGCGCAAGGCGAAGGGGCCGCAGGAAGAGTCGCGCATGCCGGCGGGGGAAGAGGCGGAGGACGCGCCCGAGGTCGTTTCCGAGGACTCGGACGCAGAGGACGAAGAGATTCCGGTGCAGCGGAAGGCGGCGGGCGGCGCGGCGGCGAATGCGCAGCCGGCGTCATCGCACGCGGTGCGCGACGCGCTGCAGTCGGGCGGCACGCCGCTCGATACCGGCACGCGCTCGTTCATGGAATCGCGCCTCGCCTTCGATTTCAGCCGCGTGCGCATTCACTCCGGCGAGCGCGCCGCCAGCTCCGCGCGCAAGCTCGACGCGCACGCGTACACGGTCGGCAGCGACATCGTCTTCGGCTCCGGCCAGTATCGGCCCGACACCGAGCAGGGGCAGCGCGTGCTGGCGCACGAGCTCGCGCACGTCATGCAGCAATCGAAGCGCGGCGTCATGCTGAACCGCCTCACCACGTCGGTCGTCGGCGGGGCGAAAGCGACCCACATGAAGTTTGATCCGTGCGACTGGGGCATTACCGATACGGAGACGGTCGACGTCACGGCGAAGGCGACGAAGTCGGGCGCGGACTGGATCGCCGAGCCGACCGACCTGGTCGGCCATTACTCGATGCGCACGCGCCTCATCCCGGGACAGAAGGAGGTCACGGGACCGGCGGGCAACACGACCTCCGCCAACCACTGTACCCAGGTCCAGGAGCTCGCCGCCCTCGGCAAATGCCCCGGCGGCGCCTGGTACATGAAGAGCGCGGTCAAGGCCCACGAAAAAGTACACGAGAAAAGACTGGCGCCCGGCCTGAAGAAAGCGGCACCGAAGATCACCACCGATTTCGCGAAGATCAAGGTCGCCGACGCCGCGGGAAAGACCGACGCGACGGCGCTCGCGGAACTGCAGGCGCTGCCGGCCTGGGCCACGAACGTGAAGAAGGCGCGCACGCGCTGGGACGCGGAGTACGTGAAGCTGATCAGCGGCGACCATGCCGGACCGACCGACACCGCGGAGCACAAGGTCGTCGATCCGATGGTCAAGAAGATCTGCGATCACGCCAAGGCGAACGCCTGGCCGGCGTGCGCGACCTGCCCGCCGTAGCCATGAGGGCGCCGCTCGAAGATCCCGATCCGGTACGGCCGGGCAGCGCACTCGCCGGGTTCTCCGCGTTCATCGAAGCCGATCCGGTGCAGCGCGGAGCGATTCACCTTCTGATCGTGATCGCGCACGACGGCAATGCCGCGGTCGACATCATCAACCCGCTCGAATTCCTCGCCACCGGCGTCCTGCTGCTCGACGCGGAGGACGCGCCGATCGACCTGCCGCCCGCCGGCTCGCGGGCGAAGGTCAACACGCGCTCGACCGCCCTCCGCCTCCCCTTCCGTCTCGATGTGTTCGAACCGGGCAACGCGGAGGCGATGACGACGCACTTCGAGCGGCGCGATGAATTGCGGATCGGCATCACCATCGACAAGGTCGCAGACGGATCGCCATTGCCGCCGGGCGAATATGGCGTGGAGATTCTGCTTCGCATCGCCACGAGCGATGCGAAGCAGACGCGGACATTCGAGTCAGCCGCTCACCAGTTCACGCTGACGTAGCCGAGCGCGCGGCGCTTGAGGATGTCGCCGCCGAACGTCTCCCAGTGCTTGTTGTCGAGCGCGTTGGCGACGTCGACGCCGATTCCGAACGTGTCGTTGATGTGGAAGTTCGCCGTCGCGTTCACCACGTCATACGACGGCACCGGTCCGACGAACACGCCGGTGGCCCAGGGGAAGCCGTCGACCCAGCGGTACGACAGCTTCGCGTCGAGCTTCGATCCGCGCCACGCCAGGCCGACGTTGAATTTGTTCTCCGGCGAGTTCGGGAGGAGCTGATCGCCGAGGGCCTGCTTCTTCACCTCGAAATCGAACCACGAGTAGTTCGCGTCGAGGATCCAGTTGTTGGTGATGTAGTAGTTGAACGCGAGCTCCACGCCCTGCGTGTCGACCTCGCCCGCGTTGGTGTACGAGATGACGAACGCCGGCGCGCCGTTCGGCAGGTTGGTCATCGCCACGTAGAGCGGCAGCGGCGACGTCGGAAGGCTCTTCTGCAGCGTGGCGAGGATCTGCGCGGCGACCGGCGCGGGGATGTTCGCCGGCGGCTTGTACGCCGGATAGAGCGGATTCACGCCCGGCAGCAGATCGGTGACGAAGTCGCTGAGGCGGCTCTTGTAGTAATCGACGGTCACGTAGAACTTGCCGTGGTAGATGCCGGCGTATCCGAGCTCGTGGCTGCGCACCTTCTCCACGTCGAGCGCCGGATTGCCGAAGGCGAGGACGGGGATGGAGCTGAAGCCGAGCGACGTCCCGCCGAGGAGCGGCTTGAACGCGTTCTCGATGGCGGAGAGATTCACCGGCGTCGCGGCCGGCGCGCGGAGGAAGAGCTCCGAGTAGTTCGGGCGCTGGAAGGCGCGGTTGTAGCCGTAGCGGAAGATGTGGTTCGGCGTCGCGCTGAAGACGATCGCCGCCTTCGGCGAGAACTGCGCCTCGTGCAGCGTCGAGTCGTCGTAGCGCGCGGCGCCGACGAGCTTGACCTTGCTGCCGGCGTTCCATTCCAGCTGGCCGAACGCGGCCTGCTGATTTTCCTTCTTCGCCGCGTCCATCAGCGTCTGCACGCCGGCCGGATTCGCGGTGTCGACTTCCTGCTGGTTGTACGCGACGCCGAGGACGCTGTGGACCTTGTCGTTGAAGAAGCCCCAGTTCGTCTGGACCTCTCCGTGGATGTTGTGGGAGTCCTCGAACAGATGGGCCCCCGACGCGAGCGCGATCTGGTCCGTCGCCTTGCGTCCGTCGTAGTAGCCGCTGATGTTGTAGTGCAGCGCGTTGTAGTTCACGCGCGCCCACGGATGCTGCACGTCGGTGGTCTGCACGCGGCCGATGCCGGTGAGGAAGGTCGGTCCTTCCAGCGTGGCGTAGCCGCCTTCCAGCGTCACGACGTTGCTGTTGGCGAAGTGATGATCGAGCCGCGCGCCGCCGAAGGAGATGGTGTCCTTCTCCAGCGCCAGCGGCACCGCTTCCCTGCGCAGGCTGGCGTATTCGACGGTCGCGTTGCGCGAGCGTGTGAAGTCGTCTGACTGCTGGTATCCGCCGACCAGGCGGTAGTACCACTCGCTGCCGAGGGCGCCGGCGTAACGGGCATCGGCCCGGCGCATGTTGAGCTCTCCGCCGGTGAGACGGAGGCGTCCGCCGGCGTTGCCGCGCGGCTGCTTCGTGGTCATGTTGAGCACGCCGGCGAAGGCGTTCGCGCCGTAGAGCGCCGAGCCGGGACCGCGCACGAGCTCCACGCTTTCCATCTCGTCGACCGGATACGACAGCGCGGCCCATTCCTGCGCGCCGAGGAACGGGACGGAGGGGTCGCGTCCATCGATGAGCGTCAGCACGCGGCGGTTGAGCGAGCTGTTGAAGCCGCGCGTGTTGAAGTTGAAGTCATAGAGGCCGCTCTGCGTGAAATCGACGCCGGGGGCCGTTTCGATGACGCGCGGCGCCTGCCCCGACGGCGAGACCGATTCGATGTCTTCTTTCGTCGCCACGGAGACGGCGGCCGGCGCCTCGACGATCCGTTCGGAGCGGCGCGAGGCGGAGTAGACGGTGATCGTCTCCGCGACGCTCAGCTTCCAGTCGACCTGCTTGTCGGCGTGCGCGGTCTCGCCGGCGACGATGGCGACGCTCGGCACGTCCGCCACCTGCTGGCCGACGGAGAAGCGGATGGTGTACGTGCCGGGCGGCACGTCGAGCGAGTACGAGCCGTTCGCTTCGGTCAGCGTGGCGCGGTCGGCGCCGAGCGCCTGCACGATCACGCCGCTGATCCCCGAGCCGTCGGCGCGCGTGATGCGCCCCGTCACGCGGCCGGTCGCCGCGGCGAACGCCGACGCGGCAAAGAGAACGAGAAGGAGAAACGAGACACGGCGAAAGGCCATTGAGTCCCCCTGCTTCGCGAATATTCGATTGTGGACGAGTTCGGTCGACGGTAGCGGGACGGAAGGACGGAGTCAACGGGTCAATGAATAGCTCGCGTGGGGCAGAGAGGAGTGCGGACGTCTCGTCCGCACATTAACGCGGATGAGCGGACGAGACGTCCGCTCCCCTCTTCAGATGCGCCGCGATCGCCTCATTCACGATTGCGGCGTGGGAGATCGGTCCCATGTGGCCCACTCCGTCGATGAATCGCGCGGTCGCATGCGGCAGCGCGGCGCCGAGCTTCGCCACGACGCGGCGCTCGGCGAGCGGCGAGTTCGCGCCGCCGAGGATGAGCGTCGGCGCGGTGATGGTGGCGTAGGTCGCGCGATCGGTGCGGTCGGCGGCGAGGCTCATCACCTCCTGAAACACTTTCCACCCCATCGTCCGAAACGCGCGCCGCGTCTCTTCGCCCAGGCGCTCCCACGCGCCCGGGCCGTTCCACCAGTCGATGAACGCGCGGAGCCACGCCTCGTCGACGCCGCTTTCGTCACGATCCCAGGTCTGCTTCACGAGCAGGAGCTGACTCCACGCGTCGGCGTCTTCGACCGGATCGAGCATCCCGAAGGCGACCGGGTCGAACACGGCGATCGCCTGCACGCGCTCCGGCCGCCGCAACGCGAGCTGCAGCGCGAGGAAGCCGCCGTAGGAATGGCCGACGAGAGCGACGCGGTCGTCGCCGTCGCCGAGGAGCGACTCGACGAAATCGAGGTCCTGGCGGAAGTGGAACGGCACGCCGTCTGGCCACGGTCCCGAGTCTCCGTACCCGAGGAGATCAGGCGCGAGGACGTCGAAATCGGGGGCGAGGGCCTCGGCCAGTTTGCGCCATTGGCGGGAGGTGAAGCCGCCGCTGTGGAGGAGAAGAGCGCGTTGCATGCACGAGACGGTACACCTCGATCGTCCCTCTCGCGACGCCGAATCGCTATCTGATCTCCGCCATCAACCCCATCGACGACGACAGCTGGCTGTTCCAGATCGACGACGGCACCGGCTACCTCACCGACGCGAGCTTCATCTCCTCGACGCGCATCCGCCGCCTGCGTATGACGTCGCTCGGCGTGCTCGCGGTCGGAGAACGGATCGCGAACCCGGACATGTCGATCGCTCCGATCATCCTCGCTCTCGACACGATGAGCGCCGCTCCGTGAACAAGCAGCCGTGGAGCTTCGCCATCGCGGATCATCATCGGCGGCTTCGTCACCACCGGCTCGACCCCGCGCGGCTTCGTCGCATCGACGCCCGTGACCAACGGCCGCGGCAGCGCCACCTGCTCGGTGGAGACCGGCGTCACGTTTCCCGAGGCGGAACTGGACGCCCGGCCCTCGTCCCACCGATCCTGCCGCTCGTCATGCGGGCGCTCGATTGGTCGACGGATGAGGGTCGGGATCTGGATGTGAAGAAGGGTTGCCTGGATATGCAGTGAGCGACCGGTTCCCGCCTTCGAGTGTTTCAACGACCTTCCGCAGCCGCGCGTTCTCCAGCTCCGCCTTCTCGGTCTGTTGGTCGCGTTCCGCGAGCTCCCGCTCCAGCACGGCGATCCTCCGTTCCAGATCCTGCGCGGACACCGTTTCCAACAGCCCCCGCTGCAGCAGCGCGGCGAACTGCTCCGCGGGCACAGGGCGGCCGAAATAGAATCCCTGCCCCTCGTCGCATTGGTGAGTCTGCAGAAACGCCAGCTCCTCCAGAGTCTCCACGCCCTCCGCAACGACCCGCAGCTTGAGGCTGCGCGCCATGCTGATCACCGCCGTCACGATCGACGCATTGTCGCCGGCGGTGCTGATGTGACTGACGAACGACTGGTCGATCTTGAGGGCGTCGACCGGAAACTTCCCGAGATAACTGAGGCTGGAGTAACCGGTACCGAAGTCGTCGATCGCCACCTGCACTCCCCGTTCTCTCAGCGTCTGCAGGATCGACGCGGCGGACTCGGAATGCTCCATGAGGACGCTCTCGGTCAGCTCCAGCTCGAGGAATCGGGGATCGAGGCCCGTGTCGTCGAGGATCGAGAACAGACCCCGCAGGAAGCTCTCCTGGTGCAATTCCCGCGAAGAAACGTTGACGGCCATGGTCGTCACCGGAAGTCCCGCATCGACCCAGGCTCGGGCCTGGCGGCACGCCTCACGAAGGGCCCAGTTGCCGATCGGCAGAATGAGGCCGCAATCTTCCGCGACGGGGATGAACTGGTCCGGACAGATCAATCCGCGGGTGGGATGGATCCAGCGGATCAGCGCTTCCGCGCCGGTGATCGCTCCCGTCCTGAGATTGACCTTCGGCTGAAAGTGCAGCACGAATTCCTGCCGCTCCAGCGCGCACCGCAGATTTTCCTCGATCGATTGCCGCTCCACGGCCCGGGCGTTCATCTCCGGCTTGAAGAACTGACAGCTCTGCCGTCCGTTTTCCTTCGCCTGATACATCGCCGTGTCGGCGTTTCTGATGAGCGTCTCGGCATCCAGCCCGTCATCGGGAAAGACGCTGACGCCGATGCTGGTCGTGACATGAAGGTCGTGCTGGTCGATGGAATGAACCTCGGCCACCGCGTGCAGCATGCGCTGCGCCGCGGCCGCGATGTCCTCCCAGTGGTCGGCTTCCGACAGCAGGACGACGAACTCGTCGCCCCCTGCCGGCTCACCGTGTCCGAAGTGCGCACGCAATTCACGAGTCGCCGGGCGATCGATTGAAGCAGCTTGTCGCCGATGGGATGGCCGAGTGAGTCGTTGATGTGCTTGAAACCGTCGAGATCGAGAAACAGCAGCGCCACCTGTTTCCTGTGACGCGGCGCCAGGGCGATGGCCTGGTGAATGCGGTCGTTCAGCAGGAGGCGATTGGGCAACCCGGTCAGAAAGTCATGCTGGGCGGCGTAGGTCAGCTCCAGCGACATGGCCCGGGCTGCGCTCACGTCGTGGAACACGATGACCGCTCCCGCCGGCTTCCCGTCACGGTGATAGATGGAGGAGCCGCTGTCTTCAATCGGAATCTCGACTCCGTCATGCCGGATCAGGACGCAGTTCGGCGGCAGGCGCACCGATCGATCCTCCGAGGCCGTGGCCATCGGATTGGCGATGGTCTCGCGACTCATGGCGTCGATGATGCGGAGAGTTTCGGCCATGGGCCGGCCTGCCGCTTCCTGCCACGACCAGCCCGACATGTTTTTCGCCACCAGATTGAGGAAGGTGATATTCCCCGAGACGTCGGTACAGACGACGGCCTCGCCGATGCAATTGAGCATGACCTGGGCGAGCTGTTTTTCCTCGACCAGCGCCTCTTCGATCGTCTTGCGCTCGACGGCATTGCGCACGGCGCGCAGAACGGCGCGCGGTGCGATCTGGCCTTTGACCAGATAGTCCTGCGCCCCCTCCTGCAAGGCCTGTAATGCCAGCGAGTCGTCATCGCGCCCGGTCAACACCACGAGGGGACTGCGAGGCGAGGCGGCGCGGATCCGGCGGACGGCGTCCAGTCCTTCCGCGTCGGGCAGCCCCAGGTCGAGCAGGATCGCGTCGACCGCATGCTCCGCCAGATGCCTCTCCGCCGCGCTCATGTCGCCGGCATGAGTGAATTCCGTTCCGGGCGAGCGGCGCTCATCGAACATCGAGCGGAGCAAGGAGGCCGCTCCGGGATCGTCTTCGACCAGGAGAAGCCTGGTGATCGGGTTACCGCTCATTTTTTTCCATTGAAAACGGGCGCGCCTGTCGGGGCTGCTGATCAGGGGGAGATGGAAGGCATGTGCCAATGAAGGTGGCGAGGCGTGATCGTTACGAGCGTTGTAAACTCCTGTGACGCATGCCGACCGCAAACGCGCGAGTCGTTCCGACCGAGATCGTGACGCTCGATCCTGAGCGTGTCATGGGTGGACTCAACGAGTTCGAGCGACGACACGCTCCGGAGCAACTCTTCGCGTGCGGCGATGTGTCGCTCCTGCACGCAACGTCCCGCGTCGCAGTGGTCGGCTCCCGAAAGGCTTCGCTTCCGGGGCAGAAACGCGTGGCGAAACTGGTCAGCGCACTGGTCGCGCGCGATGTCGTGATCGTCAGCGGCCTCGCAGCGGGGATCGACACGGCGGCCCACGAAGAGACTCTGAAGCGGGGCGGTCGCACGATCGCTGTTCTCGGCACACCGCTCGATGAAGCTCATCCCCCCTCCAACGCGTCGTTGCAGCAGCGCCTCATGGAGAGTCACCTCGTCGTGACACAGTTTCCGGTCGGACACCCGACGTTGCGCTCGAACTTTCCGCGCCGCAATCGAACCATGGCGCTTCTTTGCGATGCGTCTGTGATCGTCGAAGCCGGGGAATCGAGCGGGACACTGTCCCAAGGGTGGGAGGCGCTCCGTCTCAATCGGCCACTCTTCATTCTCAAGTCTGTGTTTGAAAATGACGCACTGACCTGGCCCGCGGAGATGCTGACGTACGGCGCCCACGTGCTCGAAGACGTCGAGCAGATCCTGCAGGTTCTGCCGATCGGGCTGCCGCCGCTCGAGGAAGTTGCTTTCTAAAATCGCCTTCGGTTCGTTTCTCGTCTACGCTCCACGCGGATCGAGCGAAATCTCGCGCAGAGCCAGGCAGTTCGTTCGCGCTCTGAAAGTAGAAAGGCCGATCGGCAGCCCTCGTCAATCGCCATCGAAATACGCCGCACGGCGTCTGGCCGAGGCGCGACGATGCTCGCAGCGGCAAGCCGGCTCGCAGAGATCTATCCGCGCGCAACGATCATCGGCTTCGCGCTCGTGCGTACTCTGGGATTCGTGGACGACATCGATCGAATCGTCGAAGCTGCCGTGGGGAGCATTACGTTCCGCGGCGACGAGGCATTGCGAGAGCCGTAGAAGCGCAAGCATCCGATGCCGCACCGCTTCCATGCTGATGGCACACGCAAGCAAACGCCTGTGAACCGCATGAATCCCACCCCTGACCGCCTGAATCCCATCCCTGAACACATTTATCCGACCCGCTCACGCATGAATCCCATCCGAGGATCGGATTCATGTGTCCGGGGATGGGATGAGTCTCGTTCCGTGGACGATGAATCTCATCCGAGGATGGGATTCATCTGTTGATCGATCGGATGAATCTCGTTCTGTGGACATTGAATCTCATCCGAGGATGGGATTCATGCGTTCACGCGACGTATCATCGACCGCATGCCTCAGTCGCGAGCGAAACACGACGACGCGATCCGGTTCGGGGCACTGATTTCGCGCCTGCGCCTGGCGCGCGGCTGGTCGCTCGTGGAACTCGCGTCGCGTAGCGGCATGAACGACACCTACCTCGGCGTGATGGAGCGCGGCGGCAACATGCCGACGCTCGCCACTCTCTTCAAGCTCGCCGAGGTCTTCGGCATGGAGGCCGCGGAACTGGTGCGCGAGATCGAGCAGGAGCGGCGCGAGGCGGGTTCCACGCCGCGGTAAGCACCCCTCCGCTGCACGGAACTTGCACCCCCACAACCAACCAGCATTCCGGAGAGCACCCAAACAGGAGGCGGCATGATCACGCCGACAGATCAGCGTTCTGTTCATCTGGCAGGGTCGGTTCTCGACCGTGCCCGTCATGTCTGCGCCTTCTTCCACTCCCGCGACGAGGAGTACCGCGTCCTGATGCCCTTCATCGTCGAAGGTTTCGCGCACGGCGATCGGGCCTTTCATATCGTCGATCCGCTTCACCGGCCCGAGCACATGCGGCGCCTGCAGGACGCCGGCATCGAGACTGAATCGGCCGAGGCGAGCAGACAGCTGACCGTCATCCGCTGGGAGGATGCGTATCTGCGCGGCGGACATTTCGATCAGAACGCCATGCTGGCGCTGATCGAAGAAGTGCTCCAGGCGGGAAAGACGGAGGGCTTTCCCCTCACCCGCCTCGTGGCCAACATGGAGTGGGCCCTCGAGGACCGGCCGGGGGTCGAAGACATCGTCGAGTACGAGACCCGCTTGAACTACGTGCTGCCGAAATACGACGACGCCGTCACGTGAACGTACGATCTCGCCAAGTTTGGCGCAGGCGTCGTGATGGACATCATGAGAACGCACCCCATGGTCATCATCGGAGAGCTGCTGCAGGAGAATCCGTTCTTCGTTCCGCCGGACGAAATGCTCGCCGAGCTCCGCGGGCGGCGGACCGTCGATGACACCTAGCGATCCCCTGCGCCGCACATTGCGCGACGTGGTGGCTCTCACCATGCTGCCGACGGTCTGGTCGACGTACGATCCCCGCCAGATCTGCGCCGATCTCGTCGACGTCGTGGCCCGCATGGTCGACGCCGATGGCGTCTACCTCGCCTCTCCGGCCAACGACTGCAACGAGCTGCTCTGGCTCAAGAACGAGAGCGATCACGAGCTCCGTGACTGTCTGCGCAACGAAGCGGGCGACGGCGCGCCGGGTGACGTCCGTCTGCTTGCCGCCACGCTTTCTCTGCACGCCGACGATCGCTTCGTCGTGGCGTCGCGGCGGGCTGATTTCCCGAACGAAAGCGAGCGCCTGCTTTTCCGCGTAGCCGCCAATCAGGCCTCCACGTGGCTGGAGTGGAAGCGCGCCGAGACGGCGGTCGCCGAGCAGACCGCGCTTCGCCGCGCCATCGAGGAGTCGATGCTCGCCGGCGTGTCGGTGATCGATGCCGGCGGCCGGCAGACGTACGTCAATCGCGCATTCGCAGAGATGGTCGGCTGGCCCGAAGAGGAGTTGATCGGGCAACTGCCCCCGTTTCCCTACTGGCCTCCGGAGGAACGCGGCGCGCTGGAAGCCGCGCTGGCGGAAGTCATGGCGGGACGCATCAATCCCGCCGGTTACGAGCTTCGCCTTCGCCGGCGGGACGAGACCCGCTTCGACGCGCTCGTGCTGACCTCCCGCCTGGGTCGAGGCCCCTTCCACCAATTCCTCTCCTCCGTCCACGACATCACGGAGCGCAAGGCCGCCGAGCGGAGTACGCGCTTTCTCGCCGAGGCCGGCGAGATCCTCAGCCGCTCGCTCGATTACGAGGAGACCTTGCGTGCCATCAGCGCGCTGATCGTCCCGCGTTTCGCGGACTGGTGCTTCATCGACCTCGGCGACGAGGACGGCGCCTTCAGGCGTGTCGCGGTCGGCCATCCGCCAAGACCGGAGAACGAAGTCATCGCGCGACGGCTCCAGCGCGTCTACGCGCCGAAGAACACCCTGCACGGTGTCACGGCGACGCTGCCGACAGGACGGACGTCGGTGATGAACGACGTCTCCGATGACATCCTCATCGCCGCCAGCCGCGACGACGAGCATCGCGAGACGCTCCTCTCGATCGGTTTGCGATGCTTCATCTCGGTTCCGATGACCAGCCACGGCACGACGTTCGGCGTGATCACGTTCCTGGGGACGAACGTCCGGAGCCGCTTCGAGCCTTCCGACGTCGCGCTGGCCGAGGAGCTGGCGCGCCGGGTTGCGCTGGCCGTCGAGAACGCGCGTCTGTATCGCAGCGCGCAGGAAGCGAATCGCGCGAAGGATGAATTCCTCGCCAACCTGTCGCATGAGCTGCGCACGCCGCTGACCGCGATCCTGGGCTGGGTTCACCTGCTGCAACTCGGAGATCTCGAACCGGCGCAGCTGACCCTCGGCCTGCAGACGATTCGGCAGAGCGGCGAGGCGCAGGCCCGGCTCGTCGACGAGCTCCTCGACGTCTCGCGGATCATCACCGGCAAGCTGCACATCAGTCCCGCCTCCATCGTTCTGGCCGACGTCGTGAACGGCGCCGTCGCCGCCATCCGCCCCACGGTCGATGCAAAGCGTCAACGAATCGAAGTGGACATCCGCGACCCCGAGGCGCACGTGCTTGGCGACGCGTCGCGCCTGCAACAGGTCTTCTGGAATCTGCTCAGCAACGCCGTGAAATTCACTCCTCCGGGCGGCATCGTGCGCGTCAGTCTCACCAGCGACGGCGAGAACGTGGTCGCGCAGGTCGCTGACACCGGGGAGGGGATCGCGGCGGAATTCCTCCCCCAGGTGTTCGAACGATTCCGGCAGGCGGCCACGGGCGGCCGCTCGCGGCCGGGACTCGGCCTCGGCCTGGCGATCGCGAAGGAACTGGTCGAGATGCACGGCGGCTCGATCGCCGCGCAGAGCGGCGGACGCGGCGCAGGATCCTCGTTCACCGTCACCCTGCCGCGCCACGCGGAAGAAGCGAAGCCGCGTGAACAGAGCGTCGCCCGCGCCGAACGCCGCGACGAGAAACTCCGCTCGCTCCGCGTGCTGCTGGTGGAAGACGACGAAGCCACGTTGACGCTGCTCGCCACGGTGCTGGCCGGTTTCGGCGCCACGGTGACGACCGCTTCTTCGGCCGGCGACGCGGAAGCCCTGCTCGGCACCTTCGACGGCG
>Ga0105245_10001398_pt1 | contig 21867 bp, 24 predicted proteins | sample KBSM54metaG_FD_81523 | JGI IMG/M metagenome (GOLD analysis project Ga0105245, IMG submission 81523) | Miscanthus rhizosphere microbial communities from Kellogg Biological Station, Michigan, USA - KBS M5-4 metaG | ecosystem: Host-associated > Plants > Roots > Rhizosphere > Soil | place...
CACTTGGCATCCACCGCGGAATAGAACTTATCGTTATCGGCAGTTTTCAGCAGATAACTCGCGCCCTCCGCACGATTGTCCTCGAGCAGCTTGGCCGCCGCGCCCCGCTGCTCCGCCTCATCCGCCGAAATCATCACCAGATCGAATCCGCGCGATGCCAGCTTCCGCGACAATTGAACCAGTTTCGGCATCTCCTTGCGACAAGGCACGCACCAGGTGGCCCAGAAGTTAGCCAGCACCACTTTGCCATGGTGTGAAGCAATCATTTTCGGATAGCTGACTTGATCGATAGGCGTCAACTTGGCCGGGCTCTGCGCCGCCAACCCCACAGCCATCAGGACCAGACCAAGCAGCAGCTTCATTTCTTTTCGGGCTTGTCGAGCTTGAAATTCATAACCGCATCTTTGCGGTTGTCGAAGATACTCAGCGTCCGCGCCGCCGCCGTCATGTCGCCGGACTTGGCCGTCACCTGATACTCGATATCCCGGCTCAGCCCCGAGAAATGGTACTGCCCGTCGCCCTGCGTAATGAACGACCGCACCTGCAGCGTGCGCATGTCCTTCAACTGGACGACGGCACCGCTCACCGGCTGCTCCTGCGCGTCCACCACCATTCCCATGACGGAGCGCAGCCTAGCCTCTTCGCGCTTCTCCTTGCGCGTCTGCTCCTGGCCAAACAGCCCCGCCGAGAGAAACAGCGCCAGTCCCGCAATCATCAGCCGACGACGGCTCCGTGCTCGCAGCATGTTTTGGCTCCTACTCATTTGGACTCGGCCGGCAACACCAAAGTTACCTCCGCGCGCTCCTCGCCGCCGATCGCAGCCTCTTTTTCCGCCGCCTGAAAGCCCTTCATGGACGCCTTCACCACGTAAGTCGCCGCCCCCGGCTCCACCCGGAAAGCGAATTCGCCGCGCGCGTCGCTGACCGCTTGCAGTTTCTTTCCCTTCGGCGCGTCTTTCATCGCCAGCGTCACCGTGGCCCCTGGCAAGGAGAAGCCGTTCTCGCGGAACACCGCTCCCGCCACCACCGCATGCGCCTCGTCGTTCTTGCGCTGTGCCGGCGATACACCCGCCAGCAGCAATGCGCAGCCGCACAAGGCGGCGGCCAGTTTACTTCCAGGCCTTGTCCTCATCTTCGTCTTCGTCGTCTTCGTCCGCGTCCTCGTCTTCGTCCTCGTCCAGATCGTCGTCGAGATCGTCTTCATCCTCGTCATCGACTCCATCCGGCACCAGTTCCAGCGGACTCACCCCACTTACATTGAGATTTGCGCCACACTCCTCGCAGATAAGCGAATCCCCTTCGTCCAGTTCTTCCTCGTCAACATCTATGACCGCATCGCAAAGCGGGCAGTTGACCATCGCTCCCCTCCTCAATTCAAAGGCACGTGCGTGCTACCGCGCATCCAAAACTATATTTACCATGAGTTCGCCGCCGGTTCGCGGCTAGGCAGGTTGCAACACGCCGTTGGCACGCTCCAGATCGGCCGCGGACAGGGTGACCAGCGTCTTTTCCAGATCCTCCCCCGACGAGATCATGTAGCGCAAATGCCGCCCCGCAAGCCTCAGGCACCACGGATCCGTCAGCGCATGTCCGGATTTAGCGGCCAGCGTCAGCAGCAACGCATGCGGCAGCGCGACGATCTTTTCCTGCTTGTCCTCCCCCTCCGTCCACACCACAAACTTCACATCGACAGTATCAGCGTGGCGGATGGAAATGCCGGTCTGCAGCCAGCGAAACTCCACCTCCCAGGTGCGGCCAAAAGGATCGGGTCCGGCTTGAAAGCGGCGAACATTGTCAGGCATCGTTACTAGCGTAACAAAGAGCATAGGCTCACACAGGAACGTAGCGCGGTTTTTCTTATCTGTGTCCATCGGGTCCCATCTGCGAGCCAATCTCCGCCCCAGTGGTTTATAATCATGGGCAGGATCTTTATGAAACTCAAGCTGTTGGTTTGCTGGGCGCCGCTGCTGCTGGCGCAGAGTTTCGCGCAGCAGACGGCATCTATCCCCCCGCCCCCCGCCGCGCAGGAGCAGCCGGAGCCCGGCGCAGCCTCCATCAAGGTCGAAGTCAACGAGGTCATTGTGCCCGTGACCGTCACCGACGACAAGGGCCGCTTCGTTTCCAACCTCGAAAAGAAAGACTTCCAGATCCTCGACGAAGGCAAGCCGCAGACCATCGAATTCTTTTCCCGCGAGCGCGCGCAGCCCGTGGTCGCCGGCTTACTGCTCGACCTCAGTAATACCAGCCGCACCCAGTGGAAACATTTTCAGGATGCCGCCACTGAGCTGATGCTGGCCCTGCTGCCCGGTAAAGAAAAGTTCTCCGGCTACCTGATCGGCTACGGCAACAAGGCCGAGCTGATGATCAATACCACCTCCGATCCCGAGCCCTTCGTTTCCAAGATCCGCGACTTGAAACCCGGCGGGGGCGCAGCGCTCTACGACGCCATCTATATGGCCTGCACCAACCGCGCGCTGATCAAGGGTGAGCCCTTCGAGCCGCGCCGTGTGCTGATCGTCGTGGGAGACGGCAACGACAACTCCAGCAAGAAAACTTTGCAGGAGGTTCTCGAAGTAGCGCAGCGGAATCTGGTAACCATCTATGGGATCAGCACCACGTCCTACGGCTTCACCAGCGAGGGCAGCGAGAACCTGACCAGGCTGGCCGAGGAAACCGGAGGCCGCGTCGAATATCCTCTGCAAAATGTGTACAAGGACGTTTCCGGATTCCAGTCAACGCCGTCGGATGAGGGAAACCTGGCGTTTCATGCCAACACCGGCGGATTTGCATCCGCCATCGCGGCCGCTCTTTTTGGCTCGGTCGCCAACATAACCGGGGAAGTCACCACGCAATATATCCTCCGCTATATTCCCGACGATGCGGCGCCTTCGGATAAAGTCTTCCGCTCGTTGAACGTAAAAGTGGCGCTGCCGGACGTCAAGGTACGGGCCCGCAAGGGCTATTACCCGGTAGGCAAGTGACCTGCCAATTTCGAATTCGCAACCGATAAGTTAGACCACCATGTCTCTCGCCAGCACTTCGCCTGCGGCCACGCGCGCCGCCCGCTATTCGCTGCTGACGGTGGACCTGCCGGGACAGGAAGCTGTGACCGCCGGCGTGCTGCTGGAAGACCCGGCCACCGACTCGGTCCATATTCGCCTGCGCCGCGATTGGGAACAGCTAGCCCCGGAAGAGGCCGAGGTCCTCTCGCTTCTCGAAGACGATTTTCTGACGCGATCCGCACAAATGGGCGCCGCGCAGTTCCTCTCTCAACTCGAAGACACGCTTTCCAACACCGTCCGCGTCAGCGATCGCCGCGAGACCATCGTCGAAGACTTCCCGCGTGCGTTGGGACGCCTGTATCGCCGGCATGTGCACTCCGCCGCCCAGCCGTTCATCACCCACCTGCCGCGCTACTCACTAGCCGTAGCCGCTGGGCCCTTCCTGGAAAACCGCGTCGTTGAGGAAAGAGTCGAAGAAGAAGCCTGGGAAGAAGCGCCGCCCGGTCTGCGCCTGACGCCCGAAATGTTCGTAGCGAGGATCGCCGGACGCTCCATGGAACCGCTCATCCCCGACGAATCGTTGTGCATATTCCGCCGCGGCGTCACAGGATCGCGCCAGGGCCGCCTTGTCCTTGTCGAAGCCCTCGATCAAGGCGGGAACGACCGCTATACTGTGAAGCGCTATCGCAGCGACAAGCTGGAACACGAGGGCGGCGAGTGGTCCCACCAACGCATCCGCCTGGAACCGCTCAACCCCGCCTTCGCAGCCTGGGATCTTAACCCCGAAGAAGACCGTTACCGAATCCTGGCGGAGTTCGTCCAAGTTTTAGATTGAACTAGAATAGGATCGAAATGCCACGCTTGTCTTACCTGCTGCTCCTTCCGGCGCTGGCTCTAGCCGCCGACAAATACGATGGCCCCCGGCCCCCCCAGCCCGACATGCTGTACCTGGTGCACGCCGATAACCTGGTTCCCACCGAGGCCGTCGAGGCCAAAGAGGAATCCGGCGTTTACAACGTCCCCGGCGCCAGCTCCCCGGCCCGCACGCCGCTCGCCGAGCCCATTTTCCTGATCCAAAGCGACAAAGTGCTTCCCGAACGCCTGGAGCTGTACCGCTGGGACGTCAAAGGCGGTCGCCGCGAGCTCGCCATCGGCAAAGGCGCCAAGCGCAAGGGCGGCTCGAAAGCGCTACACCTTTCGGTGAACAAACTCGACGGCCGCCTCTATCGCGTCGAAGCCTCCGAGCCACTCGACAACGGCCAATATTCGCTCTCGCCCAACGACTCCAATAAGGTCTTCTGTTTCGAAGTGTATTAAAGACTGCTAGAATCGAGTCTTCGGCATCATTGGGGTTCCTTGCTTACCCGCGTCTTCAAAAGTTTCAAACACCGTGATTTCCGGCTGATGTGGTTCGGAGCCTGTACCTCCACCATCGGCACTTGGATGCAATCGACGGCCCAAGCGTGGCTGGTCTATGACCTGTCGAAAGACTCCTTCTACCTGGGCCTCGACACGTTTCTCGCCCAAGTCCCCATCATCCTGTTTTCGCTGGTAGGCGGCGTCATCGCCGACCGCATGAACCGCCGCAACCTGCTGCTGATCTCGCAATACGTGCAGATGACCACGGCGCTGATCCTGACCCTCCTGGTCCTATTCAAAGTCGTCCATGTCTGGCACATCCTGTGCCTGTCGTTCATCGTGGGCTGCGCGCAAGCCTTTGGCGGCCCAGCGTATCAGGCGCTGCTGCCGACTTTGGTGGGCAAAGAAGACATCCCCAACGCCATCGCCATGAACTCCATCCAGTTCAACCTGGCGCGTGTGATCGGACCAACCCTCGGCGGCATCGCCCTCACCACCGTAGGCGCGGCCTGGTGTTTTGGATTGAACAGCCTCTCCTTCATCGCGGTGGTCATCTCGCTCTATATGATCAACGTGAAATACATTCCCGCGAAATCAAGCGAGCCCATCCTCGACAGCATGCGCCAAGGCATCGGCTTCATCCGCAAGAAGCCCGGCATGGACGGACTCATCGTCCTGGCCTTCGGCATGACGCTCCTGGGCATCCCCCTGCTGACCTTCCTCCCGGTATTCGCGAAAGATGTCCTGCACGGCGGCGCCAAAGGCTTCACACAACTACTAGCTTTCTCAGGCGCGGGCTCAGTGTGCGGCGGCCTGATCGTCGCCGCGTTCGGCAAGATACACGGCCAAGGCCGCACCGCGCTCATGGTGCTAGTGCTGATGGGCTGCATCATCTTCGCCTTCTCGCAATCCACGCGCTTCCCGCTCTCTCTGCTTCTCATCTTCTTATCCGGCGGTGCCATGATGATCTCGATGTCGATGGTGAGTTCGCTGGTACAAGCCGTAGCGTCCGACGAAATGCGCGGCCGCGTGATGAGCGTTTACAACGTAGCCTTCCGCGGCGGCATGCCCGTAGGCAGCCTGATCCTGGGCAAACTGATCCCCATCTTCAGCGCCCCCGTCATCATGGGCTGGAGCGGAGGCCTGCTAGCCCTCCTCGGCCTGTACTTCTTAGTTGTCCAACGCAGAGTAGCCCAGCTATAATCGGAACGCTCCTTATGGCAGTGGAGTCGTTCCTCACCCGCTGGCGCAAGGCGGTTCGGCCCCTTCCCCGGGCAACCCCCAGCGCCGCGCTGCTGGCGCAGAAGCGCAGACAGCGGAGATTACTGCAAAGAACCCTGGCCGTCATTGTGCTCGCGACCGCCGGATGGCTGGCCTTTGCCTACGTAGCGAACGCCCCCGACCGCGCGCGCGCCGAACTCGCCCGGGGTGTGGAGAAGCTGAGCCCCGGCACATACCAAGAAGCGATGGCCCACTTTAGCCGCGCCATTCAAATCTGGCCGGACTACAGTGAGGCGTACCTCAACCGCGCCGTAGCCGAACATGACCAGAGCCAAAAAGAAGCAGCGCTGGCCGATCTCGACAAGGCGCTCGATCTCGACCCCGACTCCACCCGCGCCTACAATGAGCGCGGCCAAATCTATCTCGAAAACGGCGACACACGCAAAGCCATCCAGGAGTTCAGCCGATCCCTCCAAGTCACGCCCACCATCGAAGGCCACTACCAACGCGGCGCGGCCTATGAGAAGCTCGGCGACCACCAGAAAGCCATCGCCGATTTCGATGCCGCCATCCTCAAATCGAGCGACGCCCCCTACGCCTATCGCGCGCGCGCCCTAGCTCGGCTAGCGAGCGGAGATCGCGAAGGCGCGGCAGCCGACCAGCAGAAAGCGCGCTCGATCGAGACCGGACAAGCACCGAACCCTGATGTATCACTTGCGCATTGACGTCGAGCCTGCGCGCCACGACACCCTGATCGCCGAGCTATGGGAAGCCGGAACACTCGGCGTAGTAGAAGGCGACGGCTTCGTAGAAGCATTTTTCGATGACTTCTCAACAGCCGCGCGCTTCGGAACCCCGCTCCCAGCCCCCGAACGCGACTGGGTGCAAGAAACCGAAGACGCCTGGCCGCCGCTTCTAGTCGGAGAAAAATTCTTCGTCGTCGCCCCCTGGCGCACCGAGCCCACGCCCCCCGGCCGCTTCCGCCTCGAAATCAATCCCGGAATGCAGTGCGGCACCGGCCAGCACCCATGCACGCGCCTGTGCCTCGAAGCCATGGAGCGCATCATCCGCCCCGGAGATCGTGTGTTAGATGTAGGTACTGGCTCGGGAATTCTATCGATCGCCGCCACGATGCTGGGAGCCGCAACCGTAGTAGCGTGCGACATCGACCCGGATGCCGCGCGCACGCCCGCATTCTTCATCGGCAGCGTTGACGCAGTCGCCAGCGACGCCTTCGACGTAGTCATCGCCAACATCAGCGAAATTGTCATCGGCGATCTAAAACCCGAGTTCGAGCGCGTGGCTCCGCGCCGCATTCTCTCCGGATTTCAAGACGCCGCCGGCGAGTGGACCTGCGTCGTCGAATAGACTACACCGGCTTTTCCGGCCACTTGTGCCTAGGGTAGCGCCGCGATAGCTCACGCCGAACCTGCGGATACAGCCGTTCCCAAAATCCCCGCAAGTCGCTGGTGACCTGCACCGGCCGCCGATTGGGTGCGAGCAGATGCACCACTACTGGAGTCTTGCCAATACGCGGCGTTTCCTCAACCCCAAAGAAGTCCTGCAACCGCGACTCAATCCACGGCGGCTTGCCAACCTCGTAGTGGACCTGCACCTCCCGCCCACCCGGCAGCCGCAACCGCTCCGGAGCCACTTGTTCGATGCGAGCCGGCCGCAGCGCCGCCAGCAAATGAGCGGCTTCCAGTTCCGCAAAGCTGACCCGTCCGCGGCACAGTTCGCGCAGCGCGCCTTCCACCGAAATCTCCACACCCGCAAACGCCGCCCGCGCCCGCAGTTGCTCCAACGCCTCGCGATCCGCAAAGCGCCCGATGTCGACTTCCAGAGCCTTCTCCGCCAGCAGCCGGGCGCAGTCCTCCGACGGCTGCGCAGGAACGTGGGTCTCGTCGACCGTGAGCTGATCGTAAACCAGCGCCGTAACGAGTTCGACACGTTCCGCAGTCCGGTTCCAAGCGAGCGAAGTAGACTCCGTAACGCCGTCGAGCAGCCAGTCAGGTTGAATCGGCCCAGCGGCCAGGTGAACTTTCCGTTCCTGGACATCGACAGCAATCACAAATTCATAACGACACCCCGCCATCCGCGCCGACCCGCCCATCGACAGCAACAACTCCCCATCGCGCCGGTGACGCGCCACCCGATCCGGAAAAGCCGTTAACACCGCCTGCAACAGCGCGTCATCACCAGCCCCCTTGCGATCGGGTCCCGGAATCAGCCGCCGCAGTTGATCGTAAACGCGCTTAGTCTGCGGCTGCCACTCCGCTTCCATCACCGTCAGCAGATCGCTTCCGCGCTCCCCAGCACTCAACACCGCCGCCGCAGCGCAGCCTTTTTCAGGGACTCCACGGGCCGCAGCTTCGAGAACGAGCTTCGACAGACGCGGCGGTAGCGGAAGCTCCGCCATTTGCGGCAAGACTCCCAGCCTGTCGAGCAAAGCATCTGCCGCCGCGAGCGCCGCCGCCGGAGGCGCATCCAGCCATTCGATCCCAGTCACCCCCATCGCCCGCAGTTGCAGCACGACTTGCGAAAGTTCCCGCCGCAGAATCTCCGGCGTATCCGCCGCAGCCCGCCGATGAAAATCTTCAGCAGTGTAGAGCCGAATCACGCGCCCAGGAGCCGTGCGCCCCGCCCGCCCCGCCCTCTGCACAGCGGAAGCCTGGCTGATCCGCCGCACTTCAAGCGAAGGCAGCCCAGTCCACGGCGAATCCGCAGCAACCCGAGCGAGCCCGCTATCGATCACCGCAGTGACGCCCTCAATGGTCACCGAACTTTCCGCCACATTGGTTGACAGAATGATTTTCCGTTGCGCAGCCGGCGAAATCGCTCGATCCTGCTCCGCCGGCGAAAGATCTCCATGCAGCGCAACCACCAACAAACTCTTCCGCCCCGCGAGCCCTTCCAACGCCCGTGCCGCGCGCCGTATCTCAGCAGCCCCCGGCAAGAACACCAGCACATCGCCGCTCTCGCCCAGCAGCCGCTCGACCGCCCCCACCACCTGCTCCTCAAGTGGCGCCGCGGAATGCGGCGTGTAGTCAATCTGCAAATGGTAGAGCTTCCCCTCCGAGCGCAGCACCGGACTGTCATCGAGAAAGCGCGAGATCGGCCCCGCGTTCAAGGTCGCCGACATCACCACCAGCAGCAGTTCCGGCCGCGTAGTCTTCTGCAACCGCCGCAGCAGCGCCAGCGCAAGATCGCCATCCAGATGACGCTCGTGAAATTCGTCGAGAATCACCGCGCCCACGCCTTCGAGTAGCGGATCATCCAACAAGCGCCGCGTAAGCACGCCCTCCGTTACAAACCGCAACCGCGTGCGCGGCCCGCCCACGTCTTCGAAACGGACCTGATACCCGACGGTCTCCCCAACGCGCTCCCCCAGTTCACTAGCCACGCGCCGCGCCGCCAGACGCGCAGCCAACCGCCGCGGTTCCAGCACCAGCACCTCGCCCTTCACCAAAGGCAGTAAAGCAGGAGGCACGCGAGTAGTCTTCCCCGCACCCGGAGGCGCTTCGATCACCACACTCGTTCCGCGCCCAAGCTGCGCAACGATCTCCGGCAGAAGGCTGTCGATGGGAAGCGGAGTCACCCGGCGATAGCCTGAATAGTAGCAGGTGCGTTGCCCTCGAACCGATTGTTGACGAAGATCAGCGCAGCGCGCCTCTCCTCGCGCATGCGACGGATCAACGCGCGCATGGCCTCCCGCCCCTCCGCATTCTCGTCCTTCACATGATCGTAGGGCGAAAGCTGTTCCACCGCCTGCTCGTACGCGCGTCCCTCGCGAAGCAGCGCCCGCACCACCGTGAAGTCAGCGGTAAACGCTCCCGGAATCGCAATGTGTTCGGCGAGCGGAGGCATCTTAGTCCAAGCGTTGAACACATGAGCCACGTTGCGAGCACGCAAACAATCGAAATAAGGCGTACCCAGATACGCACGGTTGCGAATTTCGACCGCGTAACGAAACGACCCCGGCAGCGCGTCCAGAAACGGTCCCAATTTCCCGAGAAATTCGCGCAGAGGAGTGGATCGCGCGCCAAATTCGAAAATCAAGGTAGCAATGCGATCGCGGTAGGGCTCCAGTAGCTCCAGAAACAGCGCCGCCAATGCATCGGCGTTAAGGAACGACTCGTTCAACATCCCGGCACGCGGCCCATAGCGCGGATGCTTAGGGAATACTTCCGCCGTAACCTCCTCAGGCACTTTCAGCGCGAAGCGCAGCCCGCCCGGAGCTGACCCAAACAGCCTCTGCCAAAACTCCGGCGTCGGAAATTGATAAAACGAAAAATCGCCGCAAACGATAGGAAATGTTTCGGCGTACTCCGCCAAGCAGTCCGCTTCAAACCGCTTCTGCGAGAACCGTCCGCGCGTCAAGTAGCGGTCGCGAGAATAGATCTGATCCAGCCAGCCCGGATACTTCCACGAACTAGTCCCGATCCAAATATTTTCCGCAGCAAGAGTGCGCAGGCGGCCAGCCAGCGTCGTTCGATCAAACGCCGGAGGGGTATCGAAAAGCGGAAGCGTCACCAAGCGTGCGCGGAGCGGTTGTAATATGGGTCTGCGCCAGCCTCGATCGCGCCGCCCTCAAGCACCCGGATCAGCACCGGAGCAGTCCCGTTGGCATAGCGCGACATCATGCTGACCTTGTGCCCGCGCGCCGCCAGGTCCGCCGCCACGTTTGCCGAAATGCGGTCGTCGAGCTGCAAGTCGCCCCGATTCCAAGCGTGATTGTCAAAGCTCGAAACCAGATGCCGCGTGCCAAACCGCGGCGCCTCGACGGAGTTTTCCGAGTTCATGCGGAAGATGATGGAGTTGAACAAAACCTGCAGCAGCCCCTGCTCCTGCGTATCGCCGCCTGGCGTCGACAGCACCGCCACCGGCTTGCCGTCCGTCGACGTCACCAGCGTGGGAGTCAGCGTAACGCGCGGCCGCTTGCCCGGAGCCAGCTCATTCGGATGCCCCGGAATCAGCACAAAACTCTGTGCACGCTCACTCAGCGGAATCCCCGTGTCGCCGGCGATCACACTCGGCAACCAGGCCCCCGAAGGAGTCGCCGAAAACATCATGCCGTCTTTGTCGATCGCATCCACGCAAGTGGTATCGTGCGCCATCAACACCGGGTCGAGCGGAATGTGCGCCACCGCTTCCTCAGAAGGATGGTGTCCCGGCTTGCCGTGAATCTCACCCGGCAGAAATTCCTGCGAAGCTTTGTCTGTGATCAGCTTGCGGCGCTGCGCGGCGTACTCCTTCGACAGCAGCACGTCCGCCGGAATATGGTTGAATTTCGGATCGCCATAATAAGTGTCGCGATCGGCGTAAGCCAGCTTCAACGCTTCCGCTACGCGGTGAATGTAGGCGGCGGAATTATAGGAAGGCTGATCCTCAAAGCCTTCCAAAATATTCAGCGCCTCGAGCATGGCCGGGCCCTGGCCCCAGAAACCAGTTTTATAAATCCTGTAGCCCTTGAACGTAGTCGACGCCGGTTCTTCCACTTGCAGCTTGAACGCCGCCAGGTCTTCGTAACGCAACAGCCCGCCATTCGCTTTGCTGAACGCATCAATCTTGCGAGCGATTTCTCCACGATAGAAATAATCGCGAACCCTATCGATAGCAGCCTCGCGCGAAGCGCCCGCCGCCAGCGCCTTCTTCTCCGCATCCGCCATCCCGCGCAGCGTGCGCCCCAGATCCGGCTGCCGGAAAATCTCACCAGTACGCAGCGGACGCCCATTCGGAAGGAAGTGCGCCTTCGAAGTCGGCCACTGATTGAAAAACGGCTGGCTATAAGCGATCGAATTCGAGCGCATGTCATCCAGAGCGAACCCATCGGTCAGATCGATCGCCGGCGCGATGACTTCCTCGAAACTCATCGTCCCGAACTCACGCAGCGCCAGCAGCGCCGCGTCCACCATGCCCGGCACCAGCGCCGGCATCAGTCCCGCTCCCGGAACGATGCCCTTCAACCCGCCAGGATCGCGCTCCGTCACCTCAAATGGCTGCAGCGGACGGTTGCGGAAAAAATCCGCAGTCGCCATTTTCGGCATCGTGCCCACGCCGGCGATGGCATGCACCTTTCCGTCCTTAGTACGAATCAGGATAGGAGCCTCCCCCCCGAACCCGTAATGCGAGAGCTCGCTGACCGAACCCGCGAACATCGTGGCGACGCCCACGTCCACCGCGTTGCCGCCCTTGTAGTACATGCGCATTCCGGCTTCGGTAGCCCACTCGCTGCCCGCCGCCACCGCGCCATGCACGCCGCGCACGGGTTGCTTCAAGGGACGCTCAGGTTCACGTTTGGTCTGCGCCAAGATCACAGCCGCCAGCGCAAAAACGATCCACACTCTGCTTCGCTTCATGAGTACCTCTTGGGTTAAGTCAAGCTGGCTTCATTATACTCGGCACCGCCCGTATAATGGTCTAACGTGGATCGGAATCCCCAGGAACAATCAGCCGCGCACCCTCCGCATACCAACGAGCAGGAACCCATGCTTTTCTGTCCCGTGTGCAGCCGCCGCCTAGCCGAGCGCAAATGCAAACTCTACTGCGAACAGTGCGGCTATTACATGTCCTGCGCCGACTATTATTGAAAGAAAAATGAGCGAACTAGCAGATCTATTAGAAAGATTCCGCCGCGGAGCCGAACTGGTGGCCGTAGCCACCACCGGCGCCGCCGGACCAGTCCTAGATTTCCAACCCGCCCCCGGCAAATGGGGCGTCCGCACCATCGTCTGCCACCTGGCAGACACCGAAACCGTGCTGGCAATGCGCCTGCGCCAAGTCATCGCCGAAGACAATCCGCTCATGCCCGCGATGAATCAGGATCTCTGGGCCGAGCGTTTGGATTACAGCAAACGCAAACTCTCGCCCGCGCTAGAAGCTTTCCGCCGCACCCGCGCCGAAAACCACGAGTTGTTAAAGGATCTCCCCGAAGCGACCTTCGCGCGCACCGGCCAACACAGCGAACGCGGCACTGTAACGCTTCTAGACCTACTCCGCACCTACGCCGAACACGCCGAAAAACACGTCCAGCAAATCCAGTCCGCCCGCGCCGCCTTCAAAGAAGCCAAAAATCGGGGACTGTAACCCGCACTACATCCCCAGGGTTTCCCAAGTCTCTGCAGGGCTGCTGTCCCCGATTTTTCTCCTCACGGCTTCCGCGCAATCCCAATAATCGAAGTAGGTCTCCACGGCAGCAGCCCATCAATCCGCCTCCACAACCAAACAAACCGGTCGTAAAGCCGCATCTGATTCCACTCGAGACTCCGCCGCTTCAAAATCCGCCCGCTCACAAACCAAGCCGGCCGCGAGACCCTGTTGAAGCGAATGATCTGCTCCACCTCGAACCCGGCCTTCTCCATTTTGCTCTTCAGCTCCGCTTCGGAATAGCGACGAAAATGCCCCAGTGCCTCGTCGATCGTCCCGAAAACACTCTGCCCCTCCGGCACCAGCACGATCGCGCGCCCCCCATGATTCAACGCCGAAAAAATGTTCGCGAGCCCCGCGTGATCGTCCTCCACATGCTCCAGCACGTTCAGACAGATCACCGTATCCATATCCCCCAGGAACGGCTGAAAATCCTCCGCCCGCGTGAGATCGCAAAAGTGCGCCTCCAGGTTCAGGCGATGCACAAAGCGCGACTGTAGCCGTGCCAGATGCTCCGGATTGATATCGGTAGCCGCATAGCGCTTGCGGCCGCTCACCAGCGCGCGCGTCAGATTCCCGATGCCGGCGCCGATCTCAAGCACCCGTTCGCGCACGTGCGGACGAACCGTATCTGCCATCCAGCGATTGAAACGAGGCGCCGCCGAAAGCGCATGCAGCGTCCGCGCACCCGGGTCCTTGTAAAGATCGCCCGTCAACGAAAAGCGCAGAATGGTAAACAGAATCACCCACGCGTCGCGCGTATGAATCTTCTTGCCCTCTTCATAAGTACGCCCGTGATAGCTCACCGGCACTTCGTAAACCCGTGCGCCGCGGCGTCCCAGCTTGATCGTGATCTCCGGTTCGAACCCGAAGCCATCGGAGCGCAGCGGTGTTTCGGCCAATACCGCGGTGCGAAACGCTTTGTAGCCGGTGCCCATATCGGTGAGGTTCAGGTCCGCCACCAGGTTGCACAACTCCGTCACGAAGCGGTTAGCCAGCGAGTGCCAGTAATACATCACGCGCCGCTCCGCCACGATCATGAACCGCGAACCATACACCGCATCCGCGTCGCCGTCAAACAAGGGCTTCAACAGATGTTCGTATTCACGCGGATCATATTCCAGGTCCGCGTCCTGAATCAAGCAAAGCTCGCCGCGCGCTTCGGCGACCGCGGTCCGAATAGCCGCGCCCTTGCCGCGATTGCGATCGTGACGCAGCAGCCGCACCACCCCCGGATTGCGTTGCGCAAATTCTTCTACAATGCGGTCCGACCCATCGGTCGACCCATCGTCCACCACAATGACCTCGCGCTCCACCCCATCCGGCAGCGGAGCCGTCAGCACCCGGCTCAAAATAGGCGCGATATATTCTTCTTCGTTGAAGAGTGGAACCAGAATAGAGATGAGAGAGGCTGGCACGCGCGGAATGGTATCCGCTAGTATAACGAAAGGAGCAGACCAGCGGAGGAAATTGCGTTGCCCAAAAATGAAGATGGGGAATTTGAATTGATCCTGGGGAACCGCCAGCTACTGAGTGTGTTCTTCATTGTGGTGATTCTGCTCGGAGTGTTTTTCACGATGGGCTACATCGTGGGACGCAATTCAAGCACCCTGACCGCCGACGTGGCCGCGACTCCCGCTCCCGACGGCAAACCGCAAATCGTCGAACCGCCCGCGAAAATCGCCGAGCCGGCGCCGGCCCCGCCCGCGCCCACGGAAACGGCTCCCCAGCAACCCGCGAGAGAACCCGAGCCCGCGCCAGAACCAACGAAGCCCGAGAAAGTAAAAGCAGAACCGGCGCGCAGTGGAAGCAGCCATCCAACCGCCGGGCAAACTTATTTGCAACTAGCCGCCACCAGCAAGCATGAAGCCGACATCATGGTGGATGTGCTCCGCAAGAAAAGTTTCAAAGCCATGGCCGCCGAGATCGACGAAAAGCCCGGCACCTTCCGCGTGCTGGTAGGACCGATCACCGACACCACCGCGAATAAAATGCGCGCCGACCTGCAAGGCGCCGGCTTCCCTGGGAACGCAGCCATTCGCCGGACCTTTTAGTGAACCTCGGTCTGTCGCTAGCGTCGGCGCTTCTACTCATACTCCTCTTCCCCGGCTTCCACCTTACGTGGCTCGCGCCCATAGCGCTAGCGCCCATCCTGATCGCCTGCGCCCGCGAAACTTCGTGGAAACGCCGCGGGTTTTACGGATGGGCAGCAGGCGCACTCTTCTGGTGCGGAGTCTGCCCCTGGATCGAATTCGTCATGGAAGTGCACGGCAATATGGGCCGCGCAGGCGGATGGGGGACGTTCATTCTATTCGGCCTCTACAAAGGCCTGCACATGGCCGTCTTCGCTACGCTAGCCGGGTTTCTGATGCCGCGCTGGTGGGCAATACCCTCCGTCGCCGCGCTGTGGACCGGCATTGAGCGCACCCACGGCTTCTTCGGTTTCGCATGGCTCGGCTTAGGCAACGCCGGAATCGACATGCCCCTGCCCATGCGCCTCGCGCCCCTCACCGGCGTCTACGGATTGTCTTTCGTTTTCGCGATGCTAGCCTGTGCAGTGGCCCTGATCTTCGTCCGCCGCCCCCGCCGCGAATTTCTCTGGCTAGCAGCGCTCCTAGTGCTCATCGCGCTCCCCCGCGCCCCACGCCCCGAAACCGGTTCGCGGAAAGCACTGTTGGTGCAACCCAACATCGACACCGAAATGCAGTGGACTGAAGATAACCTGCACGACCTGCAGCAGCGCATGGCTCTGCTCTCCCGCACCAGCGGCGCCGACGTAATACTGTGGCCCGAAGTCCCCGCGCCCTTCTACTTAAACGAAGCCCCGTTCCGCGATTCTACAGCGCGCGTCGCTCAGGCCGCGCAGACTCCCCTGCTCTTCGGAGCCGTAGGCTTTACCCCGCAAAAAGAGCCCCTCAATTCAGCGGAGATGCTCGACCCTTCCGGCAAAGTCATCGACCGCTACGACAAAATCAACCTGGTCCCCTTCGGCGAATTCATCCCGCCCCTCTTCGGATGGGTGAACAAGATCACCAAAGAAATTGGCGACTTCGTCCCCGGCGAACGCGTAGTGATTTTCCCCATAGGCGAACACAGGCTCGGAGCCTTCATCTGCTACGAGTCCGTATTCCCAGACCTGGTCCGCCAATTCACAAACTCCGGCGCCGAAGTCCTAGTAAATTTGTCCAACGATGGCTACTTCGGAAACAGCGCCGCGCACGCCCAGCATCTCGAAATCGTCCGCATGCGGGCCGCCGAAAACCGCCGCTGGATCCTGCGCGCCACCAACGACGGCATCAGCGCCTCCATCGACCCCCGCGGCCGCGTCCGTGAGCGCATGCCACCCTTTACGCAAACCGCCGCCATGATGTCTTTCGACTACGAAACGGCTCAAACCCCTTACACCCGCCACGGAGACTGGTTCGCCTGGTTGTGCTTCGCGTTAGGATTCCTTATGAGTGCCGTATCACAAGCACATCGCCGTCCTTAACGATGTACTCTTTGCCTTCCAGCCGCAGCAGTCCCTTTTCCTTGACTCCCGGATACCCGTCGTGATCCAGCAGCACCTGCCAGTTGATCACCTCAGCCCGAATAAACTTCTTCTCGAAGTCGCTATGAATCGCCCCCGCCGCATTCACCGCCCGGCTATGGATCGGAATAGTCCAAGCCCGCACCTCAGTCTCACCCGCCGTTAAAAACGACATCAGCCCCAGCAGCGAATAAGTAGCCGTGATCAACCGTTCCATCCCGGATTCCTGCAGCCCATAACTTGACAACAATTCCTTAGCCTCTTCCGGCTTGAGCTCCGCAAGCTCCGCCTCGATCTGCCCGCAAATCGCCGTCACCGCCGTATTCTTACGCCCCGCAAATGGACCCTTGCGATACTCCTCCTCCACCTCGTGCATCCGCCCCGCGTCTTTCTCCCCCAGATTCAACACGCACAGCATTGGCTTCTGCGACAAAAATTGAAACCCGCGAATCCGCTTCTCGTCCTCCGCGCTATACTCCATACCCCGCAGCGGACGATTCGCCTCCAACTCCGCCTTCAGCCGCTCCAACAAAGCAAACTCTTGATCCAGCTCCGGACTCCTAATCTTCTTGCGATCTTTATCGACCCGCTCCATCCGCTTTTCCACCACCACCAGATCGCTGAGCATCAACTCCACTTCAACGTCCTCAAAATCCCGCAGCGGATCGACCGACCCCTTCTCATGCGGCACCGTGTCACTCTCAAACACTCGCAGCACGTGAGCCAGCGCATCCGCCACCCGCAGACTCGCCAGATAACTAGGATCCCGCAGCGCCTCCTTCGAAATCGATGGGAAATCGAAATACTCCACCGTCGCGTAAGTGATCTTCGGAGGCTGATACAACTTCGCCAACGCATCCACCCGCGCGTCAGGGACTTTCGTAACTCCCACCCGCGCCTCCAGCGACCCCATGCGCGCCGCGCTCTCGTGCACGCCCGTAAGGATTGTGAACAAACTAGTCTTGCCCACCATAGGCAGGCCGATAATGGCTGTTTTCATGTTTAGGTTGTTTCGCTAAAGTGGAACGTCCACCAGCGTAAGAATCTCTTCCAGAATCTTTTCTGCGGCTCCAGCCCAGCGCTGCCCCGCCGCCGCGCGCGTGCTCAACAGAACGCGGTGCGCAAACACCGGAACCACCATACGCTTGACGTCGTCCGGCGTAACGTAATCCCGCCCCTCGACAGCCGCCAGTGCCTGCGAAGCCCGGAACAACCCCTGCGCTCCCCGTGGACTCACGCCCATGGCCAGAGCCTCATGTTCCCGTGTGTGCCTGACAATCGCCAGCATGTAATCCACCAGCGCCTCATCCACCGCCACATGCCCCACCGTCTCCTGCAAATGCAGCAGGTCTTCGCTGGAGATCACCGGCCGTACCTTGTCGAGCGCCGGCTCCGCGCTATGCCGCAAAATCTGCCGCTCCGCCCCTTCATCCGGATACCCAATACGAATCCGCAACAGAAACCGGTCGAGCTGCGACTCCGGCAGCGGATACGTGCCGTGGTGCTCCACCGGATTCTGCGTAGCGATCACCATGAAGGGCTGCGCCAGCGGCCACGACCGCCCATCGATAGTCACCTGCCCCTCGTTCATGGCCTCGAGCAAAGCCGACTGCGTTTTAGGAGTCGCACGGTTAATCTCATCCGCCAGCAGAAAATGCGTGAACACCGGTCCCGGCTTAAACTCAAAACCCTCGGTATGCGCGTTATAAATCGTGACGCCCAGCACATCGCTAGGCAGCATATCGGAAGTGAACTGCAGCCGGTGAAAATTGGAATCAACGCTACGCGCCAGTGCCTGCGCCAAAGTGGTCTTGCCCACCCCCGGCACGTCCTCGATCAGCAGATGCCCCCGCGCCAGCAAACACGCCAGCGAAAGCCGCAACACTTCCGGCTTGCCACGAATCGCCTCGCCCAAAACCGATTCAACCTCAACCAGTTTTGAAAGGGGAACCGGAGGCGTATATAAGGAGTCCCGCACTAATACTCATGATATCCGATGGACCGCTTGCGAGTGGCTAAAATCCTGATACCATTCCCGTGTGGGCGATATCGCTTGGGTTTCAAGTTCCGCCTCCGCCATCCCCGCCGCCACGGTTCGCGCGCGGCACTCTGCCCTGGTCCGCATCACCCACTGGATCGCCACCCTATGCTTTCTCGCTCTGCTGGTCAGCGGCGTTGAAATTTTGATCTCCCACCCGCGTTTTTATTGGGGCGAAACCGGCAATATCAATACCGCACCGTTGTTCAAAATCCCGATCCCTTCGTCCAGAGCCTTGGTTCCCACCGGCTACGGTTACGTGCTCCCGGATCAGAACGGCTGGAGCCGCTATCTCCACTTTCAAGCCGCCTGGATTGTGGTGTTGACCGGCATTCTCTATATCCTTTCCAGCTTGCTCACCGGCCATTTGCAGAAAAACTTAATCCCGCGCAAAGCCGATTTTTCATGGCGCGTGTTCTCGCATGCCATCGCCGAACATGTACGCTTCACGCGCCCGCCCGCTGCGGAAGCCTGGTCCTACAACTTGCTCCAGCGCATCGCCTACCTGTTCGTGATTCTGATTCTTTTCCCGCTCGTCATCTGGACCGGCTTAGCCATGTCCCCAGCCTTCGTGTCCGCCGTCCCAACAGCCGTCACGGCTTTCGGCGGACAGCAATCCGCCCGCACCATTCACTTCTTCGTCACCGTGGCTCTGCTGCTGTTCCTGCTAATCCACGTAGGGATGATTGTCCTAGCCGGATTCTGGAGCCGCACGCGAGCCATGATCACCGGCCGCGCCGGCACGCAAATGGAGCGCACATGAGCCACCTCTCCCGCCGTAAATTGATCACCAGCGGACTCGCCGCCGCCGCAGGCGTAACCGGCCTGGGAGCGGCCGCCACCATTGCGCAAAAAAACGGACTCATCCCGCCCGATCACGGCGGCATTTACGGCCTGGGCGAAACCCTGACCTACGCGTCACACCGCCTGCTGACCAAGCACTCTTTAGCTCGCGAGTTTTCCCGCAGCCAGATTTCGCAGCCACCGCTGGCCAACGAAATGGCCCCCTTGAAGGAATCCTTCAAGCGCCTGCAAGCCGGAGGCTTCGCTGACTGGCGCCTCTCCGTCGACGGCATGGTTGCCCGCCCCGCCTCGTTTTCGCTTGCTGAACTGAAGAGCTACCCATCCCGCAGCCAGATCACGCAACTCGCCTGCGAAGAAGGTTGGTCCTATATAGCCGAGTGGATCGGCGTCCCTCTCTCCCACGTCCTCGAAACCGTCGGAGCCCACTCCAAAGCCCGCTACGTAGTCTACTTCTCGATCGATTCCAACTGGTGGGACAGCCTCGACATCGACGAGGCCCACCATCCCCAGACTCTTCTAGCGTACGGAATGAACAGAGGCGAGCTTCCCGTGGGCAACGGCGGTCCGCTGCGCATGCGCGTCCCCCGCCAACTCGGCTACAAGAGCGTGAAATTCATCAACCAACTCACCGTCACCGACAATCTGAAAGAATTCGGCAAAGGCCTAGGCTCCGCGTCTCCCGAAGCCGGCTACGCCTGGTACGCCGGCATCTGAACGATGCCCAAGACGATTGTCGCCATCGGAGGCGGCAAGATAGCCACCCGGCAAACCCTACCCATCGATCGCGAAATCATCCGCCTTTCGAAAAAGAAGAACCCGAGCCTTCTGTTCATCCCCACCGCAAGTTCAGATTCCGAAATATATTGGACGCAAGTCCGCAAATACTTCGGCGGCTTCCTGAAGTGCAAAACCGACGTCCTGTTCCTCATGAAAGAAAAACCGTCGCGAGAGCAGATCCGCAGCAAAATCTCCGCAGCCGACATCGTCTACGTCGGTGGCGGAAACACCCTGCAAATGATGCGCATTTGGCGGCGTCTAGGAGTCGACAAACTTCTCGTCGCCGCCTACAAGAAAGGAACGGTGCTGGCCGGCGTCAGCGCCGGTTCCATCTGCTGGTTCGACTCCGGGCACTCCGATTCCATGTCGTTCTACAATCCCCGGAAGTGGAAATACATCAATGTGAAAGGCCTCGGCCTCATCCCCGGAATCCACTGCCCGCACTACAACGGCAGGACCGGAGGAATCCCCCGCCGCAAGAACTTCCAGGAAATGATTCAGAAAACCGGAGGCACAGGAATTGCCATCGACAACAACTGCGCAATCGAATTCCGCGAGGGCCGTGTCTTCAAAGTTCTCGTCTCGAAACCACGCGCCAAGGCTTACCGCGTGTTCAAAAGAGAACGCGAGGTAGTTGAGGAGCAGATAGCTTCGGATTCCTCAATCCGCAGGTACTCCAGACTCATATCCAATTAGGAATGCGCTACACTTCCGCTATTGCAATGCAGGAATGCCCCAGATGTCGCATAGTCACCACCGACCTGGCGTCAACTTGTGAGGGTTGTCAGTTCGATTTTCGAAATCCTGCGACTGAATTCCTATACGCGAGCTTTTGGGACCGCCTTAAGGCCCTCTGGTTGGATGCGATGGTACTGACGATTCCGGTCCTCTTGCTAAATCTGCTAGGCCTTCGTTCGAAGTCGACTCCCTTTCAAATCGCTGCTGCATCGATCGTTTTGCTCTATTTCGCTTACATGGAGAGTTCCAGATGGCAAGGCACCTGCGGAAAAATCCTCGTTGGGTTACGAGTCACCGACTGCGAGGTACGGCGTATCAGTTTTCCGCGTGCTCTAGGGCGTAACCTAGGACGCATCCTCTCCGGTATTTTGGGGATTGGTTATATCGCGATGCTCTTCACTCAACGAAAGCAAACGCTGCACGATATGTTAGCTTCGTGCATGGTACTGCGAGCGGCTTAACCGCTACTCCAGGTTCATATCCAGCACCTGAAATTGAAACCGCTCCGGCGGCAGCGAGCTAATCGGACTCGGGCTCATCTGCGACCAAGTCTGATAAGCGCTATTCGCCACCGAAGAATTCAGGTAGAACAAAAACTGGTTAGAGAAACACTTCAACGGCGGAGGCTGCCGGAACGTTAACCGCATCCCCATGGCCTTCTCGATCCCTACCCCGCCTGTCTCGACAGACTTGTCTTCCAGCAGCATCACGAAACTCGACCGCCCCGCGTGCGGCCACAAATCCGCCCGCAAAAGATTGCGCAGGTCCACGCGCGTGTCGAAAGTAGTCTCGCACTGGCGAATCCATTCCAGAATGCTATCGCCCCACTGCCAATGCTGCACAAAAGCCAGATATTGGTCGACCAGATTTACTGCCAGATCCATCCGCCGGCGTTCCATGTCGAACTCAGCCACCGGCCCAACAGGAATCATGTCCTCCTGCTCAATCAACTGGTTCGCCATGTCCATGACACGATCCAGCCGGCTTACGTGGGGAGACATGCGCACCAGCAGCGGAGGCAACTCGTGCAAAGTGGTTCCCGGTACCTCGACGAACTTACGGTCGCCCAGTATGTCCATACCATTCACCTGCCCTTTTAATCGGCACTTTGAGTGCCAAACTTGAGCCTCTGTCTTTTCAGACGTTTCGCGTACGGACGGGTTACGTTAAGCTAATAGATGAGGATACTTCGTGGCCCTCTTCTTCTTGATTGTAGTGCTTTTGTTGATGGTGGCGCTGATCACTCTGTTCGCA
>Ga0105245_10001400_pt1 | contig 21851 bp, 14 predicted proteins | sample KBSM54metaG_FD_81523 | JGI IMG/M metagenome (GOLD analysis project Ga0105245, IMG submission 81523) | Miscanthus rhizosphere microbial communities from Kellogg Biological Station, Michigan, USA - KBS M5-4 metaG | ecosystem: Host-associated > Plants > Roots > Rhizosphere > Soil | place...
CGAGAGCTGCGTCGTGCTGCCGACGACGCTGAACGTGCAGCCCGGATCCGACGGCGCGTCGAACTGGAAGGGCACCTCGCCCGCGAACGTCGCCGTGAGCGTGACGCCCGGAACGTCGACGGTGGGCGCGTTGTTCTTGATCGCGAAGTTCCACGTGTCGGCCCCATTGATCGCGACGGGGTTCGGCGTGGCGGTGAGCGTGATCGCGAGATCGGCGCGCCCGGCGCGCAGCACGTTCAGGTTGAAGCTGCCCGGCACGGGTGGGGCGATTCCGTCGCTGACGGTGAATTTCACCGCGTGCGGGCCGACGTCGGCGCCAACCGGCGTCCCGGTAATGGTGCCCGCCGCGCTCAGCAACAAGCTCACGGGCAGTCCGCTCGTAACCGCATACGTGAGGCTCGACGCCGGCTTATCCGGATCCGTCACGAACGGCGCGAGCGAGAGGCTGTACGGCACGGCTTCCGTCGCGGTCTGATCTGGGATCGGGTCTTGGACCTTCGGCGGGACGTTGACGTGCGTGACGGTGATGTCGAAGGTCTGCGGCACGGCGGGGCCAGTCGGATCGGACACCGTGATCGAGACGTGATTGACGCCGACCTGCGCTTGCGTGGGCATGCCGGAGAGGGTCGCGTGGCCGTTGGTGCCCTGCGTGAGCGTGAGCCAGGCCGGCAACGTCGGCGCTGCAATCACCAGAGCGTCGCCGTCGACATCGTTCGCGACGATCGCGTAAACGTACGTCGCGTCGTCGGCAGCCGTCGTCGGCGGAGTGCTCGTGAAAGTAGGCGGGTCGTTGACCGGCGCGATCGTGATCGTGACGGTGGCGGGCGGGCTGTCGAGCGCGCCGTCGTTGGCGTGGTACGTGAACGAGTCTGCGCCGTTGTAGTTGGCTGCCGGCGTGTAAGTGAACGAGCCGTTGGCGTTCAGCGTGAGCGTTCCATGCGTGACGCTCGCGTTGATCACGGCCGTCAGCGTGTCTCCGGTGTCTGGGTCGGTGTCGTTCGCGAGCACGCCGTTAGCGGCGACGACGAGCGGCGTGTCCTCGTTCGTGGTGTACGAGTCGGCGTTGGCGACGGGCGCGCGGTCGTTGACCGTGAGCGAGACGGTGACCGTGTTGCTGCTGAGCGTGCCGTCGCTCGCGTGGTACGTAAACGAATCGGGCCCGCCATAGCCGGCTGCCGGTGTATACGTGAACGAGCCGTTGGGGCTCAGCGCGAGTGTGCCGTGCGCGACGTTCGCGTTCAGCACGGCCGTGAGCGTGTCGCCGATGTCCGGGTCGGTGTCGTTCTTGAGCACGCCGTTCGGAGCGTCGACCGTGAGAGCAGTGCCCTTGTTCGTGCTGTACGAGTCGGCGACCGCGACCGGCGGATGGTCGACGTGCGCGACCGTAACGGTAACCGTGGCCGTGGACGTCAGGCCCGCGGTGTCGCGCATCGTGTAGGTGAACGTCTCGGTACCGACGAAAGCCGCCGCCGGCGTGTAGCTCAGCGTGTTGTTTGCTGCGGCGCCGACGATCGAGACCGTGCCGCCGTGATCCGTGGCGCCGACCGCGGTGATCGTCTTGGTGTCGCCCGCGTCGGGGTCCGTGTCGTTCGCCAGAACGTTGAGGCTGTTCGCGGAGGTGTCCTGATTGACCGTGAAGGGATCGTTCACCGCCGTCGGCGCGTGATTGACGCTCGCCACCGTGACCGTAACCGTGGCCGTGGAGGTGAGGCCCGCGGTGTCGCGCATCGTGTACGTGAACGTTTCGGTACCGACGAAAGCGGCGGCCGGTGTATAGCTCAGCGTGTTGTTCGCGCCGGCTCCGACGATCGAAACCGCGCCGCCGTGGTTCGTCGCCCCGGTAGCCGTGATGGTCTTGGTGTCGCCCGCATCGGGGTCCGTGTCGTTGGCCAGAACGTTGAGGCTGTTCGCGGAGGTGTCCTGATTGACCGTGAAGGGATCGTTCACCGCGGTCGGCGCGTGGTTGACGCTCGACACCGTGACGGTAACCGTGGCCGTGGAGGTCAGGCCCGCGGTGTCGCGCATGGTGTACGTGAATGTCTCGGTGCCGACGTAACCGGCGGCGGGCGAGTAGCTCAGCGTGTTGTTCGCTCCGGCTCCGACGATCGAAACCGTACCGCCGTGGTTGGTCGCCCCGGTGGCCGTGATCGTCTTGGTATCGCCCGCGTCAGCGTCGGTGTCGTTGGTCAGTACGTTGAAGCTGTTCGCGGAGCTGTCCTGATTCACGTTGAAAGCGTCGTTCACCGCGGTCGGCGCGTGGTTCACGACGTCCACCGTGATCGACACCGTCGCGACGTTGCTCGACGCGGTGCCGTCGCTGGCGTGGTAGGTGAAGCTGTCGGGGCCGGTGTAGCCCGCGTTCGGCATGTAGATGAACGAGCCGTCGGCGGCGAGCGCGAGCGTTCCGTGCGAGACGTTCGCGTTCAGCGCGGCCGTGAGCGGATCGCCGTTCGCATCGGTGTCGTTCTTGAGCACGCCGTTCGCGGCGTTGACAGTGAGCTGCGTGTCCTGATTCGTGTTGTACGAGTCGCTTACGGCGACTGGTGGAACGTTGACGACGGAGACGGTGATCGCCACGGTAGCGATATTGCTGAGGTTCGTGCCGTCGCTGGCCTGGTAGGTGAAGCTGTCTGGCCCGGAATAGAGGGCGTTTGGTGTGTAGTGGAAGGATCCGTTCGCGTTCAGCGTCACGGTGCCGTGCGTCGGACCCGTAACCACAGGCGCCGCAGTTAGAGGATCGCTGTCCGCATCGGTATCGTTGGCGAGCACGCCGGGGGCGCTCACGTCGAGAGCCGTGTTTACCGTCGTCGCGTACGCGTCGTTGGTCGCCACGGGATTCGCGGCGTGTGCGGCAGAGCTCAGCAGGAGGCCTGCCAGCACGGCAATCGACGTCGAGAATCGGGTGCTCAAAGCGTACGTTCCGCCAGCCGCTTTGCGCAGCTTCCGCATCAGACTAACCCCTGTCAGTGAAGGCGTTCGGCTAGGAAGCCGAGTAGGCGCTCTTCGTTCGCTAGCGCCATCCTGGGAACCGTTGCCTGCTCGAGCCGTGGCAAGCGAGAGCCACTCAGCTGAACCGCCTTTTTCTTCGTCCTTGTTGGAGCGCAATTCTGCCAGATTCCCGGCAACGGTTCGAACGCGAGGTTTATGTAAGCATAGGTCTAACGGACCAGGCCGTTTCCCGCGCCCAATCGCAGGGCGCGGATGACCCGCGATTAAGTCAATTCACTCCTCAGCGCTCCGCACAGAAGGAGGACTGTCGCGCTCGAACGGAGGGCCCTCCCGAATGGGCGGCATGAGCTCGACGTTCGAGCAACGCGAGACGATTGGCGGCGCTCGGCAATGTTTAGCAGGTATATGTAAAAGCGCGCATCGCGTGAAACGACGCGAGTCGTGCAGCGGAATCTTGGGCGTCGGAGGAGAGGAACTGCGTCATTGACAAACCTGCCGCCAAAAACGCAGTCTGGTCCGCAAGCGCGCCAGAAGAGCCGCGAAAGATTTCCAACGAGGTCTAGGGAAAGATGTCGTCAGTTCCGATCGCGCGGCCGCCGGCAAGGAATGTCCGGCCCTGCGGGCCGAATGACGAGCTGCTCTACACGATCACCGACCCTCGCGGCGAGCCGCGCCTCGGCGCGATCCTCTGGGGCCTCGGTGTCGCCGAGGTAAAGATCGCACGCGCACTCGCTAAGAGGGGCGTCGCCTCCATGCAGGTGCGTATCAACGGACCCGAGTTCTACGACGATGATCGCCGCAACGAAGTCTATCGCCGCCGCGGTGTCGAATACTGCAAGCTCGCGATGGACAAGCTCGCCGCCGAGCGAGGTGTGACGTCGTTCATTTTGATGGGCACCTGTGCGTGCGCCAATCTCGGCTTTCACGCAGCGATCGCCGATTCCCGCGTCGTCGGACTGATACTCGCAAACCCCTACGTCTCGACAGCTCAGCGCGTTCGTGCGCTCGGTTGGGACAAGTTCTCGAAGCCTGGCGCATGGAAGAGATGCTGGACCTTCGGCGCCGCTCGCGCCCGAGCCGCCTGGAGCACCGCCTGGCGCTTCGTCGGTGGCGGCCTTCGATCGACGACGGAGCGGCCCATCAATGCCTCTCGGACTGACGCCGGCGCACGCCAGGAGATCGAGCTTCCGCGAGACCTCGCTCGCAAGCTCGGAAAGCTGTGCGATCGTGGTTCCAAGATCTTGCTCGCATGCTCGACCACGGATGACAGCCTGCACTACCTGCGCAAGAGGTACGGCTCTGCCCTGCGCAAGTTGCAGGCGCGCGGAAGTCTGAGCTTCGTTGAAGTGGAGTGCAGCGCGCACTTGTTCTCGACGGACGATTCGGCGGCTGCGCTGCTGAACGATGCGATTTCGCGCTGGATCGAGACAACGGCTTTCGTTTCGAGTGCAGCCGTGCCGGCGCGTCGAAATTTGAACCTTCGCTTCGAGTTGGGGACGCCTGCGGCACCTTGATTCGCCCGCAGGCATCGCGAGTGATGCACGCGGCGCGACTCGTCCGTATGGCAACTCAGCGTTCGGCGCGAATGAATCCCCTGCTCCTACGGACGCGAGAATAGCGTGAGCACGTCGATGTACAGCCGTGACCGCGCGCGGCGCTCGTTCGTCGACTCGGCCTTGCTGCGCGTGGTGTCGCAGATTTCCACGGCGGTTGGCTACGTCATCCTTGTTCGCGCCTTGCCAACGGAGCCTTTCGGCGTCTACAGCCTATTCAACACGTTCATTGCGGCTATCGGCGCTGTCCTGTCTCTCGGCCTCGAGCAGGTGCTACAGCGCTACTCTCCCGAGTATCTAAGGGCTGGCAACGAGCCGGCTGCGGCTCGGCTGGTGCGCATCGTTGCTTCCAGCCGCTTCGCGATCAATGTGTTGTTGCTCGCCGTGATTCTGCTCGGGTGGAAGCATTTGGCGCCGCTCGTCGACGTCGCGCCGTATCGCTCCGCGTTCATCATCTTTTGCGTGTTGATTCTCTTGCATTTCCAGGTGCGAATCCTGCAGCTCGCGCTCGGATCGCACATGCTGCATCGTTTCAGCGTGGGCGCGATGATCGTCCTGTCACTGGTCAGGCTCGTTGGGTATTGCCTGCTCGTCTTGACTCACCGCGTAACGCTCGAAACGGCGATTCTCGTCGACATCGTCGGCTACGCCGGTGCTTACGTCGGCCAGCGGATCGTGTACCACAAGAAGGCGCTTACGCAGAACGCTCGGGTCCCCTATCGGTTCCCGACCGAGGAACGTAAACGAATGGTCCGCTACGGTTTGCTCAACAACTTCAACGACGCCGGCGGACTGCTCCTCTATTCGACGCTCGACAACTTCGTCATCGCCGCTTTTCTCGGCACGATGTCCGTCGGCATCTACTCGTTCTATTCGCGGCTGCGGATGATGGTCTACAGCGCGCTTCCGGTGCCGCAGTTTCTGAACGTCATCAACCCGCTGTTCTTTTCCATCCCCGCAGCCAATGCGCGCTACAGCATTCCGAAGTACTTCTCTCTATTGCTCAATCTCAACTTGCTCGTGCAATGGCCGATCCTTGCGTACGTGACTGCTTATCACCGGGAAATCGTGCAGGTCATGCTCGCCGGCAAGTTCGTCGACGATTCCTGGCTGCTGCCGATGTTCATGGCGTTCTCGGTTGTCAACAGTGTCGAGACTCCGGTTGGGCTCGTCGCGCAATACGAGGAGAAGGCCGGCACGCTGTTGCTGAGCAAAGTCTTCGCCGCCTACAACGTCGTCGCGATGATCGTCCTCGTGCCGTACTTCGGCGTCTATGGAGCCGTGTTGGCGAGCGGCACGGCGCTAGCCCTCAAGAACGCGTTCGTCTGGTGGGCAGTGCGGAAGCGGGCCGTCTGGCTCAACGCCCGGGCGTCGCTCGCGAGCAGCATCAGCCTATGGGGAGCGGCTGCGCTCGTGTGCTATGGGGCCAAAGCGCTGCTACCTGTTCCGGATCTCGCACAGCTGGTGCTCGGACTAGTCGTCTGCTGCGCGGTCGGGCTCATCTATATTCGAAGCCCCGTGCTTTCGGCATCGGACCGAGCCATCATCGCTTCGATCCTCGGAGAGAAGGCCGCCGATCTCGCGCGGCGTATCGGCTTCTTGCCGACGCCTTGCGCGCAGGATGGCGTCCTGCCCGCGCAATCGGCGCAGGGTCAGTGACTCGGCGGCGTTCAATGCACCGCAACCGTGCGTATGTAATGCCGAGAGGTTCCCTCTCGAGCGGCATCGAAAGTCACCGCCGCGTCCGGCGAAGCGTGTAATACTCACGTCACTAGTCCTTTCATACTATTCCGACGCGGTTCGCGCTCGGAGTAGCACGCGTCTCCTGTTCTTAAAGTTGTTAGGCCTGCGGGGGCTGCTCGAGGCGAGGCTTTTGGGAGAACAGGATGAGGCGAGTCGAGACCGTGGAAGTGTCGATTTTGATGCCCTGCTTGAACGAGGCGGAGACGATCGACGTCTGCGTCAGAAAGGCCAGGGGATATCTGGAGAGCCACGGGATAAGCGGCGAGGTCGTCGTCGCCGACAACGGCAGCACCGACGGATCCCAAGCGCTCGCAACCAAAGCCGGCGCGCGCGTGGTGCACGTTCCGAACGCCGGCTACGGCGCGGCATTGGCAGGCGGGATCCAAGCCGCCCATGGGAAAATCGTGATCATGGGTGACGCCGATGACAGCTACGACTTCACGGCGTTGGATCCCTTCGTCGAGAAGCTGCGCGCGGGCTACGACCTCGTAATGGGAAATCGTTTTCTCGGCGGCATCAAAGAAGGCGCTATGCCGCGCATGCACAGGTACTTCGGCAATCCTGTGCTGACAGGGATCGGGCGGCTCCTGTTTCGGGTTCCGTTGGGCGACTTCCATTGCGGGCTGCGTGGCTTTCGGCGAGATTCGATCATGTCGCTCGCGCTCACGTCACCGGGGATGGAATTTGCGAGCGAGATGGTCGTCAAGGCGACCTTGCGCAATCTGCGCATTGCCGAAGTACCGACGACGCTCTCACCCGATGGCCGGAGCCGGCCGCCGCACTTGCGAAGCTGGCGCGACGGATGGCGGCACTTGCGCTTTCTGCTTCTTTTCAGTCCCGCGTGGCTGTTCTTCTATCCGGGTGTCTTAATGTTCCTGCTGGGCTTGCTCGGCGAAATTTGGCTGATACCGGGTCCGCAGTCGGCGGGAAGCGTCACGTTCAGCATCAACACTTTGTTGTTTGCGGCCGCCAGCATGATCTGCGGGTTCCAAGCGATCGTGTTCTACGTTTTCGCCAAGACCCATGCGATCCGCTCGGGTTTGCTTCCCGAGGACCGGATCGTTTCTCGTCTCCGAGAGGTGTTGCGTCTCGAGGTTGGGCTCATCATCGGTGCGCTAGCCATATTCGTAGGGCTCCTGTTGGCGACGCAGGCAGTGGGAATGTGGGGGGCCGCTTCTTTCGGGCGACTCGACCTCGACGAGTCGTTGCGAAAGGTCATTCCAAGCACGACTCTCTTGATCCTCGGTCTTCAGATCGTCTTCTCCAGTTGTCTGTTGGCCGTTCTCCAGCTGGATGCACGTACGTCCGGCGCTCGCACGCGTAGGGACGATTTCCTCGGTCGCGAGCCGGCGCTGAGGCCAAACGAGATTGCCAGTTTGCTCGAGGACGACGCAGAGCGATCGAGGTCGCATGAAAGACATCATCGAAAATAGAGTCAGGCTCGCAGGCTCGACGAAGGCGCGTCTCCTCGCGATGTCGCTCAAGGAGAACGGTCTACTGTGGACCGGGCTGATCGGGATCTATTACACCGCTAGCGCGGTCGGCGAGAAGGCCTTCTCGATTGCCGCTCGGCGTCGCAGGAAGCTCGGTCTTCCGGGGATGAACAGCGTCGCGATCAATAGACTCATTTGGGAAAAGTGGGACTGGAGTGGCCAGGGCGAGGAATGGTCGCCGTCATCCGAATGGAAGGCCTCCGTGATCCGCACTTTGCTAGTGCCCAATATTCCGACGGGCTCGGCGGTCGTCGAGATAGGCCCGGGTGGCGGACGCTGGACGGGCGATCTGCAAGCGCGTGCAAAAAAGCTGACGGGTATCGACATCTCCGAGGCATGCATTCGCGAATGCCAAAAACGCTTTGCCGGCTGCGGGAACGTCCAATTCTGGGTCGGCAGCGGAGCCGATCTCGAGGGCGTGGACACGAGCAGCACCGACGCGATTTGGTCATTCGACGTGTTCGTTCATATCAACAAGCCGCAGTTCGAGGCTTATGCGAAGGAATTTGCGCGGGTGCTGAGACCGGGCGGCGTGGGTGTCGTGCACCACGGAGCGGTCGGTGGCGCGAGCGGCGGTTGGCGCAGCGACGTGACGACGACCGACGTCGAGCGGTTCTTGACTTCGGCGGGCTTGAGGATCAAGCAACAGCTCTCGTCGTGGCGCGACGCGAACGAGGAATTCAAAGCGGGCCTCTACGACGACGTCGTTACCGTTTTCCAAAAGGCGTGAGCGCGTAGGCAGGCTCTCGACGTCTAGTCGTTGAATTGCGTCGGGGCTCGCGCGAAGACCCGCGCGTCGCGACGAATCGGCTACTCGGCGTGGCCTATTGGCCGCCAAGCGCCTTTGCAGCGAAGGTAATCAGACGACGGAGCGAGGCCGATTAGTGGACTGAGCTCGTCTGCGTCGATGAGCAGCACGCAATCGATTGCCGGGTCCTCGCTCCACTTGTGTACCGCGTCGACGGCTGCCTGAATCCCTCCCTGATTTTCGAGATCGATCGACGCGACCTGATATGGCCTACGAGCGGCGTCCATGTCGGCCCATGCCGAGTACGCCACGTACACGGTCGGCCACACGTAACCGACAACGGCATAGGTAGCGTTCGCGGGCATCGTCCTCAGGTCTTCGAGCGCCCGCTGATGCGTTTCTAGGCGGTCCCTCATGTAGAGCCGAAACGACCCGACGGCAGAAATGACCACCGGTACGTATGCCAGCCCCGCGACTACGGACAGCAGCACGGCGAACTTGGGCGTATGAGCGCTGGCGGGGGCCGAACCAACGGACCGGCTGCTGCCAATTCGCGCGTAGATCCACGTTAATACGAAAAGAATCATCGCCGCGCACGGCGCTAATCCGCCCTGGCTCGCATAGCGTTGCCAAGAGTAGGCGCCCCTGACTTCCCATGCCCCCAATCCTACGGTCATCACATACGCCAGTATCAGCTGCGCAACGTGTCCCGCGAAAGCGACACTGGACATGACGAGCAGCAGCTCGGCTGCCGAGCTCTTATCGCGATGCGACAGCACGGCACGCAAACCGATCACGAACGCGGCAGCGATCAGAGCGTAGAACAGGATGTGCGCGCCAACGGCCGTCGCGAGAGAACGCAGAAACGGCAGGAGCAAGTCGAAACGCCACTCGTTGGGCGCACCAATCCTCAAGTCCCTAATCGGCTGAAAGCGCAGCTCGTACGCCGTCCAGAGCAGGGTTAGTGCGATTGCGCCTGCGCAGAGCCAGCCGACTGCGACCAAAGTTCGCCGAACCTCGAGTCTCGCGACGAGCGTCACCAATACCGCGGCGATGGCTATTACTGCGATCAGGAATTCACCGCCCGGCTTCATTGCAGGCGCTAAGGCGCCAAGTGCGAACAAGCTCGCGGGATCGATTCGGGGTTTTTCGTTTTGGCCATTCGCAAGGCCTATGACGAGCACGACCAGCGTCACGAGTGCCAGGATCGCGAGCGGTGGATCCGCAACGATTGACCAGAACTGAACACTATGTTGCGCGGGGTAGTAGGCGAAGTCGTGCGCGCCAGGGTTCAAGAGCACGACGGCTGCGAACGCGAGCAGGGTCTCGATCCACGGTCTGCCACGCAACGAGGCATCCGGACCGCTCGTCCGAAGCATGGTTTCGTTTACTAAACGTACTACCAATGGAACGGACAGCACGATGAGCATCGTCGTCATCGCTCGTGCCGTTCCGATCGAGAACTCGCCAAGCAACTGGCTGCCCATCCAAACGGGCAGGGCAAGGGCCGGCGGATAAGTTGGATGCAGCGAGTAAAATCCAGGTGGCAGGGGCGCTGCAATGAGGTGGTCTAGCTGGACCAAATACTGCGCATTCGGAAGCCAGTGGTTGTACGCATCCATGAATGTGGATGGAACAGTGCAGCCGAGCAGCACCAGGGGTGCTCCAAAGACAACCGAAGGAATCAGCGAGTAGCGCTCCACGCCTCTTCTGACGACCGTAAAGACGCCCCATCCTGCTAGCAGCGCGACGGGCGCCCAGATAAAAGCGAGCCTTTCGACGCCGAACAACGGCAATACGATTGCCAGTACGGTCGAGATCAGCCAGCCGCGCACCGTCATGAGTATGAGTGTGCGGTCGCGGGACACTGCCGCACCGGCCAGCGCGAATAGAGCACATATCGCGATCAACGCGACGAGGCCGGCCAAACCTTGCTCGAGTTGGGTCCGTACCTGCGAAAGCAGCTCGAGGAGTCGAGGATCCATAAGACTTGTGGGCGGACCGCACTCACGGGAGATACGTCCGATGGTCTCATGCTCAGTCGATTGCGAGCGAGAAGCCTAATGGACTATCGGCCGGTTCGATTCGGCGTGCGCGGAGCAGCTCGTTAACTGCTTGTTGACGCGGTTGACCGCTTGGTGATCGTTATGAGCAGGTTGCTCGGCATGCCGAGCAATCGAAGGGATTCCACGGTGACGGCGCATCCATGCAGCCCGCTGCACAGTTGGAAGATGTCTTTTCGGTCCAGGAGATTGAGATTTTCTTCGCGAGCGAAGAAGTCGTATGTCGTCCCCCGGAGAAGACGGCGGAACCAGGGCCGCGGTAACCAGTGGACGAGCGGCAACACGCTGTGAAATTCGACCGGGAACCACCGGTTCGGCGTGGTCAAAAAAACAGCACGGTCCGCGACACGCGTAAGCTCCGCGATGAACCTTCTCTGATTGACGGCGCTGCCGACGTGCTCGAGCACGGCGCTCGAGTGGACGACGTCGAAGCTGGCGTCCGCAAAGGGAAGCTGACGCCCGTCCGCGCGGCGGTACTTCAGCCCCGGATACCGTTGCTCCAGGAATGAAGCGTCATCGATGCCGACCGCGGTGATCTTGTCCTTGTAGGGATACCAAGCCTCTACGTAATTGGAGCTCTCGTAGCTCTGGTCCGACGTCACGCCCACATCGAGCAGCGTTTCGGAGGGCTGTATCGACGTCTTCTCGAGGAAGACGTCATACATGCGGCGCCTCGCTTGACCAGCGATCCGGACCGAGAGGGAGGTCGGCTCCGCGACGTTGTACTGGGCGTTGGGTTTGCGCGTTATAGCCATCTCGATAGCGAGTATCGGGAAGTTCAACGGGCAAATCGAGCCAATAGCCATAGTCCCATTGGCTGTTGGGAATGGCTAACGAACGGTCAGTACGCTTTCGTATCGCTGAACATCCGGACGATCGTCACGGCGATGATCTTCAAGTCGAGCGCGAGCGACCATCGGCGCAGGTATTCGAGGTCGCACTCGACGCGAGCCCTCATTTGCTCGACGGTGCTCGTCTCGCCGCGGTAGCCGCGAATTTGAGCGAGGCCCGTGATCCCTGGTGCCACTTTGTGGCGGATCATGTAGCCCTTGATCAGCCGCCGGTATTCCTCGTTGTGCGCGATCGCGTGCGGGCGCGGTCCCACGAGGCTCATCCGGCCCTGGACGACATTGATCAGCTGCGGCAGCTCGTCGAGCGAATAGCGGCGGATGAAGCGGCCGAACGGCGTAGTCCGGCTGTCGTTGCGAAGGGCCTGCTGTACCGTGGTGCCGTCGTCGGAGCTCCGCATGCTACGAAACTTGTAGACGATGATCTCGCGTCCGTCCAACCCGTATCTGCGTTGCTTGAAGATGATGGATCCCGGAGTGGTCAAGCCGACTCCGATCGCGACGAACAGCATCACGGGTGTCGCGAGCAGCAACAGCAAGGAAGCGAGGAAGAGGTCGGTGGCTCGTTTCACGAGCCCGTTGATACCGAAGAAGGGCGTCTCGCACAACGCGAGGATCGGAAGGCCGTCGATGACGTCTACGCGCGACTGGATCAGGTCGAAGACGAAAATGTCCGGCACGAAATAGATCGAAGCGGTGGTGTCGTGCAACTCGTCGACCAATTTCTTCGTGCGCTCCTCGTGGCGGATCGGAAGCGCGATGTAGATCACGTCGATCGAGTTGTTCTTCACGTATGCCGGCAAGTCGGCGAGGCTGCCAAGGAGCGGACGGCCTTCCGTGGGCCCTATTCGCTCGGCGCTTCGATCCTCGAACCAACCTTCCAAGGTCTGACCGAGATCGGGCCGCGTCGCGATCGCTTGAGCCAAACGACGGCTCAAATCGCTGACGCCGGCAATGACGGCGCTGCGCGCGCGAACCGCGTTGTGAACGAAGAACGTGTAGGCCCAGAATTGGACGGCCGCTATCAATATCGGCGTCACGAGGGCCCAAGAGAACAGGACTAGCCGGGAGAAAACCTCACTGTATTGCAGCGCAAATCCGAGCAGGGCGAGACAACTGACCACGATGGCCCATGCGGCAGCGGAACGCTGCAAGAAGTCCCGTGGTTTGCGCGCAAACGTCGCAGACACGGCTGCCATTTCTCGATAGACGACGAAGCAAACGACGAAGGCCAGCGTAGCCAGGACGGAATACGGTTCGGTTGCCGGTATCCCGAACAGATAGAGGCTGGTGTATAGCGAGGCCGTAGACACGACCGGCGGCACCAGCGCGCTTATCATCGCGAGCCGGCCGTTTCCGTAACCGCTCGCAGATCCGGGAGAAAGGGTCATCACAGTGCGAGAGCTCGGAATTGCATCCTGTCTTTTGCGACGCCGTCCTGGCTATTAGTTGGTGATCGTCGGGACGGCTTCTCTTCTTGGAATGAAGGTTACTCTGCCTCGTGCGGTGGCTCAATCGCCTTGAGGCAAGAGTGTGAACCACGCTGGCGACTGGGGATGTTACATATTGCCGATGGGACATAGATCGGTGCGCTCATCCCGGCCCAACCGCAATGGTCGGGGTTCGGCCGATTCAGCGAGCTGCCAGGCCAAAATCGACAGCTTTCTGCAGGGGACGGGGGTTCGGCCAGGGAGCACGACTGGAATTGTTCGCACCGCTAAAAACTCCAGTGCTCACGGGATACAGAAATCGCGCGTGATCTCGAGAGAGTGTTCCACCACCCGATGCTGAAGGCTCAATTTCGCCCGTAGTGGATGACAGCGGATTGTCGCGATCACGCGACGGTTTGCCTACTTTTTGCTTGTTCTTCATGATTTGTCTCACTCGCATCTCTCTGTGAGCGAGTTCACTGTTTGGTTGTATCTGATCGTGCTCGAATGCATGAAAGTCGGAATGGATCACATCATGACAACGAAGACACTATTGGTTGCGGTCACCTGCACGTTTATGGCGATGACGGCGTTCACTGCCGTCGGTGATCCCGTTCCAAGAGCACCAGTGCTCTGCCTGCAAGGCAGCCCTTGCGTGCCGCCGGCGACACCGGCGCCGCCCGCGACCCCGGCACCGCCTGCGCCGACGATACCTGGCGGCGGCTCGGGTGCGATGAAGTGGCGCCCCGGTTACTACGGAGACTGCAACCAGGACGGCGTGGGCACATTCATTGCCGTCGGCAACGTGAACTACACCGCTGTGAAAGCCTGCATCGACTTCTACGCATCGCAACCGGGGATGAGGGGCGTCCTGATCAAAACCGATTGGACCGCGTTCGAGTCAGACACACCTGGCGTCTACGATGGTTCCGCAGGGAATCATGTGGGCGGCGCGGGAAAAATCGGGCATCCGCTTTGGGATGATTTGCTCGCCTACGCTGCGAGCAGGAACATGAAGGTCATCATCGGAATTGAATGGCTCAGTCTGGGCACCGGCTCCTGCATCGATTTCGTTCCCAAGTACTTGGTGCCGCCGAGCTGCTTCAGCCGCGACGGCACGGACACCGCCGGAACCTATGGGGTCGTTACCACGCCAGATGGTTCCCTGTGGGTATCATTATGGAAGCAGAGCACGATGGATCGCTTCATAGCGATGTTGCAGGACTTCGGTGCGCGCTATGACAGCCACCCTGCGCTCGAAATGGTTAGTTTCCTGTGGGACGACTCGTCCTTTACGGGTGGCGACGGATACGATGGTTTCACCTTTTCGGCGTTTACTGCGCAGATGTCCCGACTGCCTGCTGCGATTCGACCGTATTTTCAGCATACGGGATTGAGCGCGATGTGGAACTGGGTGCCGGCTCAGATGATGGCATCTGTAATGCAATCAATGGCAGCAAGCTACATGACCGTCGCGAGTCAAGACGCCATCATCGTGCAGTCGACGGACGGGGAGCGCTCCTACGTCGGCTATGGTGGAGCATGGGGCTCGCATGATTATCGCACTGAGCTACCGATAGCGGTTCGACTGAGCGCCACCACGCAATGCGACATCTATAACAGCTATGCCGCGCGCAACGGTTTGAGCCCGAGTCAGAATACGACCCCGCAACAGTACTACGACATTTACTTCACGACCGGCAAGACCGACCTGACGGGCTCTTATCCCATGAGGCCGAGCTACATCCTCATCGGCAGGAATTTGGGGAGCCGTTGTCCGACCGTGGCGAATCAGCAGTTTGGTACGACTACGAGCGGCGGTTGGCTGCAGTTCATTCAGTCGCACTCGCTCAACACGGCGGCGCCGAGGCTGTATCCGTCTGTCAATACCAACTAATGCTGGGCCGGCGGCAGGTTGCCGGTTTTTCTCGCGCAGAGCAGAACGGTCAGGTTGCCCATCTCGTTGACGTCGTCGCAGAACGCTCGGCTCATTCCCGCCGCACTGCTCCGATGGTCACCTAGGGTCGCGCGCGGCGTCACGATCACGTCTGACCAGCCGTTGCGTTCGAATGCCCGTCTGTATTCATAAGGGCGGACGCGGTTTGGGCTGCCGCGGAATCTGAACAACCGATAGACGAGCTCGTGGTAGCGATAGATGTTGTTCGGATCCTTGTCCCGGATCCAACGCGAGTGCGTCATGAGGTCTATTTCTGCGACGATCACCGCGCCGGGTTTACAGACGGCGGTTAGCTGTGACACCGTCGCGTCGATGTCGTCGAAGTGTTCGAACGCCGCCTGGCTGAACACTAGATCCACCGACTCCGGTCCGACGGCCTCGATGAGGTTGAAGTCCTCACGGACCACGTAGTTCAGTGCACCTGGGCTTCCGCTCCGCACGGCGGTTAGCGCTTTCCTCAGCAGCGCCAGGTTTGCAGTGCCTTCAGCGCGCTCGAGATGTTTGAAAAATGCTTCGTAAAATTCGGTTGGCACGCGCGTTGCCAAGTCGTTGACATCGCACGCGTTGTATTTCGCGGCACCTCTCGCCAACAGAAGCAGTCCGATGCCGAGGTCCGAGCCGGGACCCAGCTCGAGGATGTTCTTCCCGACCAGCGACGGCTCTTGGCGCTCATATCGCCCAAGGTGCGAAAGCCAGTCGTCGACCACCTGGAAGTCGTATCGAACGGCTCGGTCTGCGTCGCGAAGGTCGAATGGCTTTGGCGTCGAGTAGCCCCGCAGGGCGTTCTTCGTCTTGGCCAGCGCGAGGAAGGCCAGACCCGCGCAATAGTAGAAGACGTTACGAGCCGTCACCACTCTCTTCCCATATGCCGTACGTGATGCACCGTTTCTACCTGGAAACCATGAGTTTGTGTATCGCGGCGGCGGCGATCTTGTGACCGGTCTCATTCCAGTGCCAGTCGGTCGGAGAAGAGTCGACTCTTTCCCCAGTCGTCGCATAGTGACTGCGGAACAGCGGGAGCGAGTCCACGACGTTCATGCCGGCGCGCTGTGCTTCGGCCACCAGGAGCTCCAGCGCTTGGCTATCTCGCGATTGCGAACAATCGTTTCTTCCACTCGAGTCCGTTCCATAGAGTCCCTTGCGCAGCGCTTCTGAGTCCCTCAGGAAGATGACCTTTCCAGCGGGCACCCCGAAAGCGCCTGGTAGTTGCTCTACGTATCGTGTTATTCGCTCCCTATCTCGTGCCTCTAGCACGTCAGCGCATGACTGTTTTGGCGAGTCGGTCGCTGCGGCCGGCTCCGAGTGAAACATGCCGCGCACGGTAAATCTAAGGTTGGAGCGTAGGTATCGGAGCAATGCATCGTGGCGCATGATCTTGATCAACGCGCTCCGCTCCGTTTGATCGGGAACCAGCTCTACGGAACCTGGATCATCGTCGTTCCAGCGGAAATGGCCGGCGGCGGTTTCGAAACCCTCCACGAAGTCGCCGTCACCGATGAATACGACGACCCAATCGGGATGAAACCGCTCTCGCACGAGCGGACCCAAGCCGAGATAGTCCGGCAACGCATTGCCGGAATAACCGAAATTGAGGACCTGCGACGGATCTGAAGAAGACAGAGAAGCCAATTGTCCCGCAACGCTGTCGTCGTATCGAATCATCAAAGCTTGCGCGTAGCTATCGCCGAGAACGGCGGCAAACGCGTGATTCGTTCGATACTCGAACGGCGCTACGTAGCCCATGTCATTGATCGCGCCGTGTCGCACGTTCCGGAAATTCCAGCTCGTTGAGTACGTATAGCGCTCGGTGGGCAGCAAGTGCTCGACCGGCCAGCTTGGATCGGGGTCCGCCGCGAAAATGCCATTGAACGTCGGAAGGAGCCACAGAAGACCTTCGAGCAGCAAAACCGACAGGACAACACCTGAGACTAGGCCGAGCAGAATGCGGGATACCGGGTTCATTAGAAATTGAAATAGATGAACTCGGTAACGCCGCGAGACGCCGAAATGAATGCCAGCATCGTGACGATTACCAACGACGCACCGATCGCTGCGCCCATCACGACGTCACGGCCTGATTGAGACGACATTCTGACGAGCGCTCGATCGACAGAGCCATCGATGAGCTCTTGTGAGTTGCGAAAGAACAAGGCAACGCCGAAGCCCGCTAGTATCCACGCGAATTCCACAGCATCGGCACCCGATTGTGTTCCCACTCCCGGCGTAAACATAGCTCGAATCAGATGGACTGCTCGAGACACGCTATCTGCCCGGAAGAACGTCCAAGCGATGATCACGGCGCCAAGTGTGAGAAGAGTCGAGGCCGCGGCGCGAACCTTGCTCAGACCCGAGGCGGCGGCACCGACGTCCTCTCGTGGCATGCCCTCACGCAGGTGTCGCCAGCCGTGGTTGATCATCAGATAAACACCGTGGAGGCCGCCCCATACGACGAACGTCCACGACGCTCCGTGCCACAGTCCGCCGAGAAGCATCGTAATCACGAGATTCGCATAGCGGCGCCCACTGCCGAGTCGGTTGCCGCCGAGCGGCACGTAAAGATAGTCGCGCAAGAACCGCGACAGCGTTATGTGCCAGCGACGCCAGAAGTCGATGATGTTTCTCGCCTTGTAAGGTGAATTGAAGTTGTATGGCAATCGGACGCCGAACAACAACGATAGGCCGACGGCCATATCCGAATACCCCGAAAAGTCGAAGTAGATTTGCAAGGTATACGCGAGTGTGCCCCGCCAAGCCGTCGCCATCGAAAGCAGCCCTGGGTCGGTGCCGAACACTTCATTGGCGACAGGTGCGGCGCTATCTGCGATCAGGACTTTCTTCGTCATTCCTAACGCCACGAACGCCATTCCGAGAGCCAGATTCTTGAGCTCCGGCACGTACGTCTTGAGCCGGCCGAACTGAGGCATCATCTCCGCATGATGCAGAACCGGTCCGGAGATCAGGTGTGGGAAGTAGGTGACGAACAGCGCGTAATGAATCGGATTGCGCTCGAGCACTTTCCCCGCATAGGAGTCGACGAGATAGGCGATCTGCGTAAACGTGAAGAACGAGATTCCGATCGGCAAGACGATATCGAACGTTGCGAGGTGCGTGTCGAGCAGCGCATCAACCGAGCCCGCGAGGAAGTTGGCGTATTTGTAATACGAGAGCGTGATCAAATTCGCTGCTATCGCAGCTGCTAGGAGCGCCTTCCGTCGAGAGCGATGCTCGGCCGGCAGCGTTTGCAGGAGGTACCCGAATAGATAGTTGACCGCGATCGACGCGAGCAGGAGGGCAATGTATTCGGGTCGCCAGGAACCGTAGAAGTAAACGGAGGCAAGTGCCAACCACGCCGCGGCTACCCTGGGACCTGCGACTCTGGCGGTTAGGAAGAACACTGCCAGGGCGATCGGCAGAAAGGCGAAGAGAAACTGGCCGGATGTGAAGAGCATCTGAAGAGTGGATGACGCGGTGCGCGATCCTATTGCGGTACGCGCATCGGCACATTTTCAGAGGCGATCTCGCCGGTTTCGATCAGGCGGATGAGCGCATCGGTATTGCGAAGCGAATGTCGTCGCGACGCGTATTCACGCGCTCGTGCGGCGTATTCATTCCGTAGCGCCGCGTCCCCGAGCAGTCGCCGCACAGCTTCCTCTAGGCGCTGCTCCGAGCCGGCATGAATCCCGATGCCCTGACGATCCAATACGCCGTCGGGATTCACGCTCAAGCTGATCACCGGCACCCCACGCTGCCAGGCCTGGATGAAGGTGTTCGGATAACCCTCCGTAATGCTCGTGTTGACGAGGACATGCGCTCGCGCCAAGAGCTCGTTCACTTCGCGTTGCGTCTTGGCCCCGAGGTAGTCGACATTCGTCACGCTCTGAATGGCTCGCATCAGCTGCTCACGCCAAACCTTGGACCCTTGCATGGCTCCGACGATGACGAAACGTACCCCGGCGAGGTCGTCGAGGCGCGCAGCGAGTCGAATGAACACCTCGGGCTGCTTCAACGCTTTCAGATTTGCGACCCAGACGACGGAGAGCGGGCCGTCCTTGTTGATCGTCTCGGACGGCTCCGGGTGAAAATTCGGCACGACCGCGTCGGCCTTGCGGCCGTAGTGACGGGCCAAGTCGGCGGCCTGATGCTCGGTCTGGACTATGATGCCGTCCGCATGACGAATGCCGTACGTGATGCAACCCTTCTCAATGTAATGCTGGACGAAGTTGCGCCCGTAAAAGACGGCGTTGCCGGGCGACACGTCCGCGTCGCTGGCGACGTGCCAGATCATGCGAGCTTGGTTTCGGCGGGCATAGTGCGCGGCGATACCGGTATAGCCGCAGCCGACGCGCTGGTAGATCACGTCCGGCCGTATCGCGTGCAAAGCTCGATACAGCGGTATCGCATCGATCCAGTAGCCGAAGCGTGAGACCTGGTGGCCTCGTCCTATGCGGACGACTCGGTAGCCGTTCGGTTGGGAATCAGTGCCGACGAAGTGAGCCAGGAAATAGATGTCGTGCGTGCGCCTTTCGATCAACGCATCGAGGAGACACTCGATCTGCTGCTCGGACCCGCCGCGCGCCGGCCTCGAGTGATTCTGCGTTACGATGCAGAGGCGAGCCATCCCTGTTTCCAGACCTACTTGCGTTTCCGGCGCTCGAGAGACGGCGGCGTGCCATCATTTCCCAGCTCGCGCAGGTAGTCGCCGTAGCCGCTCTTCATCAAGGCTTTCGCCAATTCCAGCAACTGAGCCGTATCGATGAACCCCATGCGCCACGCGACTTCTTCGGGACATCCGATCTTCTGACGTTGGCGAGCCTGCAGGACGCGGACGAACTCCGAAGCTTCGACGAGCGAGTCGAACGTGCCCGTGTCGAGCCAGGCGTAGCCGCGGCTCAGCGGCAGGACTTGGAGAGCTCCGCGCTCGAGGTATGCCTGATTCACGCTCGTGATCTCGAGCTCGCCGCGGCCGGACGGCTTCACGGATTTGGCAACTTCGACCACGTTCTGGTCGTAGAAATAGAGGCCTGTGACGGCCCAATCCGACTTCGGCGCGCGTGGCTTTTCCTCGATGGACGTCGCGCGTCCATCGGCATCGAAGGCCACGACGCCGTAGCGTTCCGGATCGCGCACCTGTTGTGCGAACACGCACGCGCCCGCCTTCGACGCGGCCGCTTCCTGCAGCACATGTGAGAGGCCGCCTCCGTAAAACAAGTTGTCGCCGAGCACCAGGGCACAGCGCTCGCCGTCCAAGAACCGCTCGCCGATGAGAAATGCCTCGGCGATGCCGTTCGGTGCGCTCTGGGTCGCGTAGCTGATCCGAATGCCCCATTGGTTGCCGTTGCCGAGCAGTCTCTCGAACGAAAAACGGTCTTCCGGGGTCGTGATCACGAGCACGTCCCTGATACCCGCGAGCATCAGCACCGTCAGCGGGTAATAGATCATCGGTTTGTCGTAAACCGGCAGCAGCTGCTTCGACACCGAGAGCGTCAGCGGATGCAGACGCGAGCCGGTGCCGCCCGCGAGGATGATTCCTTTGGTCATCAATGGCTCCTGTTCGCGCCCGTCTCGAGCTCGCGGACCACGTCGATTACCGAGTCGTGCCAGTCGGGAAGCCGTATGCCGAGCTTCTTTTCGACGAGGCTGCTGTCGAGGCGACTGTTGGCCGGCCGCCGCGCGCGCGTCGGATACTCGGCCGTCGTGAGCTTGCGGAACTCGCCGTGGAAACCGTGTCGCGACGCGTTGAAGATCGCGGCGGCGAACTCGTGCCAGGTTGCGGGCACGGGGGAGGTCAGGTGGAACAGGCCGCCGTCAATCGTGCCGTCCAAGCACGCTTGTGCGACGCTGACCAACGCTACGGCGACGTCTTTGGCGGCGGTCGGGCAACCGTGCTGGTCGGCCACGACCCCGATCGACGGTCGCTCGCGCGCGAGACGCAACATCGTGGTCACGAAGTTTTGCCCGAGCGCGCCGAATAGCCACGCCGTGCGCAAGACCGTGCTGCCCTCGTACTGAAGCGCGAGCCGCTCGCCTTCGGCTTTCGAGCTGCCGTACACGCCGAGCGGCATGACCGGATCCGATTCCACATACCAGCCCGTCTTCGTGCCGTCGAAGACGTAATCGGTCGACACGTGCAAGAGGCGGGCGCCGCATCGCTCGGCGGCCTGCGCGAGATGGCCGACAGCGGCCGCATTCACCGCGAACGCCGTCGCCGGCTCGTCCTCGGCGCGATCGACTGCCGTGTAGGCCGCCGCGTTGACGATCACGTGCGGCCTAAGCTCGGCGACGAGCGTCGCGACCGCGGTTTCGTCCGTGATATCGAGCTGCTCGAGCGCGATCGGGTGTATCTCGAACTGCGCCGGCCAGGCCACGCGCTGAAGCTCGCGTCCGAGCTGACCGCCGGCGCCGCAAACGAGCACGCGTGTCACGGTTGCTTCACCGTCGTGAGGCCGAGCCGGCTGCCGTCGTAGCGGCCCTCGAGGATCGGCCGCCACCACCATTCGTTGCCGAGATACCAGCGCACGGTCTCGGCCAGGCCTTCGTCGAACGTGCGCTTGGGCTGCCAACCGAGCTCGCGGCGGATCAGCGACGCGTCGATCGCATAGCGCAGGTCATGCCCGGGGCGATCCGCGACGAAGCGAATGAGTCGACGCCGCGGCCCGTCGGGTTGCAGGCCGAGCGTGTCGTCCAGCAGGTCGCAAATCCGTTGCACGACCTCGAGGTTTCGCATTTCCGCGTTGCCGCCCACGGTATAGGTCTGTCCGAGCTTCCCGCGCTCGAGCACGCAGAGAAGGGCGCGCGCGTGGTCTTCCACGAACAGCCAATCCCGCACGTTCTCGCCTTTGCCATACACGGGCAGCTCTTCGCCGCGCATGGCCTTGAGGATCGTGAGCGGAATCAGTTTTTCGGGGAAGTGATACGGCCCGTAGTTGTTCGAGCAATTGGTGACGAGCGTCGGCAATGCGTACGTCTCGTGCCAAGCGCGCACGAGATGGTCGGACGCGGCCTTGCTCGCGGAGTACGGCGAGCGCGGTGAGTAGGCAGTGAGCTCGTTGAACGGCGCATCTTCGGAG
>Ga0105245_10001401_pt1 | contig 21851 bp, 16 predicted proteins | sample KBSM54metaG_FD_81523 | JGI IMG/M metagenome (GOLD analysis project Ga0105245, IMG submission 81523) | Miscanthus rhizosphere microbial communities from Kellogg Biological Station, Michigan, USA - KBS M5-4 metaG | ecosystem: Host-associated > Plants > Roots > Rhizosphere > Soil | place...
ACTTCTCGCGATTTGGCGCGTCTCGACCGCTCGAACCGGCTGGCCCTCACGCGCTGCGTCAAGCGTCACTGAAAGAACCGCCCCCATGACTGCCATCGAAACGTGCCGCTGCTGCGGCGACAAGGCCGAGCTCGATCAAGGGATCTGCACGCACTGCGAGCTCGCTTACGGCCCACGCGTGGCGCGCTTGCTCGCGCGTTGCCTCGCCGATGCGGATTTCGCCAGCGCGTGTTTGGCCCGTTTGCCCGAAGCGGCGCGGCTGCGCTTTGCCACGCTGCTGAGTGCGCGGTGCTTGAAGACCACGACGACACTGAGCGGCCCCGGCCTCCGGTATACGCGCGTGGGGACGAGCGCTCGCGAGCGCGTGTCCGCGTGAGTGCGGGAGCGGAGGCTGGGCTCAGCGCCGAGGCCGTGAGCGAACTGCTCGGCTTGGCGCCGCACCCCGAAGGCGGCTTCTTCCGCGAAACTTTTCGCGCGGCGCGCCGCCTCTCGGAGCCGGAGCGCGCGGCCTCGACGGCCATCTACTTCCTGCTGCGGAGCGGCGAATTTTCGGCATTTCATGCCGTAACGAGCGACGAGGTTTGGCACCTGTACTTAGGTGCGCCCGTCGAATTGCACACCATCGACGAAGCGGGGCGCTACGACGTCCGAGTGTTAGGGACCGATTTACGCGCCGCTGAGCGACCGCAAATCGTCGTGCCCGCGTCCGTTTGGCAGGCCGCGCGCGTCCTCGGCGATGGGTTTTCGCTGTGCGGCTGCACCGTGGCTCCGGGCTTCGACTTCGCGGACTTCGAGATGCCGAGTCGGGCCGAGCTGTGCGCGAGATTTCCGTCGCACGCGGCGCGCATCGCCGAACTCACGCGCTGAAGCCACAACGCTGCACTGGAGTGAGGCAAACTTCCACTCGCTCCCCCCGGCACGCTGTTTGCGTCCTTCCGCGCATGCCCGTCACGAAAGCGGCCGTCCAGCTGTTGATCGTTTCGCTCTTGCCGGCTTGCGGCCACGCGAAGACTTCGGCGCTTCAACCGCCGCCACACTCGTCGGCTGCGTCTGCAGCGCTCGTCCCCGCAAAATATCCGCGAATTTCGGCAACTCAGCTGTTCGAGGCCTGCGCTAGCGGAGCCGCGGACGCGGGCGCTCTGGATCCAGGTGCGCGCTACACCATCAACGGCAATGTCGTGTCGGTCAAAACTGACGCGGGGCCTGCACAGGTCGTTCTGGGCTCCCGGCTCACGCCGGTCGACGTCACTGGAATCGCCCCCGCTGCGCTCGCTACTTTGGTCGTCGGTAGCTCGATCGAACTCGACTGCGTCGTGCTCGGTTCGGCGATGCAAATCCCCAGCTTGGACTGCGGCCCGAATGGGACGCCGCGCGTGCAAGCGTCAGCGCGCTAGGCTAGCCGGAGCGCCGTCAACGGCTACTGGCGGCTGGCGACCACTTTTGCGGCGTGCGCTGCAGCGGCGACTACGCGCACGAGCTCCGCGGGCTCCATGGGCTTGGCCACGTGGGCTTGAAACCCGGCTTGTAACGCCAAGCGTTGATCCTCACGGCGTGCGTAGGCAGTGAGCGCGATCGACGGCAATTGTTGCGGCGTGAGGCCACGCGCACGCACTGCCCGGATCAACTCATAGCCATCCTGGCCGGGCAGGCCGATGTCGCTCAGCAGAATGTCCGGCAGGGCTCGGTCGAGCTGTGCGAGCGCTTCGTCGCAGCTGCCCGCTTGCTCGACCGTCGCCCCCTGTTTGGCGAGCACCGTCGCCAACAGATCGCGCGCGTCTTCGTCGTCTTCGACGACGAGTAGGCGGAGACCCGCGAGCTGATTGACGGGCAGCGCGTTCGAGATGGTGGGGTTCGGCGTCGGACGGCCGCTGTCGGAACCCCGCGGTCCGAGTTCCGGTTTGGGCAAAGAGATCGTGAACGCCGCGCCGTGCCCTTCTCCCTCGCTCCTGGCGCGGACGAGTCCACCATGCGCCGCGACGATGTGGCGAACCAGCGCGAGCCCGAGCCCGAGCCCCGAGTGACGCCGAGTCGCGGTGTCGTCCTCCTGGCGAAAACGATCGAAAACATGCGGCAAAAAGCTGGGGGCGATGCCCTTGCCGGTGTCGGAAATCGTGATTTCGAAGAGCTCGCCGCTTTCGCGCACGCCGATGCGAATGGTGCCGCCCGCTGGCGTGAACTTGATGGCATTGGTCAGCAGATTGCCAATCGCCTGCTGCAAGCGATCGATGTCTCCGCGCATGCGGAACGACTCGGCACCGAGCACCAACTCGAGCTGCAACTGCTTGGCGTCGGCGGCGGGCTTGAACGCATCGAAGGCGGCGCGGACCATGTTCGCCAAATCTAGCGTGCTGTTTTCGAGGTGCAATTTGCCGGAGATGACGCGTGTGGTGTCGAGGATGTCCTCGATCAGCTGCACTTGCATCTGGGCGTTGCGCTGAATGGTCTCGATGCCGCGGCGGAGTGTTTCGCGGTCGAGCGATTCTTCGCCGATCAAGCGAGCCCACCCCAAAATCGAATTGAGCGGCGTGCGCAGTTCGTGTGAAACCGTCGCGAGAAAGATGTCTTTGGCGCGATTCGCCTCGTCCGCGGCTTCGCGGGCTTTGCGTGTGGCAAGCTCGGTGCGCTTCAGCGTCTCGTGCAGCAGCCGCGCACGCGCCAGGGTTGCGACGCGTAGCAAGAGCTCGGCGGGGTCGAACGTCTTGGTGACGAAGTCGTTCGCGCCGGCAGAGAGGCCTTCGAGGAGCTCGTCCTGGCCACCCGTGGCGGTGAGCACGAGGATCGGCAGCGTCGCTTCGTCGTAAGTTTGCCTCAAGAAGCGGCAGATCTCGAGACCAGACATCGCTGGCATGTGCCAGTCGATCACGAGCACGTCGGGCCGCGTGCCGCTCGCGATGTGTTCGAGGACCGTCGGCCCATCGGAGAACACTTGAACTTCATAGCGCTCGGCGAGCAGGCGTCGCGCCATCTCGGTTTCGAGTGGGCTGTCGTCGACTACCCACACCGAGGCCCGGGGTTCGAGCTCGGCATAGGACTCGCGGCTTTGGTTGATCATCTTTTAGGCTGGAGCGAGCGGTGCGCTCGGGCGGCGACAACATAGACCGAACGCGACCCGTGCCCAATGCTCATCGCCCGCCGACCGAAGAGCGTGGCATTGCGCCTCGCTATTCGTTCGATGCATCTCTGTTATCGGTAATTCCTACTTTTCGGCACGCGCAGATATTGCGCCGAGCTGCCGCTAGATGATGGCGATCGGGTGGTGTCGTTGCCGTCTCGACTCGGTTTCGTGAGCTTGACCCGTGGTGAACCGCACCTTAGCCTCGCGCGAGGTTTTTCGCTGATGTCCGCAGTTTTGGTGGTCGACGACAGCAAAGTCATGCGCGACATGATCGTGGCCTGCCTACGAGCGATTTCGGGGACGAGCTTCGTTCACGCGTCGAGCGGATTGGAGGCGATCGAGCGCCTCTCTCTTTCGCCATTCGATTTGATGGTCTTGGACCTGAACATGCCGGACATCGGTGGCATCGAGGTCCTCGAGTTCGTGCGCAACCAAGACACCCTCCGCACCTTGCCCGTGTTGATCGTCACGACGCGCGGCGACGACCAATCGCGCGAGCGCGTGCTGCAGGCAGGCGCCACGAGCTTCCTCGCGAAGCCCTTCACCCCAGATGCCATCATCGCCGAAGTCCGCGCCATTTTGCCAGGCGCGGAGCCCGACCGGTGACCGCTCCGCCCGACCTCAAAGAATTCATTGCGGCGTACCTCGTTGAAGCCGAAGAGCACTTGGGCGTCGCGAACAAGCAGCTCTTGGCCATCGAGGATACGCAACGAAGCGGCGACACGAATCCACGCGCCGTGCGCGAGACCTTTCGCTCGCTGCACACCATCAAAGGCCTGTCGGCGATGGTCGGAATCGAGCCGGTGGTGGCGATCGCGCATCGCATGGAAACCTTCCTGCGCGACTTCGACCGCTCTGGCGGCGCTCTGCCCACACCAGCCATCGATGCGCTCCTGAAGGGAGTGCAAGCCATCGGTCATCGAGTCGCGGCGCTCGGGCGCGGTGATCTCGTGGCGCCCCCCTCGGATGAATTATTGGCTTCGCTCGATTCACTGGGGCTGGGCGCACAGACCGTCGCGCGGGTTCGCGAGCCCATCCTGGAGCTCGAACCGGAGCTGCTCGCAAAGCTCGCCCCGTTCGAAGTCGAGCAATTGATTCGCGGTATCAAGGCCGGGCAACGCGGCTTGCGCGCGGAATTTCGGCCATCGCCTGCCCGCGCTCGGGAAGGCCTGTCTATCAATTCGGTGCGCGAACGGCTGTCACAGTTGGCGGAAATCGTGCGCGTGTTGCCGCGCGCCGTGCCCGTCAATTCCGATGCGCCGGGTGGGCTCAGCTTCGTGCTGCTGTTTCTCACCCGCGCCGCCGACGAAGCGCTAGCAGCGGCGATCGGCATCGAGCCTTCGGGCCTGTACGCCCTGCACGCCACGCTCGCAGCGGCGGAAGTGGCCGCGCCCACACTCCCGGACACCGGGCCCACCGATCCCGCGCTATTCGACGATGAACCCTACGACTCGCAAATGCGTAAGGGCGTCGTTCGCGTCGACGTGAGCCGATTGGACGAAGCGATGGAAGGCCTATCGGCGCTGATCGTCACGCGCTTTCGCTTGGCGCGCTCGGTTGCCGAGCTCCGCGCGCGCGGCGTGAACACTCGCGAGCTCAGTGAAATCATCACCGACAACGCGCGGCAGCTGCGGAACCTGCGGGCGGCCATCGTGCGCGTGCGCATGGTCCCAGTGAGCGAACTTTTGGAGCGGATCCCGCTCTTGGTGCGCGGCCTGCAGCGCGCCACGAATCGCTCGGTACGTCTCGAGCTCGAGGGCGGCAGCGCGGAGCTCGATAAGTCCGTTTCCGAGCGGCTTTTCCCGGTGATCGTGCACTTGGTGCGCAATGCCGTCGATCACGCCATCGAAACCCCCGACGAGCGGGTGCGTCGAGGCAAACCCCCCGAGGGGCTCGTGCGTGTCTCCTGCAGCGCCCGCACCAATACTCGGCTCGAGTTGACCGTGACGGACGATGGCCGCGGCATCGATCCGGCTGCCGTCGCTCGAAAAGCGGGCCGCCCCGCTCCGCCCAACGCGGCCGCGCTTTTGGATCTCCTGTGTATTCCCGGGCTCTCGACGCGCGAGATTGCCACCACGACGAGCGGTCGCGGCATGGGCATGGAGATCGTCAAGCGCGCGGTCGTCGACGAACTCGGTGGTGAGCTGGAGGTCACGAGTGAGCTCGGCCGCGGCACGACGTTCACGCTGCGCGTGCCGCTCACCATTTCGATCGTGGATGCGTTCTCGTTCGAATGCGGAGAGCAGCGCTTCGTCGTGCCGGTTTCGATGGTCGACGAGATCGTCGAGGTGGACACCGCGACGCTCGTGCACGTGCCCGCCAACGATGACGGCAGCCCCGCGGTGGACATCATCTCGCGGCGCGGTTTGGCCGTTCCGCTGCTGCGCCTGGCGCAGATCTTCCACCTCCAATCGAGCGCAGATCAGGCTCGAAAAGCCATCATCGTGCGACGCGCGGGGTCGCCCATTGCCTTTGCCGTGGATCGCATGTTGGGCCAACAAGAGGTCGTGATTCGCCCGGTCAAAGATCCGCTCGTGCGCGCCCCAGGGATCTCCGGTGCAACCGATTTGGGTGATGGTCGGCCGACGTTGGTCCTGGACTTGGTCGCGCTCGGTGCCAGCCTGAGCGCGACGCCCGAAGCGATGGAGATCAGCCGATGAAATTGCATGTCGTCTTTGCGTTGGCCGGAACGGAATATGCACTCCCCGTCGAGTCGGTGCTGCAGATGGAGAGCTTCGCCGGGGCCACGGTGGTTCCGAGCGTGGCGCCGTTCGTCGCCGGCATCGTCACGGTGCGGGGCATGGTCGTGCCGGTCATCGATCTCCGGATTCGGTTCGGCTTGGCCCCCGCCGCCGTCACGCTCGATACGCGCATCGTGGTGACCGAATCCGAAGGACGCGTCGTGGCCTTGCGTGTCGATAGTGCCCGCGAAGTGCTCAAGCTGGACGTCGAAAAGCATCAACCCGCGCCGAGCGTGATCAGTGAGCGTTCTGCGGGCTTCGTCTACGCGGTGCACGCGCTCGGCACGCGCCTCTTGTTACTCGTCGATCTTCCGAAAATCCTAGGTGAAACCAGTCATGCAGAATCCCTCGCCCTCCCCCTCGACGATGGCTCCAGCAGGCACCGTGCACTCCCTGGTTGAAGGCGCGTCGCGCTCGCTTCGCCACGCAGTGAACGAGATCACCGCGGCGCAAGAAACGGCGATGCGCATCGCTTCTGCCGGAAATGAACGGGCCGCGTTGGGTGAGCAGATGAGCGCCGCCACCGAAGCCATCGCAGCTTCGGTGGAGGAGACCAGCGCGCTCGCGACCAAGATGGCCAAGGCGCAGCAAGGATCGAACGAGCTCGCTCAATCACTCCTGAGTGGCGTCGAAGAGTCCGCCGCGGCATTGCGCGAAGTGGCGGCCTCGGTGAGCTCGGTCAGAAAAGACACGCAGCTGCTGGCCGAATCGTCCGAGAGCACGGCGACCGGGATCGAGGAGTCGGTTCGGTCGATTCGCAGCGTGGGCGCGAACGTTCAGGATTTGGCGGCGGCGAGTGAGGAACTCCTGGCCACCACCACCGAGACGAGCGCCGGGCTCTTGAGCATGACCGCGCGCGGCGAGACGACGGCCTCGATGATCGCGGAGACCGCAGCCACTTCCGAGGAGATGTCGAAGGGCATCGAGCGTTTGGTCGTCGATACGCGCGACGTGACGGGGCGCATTGCTTCCGTTTCTGCGAGCGCGACCGCGATCGCGAAAGGCGTGGCCGATGTCGCCGCGCGCGGCGAAGATTTGGCTTCATTCGTGATCGAGGCGGCCACCTCGGCGGAACAAGTCGCGCGCTCCGCGTCCGCCGCGGCGACCGCTGCCAAAGCGCTCGAGTCTGCCACCGCCGAGAACGCGGCGACGGTGGCCGAGGTCGCAGCTTCGGTCGAAGAAGTGGCTGCCACCTCCGAAAAGAATGCACGGGTCGTTGAAGAGAACGCTTCGACGATCGATGAATTGGCCAAGTCCGCCCAGGCGGTGTCGCGCGCGGCGGAAGACATCGCGCGGTTTGGCGAATCCAGCGCGACGGCCACCCTCCAAGTGGAAAATTCGACGCGCCGGATCGCGCGCGTCTGCGACGACGCTCGCTCGGTCGCCGAGCGCGTCACTTCGCTGGCCCGTGATGGCGGGGCGACGGTCGGGAAGTCGATCGAAGGGTTGGGGAAGATTCGCACCTCCATCACCTCTTCTTCACTGGTGATGAAGGAAATGGGCCAGCGCGTCGACGAGATCGGCGACTTCGTGCAAACCATCAATCTCATCGCCGATCGCACCAACCTGCTGTCACTGAATGCGAGCATCGAGGCGGCGCGTGCCGGCGAGCATGGTCGAGGGTTCGCTGTCGTGGCCGAGGAAATCCGCGCGCTGGCAGACCGAGCCGCGACCGCCAGCTCGGACATTGCGAAGATCATTCGCTCGCTGCAAAGCACCGCGCGAGATGCCCTCTCCGCCACTCACGAAGGGGAGCGGGTGGCGACCGACGGCGCGGCTCTGGCCGGCGATGCAGAGCGCGCTCTGGCCGCGATTTTGGGCGGCGTTCAAGAGCTCAGCCAATCCGTGCGCGAGGCTTCGCTCGGGGCGAACGAGCAAGTGACGGTGGTGGCGACCCTGACCGAGTCGGCCGTGAAAGTGCGCGAACAGTCGCGCGTCATCGCGACGGCTTCCGGAGAGCAGGCCAAGGCGACGCAGGATTTGTCACGCAGTGCCGGTGAAATGCGGCAAATGGCCAAGCAAACGACGCTGGCTTCGGCGGATCAGGCGCGCGCGCTGCGTGACGTCGTGCGCGCCAATGATCAGCTCGCACAAAGCGCAAAACAAGTCGCTTCGGGCGCGGCAGAACAGGCCAGCGCCGCGACAGAGATGTCGAAGGTGGCGCGTCAGATGCGCATGCAGACCGACGCCACCATGGCAGCGCTCGGCGAACAGAGCACCTCCGTGAAGAGCATTGCCAGCCAAGCAGAGGAGGTTCGCTTCGCGACCGAGCGTTCGGCGCTGGGTTTGGCCGAACAAGCCAAAGGCGCCGCTGAGATCGCGCGGGCGATGGATGCCGCTCGCAAGGAAGCGCAGCAGAGCGCCAAGGGCCTCTTGGAACAGGCGCAGGCGGGCAAGGAGCTCGAGGCGGCGTCGCGGCAAGTCGCCACCTTGGCGGCCGAAGTCACGCGGGCCACCAGTGAACAGAACAAGGTGATGTCGAGCCTGGCCAAAGACGCGGACGAAGTGCGGCGTATCGCGCGCCAAACGGCCCGCGCACTGGAGGAACAGTCGGATGCGGTCGCCGCGCTGGTCGCCACGGCCAACAAGCAAACGACGGTCATCGCGGCCGTGCGCCGCTCGAACGGTGAACAGGTCAATGTCGTCGACCAGATCGTCGGCGCGGTGAGCGACATGCGCGGGCGCTTGCGGGAAGCGGCGGTGACGGCAGCGGTCCAAGCCAAAGGCGTCACGGTATTCGCCCGGGAAATGACCGCTCTTTCCGAACAACTCGGCCAGATCGGCGAAGTCAACCTGCGCCAGGCCGAGAGCGTGGCTCAGGTCGCGCAGCAGCTTCAAAGCGCGGAAAGCGTCGGCGGCGGATGACGGGCAACCAAGAAGGACAACTCCGTAGCGAGCGCGATCGCGAACGCTTGTTGCGCGTCATGAAGTTGCGGCAAGGCGGCGCTACCGCCGTGCCCGAGCTCATCGCCGAGCTCGCCGAGCCGACTTGGGCCGTGCGTCGTGCGGTGGTGGCGGCATTGGCGGAGGCGGAGCCGATCACGCTCTTGTGCGCTGCGCTCCGGAACTCGCGCGAGAACGAAGCGCAAATCGCGGGCTTAGTGGATGCGCTCGCGGCGTCCCGGCAAGCCGTCGACCCTGCGGTGCGTGAGCTCTTGAACGATCCGAACCCCGCGGTCGTGTGCGACGCCGCGCAGATTCTGGGCCGCCGAGAGGACGCCGCGGCAGTGCCGCGTTTGTGCGAACTCACGCGGCACGAAGATGACAACGTCGCGCTCGCAGCCGTCGAGGCTTTGGGCAAGATCGGCGGCTCGAGCGCGCTCGAATCGTTGCTCACGCTGGCGCAGAGTGGCAATTTCTTCCGTACTTTTCCCACGATCGACGTGCTCGGTCGCTCCGGGGATGCCCGCGCGTTGCCCGTGCTTTTACAGCTGTCGACCGATCCTCTGTATGGGACGGAGGCCGTGCGCGCGCTCGGTCGTTTGGGCGAGCTCGCCGCGATCCCCACGCTCGTCGAACAGCTGAGTCGCAGCGGAGAGGGGCTCGTGCGTGCCATTGCCGGCGCGCTGCTCGCGATTCATGAGGCAGCGGAGCGCCGCTTCGGCACCGGCATCGCGGTCGAGCGCACACTACTCGCTTCGCCGAGACTGCCGGACGTGCGTCGTCAGTTGATGTCGAGTCTCAAACGCGCGGACGCGCCCGAACAGCTCGCCGTCGGGCAGATTCTTTCTTGGCTCAGCGAAGAGAGCACCGTCCCGGCCTTGATCGGCCTGCTCGATGGCCCGGCCGCGGTGGCGCAAGTGGCGGCCGCCTCCCTCCGGAAGCTCGGCAGCATCGCGGAGGGTACCCTGCTCGAAGCGCTGCACGGCGCCAACAGTGCCAAGCGGCGCCTGCTCGTGCCGATCCTCGCCGGTCGCTCGTCGGCCCGAGCTGAACTCATCGCTTGCTTGAAGGACGAGGACTCGACCGTGCGCGCGCTGGCCTGCGACGCTCTCGCGCGTCTTTCGGATGCCTCGGTCGCCTCGGCAATCTTCCCGCTGCTCGGGGATTCGGACGCACGCGTGGGGCAAGCCGCCCTCGGCGCCATCCAGTCGCTCGGAAGCCGAGAAACGGAGGCGCTGGCGCTCGCTGCCGTCGATTCTGCCGAGCCGCGCGTGCGTCGCGCAGCGCTGCGAATCATCGGCTATTTCGGCTATGTACAGGGCCTCGATGCGTTGTCGCGCGGGGCCACGGATGCCGATGGACAAATCCGCGAGGCTGCTATCGCCGGGCTGCCCTTCATCGACCAGGAAGGCGCATTGAGCGTGCTTCTCGGTTGCGCGCGTCACGAGTCGCCGCAGACGCGCGTCGCCGCGGTGCGTGCGCTCGGCCATGCTAACGCCGTGCCCGTCGTCCTTTCGCAGCTGCGGCAATCGTTGGACGATGGCGACGCTTGGGTCCGATACTACGCCTGCCAAGCGTTGGGTCGACTGCGCGATGACTCAGCGACCGAAGTCATTGCGGCCTTGCTCACCGATGGTTCCGGCCAGGTGCGCGTTGCGGCGGTGGACGCCTTGGCTCGCTTGCACGGGGCGCGCGCCTTCGAGGTGTTGCAGAGTGTCGTCGATTCGGAGGATGGTGATTTGCACCGCGCCGCGTTGGTCGCGCTCGGGATCTCGAAGCGACGAGAAGCACTCCCGCTGCTCTTGCGCGCGGCCCACTCGACGAACCCATCCACGCGGCTCGTCGCCCTCTCGGCGCTCACCGAGCTCGGCTTTCCGGAAGCATTGCCGGCCATCGCGCAAGCGACGGAAGACGCCGACGAGGGCGTGCGCACTGCCGCGGAGGGCTTCCTGGCTGGCGGCACGGATGCTGATTCGACTCGAGAACTACTGCTCTTGCTCGCCAAAGACCCCAGCCGAAATTCCCTGATTCACGCGTTGGCGCGCGTGGTACCCGGTCGAGTCGCCAGCATCGCGAGCGCCTTGAGCGTTGCCAGCGACGCGCTGGCTCCCGCGCTCGTGGCTGCGCTCGCTCGCGCGCAGACCGACGAAGCAACGCAGGCGATTCGCCAAGCGTTGACGTCGAAGCACGACGCCGAGCGTCGGGCGGCCGCGGCAGCGCTCGTCGCCATGCAAGATCCAACGAGCGCCGCGGCGTTGGCCCGCGCCGCGCTCAGCGACCCTGATGCGGAGGTGCGGCGTATTTGCGCCGCTGTCCTCGACGCCCCCTGAGAGGGGAGCCCTGCTGCGATGAATCTCAGTCTGCCCCTCTCACCGCAAGTTTTCTCGATCTTGAGCGGCTTGATCGAGGAACGCACGGGCCTGCATTACGATCTCGCCGAGAGCAACCTCTTGGCTGATCGCGTCTCACCACGCGCGATCGAACTCGGTTTCGAAAGCCTGCTCGATTACTACTACTTTCTGCGTTACGACCCGGGCGCCGATGCCGAGCTCAAGCTGCTCGTGGATGCGCTCGTCGTCAACGAGACCTACTTCTTTCGCGAGCTGCCCGCCCTGAACGTGATTGTGGATGTGTTCGTGCCGGCGCTTCTGGCGGCGGGCGTCGCGCCGCGCATTTGGTGTGCCGCCTGCGCGACCGGTGAAGAGCCGTTCACGCTCGCCATGCTGCTCGATGCGGCAGGATTGCTCGATTTCGTCAGTATCGCCGCCAGCGACATCAGCGCTCGGGCGCTTGCTCACGCACAAAAAGGCATGTTTTGGCGGCGTTCTCTGCGCGCAGTGCCGCCGAACGCCACGGGGCGTTGGCTATTTCCAGAGGGCGACGGCATGGTGCTCACCTCTCGCATCGCGAAGGCCGTGCGCTTTCAACGCGTCAATTTGGTCGAAGAGGCCGAGCTCCTCGCCATGGGTCAATTCGAAATCGTCATCTGCCGCAATGTGTTGATCTACTTTCGCGATCATACTGTTTCTCAAGTGGTCTCGAATCTCTGGCGCAGCCTCGCCCCGAACGGAGTGCTGGTGGTGGGCACTTCCGAGTCCCTGCTTCGCTTCGACACGCCCTTCGCTTGCGAAGAGCAGCGCGGCGCCTTCTTCTATCGAAAGCTCGGCAAGTGACCGTTCCTCCCAAGAATCCCGCCCGCGTGCTGGTCGTCGACGACTCGGCGTTTGCGCGCAAAGTGCTCCGCGAGAGCTTGGCCACGAGTCCGATCATCGAGGTCGTGGGCACGGCCCGCGACGGCATCGACGCGCTGGAAAAAATTACCGTTCTCAAGCCAGACGTGATCACGCTCGACTTGGTGATGCCCAACCTCGACGGGCTCGGCGTGCTCGCTGCCCTGTCGCCGGAAGATCGAGCGAGGGTCGTCGTCGTCAGCATGGCCGACGGCGAGAGTGACATCGGCGTGGCCGCGTTGCAGTCCGGCGTTTTCGACTTGGTCCACAAACCCACGGCGCTCGCTGTGGCCAGCCTGCAGGACATTGCCGAAGAGCTGGTCGAGAAAGTGCTCTCTGCGGCGAACTCGGCTCGCCCGCTACGACATCTCCCCGCGCCGCTCGATCCACCGGTGACTCAGCCGAACGCGCGGGTGCATCGACCCGCTTCCGAGCGCGTCGTCTTGATCGGTACGTCGACGGGTGGCCCGCAGGCGTTGACGCGCCTGCTCAAATCGCTCCCGGCAAATTTCCCCGCGCCGCTCGTGTTGGTTTTGCACATTCCGCCCGGTTACACGGGGCCTCTCGCCGAACGGCTCAATGCCGAATGCGCGATCGACGTGGCCGAGGCCTATGAAGGGCTCGCTCTGCGCCCAGGGCTCGCCATCCTCGCGCGAGCCGGCATGCATTTGCGTGTGGCCGGGAGCGGCAACGCGCTCACGGTGCTTCTAGACTCGGAACCTCATGAGTCGACGCACCGCCCCTCGGTGAACGTGCTGTTCGAGAGTGCCGCTCGCGTTTTGGGCAAACGCGCGCTCGGCGTCGTCCTCACTGGCATGGGTGACGACGGCCTGATCGGCGCGCGCGCCATCGTGGAGGCGGGGGGCCAAGTGCTCACCGAGGCAGAATCTTCGTGTGTCGTGTACGGCATGCCGCGCGTGGTGACCGAGGCGGGCCTGTCAGCGGCAGAAGTCCCGCTCGAGCGAATGTTGGCCGAGATCGACTTACGTCTCTGAGTGACGTTCGGTTGAAGCCGCCCGAGCCGAGCGCTACGCGACGCGATTCCGCCCGCCGTGCTTGGCCGCGTACAGTCGCTCGTCCGCACGCTGATACAGGCGTTCGGGGATTTCACCGGGCGCGAGCTCCGCGACGCCGAGGCTGAGGGTGGCCGGGATTGGCGTGCCGGAGAACTCGCACACGGAGCCTTCGACGGCTTGGCGGATCAATTCGGCGGCCTGGGCGGCGAGTGTGTAGGGCGTGTTCGGTAGCACGAGCGCGAATTCTTCACCGCCCACGCGGCACAGCGTATCACCCTGACGGATCTGGGTTTTGACGATACTCGCGACGTGTTTGAGCACCGCGTCGCCCGCGGGGTGACCGTAGCCGTCGTTGATTTTTTTGAAATGATCGATGTCGCACACGATGAGCGAGCAAGCGGTATGCGCTTGCTCGGCGCGCGCCACTTCTTTGCCGAATACGTCGTCGAAGTGCCGCTTGTTGTACAGGCCCGTCAGCGAGTCCACGCTCGCGAGGCTCATGATGTGCTGCATGTACTCGAGCTCGAGGTTGTTCTCGAGGTACTTGAGTACGGTCTTTCCGACGCGCAGCAGATCTCCGTCCGTGAGTTCGCTGCGTTCGACGCGTTGGTCGTTCACGAAAGTGCCATTGGTCGACTTGAGATCGACCACGATGTAGTGCCCGAGCACCCGGTTCACCACGGCGTGCCGCCGGCTCACCAGATCACTGTTCACGCACACCGTGCATTGTTCGGCGCGCCCGATCGACACTTCCTCGTGCGTGAGGTCGATACGCCGGCCCAGATCTTGGCCGGAGATGATCACCAGGCAGGGCTGTCCAGCGCCCTTGGGGCGTTCGGACGGCAGTGAAATCGCGGTCCGACGACCGGGGAGAATCGAGGTCATGACCGAGCGGATTCCGATACTACCTGGGGCACAGGTCGGGTCAAACCTCGGCCGGTGATGGCGCAAGCGGGGCTGGTTTTGTGGACTTTCTTGCGCCGCAGCCCGGAACGCGGGAGAAGAACCGCGCGATGGCACAGCTTAGCCTTTCGGGCGCCTACACCGCGCTCGTCACCCCCTTCACCGCAGACGGTTCACAAATCGATTTCGGTGCGTTCGAGAAGCTCATCGAGTCGCAACTCGATGGTGGCGTGAGCGGGCTCGTGCCCTGCGGCACCACCGGTGAAGCTCCGACGCTGACCGACGGCGAGCAACGCGAGGTGATCTCGCGCACGAAGCAACTCGCGGGGGGCAAGGCGCTCGTGCTCGCGGGCACCGGCTCGAACAACACCAAGAAGAGCATCGAGGCGGCGCAAGCTGCGCTCGAAGCCGGCGCGGACGCCGTGATGGTGGTGATGCCGTACTACAGCAAGCCCTCGCAAGAGGGTCTGTTTCAGCACGTTTGTGCCATCGCACAAGCCGTGAAGGCGCCACTCGTGCTGTACAACATTCCCGGTCGCACGATGGTCGAGCTGAGCGTCGATACCGCGCTGCGGCTGATCGACGCGTGCCCGAACGTGGTCGGTTTCAAGGACGCGACGGGCAACGTGCTGCATTGCCAAGAGCTGCTCGCGCGCACAAAACGCACGATTTCGGTGCTTTCTGGCGATGACGTGCTGACGGTGCCGATGATGAGCATCGGCGCTTCGGGTGTGATCAGCGTGACCAGCAACGTGTATCCGAAGCAGGTGAGTGAGATCGTGACCGACGCGCTCGCGGGACGCTTTGCCGAGGCCGGGAAGAAGCATTTGCGCCAGCTCGCCGTGCACCGCGCGCTATTTTCGGAGCCGAACCCGGTGCCGACGAAGGCCGCGCTCGCGATGAAGAAACGCATGCAACCGAGCGTGCGCCTGCCGCTCGTGGAAGCGACGGCGGAGTGTCGCGCGCGCTTGAGCGCCGTGCTGGCCGAGTACGAGGCATCATGAGGCTCTCGCTTCACGGCGCTTCGGGCCGCATGGGCCAGGCCATCGTGCGCCTCGCGCAAGCGGTGCCGGACGTGCAAATCGTTGGTGCCGCTTGTTCCGACACGGACCCCCAGCTCGGCCGTGACATCGGCGAGCTCGCCGGCATCGGCTCGGTGGGTGTGGTGACGAGCCCGGACGTGGCCTCGTCGTTGCTCGGGGCGGACGTGGTGATCGACTTTTCGACGGCAAAAGCCGTAGGTCAGCTGATCACACTGGCCATGCGTCAGGGCGTTGCCATCGTGTGTGGCACGTCGAACCTGGATGCCGGGACGCTGAAGCTGCTCGATAGGGCCGCTGAAGCGGTGCCCGTGCTGCAGTCGGGGAACATGAGCCTCGGAGTGCAGGTGCTGGCGGAACTCGTGGAGCAAGGGCTGCGCCGGTTGGGCCTCGGTTACGACGTTGAAATCGTCGAGCTCCACCACCGGAAGAAGATCGACGCGCCGAGCGGCACTGCCACGCGGCTCGTGCAGGCCGTACAAAAGGTGCGACCGGAAGCCCGCGAACTGCGCGGCCGTGACGGCGAAGTGGGCGCGCGCACCAAGGATGAATTGGGCGTGTTCGGCGTTCGTGGCGGCGACGTGATCGGCGACCACACCGTTTACCTACTGGGCGATGGAGAGCGCATCGAGCTCACGCATCGCGCCTCGAATCGCGACCTCTTCGCACACGGTGCGCTGCGCGCCGCGCAGTTCTTGGCTGGGAAAAAGCCTGGCCGTTACACGATCGCGGACGTCCTCGGCTGAGGCGCGCTCCCGCGGCCGAACGGTTTTTCACGTGCGCGCGAAGTTGCCTCATGCGAGACCCCGGGTGGGCCACGGCGCTACCAGGCCGCTTGCGTACGGCTGCGAGAGGCCCATCAGCTCACGCAGGAGCGGCACATGACGACCCTTGCACACGAATACCGGGGTAGCTGTAGTTGCGGAGGAACGACCCTGTGCCTGCGAAGCCGCCGCTCCGCCGCCGACTTCGAACCGCGTTCGGACGCTGAAACCTGCGAGTTCTGCCGACGAAACGATGGTGTTTGGATTTCCGATCCGGAAGGGGAGCTATGGATCCCCGAAAGCAACCGGACGCGTGTCGAGCGTTTCGCTTCGGGAAGCGTCGCTTTCCATTTTTGTAGCGGCTGCGAAGAGCTGACCTACGCCTGGTATCCGGACGCTGTGGACGGCCCGCGCGTCGCCGTCGCGCGTTTGCGCTTGTTTGCCGCGCTCCTCGGCTTGACTCAACCCCTGCTGCGGACGAATTTCGAAGGCGCGAGCAGCGAGCAAGCGGCCGCGCGCCGGCTCCGTCATTGGACGCCCGTCGTCGACGCGAGCTGAGTCGTTTCGGGCTCAGTGCGTTGCGCTGCCGCGATGGATGAAGCGGCTCAGCGTCGCGGTCACGGCCACGACCTCGGCGGGGTGGATCGGTTTCGGCAGATGAATGGAGAAGCCCGCGTTCAGCAGCTGACGCCGATCTTCGGCGCTCGCGTAGGCGGTGATTGCGGCGGCCGGGATGTCACCCCCGCCACCGGGCGAGAGCGCTCGCACGAGCCGGATGAGCGCATAACCATCTTCGCCCGGCATCGCGACATCCGATAGCAGGACTTCGGGTGGGTTCTCTCGAAAGCTAGTCAGCGCTTCTTGCACGCTGCCGGCTGTCGTTACCTCGCAGCCGCACTCTCGCAAAATGGTCGCAATCAGTCGGCGGGCATCGGGTTCATCATCGACCACCAGGACGCGTAAGCCCCGCAGGTGTTCGGGCCGTTCGAATTTCGGCGACGGAGCATCAGGCTGATCGCCGACTGGGCGCGACTTGACCACCGAAGGCAGGGAAGCGACGAACGTCGCCCCTTTTCCGGGGCCCTCACTGTGTGCCGACACTTTGCCGCCGTGCATTTCTACCAGTTGGCGAGTGATGGCGAGGCCGAGGCCGAGGCCGCCTCGTGAACGCGTGGGGCTCGCATCTTCTTGGCGAAACGGTTCGAAAATATGCGGCAAGAAGCTCGGTTCGATGCCGCGCCCGTTGTCGCTGATCGCGATTTCGAGGTGCCCGTCCTCGAGCCGCGTGTGCACGTCCACCTGACCACCGTTTGCACTGAATTTGACGGCGTTGCTGAGTAAGTTCCAAACGATTTGCTGAAGCCGTGCAGGATCGGCCATCAGCGCCGAATTCGTCGCATCGAGCGCGCGGCGCAGCGCGACGTTCTTCGCGGCCGCCGCCGGCTCCAACGATTCGAGCACGGATTCGATGACGCGGTGCGCGTTCACTGGTTGCACCTCGAGCCGCATCTTGCCGCTGATCACGCGTGACATATCCAGCAGATCTTCGATCAGCTTGGCCATGTGCACGGAGTTACGTTCGATCGTGTCGATGGCGCGCTGCCGCTCGGCTGGTTGGAAGTTCTGCATGGTGAGCAACTTCGCCCAACCCATGATGGCGTTCAGCGGCGTGCGCAGCTCATGGCTCACGACGGCCAAAAATTCATCCTTGGCCCGATTGGCGAAGTTGGCGGTTTGGTGCGCCTTTTGTTCGGAGCGATAGAGTCGCGCATTTTCGATCGCGATCGCGCAGCGCCGCCCGAGATCTTCGGCCATCGCCAGGTCGGCCGGGCCGTAGCGACGGCTCGACTCGGAAAACATGAAGCTCAGCGCGCCGAATACGTGGTTGCGATTGATGAGCGGCACGATCATGACCGAGCTGAGCCCAAGCCCAGTCGCGATCTCGCGCTGCTCGGCGTTGCCGATGCGGGTCAGCAGTTGCTCGGTCAGTTCGGGGTAGATTTCCGATCGGCCCGTGCGCAGCACTTTTTCGGCGCCCGAAGTGGCATCGGGGCGAGGCGGATTTCGAGTGAACAGCTGCCGCGCCAGGGCAACGCCGCTCGGATCTGCGCTCGCGATCGCCAGCCGAGTTGCTTGCGATGCACCTTCCGCCACGAGATCGAGCACGCAGAAATCCGCCACGGCAGGCACGGCGAGTTCGGCCACGCGCGCCACGTTTTCCTCGTTTTCGAGTGATTCGCTGAGCGCCGCAATGGCCTCGGCCAGAAATAGCTGCCGCCGCTCCTCTTCGTGCCGCTTGGTCACGTCGCGGAACACTAAGATGACGCCTCGAATTTCGCCGGCGCTGCGGATGGGCGCACCGCTGATCTCGACGTGTCGTCGAGCGCCGGAGCGGCCCGTGAGCGTGACGCCTCGTCCTAGGGAAACCACGTTGCCCGTTGCCACCACTCGTTCGACGGTGTCGAGCGCGGGCCGACTCGTGCTTTCGTGGACCAAAGGCAACACTTCGGCGAGCTGTTTGCCGGTCGCTTCCGGCTCCGGCCAGCCGGTGATGGTTTCGGCGAGGCCGTTCATCAGCGTGATGGCGCCGTGGCTGTCCGTCGCGATCACGGCATCCGCGATGCTACGCAGGGTGGCATCGAGCGACGCGCGCAACCGCTCGGCCAAGGTCGCGGCGGCTCGCTCGGCATCGAGCCTTTGCGCGCGCACCAGCGCTTGCGCGGACTGGCGGGTGAACGTCGCCACGAATTCGCGCTCATCTTGCGAAAAACGCCGAGGATCGTGGAAGCCGACGCTGATCATGCCCATCGTCCGGCCCTCGGCGACGAGCGGCGCGCACCAGGTCGCGCGCACTCGCGCGGTTGCGACCGGCAATAGCGCGGGCGAGGGGACGGCGTCCGCCTGTTCCTCCGTGTCCTCGATCCAGACTGCCGCCGCGCGCCCGACGCCGATCCCGTACGCGGGGTGCTCGGAGCCGGCCGTGAGGCGCTCCAGTAGCTCGCGCTCCTCGGGTTCGCACCCGCGTTCGGCGATCAGTCGCAAACTTCCATCTTCGTCATCGAGTAGATGTAGCGTGATCACGTTCGCGTTCGCGAAGGCCAAGCCGGCATCGGCGACGGCGCGCGCCACATCCGTGACGGTGCGCGCGGAGACGAGCGCTTCGGACAACTCGCTCAGGGCGTGGATACGCTCGCGCGCGACGCGGCCGAGCGCGAGCCGTGCTTCTTCCGCTGCGCGTCGCTCGCTCAGATCACGAGTGACCTTCGCAAAGCCGACCAAATGACCGCTCACATCTCGCAGGGCAGTGATGACCACGTTGGCCCAAAACGCCGTGCCATCCTTACGCAACCGCCAGCCTTCGTCTTCGAAGCGGCCGACCCGTGTTGCTTCCGTGAGTTCCATCTCGCACTTGCCGGAGAGCACGTCCGCTTCTGGGTAGAAGCGCGAGAAGTGTTGACCGATGATCTCGTCGGCCAGATAACCCTTGATACGCTCAGCGCCAATGTTCCAGCTGCTCACGATCCCGCGCGGATCGAGCAGAAAAATCGCGTAATCCTTGACACTGTCGACCAACAACCGGAAGTGCTGTTCGGAGCCGGTCAAGGGCGCATCGAGGGTATCCGTAAGCACTGGGGCGACCATTTCAGATTGCGATTCTAGCGCAAATCGCCCGCGCCGCGCGCAGCGGACGGTCACATCTTCGCCACACCTCGCGCTCGACCGCGCTGAACGGGTCCGGCCTGCACGGTAGTTGCATTCGTCTCGACTCATGAAGTCGCTTCGGGATTCCACTCTCGTCCAGGTGCTCAAAGAAACCGCGACCGGTTGGGACGAAGACAACGTCAATCGCCTGGCCGCCTCGCTCGCCTACTACACGCTGCTGTCGATCGCCCCGCTCGTGATTCTTGCGGTCGCGGTCGCCGGCCTCGCTTTCGGGCAAGATGCGGCACGCGAACACATCGGCAGGGAGCTTTCGAGTGTGGTGGGTAGTGGCGCCGGCACTGCCATCGAGGCCATCGCGAAGAACGCAAAATCGCCCGGTTCTGGGCTCTTCAGCGTGATCGTGGGTGTGGTGGTGCTCCTGTTCGGCGCGTCCGGCGTGTTCGGGGAATTGCAGTCAGCACTAAATACCGTTTGGGAGGTTGCGCCAAAACCGGGACGCGGCATCTGGGGCTTGGTCAAAGATCGATTCTTCTCCTTCACGCTGGTGGTCGGCGTGGCGTTTCTGCTGCTCGTCTCGCTGCTGGTCAGTGCCGCCCTCACCTGGGTGGGGCAAATCTTTTCTCGCGCGCTGCCGGGTGGCGCGGCGCTTTGGCAGGTGTTGAACTTCGTCATCTCACTCGCCGTCGTCAGCGCGCTGTTCGCGACGATGTTCAAGGCGCTTCCAGACGCGAAGATCCGTTGGCGTGACGTCTGGGTGGGCGCGGCGGTGACCGCGCTGCTCTTTACCTTGGGCAAGTTCGCCCTCGGCCTGTATTTGGGCGGCGCTGGCGTCTCGTCCGCCTACGGCGCGGCGGGCTCGATCGTGGCACTCGTGATTTGGGTCTACTACTCGTCGCAGGTACTCCTCATCGGCGCGGAGTTCACCGAGGTGTACGCCCGCCGGTTTGGGTCCAAAATCGTCCCTGACGAAAAAGCAGTGCCGCTGCCGAATCGCGCGAAACAGCCCGTTTCGCAGCCTGCGAGTGCAGGTCGGGCGTGAACGTGAGCGGTCGGGCGCGGGACAGGGTGGGCGCGCGGGCAATCAGCCTCAACGTGGCAACGTGCGCTGGCGCGCGTGGCTCGCAGCTCCGCGAAATATCGGCAGCGGGTCGATCACGGCTGCTGGTCCGCGCCTTGCAACCATCTCGAAAGCTGCGCCAAACGTGTAGCAGGGAGACCCAGTGAACCATAGAAATCGAGTGTTGAACGCAGTGTTTGCGGCTGGCGCCTTGGCGGCGATTGGTTTCGCAGTGACACGCGCGATGACCAGAACTAGGTCGACGGAAATTGGAAATCACGGTTTGCGCGAGTCGCTCGCATCGCCACCGCACGACGCGGCGCCGCGTCTGAGTCGCGTCACGCCGGTGCTTCTGGACCTGAGCGATGTCTTCGACGCGCGACAAGTCGAGGATGCGGAGGCGATGGACCGCGCTGGCGCCGAATTCGACTTGGACTCGGCGACGGCTCGCGCGAGCGATCGAGTGCCGCCGATGGTGAGCGGTGACGATATGGAGGCGCTGGCTCCAGAAGATCTCGGCCGAGGTTGGCTTTCGCAGGCAACCCAAGCCGAGTACTCGGTCACCGAAGCGGAACTCTTCGATGTCGAAAACCTGCCAGCGCCTGAAGCCGAAGAGCTGCCCGAGGACGATAGTCTCCTGAAGGTTTGAAAGCTGGTCATGCTGAGCGCAGCGCCGATGTAGAAATGGGATCAGCTGAGGCGGCTTGGAAACCGCGCTCCGTTCAACTGGATACGCAAACGAAAGCGACGCTGGTCGCTCGCGCTCACCCTCGCGATCCTCGCTTACCCGGTGCTCGTCACGCTGGCGTTGTGGAGCGGTTTCGTCGAGTGGTTCCTGAAATCGGAGGACGTACGCGTCGAGATTCAGAATCCCGCGTACACCATTTGGCCGGGCAAAGTGCACCTCGGGTATTCGACAATACCGCTTCCGGTTCTGCTTTCGGTGACGCCAACCGCTTCAATCAGCTGCTCGCGGAGCGCCTGGGCGGCTCGACTCGATCGCGTCACAAACGCGCGCGCTGAGCCTCTGCCCTTTTTCTCCACCTACCCGCAGACACCGAGGCGTGTACGGCGCGTCGTCGTTCCGATTGCATGAGCGCTTGATTTTTATCGGCTGAGCAGCGCGGTGTCGACTCGTGGTTGGCAATCGACGAACACGTAATCACGGGTTGAGCCATCGCGGCACGTTTCAGACATCCATGAAGAATCCCGCGAAGCGCGCTCTCGCGGCTTGCTAGGCGAACCTTCCAGAAAGAACCAACATGCGAGCAATTGTCAGTACAACCGGCAAACCTCACCAGGTTGCGTTGCGTCAGCTCAACCCCATTTTCAAGGCAAGTCGCAAGATTTTCCTGTCAGCGGTTTGCATGTGGTGCGGTGTCGTTGCCGTCGCCTGTGGCTCAGACACGGGAACGACCGGCGGCACCACGCCGACCGGC
>Ga0105245_10001402_pt1 | contig 21847 bp, 18 predicted proteins | sample KBSM54metaG_FD_81523 | JGI IMG/M metagenome (GOLD analysis project Ga0105245, IMG submission 81523) | Miscanthus rhizosphere microbial communities from Kellogg Biological Station, Michigan, USA - KBS M5-4 metaG | ecosystem: Host-associated > Plants > Roots > Rhizosphere > Soil | place...
CGAGCAGCAGGACGATCGCCACGATCGGCAGGTTGCGGTTCTTCGCGGCAAGCACTTCCCTGCCCGCAAGCCCGGCCAGCACGATATAGAAGCCCACATCGAGGATCGCGGCGGCGACCATGCCCGTTTCGGCGGAGAACAGCACCGCGAGCCGCGCCGCGGCCCAGAGCGCGGCCAGGCCTGCAAGCGGTCGCCCGGCAATCGGCAGGCGGCCGGTCCAGTTCGGGATCGCGGTCAGCAGGAAACCCGCGATGATCGCGCCGACGAATCCGAACAGCATTTCATGCCGGTGCCAGATCAGCGGCTCGAGGGCTGAGGGCAGTGCCAGGCGGCCGGCCAGGTTCGCCAGCCAGAGCGCCAGGGCGATCACCGCCCAGAGCGGCCCCAGGAAGAAGAACGGCCTGAAGCCACCCCGCAGGAAAGGCGGCGCCGCAGCCATCCGCGCGCGCCGCAGCGCCAGCATCTCCTCGCCCCGCGTCGTCGTCATACTACCGGCACCGGCACAGGTGCGGCCATGACGGCCGGTTCACCGCGCACGAACAGCGCCCGCACCATGAACAAAGCGAAGGCCGCAACGCCGACCGTGAAGACCAGATCGCCCGGCACCCGCGCCCACACCAGGGCCTGCATGATCGGGCCATGGATCACCTCGGCGCTGCGCGCATAGGCATAGTCGTGGGTGTAGCTCTGATAGGTCTGGTAAAGCCCCTGCGGCGCCAGCGACAGGAACACCATCATGGCCAGGCCGATATTGAGGCACCAGAAAGCCGTGCCGAGCAGCTTGTTGCTCCAGCGCGCCGGGTCGGAAAGGCCGCGCATGCAGAACAGGGTCAGCCCGATCCCGAGCATGCCATAGACGCCGAACAAGGCGGCATGGGCATGGGTCGCGGTCGTGTTCAGCCCCTGCATGTAATAGAGCGCGAGCGGCGGATTGATGAAGAAGCCGAACAGCCCGGCACCAATCAGATTCCATACCAGCACGCTGGCGAAGAAGGCGAAAGGCCAGCGATAGACCGTCCGCCAATCCTGCTGATGCTCGACCTTTGAGCGGTTATAGGCCTCGAAGCCGACCACCATCAGCGGCACCACCTCGAGCGCCGAGAACACAGCGCCCAGCGCGATCACCGCGGTCGGCGTCCCGCTGAAATACAAATGGTGGAAAGTGCCGAGCACTCCGCCGCCCAGGAAGATGATCGTCGCCAGCAGTACCGATGTGGCCGCCACCGATACCCGCACCAACCCCATCTTCACGAACAGGGCGGAGACGATCGCGGTCGCGAACACCTCGAAAATGCCTTCGACCCAGAGATGAACGACCCACCAGCGCCAATATTCCATCACCGAGATATGCGTGTGCTCGCCATAGAAGAGCCCGGTGCCGAACAGCAGCCCGATCGAGACGGTGGCGATCACGACGAGGAAGACGAGCGAGCGCCCCCCTTTCTGCCTGAGCGCCGGCCAGACGCCACGCAGGACGAGGACTGTCCACAGCAACAGCCCGATGAACAGATAGACCTGCCAGAACCGGCCGAGATCGAGATATTCATAGCCCTGATGGCCGAACCAGAAATTGATCGTGCCGGTGCCCATCCGGCGATCGATCGCCGCCCATTCGCCGGCAAAGGATCCGATGACGATCGCCAACAGGCTGAAGAACAGGAAGTTCACGCCGAAACGCTGGAATTTCGGCTCATGCCCGCCGAGCAGGGGCGCCACATAAAGCCCGGTCGCCAGCCACGCCGTGGCGATCCACAGCACCGCGAGCTGGGTGTGCCAGGTCCTGGTCAGCGCATAGGGGAAATATTCCGCCAGCGGCAGACCGTAGAGCCCCTGGCCCTCGACGGCGTAATGAGCGGTGACGATGCCGAGCAGCACCTGGCTGAAGAACAAGGCGGCGACGACGAAAAAATATTTGGCCGTCGCCCGCATCGACGGGGTCGGCGCGATCGCGCCGAGCAGGTCGCTCGTCGCGAAGCCCTCGACCGGCTCCATGTCGCGCCGCCACACGTCGAACTCGCGGGCATAATACCATACCAGCCCGCCGATCGCGCCGAGCAGCAGGAAGATGGAGAGGAAGGTCCACAGGAAGATCGCACCGGTCGGCGCGTTGCCGACCAGCGGCTCGTGCGGCCAGTTGCTGGTATAGCTGATCGTCTCGCCGGGCCGTTGCGCCGCGGTCGCCCAGGCGGTCCAGAAGATGAAGCCGCTCAGCGCATGGGCTTCCTCGGCGCTGAGCACCGCATGCTGCGGCATGGCATAAAGCTCGCGCAGATGCTGGTCGGCTGGGGTGCGGTTGGTGAACAGATCCTCGAAATGCGCAGCCGTTGTCGCAATCGCTGCGGCGCGCTGGTCGCTGACAGTGATCGCGGCGGTTTTCGGGTCATAGCCGTTGGTTCGCATCTCGCGCTTGAGCATCGCGTCGATCCGCGCCTGGTCGGGCTCGGCCAAGGCGGCGAACGGCACCGGCGACGCTGCCAGAGCCAGGCGTTCGCGCAGGGCTATGGCCTCGCGGTGCAGCCAGTCAGCGCTCCAGTCGGGAGCGACATAGCTGCCATGCCCCCAGATCGAGCCCTGCTGCATCCCGCCGGTCGATTGCCACACGCCCTGGCCGTGCTGAATCTCCTCGCCGGTATAGAGGATCTGACCCGAAGCGGTCCTGACTGCGGCCGGCATTGGCGGCTTGGAATGATAGATTTGTACGCCGAACCACAATAACGTGCCGAACATGAGCGCCATCCCGGCGCCGAGAATGATCCACAACCGACGAATCGAGAATTCCGAAGCATAGTCGCTCATGTCGATATCCTCTGTTTGCAAGCTTCGGTCGAGCGACCCGCGTGTCTTGTAAGTATCGCGATATTCAGGACACCCTCAGAAAATCCGGGATTTTCTATCAGCATATGCCGGAATACATCATTCTACAGCGAGTGCAGCGAGGCTAGGCGCGATTGAACTGCCACACATTAGGTAGATGTACTTAATGCGCTCTGGCCGCCTTGTGGGCCTGAACGGCGCGCCGCTGGCCCCTCGCCAAGCGCTTTGAAATTTTATAACAAGGTTCCGAACGGCGAGTCCGCGCGTTGGCTGTCAGCGAACGTCCGAATCGCGATGATTGGAGAACCCATGGCAAGCGACCTTCCGCGCGCCAATTTGCAGCCTTTGTCGCTCTATGTGCCCGAGCCCAAATTCCGGCCAGGCGACACAGTCGACTTCACTCAGGTCACCATCCCGGCAGCGGGAGAGGTGCGCCGGCCGGACACCGCCGATCGGGCCGAGAGCTTCATCGATCTCGCTTATGAGCTGGTTCGCGTCCTCGACGACGAAGGCAAGGCGGTCGGCCCCTGGAACCCGCGCCTTTCGCCCGAAACATTGCGCGCGATGCTGCGCAGCATGGCTTTGGTCCGCGCCTTTGACGAGCGCATGTTCCGTGCCCAGCGCCAGGGCAAGACCAGCTTCTACATGAAGTGCACTGGCGAGGAGGCGGTCGCCGTCGCCGCCGCCTTCGCGCTCGATTATGAGGATATGTGCTTCCCGTCCTATCGCCAGCAGGGCCTGCTCATCGCCCGCGGCTGGTCGATGGTCGACATGATGAACCAGATCTATTCGAACAAGGGCGATCGGCTTCAGGGCAGGCAGCTGCCGATCATGTATTCAGTGAAAGAGGCCGGCTTCTTCTCGATCTCGGGCAATCTCGCGACCCAATATCCGCAGGCCGTGGGCTGGGCGATGGCCTCGGCGGCCAAGGGCGACACGCGGATCGCCGCGACCTGGTGCGGCGAAGGCTCGACCGCGGAGGGAGATTTCCATTCCGCCTGCACCTTCGCCAGCGTCTACCGCGCGCCGGTCATCTTCAACGTCGTCAACAATCAATGGGCGATCTCGAGCTTCTCCGGTTTCGCCGGCGCTGAATCGACCACCTTCGCGGCGCGTGCGATCGGCTATGGCATTGCCGGCCTCAGGGTGGACGGCAATGACGCGCTCGCAGTCTACGCCGCGACCGCATGGGCCGCCGAGCGCGCCCGGACCAATCAGGGCCCGACCCTGATCGAGCATTTCACCTACCGCGTCGAAGGCCATTCGACCTCGGACGACCCCGGCCAGTATCGCTCAGCCGGCGAGGCCACCGCCTGGCCGCTCGGCGATCCGATCACGCGATTGAAGGACCATCTCATCGCGCTCGGCGAATGGGACGAAGCGCGCCACGCCGCCCAGGATGTGGAGCTCGCCGAACAGGTGAAGAAGGCGCAGAAGGAGGCCGAGCAGAACGGCATCCTCGGCCACGGCCTGCACCAGCCGCTCGATACGCTGTTCGATGGCGTGTTCGAGGAGATGCCCTGGCATTTGCGTGAGCAGCAGGCGCAGATGCTCGCCGAGGAAACCGCCTCGGGCCGGCCCTGGGCGCGCAAGTCATGAGCGCCATTACCAATCCCGCCGATATCATCGCCCCGGAAGGCGGCCCGGATGGCACCGCGCGGATGAACATGATCCAGGCGATCAACTCGGCCATGGATGTGATGATGGCGCGCGATCCCGATGTGATCGTGATGGGCGAGGATGTCGGCTATTTCGGCGGCGTCTTCCGCGCGACCGCCGGGCTCCAGGCCAAATATGGCAAGCAGCGTGTGTTCGATACGCCAATCACGGAATGCGGCATCATCGGCGTTGCGGTCGGCATGGGCGCTTACGGCCTCAGGCCGGTGCCAGAGATCCAGTTCGCCGATTATATCTATCCGGCGCTCGACCAGCTCGTCTCGGAAGCGGCGCGGCTGCGCTATCGCTCGGCGGGCGAGTTCACCTCGCCGATCACGGTGCGCTCGCCCTTCGGCGGCGGCATCTTCGGCGGCCAGACGCACAGCCAGAGCCCGGAAGGCATCTTCACCCATGTCTCGGGCGTGAAGACGGTCATCCCTTCCACCCCCTATGACGCCAAGGGCCTGTTGATCGCAGCGATCGAGGATAATGATCCGACGATCTTCTTCGAGCCCAAGCGAATCTATAACGGCCCGTTCGACGGCCATTGGGACAGGCCGACCCAGAACTGGTCGCAGCATCCCGCGGGCGAAGTGCCGACCGGCTATTACAAGATCGAACTCGGCAAGGCGAAGATCGTCCGCCCCGGCGAAGCGCTGACCATTCTTGCGTACGGCACGATGGTCCATGTCTGCCAGGCGGTCATCGCCGAGGCCGGGGTGGACGCCGAGATCATCGATCTGCGTACCCTTGTGCCGCTCGATATCGAGGCGATCGAAACCTCTGTGAAGAAGACCGGCCGCTGCATGATCGTCCATGAGGCGACCCGCACCAGCGGCTTCGGGTCGGAACTGTCAGCGCTCGTCCAGGAGCGCTGTTTCTACCATCTCGAAGCCCCGATCGAGCGCGTGACCGGCTTCGACACGCCCTATCCGCACAGCCTTGAATGGGCCTATTTCCCCGGCCCGGTGCGCATCGGCGAAGCGCTGAAGAAAGTGATGAAGGACTGATCTGATGACACGCTTCACTTTCAAATTGCCTGATATCGGCGAAGGCATTTCCGAGGCGGAGATCGTCGCGTGGCACGTCGCAGTCGGCGACCGCGTCGAGGAAGACCAGCAGCTTGCGGACATGATGACTGACAAGGCGACGGTTGAGATGGAATCTCCCGTTGCCGGCACGATCGTGGAACTGGCAGGCGAGGTCGGCGACCAGGTGTCGATCGGCGCGGCGCTGGTGGTGATCGAGACGGATGCGGTTGAAGGTGAGGCGTCGGCGGAAGAGACAAAGCCCGAAGAGGCCGAAGAGCAATTCGAGGCTGAAACGCCCGGGATCGAGACGATCTCAAGCCCCTCTCCCCTTGGGGGAGAGGGAGGGGCCCAAGCGCAGCTTGGGAGGGTGAGGGGCCCAGAGCAAAGCGAAGCGAGCGTGGAGCCACAGGCGCAGACATCGACTACGGCCCCCCCTCACCCCAACCCTCTCCCCCGAGGGGAGAGGGAGAAAGAACACGTCCTCGCCTCGCCAGCTGTCCGCGCCCGCGCGGCCGATCTCGGCATCGACCTTGCCTCAGTCAAATCCGACGGAGACCGAATCCGCCACGCCGATCTCGACGCTTTCCTCCGCTACGGCTCCGCCCAGGGCTATCACGCCCCCCATACAAGCCATGCCCGCCCGGACGAGGCGGTAAAGGTCATCGGCATGCGCCGCCGCATCGCCGAGAATATGGCGGCATCGAAGCGTGCCATTCCCCATTTCACCTATGTCGACGAGATCGACGTCACCGCGCTCGAAGACATGCGCGCCGATCTCAACGCCAATCGCGGGGAGCGCCCCAAACTCACCATGCTGCCGCTGATGATCGTCGCGATCTGCAAGACGATCCCCGCCTTCCCGATGATCAATGCCCGCTATGACGACGAAGCCGGGGTGGTGACCCGCCACGGCGCCGTCCATCTCGGCATGGCGACTCAGACCGATGCCGGGCTGATGGTGCCCGTCATCCGCGACGCGCAGGACCGGAATGTCTGGCAGCTCGCCACCGAGATCGGCCGCCTCGCTGAAGCCGCCCGCACCGGCAAGGCGAAGAGCGAGGAGCTTTCCGGCTCGACCCTCACCATCACTTCGCTCGGCCCGCTCGGCGGCATCGCGACGACGCCGGTGATCAACCGCCCCGAGGTCGCGATCATCGGCCCCAACAAGATCGTCGAACGCCCCGTCTTTGACGGCGACGAAATCCGCCGCGCCAAGCTGATGAACCTCTCGATCAGCTGCGATCACCGCGTCGTCGACGGCTGGGATGCGGCGAGCTTCGTCCAGGCGCTCAAGAAATATCTCGAGACGCCTGTCCTGCTGTTCGCTGACTGATCGCAATGTCGCACCGCCTCGTTCCCGGCTCGATCGAGGCGCAGCAGCGCACGCTCGCCATGGGCGTGGTGCTTGCCCTGCCGGTCGCGATTGGCCTGTGGGTCGGCATTGACCGCCTGATGCCGCCGGTCCCCGGCATGACGACTCAGATCGCCCGCGCCCTGTTCGCGCTGCACTGCGTGGGTGTCGCGGTCCTGCTCGCATTGCTGCCGGGAATCGAGGCGGTCGCGCATGAGCGGCTGGTCACACCGGCGATCGATCCGCTGGCCGGCGCTGAATCGCCGCGCCTGCGGGTCAATCAGCGCTATGTGCAGAATACGATCGAGCAGCTGTGGCTGTTCGTGCCTGGCCTGTTGATGCTCGCCGTGCAGGCCCGCGACGGCGCCTCGATGCGCGCAGTCGTCGCCTGCACCATCGTCTGGGTGCTCGCGCGCTGGACATTCTGGATCGGCTATCATTTCGGCTCGCGCTTCCGCTCCGCCGGCCTGGTCGGCATGGGCCAGAGCATGGTCGTGCTGTTCTATTGCGTCTGGCGCTTCGGCTATCTTTGGCTGGGTTTGCCCGGCGCGATCGGATTGATCGCGCCGTTCGTCGCGGCCGAGCTGTTCATCATGGGAATGCTACGCTGGGATCGCTGGAAGGCACAGCGCGACAACGCGCTCTGAGCGGGTACCGCCTGCTCGAGGGTCGGTAGCTGATTCAACCGCAATCCGAATCGTAGCATTGTGCAAACCGGACGGGGCGCAAGAAACTCCGCCGCGCTCTTTCACATGACGGTCGAAATCTCCACGCTTCGGCCTTCCCTGTTCTTTCCCTGTTACGGGTGCGGCGTTCCCTGTTCCGCGCGCGGCTTTTCCCTGTTATTGAATAACAGGGAAGGCGGGTATCAACGTATTGAATAAGACCGTAAAATTTGCCGAAAAACCCAACAAAAAGGGCAAAATCGGGCCAAAAAATAAAACCTTCCCTGTTCTTTCCCTGTTAATTGCCCAGGAACAGGGAAAAGTCGGCGCTGATCGGCACCGGATAGTGCCAACTCGGATCAGCCGCGCCGGTGGCCTCTCGCCGCCGCAATCCGGCGTTCCCGGTCATGCAAGGCCGCGCGTTGCAGCAACAGGTCGAGATCCTCGCGGCTGACATCGAAAGTCTCGCCGAGATCGGCGAGCGCCTGGTCGATGGCCTCCGGATGGAAGGCCGGAGAATGGACACCGCCCTGTGCCACGACCGCGCGATGCGGATAGCTATGGCCCGAGAAACGGTGGAACAGCCAGCCGGTCAGAACGAGGAAGACCGAGTTGATCGCCACCGGCACGAGCGCGAACCCATAGCCTGAGCTCAGGATCGCAGGCCCGCCGAATATTGCCGTCAGCGCAACGCTGCCGCCGGGCGGGTGGAAGCACCGGAGCAGTGACATGGCGAAGATCGCCCCGCTCACCGCAAGGCCGGCCGCGAGCATCGGCTGGTGAACGAGCCGGGTAAAAAAGACTCCGACGACCGCCGAGACGATATTGCCGCCGATGATCGGCCAGGGTTGCGCCATCGGGCTGGCCGGCACCGCGAACAGCAGGATCGCGGACGCGCCCATCGTGGCCAGGAGGAAAGGCGGTGCCGCCACCATCGCCGGCAATCGGGCGCAGATCAGCCCGGTCAAGGCGATGCCGATCAGCGCACCCGCACAGGCAATGAGCCGATCGCGCAGGCTGGCGCCGGCGAGCAACGGAGCAAAGATACTGCCCCTGCGCGCGCTGTCCTGATTCATGCATGCCCCTGTCAGTCGGATTCGTTGGCCGCGGCGGCCTTGGGTGCCGGGGGCTTCCAAAGTCAACATTCCGGAACCAATGCCATATTAAACCGTTTAGTTGACAATCCGTCCTCCACGGCATATTGTAAACCATATGGTTGAACGACTCGACGCAATCTTCGCCGCGCTGGCGGACCCCACGCGCCGCGCCATGCTCGCCAGCCTGTCGGGCGGCGAGCGCAGTATCGGCGAGCTCGCCGCACCGCATGCGATGAGCTTCGCCGGCGCGTCCAAGCATGTGAAGGCGCTCGAGCGCGCGGGGCTGGTCGAGCGCCGCAAGGCCGGCCGCCAGCAATTGTGCCGGCTTCAGGCCGAGCCGCTCCGCGAGGCGGACATATGGCTCAAGCAATGGGAGAAATTCTGGACCGAGCGGCTCGATGTCCTCGACGCGCTGCTCAAGGCGGAAAAGGAGCGAACCGAATGAGTGATCCTGTGATCCTGAACGTCAGTCGCGATTTCGACGCGCCCCCTGAAGCGGTGTTCGATGCCTGGCTCGATCCGGCCAAGGCGGGCAAGTTCCTGTTCGCGACGCCCGATGGCGAGATGCTCAAGGTCGAGATCGACCCGCGTGTCGGCGGCCGCGCGCTCATCGTCGAGCGCCGGGCCTCGGGCGATGCGCACCACCATCTCCAATATGAGGTGATCGACCGCCCGCACCGTCTCGTTTTCCTCTTCCGCGCCGATCCGGCGGAGGAAGGGCAATGGACCCGCGTCTCGATCGACATTGCCCCGAAAGGCGCGGGCTCGACGCTGACGCTGACCCACGAGATGGACCCGCAATGGGCCGCTTATGAAGACCAGACGCGCAAGGGCTGGACGACGATCCTCGAATCCCTTGCAAAGGTGATCGATCATGACTGACTCTGACCTTCAAACCGCTACCGGCACTATCCGCCTCGAACGCCTGCTCGACGCACCAGTAGAGACGGTGTGGGAATGGCTCGTCGATTCCGAAAAGCGTGGCCGCTGGTTCGCCGCCGGCAGCATGGAGCAGCGCGTCGGCGGCGATCTCGAGCTGATCTTCGATCATGACAATCTCTCGGCTGACGATGTGCCCTATCCGCCCGATTATGCTGCGTACAAGGGCGTGAAGGCTCAGGAAAAAGTCGTTCGCTTCGATCCGCCGCATCTGCTCGCCTTCACCTTCGAGGGCGAGAACAAGGGCGTCGCCGAGTTCGCGCTGTTCCCGGAAGGGGAGCGGACGCGCCTGGTTCTGACCCATACTGGCGTGACCAAGGCTGAGCGTACCGGCACCGGCGCGGGCTGGTATTCGCACCTGGCGGTGCTCGAAGCGAAGCTCGCGGGTCGCGAGGTCCGGGACTTCTGGGCGCTCCACAAGGAGTCCGAAGCGGCCTTCGCGCGCGAAGACGGTTAAGCCTGCCGCGATTTCTGCAGCGATCCGGCGATCCGACGCGCCAGCCCGCGCGGCGTGAACCGGATCGATCCTGCCAGGATACCGTTCATCAGGCCCGATACCTTGACGGCCCGGTTGCGGGCGAGGGCGCGCAGCCCATCCTCGACGACCCGCTCCGGATCGCTCGCGAAGCGCTTGAAGAGCTCGCTGTCGCCCATATCCGCCACTTCGGCGAACTCAGTGCGGGTCGGGCCGGGGCAAAGTGCCGCGACATGCACGCCCTGCCCACGGACCTCCTCATGCAGCGCTTCGGAAAAGCTCAGCACGAACGCCTTGGTCGCGTAATAGACCGCCATCCATGGGCCCGGCTGGAAGGAAGCGGTGGACGCGACATTGAGGATGCCGCCCGATCGCCTTTCGATCATGCCGGGCAGCACGGCATGGCAGAGTTCCATCAGCGCACGGCAATTGAGAGCGATCATCCGCGTCTGGGTGGCGCGGTCGATCTCCGCGAACGCGCCGCGCGCGCCGAAGCCGGCATTGTTGACAAGCATGGTCACGGCAAGCCCGCGGCCGGCAATGTCGGCGATCAGCGCCGCCGGCGCGCCCGGTGCGGCGAGATCGGCGGGGATCACCGCAACGGCGATGCCGTGCTTGTCGCGCAAGTCACCGGCAAGGGCCTCGAGGCGATCGACGCGCCGCGCGGTCAGGATCAGGTCGCTGCCCCGCGCCGCCAGCTTCCGCGCGAAGATCTCGCCAAGCCCCGCCGACGCGCCGGTAATGAGTGCCGTGCCCATGCAACGCCCCTTCCAGTCTGTCATCCCCGCGAACGTGGGGACCCATCTCCTACGCTCTCGCCACACCCGACGGTAGTGATCAGCGCCGAAAGCGAACCACCCCTCTGCACATTTTCTCCACATCCACCGGATCAGGCATCGACGCGCCTCTTCTACCCCGTGTGTTGACCGATCTCCCGCTGGAAGACACTGATGAAACCCATGAGCCACCGCATCCTTGTCGTCGATGACGATCCGCATATCCGCGAGCTGCTGATGTTCGCGCTCGACAAGGCCGGGATGCGGCCGAGCGAGGCGAGCGATGGCGAGGAAGCACTCGCCGCGATCGCGCGCGAAATGCCCGATCTGATGGTGCTCGACATCAACATGCCGCGCCTGAACGGGCTCGATCTGTGCCGGCGATTGCGTGCCGGAAACCCCGCCGCCGCGAGCCTGCCGATCCTGTTCCTGTCCTCGCGCGACGACGAGATCGACCGCATCGTCGGCATCGAGATCGGCGGCGACGATTATGTCGTGAAGCCCTTCTCGCCACGCGAAGTGGTGGCGCGGGTCGGCGCGATCCTGAAGCGCGGCGCGGCAACCCCGCCGCGCGCTGAAAGCATCACCCATAACCGGCTGACGCTCGACACCGAGGGTTGGGAGGCGCGGTGGGACGGCGCCCCGGTGCCGCTGACCGCGACCGAATTCCAGCTGCTTCTGCTGCTCGCGACCATGCCGGCCAAGGTGTTCTCGCGCGATGCGATCATCGATCGGCTGCACGGCCCCGGCTTCGCCATCACGGATCGGACGATCGACAGCCATATCCGCAACCTGCGTGCCAAGTTCGGAGACGTCGACCTGATCGAGACGCGCGCCGGCATCGGCTACCGGATCGGCGGCTGCGGTTGATCACCGCTTTCAAGACCTTCGCCAAGGCGCATTGGCCAAAGCTCAGGCTGCGCACGATCCTGCTCGGCACCTTCCTGTTCATCGCCGCGCTCCCCGGTGTCGCCGCGCTGTTCCTGCGCGTCTATGAGAACACCATCGTCCAGCAGACCGAGGCTGAGCTGATCTCGCAATCCGTGGTGCTGGCCTCGGCCTATAAGTCGGCCTGGCGGAATGGGGTGCCCGATCGCAACCGGCTGTACCTCGCGCCCGAAACCCCGACGATCGACCTGCGCACCATGCCCATCCTGCCGCCCCGGCCAGCCGAGACCGGGCGCAAGATGCCCGATCTTCACGCCGTTCGGGTCGGCCATATTCTGCTGCCGATGGCAAGCGATGCCGCCGCCGTGACCCTGACGGCGACCCGGCTGCTCGATGCGCACGGCGTGGTCGTGCTCGGCCGTGACGATGTGCTGCTCAGCTATGCCGATCTGCCCGAGGTCAAGGCAGCGCTTGCCGGGCAGCCCCGCACCGTGCTGCGCGCGCGGGGCGAATATGAGCGGAAGAGCTGGCTCGCGGTGATCAGCCGCGCTTATGCGATCCGGGTCCACCATGCCCGGCCGGTGATCGATCAGGGCCGGGTGATCGGCGTGGTGATGCTGTCGCGCACCCCGCGCGGCCTGTTCGTCGGCATCTATCAGGATCGCGGCAAGATCCTGCTCGGCATCGCCCTGATCCTGATGACGCTGCTGGTGCTGGTCGCCCTGCTCTCGCGCGGCATCGCGCGGCCGATCGACGCGCTGGCCCGGGCAAGCGAGGATATCGCGCGCGGCCGGGTGGCGGTACCCGATACACCGACGACCGCCGCGATCGAGATCGCTCAGCTCTACGACAATTTCCGCGCGATGGCCGACCGGATCGAACGCCGCTCGCGCTATTTGAAGGATTTCGCGGCGGCGGTGAGCCACGAGTTCAAGACCCCGCTCGCCGGCATTCGCGGCGCGCTCGAACTGCTCGACGAACATGGCGCCGAGATGAGCGAGGAGGAGCGCCGCCGTTTCATCGCCAATGCCACGAGCGATGCCGATCGGCTGTCGCGGCTGGTCCAGCGCCTGCTCGATCTGGCGCGGGCGGATATGGCCAATGTCGACGCCGGGGCGCGGGCGGACGTGGTCGCGGCGGCGCGCCGGGTCGCGGATTCGTTCCGCTCGGATCGCTTCGCCGTCGAGGTCGCCGAAGACGGCGCGGTGCCGATGGCGCGGATCACGCCTGAAGTGGTCGAGACGCTGCTGGAGACCATGGTCGAGAACAGCCGCCAGGCCGGGGCGGGGCGGGTGATCGTGCGGATCGAGCCGGCCGACACCGGCGTGGTCTTGTGGGTAACCGATGACGGCCCCGGCATCGCGCCCGCGGATCTGGAGCGGATCTTCGAACCCTTCTTCACCGGCCGCCGCGAAGCGGGCGGCGCAGGCCTGGGCCTCGCCATCGCCCGCTCGCTGCTGGCTGCGACCGGCGGGACGATCGTCGCGAAGGAGGTGCCGGCCGGGGCCTGCTTCAGGCTGAGGCTGCCGGTGGCGTGAGTGCCTTCTTCCCTTCCGTCCCCTCTCCCAACGGGAGAGGGGCAAGCTGCGCAGCAGCGCGGGGTGAGGGTGATGCGCCTTGTCACCCTCACCCTCCCGCCGCTACGCGGCTCCTTCCCTCTCCCGCAGGGAGAGGGACAGTAATATGACCAAACCCCAACCCTATGACGCAATCATCCTCGGCGCCGGCGCCGCCGGCATGATGTGCGCCCTCACCGCCGGCCAGCGCGGGCGGCGCGTCCTGCTGCTCGACCACGCCGACGAACCCGGCAAGAAGATCCTCATCTCGGGCGGCGGGCGGTGCAACTTCACCAACATCCACACCGCTCCCGATCGCTATCTCTCCGCCAACCCGCATTTCGCCAAGTCAGCGCTCGGCCGCTACACCGCCACGGACTTCATCGCGCTGGTCGAAGGCCATGGCATCGCCTGGCATGAAAAGACCCTCGGCCAGCTCTTCTGCGACGGATCGGCAAAGCAGATCGTCGCGATGCTGCTCGACGAATGCGATGCTGGCAACGTGACCATCAGCCTCGGTCACGCCGCCCGCGAGATCGATCACGCCGACGGTCAGTACCGCGTCACTTATGGAGACCGCACCGCCGCCGCCCCGGCGCTGGTGATCGCGACTGGCGGCCCCTCGATCCCGAAAATGGGCGCGACCGGCTTCGCCTATGATCTCGCCCGCCGCTTCGGCCTGAAGGTGGTCGAGCCAAGGCCGGCGCTGGTGCCCTTCACTCTCGGCGGCGAGGAGACGCTGTTCCGTTCGCTCTCCGGCGTGGCGGCTGAGGTGATCGCCCGCTGCGGAAAGACCGCGTTCCGCGAAGCGGCCCTGTTCACCCATAAGGGCCTTTCCGGCCCGGCGATCCTGCAAATCTCCTCCTATTGGCGCCACGGTGAGTCGATCGGCATCGACTTCCTGCCCGATCAGCGCCCGGACTGGCTGATCGAAGCCAAACGCGCCAAACCCCGCGCCGGGTTCCGAAACACGCTCGCAACCCACCTGCCAGCGCGCCTCGCCGAAACCCTCGCCGACAGGCTCGGCCTCGATGGCGAACTCGGCGCCCTCACCGACAAGCGACTCGAAGGCGCCGCCCGCCGTCTCGCCGACTGGCGCTTCACCCCGAACGGCACTGAAGGCCTCGCCAAAGCCGAGGTCGTCGCAGGCGGAATCGCGACGGATGGCCTCTCCTCGCAGACCATGGAAGCACGCAAGGTCCCCGGCCTTTACGCCATCGGCGAAGCGGTCGATGTCACCGGCTGGCTCGGCGGCTATAACTTCCAATGGGCCTGGGCGAGCGGCTGGGCAGCAGGGCAGGTGCTTTAATCCAGATTATGTGCTAGGGCCCGCCTTTGCCGCGTACGCGCCGCATCCCCCATATCCGGAATATCATGCCTTTCTCATCTCTGCCCACGCTTCTTGCCGAAGCGCTTTCCGCCCGTGGCTATGCCGCGCCTACGCCCGTTCAGGCCGCCGTACTCGAACCCGAAGCTGTCGGCCGCGACATGATCGTCTCCGCCCAGACCGGCTCGGGCAAGACTGTCGCGTTCGGCCTCGCCATCGCGCCGCAATTGCTCGGCGAGGAAGGCACGATGCCGCCCGCACGCGCCCCGCTCGCGCTCGCCATCGCCCCCACCCGCGAGCTTGCGCTCCAGGTCAGCCGCGAGCTTGCCTGGCTCTATGAAAAAGCCGGTGCCCGCATCGCGACCTGTGTCGGCGGCATGGACGCATCGAGCGAACGCCGCGCCCTCTCACGCGGCGCGCATATCGTCGTCGGCACGCCGGGCCGTCTCCGCGACCATATCGAGCGCGGCGCGCTCGATCTCGGCGCGCTGAAAGCCGTCATTCTCGACGAGGCGGACGAGATGCTCGACATGGGCTTCCGCGAAGATCTAGAGCAGATCCTCGACGCGACCCCCGATCAGCGCCGTACGCTGCTGTTTTCGGCGACCATGCCAAAGCCGATCGTCGCGCTCGCCAAGCGCTATCAGCGCGATGCACTGCGCATCTCCACCGTCGGTGAGGATCGCGGACACGGCGATATCAGCTATCAGGCAGTGACGGTCGCCCCTGCCGATATCGAGAATGCGGTCGTCAACCTGCTCCGCCTCCATGAGGCCGAATCGGCGATGCTGTTCTGCGCGACGCGCGACAATGTCCGCCATCTTCACGCCAGCCTGGTCGAGCGCGGTTTCGCCGCCGTCGCGCTGTCGGGCGAGCATAGCCAGAACGAGCGCAACGCGGCGATGCAGGCGCTCCGTGATCAGCGCGCCCGGGTCTGCGTCGCGACCGACGTCGCCGCGCGCGGCATCGATCTGCCGACGCTCAGCCTCGTCATCCATGTCGAGCTTCCCCGCGACGCCGAGACGCTCCAGCACCGCTCGGGCCGCACCGGCCGCGCCGGCAAGAAGGGCACCGCCGTGCTGATCGTGCCGTTCCAGCGCAAGCGCCGGGTCGAGATGATGCTGCGCGGCGCGCGGATCGCGGTGGAATGGGTCAATGCGCCGACCGCCGACGATATCCGCAAGGCCGATCGCACCCGGCTGATGTCGATGCTGCTCGAGGACGTCGAGGTCGATGACGACGACCGCGCTCTCGCCGCGCAGCTGCTTGAGAAGAAATCGCCCGAGGATATCGCGGCTGCACTGGTCAAGACCTACCGTGCCCGCTTGCCCGCGCCCGAGGAAATGCTGACCCAGGGCGCCGCCCAGCCGGCGGGCAAGGAGCATCACCGCGAGGGTTTCGACGATATCGTCTGGTTCCGCATGGATATCGGCCGCCGCCAGAATGCCGATCCGCGCTGGATCCTGCCGCTGATCTGCCGCCGCGGCCACATCACCAAGAACGAGGTCGGCGCGATCCGCATTGCCCCGAACGAGACGATGTTCCAGATCCCCCGCGCGATTGCCGGCAAGTTCATGGCCTCGGTCAAGCGCACCGCGGGCGAAGAAGCCGAGGGCGGAGTCCAGTTCCAGGTCGTCGAGGGCGGTCCGCAACAGGCAGCCCGCGAACCGCGCCGCCATCACGGCCCGGCACCGGTGCGCCATCTTCCACGGCCGACGCTCAGGAAGCGGCCTTAGTTCCTCCCCGAGCTTGCTCGGGGAGGGGGACCATTCGCCATCTTCTGGCGAATGGTGGAGGGGCTTGGAGCGAGGCCACGTCGCCGGGCTCCAAGCCCCTCCACCAGCTTCGCTGGTCCCCCTCCCCGTTCCGGGGAGGAATGAGAGAGGACCTGGGAGGATTGGCACCGCTTCCAATCCCGCCCCTCTCCCGCTAGGGCGCACCGCATGACAGCACCCAAGCCCAAAGACTGGATCATGGCCATCGCCCCCTATGTGCCGGGGCGTTCGACCACGGACAGCGGCGCGCCCGTCGCCAAGCTCTCGTCCAACGAGAATCCCCTCGGCACCAGCCCGGAGGCCCAGGCGGCCTTTTCGAAGCACGTCGCCGATCTGTCGCGCTATCCCGACGCCACCGCCACCGAGCTGCGCGAGGCGATCGCCGCCTATCATGATCTCGATCCCGCGCGGGTCATCTATGGCACCGGCTCGGACGAAGTCCTTCACCTCGCCGCCGGCGCCTATGCCGGGCCGGGCGACGAGATCATCTTCGTCCGCTACGGCTTCGCGGTCTATGAGATCGCAACCCGCCGCGTCGGCGCACACCCGGTGGTCGCGCCCGACAAGGATCATGCGACTGACGTCGACGCGATCCTCGCCTGTGTCACCGATCGCACCCGCGTCGTCTTCATCGCCAACCCGAACAACCCGACCGGCACCTTTGCCCCGCGCGGCGAGATCCTGCGCCTGCACGCCAATCTGCCGTCCGACGTCATGCTGGTGATCGACCAGGCCTATTCCGAATATCTGACGCCCGAAGAGGATGATGGCGGGCTTGACCTTGCGCGCCATGCGCCGAACGTCATCGTCACACGCACCTTCTCGAAGATCCACGGCCTAGCCGCCGAGCGGATCGGCTGGGGCTATGGCTCGGCCGAGGCGGTCGCGGCGATGCACCGCATCCGCGCGCCCTTCTGCATCACCACAGCCGGCCAGCAGGCGGCGATCGCGGCCTTGGGCGCAACCGACTTCATCGAGCACAGCCGTGCCCACAATATCCAGTGGCGCGCCTGGCTGGCCGACGAGATCGCGAAGATGGGCAATGCCGGCCTTCGCGTCGTGCCGAGCCACGCCAATTTCCTGCTCGTGCTGTTCGAGGGCGCCCTCACCGCCGAGATCGCCTATCGCCAGCTGATGGAGCGCGGCATCATCGTCCGCTGGCTGCCGGGGCAGGGGCTCGCGAACGGCCTGCGCATGACGATCGGCACCGAGACCGAGACCCGCCTGGTCGCAGAGGCACTGCGCGAGATCGTCGCCGAGCACAGCTGAGGGCGGATTTTCCAGCATAGCGGCAAGGCGATCTTGCTGGCGCCGGGAAACCTGATAGCATTGCGAGACAGCCCGGGGGAACGAGGCAAAAAAGGAGAGGCCCACGTCGTAACGGGGGCTGGTTGTTGCGCTTTCTTGTTCGCGCATTGCTGTGTGGTTTGTTCGCCCTGATTCCGTTCGGGGCGCTGCCCTGTGGCGCCCTGGCGGCGAAGCCGGCCGCCGCGAACAGGCCGATCGAAATTCGAGTGGTCGTCACCGCGATGGACGATAGCGTCATCGCCGGTTCGCTGACGATGCTCGGCCGGATCGGGCGGGCCGATCCGGATCGGTTGCTCGTCCTGCGCACCGCGAGCAATTACGCACTTCCACCCGCCGGCATGGACGCAGCTACGAGCCTTGCCGCTGGGTCCGGCGGACTCTCCGCTTTGCAACCATCGCTCGACGCTGCCTTCCTCATCGGATCGCCTGTCGTGGCCGCGCTCAGCGGCCACTGGCCATTCTATCGTGAACATATTCCGGGTCGGCAAACGGGGAAGGGGCCAGTGACGCCGCCTCGTTAGCTACCAGAACGCCAATCCGGGGTGACGGGCAAAAGGTTCGCATCCCGCGAGAATAGTAAAAAGGGGAAATCATCATGCGCTACCTTCTTCACGCCTCAGTCTGCGCCGTCGCCATCTGCGCCGCGAGCGGAGTCCATGCCCAGGAAACCACATCGTCGATCCGCGGCGTCGTCACCTCGGGGGATTCGCCCGTCTCGGGCGCCGCGATCACCGTCACACACGTCCCCTCGGGCACGAAATCGACGACCGTCACCGGCGCCGACGGCAGCTTCGATGCGTCGGGCCTGCGCGTCGGCGGTCCCTATACGATCAAGGTCGCTGCCGACGGCTTTGTCGATACCACCATCACGGATATCGATCTGACCGCCGGGCAGTCGTTTCGCGTGCCGATCGCGCTCGAGGCAACGGGGCAGGACATTGTCGTCACGGCGAAAGCAAGCGGCGCGATCGATCTGTCCCCGGGCCCGGGCAGCGGCTATAACCGGGAGAAGATCGAGGGCGTCGCCTCGGTGACGCGCGATATCCGCGATATCGTCCGGCGCGATCCGTTCGCGACGATCGATCCGGCGCAGAGCCGCGGCGTGATGATCGCCGGCCAGAATGCGCGCCTCAACAAATTCTCGGTCGACGGCCTGCGCTTTTCGGACACGTTCGGCCTCAACGTCGGCGGCCTGCCGACCGCGCGCGGCCCGGTCCCGCTCGATGCGATCGAGCAGCTTTCGGTCAAGATCGCGCCGTTCGACATCAGCGAGGGCGATTTCCAGGGTGGAGCGGTCAACCTCGTGCTGCGCTCGGGCACCAACAAGATCACCGGTTCAGGCTTCTACAGCTACACCAGCGACGGCCTGACCGGCAGCAAGACGCGCCCCGGCATCGCCAATGCCACGGGCATCGTGAAGCTTGATTTCGAGAGCAAGAATTATGGCGGCTTCCTGTCCGGGCCGATCATCAAGGACAAATTGTTCGTCGCCCTGTCCTATGAGCATCTCGCTGAAGGCGCGCCGATCAATATCGGGACTGCCGGTTTTCCGAATGTCGTGCCGAACCTGACCGACGCGCAGGTCGCCAATATCTCGTCCCTCGCCAAGACCGTCTACAATTACGACACGCTCGGCGTTCAGTCATCGACGCTTGAGACCGATGAAAAATATACGGCGAAGATCGACTGGAACATCACTGAGGGCCAGCGCCTGTCCTTCACCTATATCCATGACGACAGCGCCAACACCTCGACCGCCGGCTTTTCCTCGACATCCACCTTGTCGCCGGCGCTCGCACTCGGATCGAACAACTACAAGCGCCCCGAAAAAGTATCTTCCTATGTCGGACAGCTGAATTCGGATTGGGCGGACAATTTCCACACCGAGCTCCGCGGCAATTTCCGCAAATATGATCTCACGCCGGTTCCGTTCGGCGCGATCCCGTTCAGCCAGATGCAGGTCTGCCTCGATCCAGCCTCCCAGGCGGCTGATCCGACCAATCCCGCCTCACCCGTCAGCACTGCGGTGAACACGAACAGCCAGGCCTGCTCGCCCAACACCGCGAGGATCTATTTCGGTCCCGATCGTTTCCGCCACTTCAATTATGTCCGCACCCAGCAATATGGCGCCGATATCGCCGCACGCTGGAATCTCGGCGCGATCGCGATGAAGCTGACTGCGGCCTATGAACATTTTGACGTGGCCAACGCCTTCACCTCGGATGCCTATGGCACCTATTATTTCGATTCGCTGGCGGATTTCCAGGCGAAGCGCGCCGGCAGCGTGACGCTCGCCGGATCGACCACGGGCAATATCAGCGATGTGCTCGCCAGCTTCAAATATAACCAGTTCACGGTCGGCCTGCAGGGAAGCTGGGATCCGACCCCGACGCTCAGCGTTACCGCCGGGACCCGGGTCGATTTTTACGGCATGAAGGATCGCCCGCCGGTCAATCAGTATTTCCTCCAGCGCTATGGCTTCGCCAATAGCTCGGTGATCGAGGGCAAGATAGTGCCCCAGCCGCGCCTCTCGGCGACATGGAGCCCGTCCTCGCGTCTCCGCCTCCGGGGTGGCTTCGGCCTGTTCGCTGGCGGTTCGCCGGACGTATTCCTCGGCAACAGCTTCTCGGTGGCGGGCGTCTATCAGAACTCGATCACGATCACCCGCGCCGCAAACGGCAGCTGCGTGACCCCAACCCCCGCGATCTGCAATGCCGCGCTGAACGGCGTGACGGGGACTGGTTTCAGCCCGCTCGTGACGGATTATCTGAAGACCAATGTCGGCTCGATCTCGGTTGCGAATGTCAACGCGATGGATCCGCATTATGAGATGGAATCGACCTGGAAGGCGACGCTGTCGGCCGATTACAAGGCGAATCTCGGCTTTTTGGGCTCTGGCTGGAATTTCGGCGGCGATTTCTATTACGGCTTCGTCAACAACGCGCCGATCTATTATGATCTTCGGCTCGTCGCCAACGGCACCTTGCCGGATGGGCGGCCGCGTTACGCGCCGATGCCCCTGGTGCCGACCAATTCCAACACTGATCTGCTCCTGACCAACACCCATAAGGGCCATTCGCTGGTCAGCGTGGCGCGCTTCGACAAGGGCTGGGATTGGGGCCTGACGATCGGCGGCAGTTACACCTTCCAGGATGTCACCGATGTGAGCTCGATGAACGGCACCACCGCCTCGGGCACCTATGGCCAGAACGCGGCTGTCGATCCCAACAAGGCGGCTTATGGCACGTCGATCTACCAGATCCGCAACAGCTGGAAGTTCACGATCGACTATGACCATGCCTTTTTCGGCGACAACAAGACTCGCTTCAGCATGTTCGGGGAGCTGCGGTCGGGAATCCCCTACAGTATCACGATGAACGATCCGACCCTTTCGAACGGGCACTCGGTCGTGTTCGGCACGGCCGGCAGCGCGAACCGCTATCTGCTCTATGTGCCGCTTGCCAATGATCCGCTGATCGCCAACGCGGCGAACGACCCGACACTCGTTGCGCTCAACGCGTTCATTGATGCGAACGGGCTGAGCAAATATCGCGGCTCTATCCTGCCGAAGAACACGCAAAGGGCGCCGAGCTGGTTCAAGATCGATCTTCATGTCGATCAGGAGATTCCGTTGCCGCTGGTGAGCGGCGCGAAATTCAAGATCTTCGCTGATCTGGAGAACGTCCTGAACCTGATCAACAAGGATTGGGGTTCGCTCCGTCAGGTTTCCTTCCCCTATCTCGCCCCGGTCGTGAACGTCTCCTGCGTCGCGGTCGGCGCGAACAGCTGTGGGCAATATCGCTACGCGAACTTCTCGAACCCGGCGGTCGACAACCAGTCGCGTTATTCGCTCTGGGGCCTCCGGATCGGCGCCAAGCTGCAATTCTGATCGCGCGAGAGGCGGGCCGCGGCACGAAGGTGTCGCGGCCCCTGTCGCAACGGATGTCGCGACGGATCGGCCGGCCTTCGCCAAGGCCGCGCGGGGATGTATGGAGCCCCAATGGAAATCTTGGCGTTCGATGTGTTCGGCACGGTGGTCGACTGGCGATCGAGCATCGCGCGTGAGGCTAGTCATCTGGAACTGAAGTAAGTTCCATTATAGAGTGCTCCAGCCTAGGCGACAGGAGCGAACGAGATGGCACGAGGTCGGCCGACAGAGGCCCTGGTTTTGACGACGGATGAGCGCGAC
>Ga0105245_10001405_pt1 | contig 21832 bp, 16 predicted proteins | sample KBSM54metaG_FD_81523 | JGI IMG/M metagenome (GOLD analysis project Ga0105245, IMG submission 81523) | Miscanthus rhizosphere microbial communities from Kellogg Biological Station, Michigan, USA - KBS M5-4 metaG | ecosystem: Host-associated > Plants > Roots > Rhizosphere > Soil | place...
GCCTTCGCCGCGATACAGGCTCCCTGGGTGATCCGGAATTGGATTGAGTTCCACGCCTTCGTGCCCACGCGCTCGAACTTCGGGCTGGAGTTGCGAGTCTCCAACCGCCCCGAAAGTTTTGCGCTTATGGAAGACAACGTTTCGCACGGCGTGATGAGTAGCTTCCATCCCGGGCTCAATCAGGACGAAGCGCGCAAGGTGGCGTCCGAAGGCGAGTTGGCTTACACACGCTCGGCGATGGCCGATGCGCGCGCTGAAATCCGCCGCGACCCCGCGCGCTTTCGGCGCTTAACCGGCGAACGCTTCTGGCGATTCTGGCTCGCTCCCAGCCGCCGCTTTAAGACGACCGCCGCGTCGACCGCCATCACATTGCTGGGCCTGCTCGGATTGTGTATGCTGCCCACAAGTCCCGGAACCCGGCTTACGTGGTTGATCCTTCTGACGTATCCACTGGTTTATTATTTCATTCAGGTTGACGCCCGCTACACTTATCCGCTCGGCTGGATTTTCCTAACCCCAACCATTCATGTAGGAATGCTGGCAGCCCAAAGGCTCACAGGGAGGCGAGCACTGGAACCGCCACCGCCGTAGCCGACTCCCTCATCCGGCGACACCACGCCACCTGCCGCAGCCCAACCCTCCCATATGGCACATTTCTCGGCCACGGTCACCGGGTCTACAATAGAATCTGCGGTCTAAGTGTCGGCAGGCAAAGAGCCAGCCGCGTGTGAGTGTAGCTGTTCCGGAATTAGTTTATGAGCATTACCGACCTCTTCATTAAGCGCCCGGTGATGACCGCGCTGGTCATGATCGGCATCGTGCTTTTTGGTATTGCCGGGTATCGCGCGCTTCCGGTCAGCGATCTTCCCAACGTCGATTTCCCCACCATCCAAGTGAGCGCGAGTCTGCCGGGTGCGAGTCCGGAAACCATGGCGACTGCGGTAGCGACGCCGCTCGAACGCCAGTTCGCGACGGTGGCGGGCATCGATTCGATGACCTCTACCAGCGGAGTCGGCAGTACCGGCATCACCATCCAGTTCACCCTCGACCGCTCGATTGACGGCGCGGCCGCCGATGTCCAGAGCGCCATCGCCGCGGTCTTAAGGCTTCTCCCGCCGGGAATGCCCTCGCCTCCCACGATGCGGAAGGTGAATCCCGGCGATATGCCGGTGATCATGCTGGGGCTTTCCGGGCCTACCATGCAGCTTTCGAAACTGGATGAGTATGCCGAAAACCTGATGGCGCAGCGCATTTCCTCGCTGGACGGCGTGGCGCAAGTAAACGTATTCGGCGCGCAGAAATGGGCCATCCATGTACAACTCGATCCCAGCCTGCTAGCCGCGCGTCATATTGGTATCGATGAGGTATCCAATGCCCTTCAAGCACACAACGTGAATCAGCCCACCGGCACGCTGTGGGGCGCGAATCAAGCCTTCACGGTGCGCGCGAATGGGCAGCTCATGACCGCCGCTGCGTTCGGGGACATGATTGTGGCTTACCGCAACGGATCCCCTGTCCGCCTCAAGGCTCTCGGGCGGGTGGTGGATGGCATCCAAGTCGATAAGGCCGCGATGTACCTCTATACCAAGAGGGGTCCCGCGCGCTACATCATGCTGGCGATCCAACGCCAGCCCGGCACCAACACGGTTGAAGTGGTGGATCGGATTAAAACACTGTTGCCGTCGTTTAGCGCCTTGATGCCGCCCGCGGTACACCTGGATATCCAACTGGACCGTGCGCAGACCATTCGCGAGTCGGTCAATGATGTGAAGTTTACGCTGATGGCGACCGTGGTGCTGGTGATTCTGGTCATTTTTCTGTTCCTGCGCAATCTTTCCGCCACGGCCATTCCCAGCCTGGCGCTGCCCATTTCGGTGATCGGCACCTTTGCAGCCATGTGGTCGCTGGGATACTCGCTCGACAATCTCTCGCTGATGGCGCTCACGCTTTCGGTGGGTTTCGTGGTCGACGACGCGATCGTGGTGCTGGAAAACATTGTCCGTCACATGGAAATGGGCAAGCCTCGCATGGAGGCCGCTCTCGAAGGTGCGCGCGAGATCGGATTTACGGTCTTGTCGATGACGCTGTCGCTGGCCGCCGTTTTCATTCCGTTGATGTTCATGGGCGGGATCATGGGACGCTTGTTCCACGAGTTCGCGGTGACCATCATGGTGGCCATCCTGATTTCGGGCTTCGTCTCCATCAGCCTCACGCCCATGTTGTGCAGCCGTTTCCTCAAGCCGCCTTCGGAACACCATAATGCTCTCTATATGGCCTCGGAACGCGCACTGGACGCTGCGCGCGACGCCTACGGCTGGATGTTGCGCGGCGTCATGCGCCATCGCCCCATTACCATGCTGGTGGCGTTAGGGACGTTGGTAGGGACGGTCTACCTGCTGGCGATCACGCCCAAGGGCTTCATCCCCAGCCAGGACACCGGCAGCCTTCAAGGAAGCACCGAGGCCGGCCAGGATATTTCCTTCGACGCGATGCAGCAACTGCAGGGGAAGGTCGCGGCCATCATGGCCCAGGATCCGAATATCGCGCTGTTCGGTTCGTTTATGGGGCTGGGCGGCATGCAGAATTCGCCCATGAACCAGGGGCGTTTCTTTATCCAACTGACGCCCCGCAGCCAGCGAAAGCTGACGCCGGAACAGATCATTGAGGAACTCCGTCCTAAACTGTCGACGGTTCCCGGCGTCCGCGTCTACCTGGCGAATCCGCCCATGGTTCGCATCGGCGGCAACCAGATCCGCACGTTGTATCAGTTCACGCTGCAATCCGGCGATCTGAATTTACTTTACGCCTCGGCTGCCGCCTTCGAAAAGCGACTGCACACCGTGCCGGGTCTCACCGACGTTAATAGCGACTTGCAGATCTCCAGCCCCACGCTGAGCGTCAACATCGACCACGACCGCGCGTCGACCCTGGGCGTCACCGAGGGACAAATCGAAAGCGCTCTCAATAACGCCTACGGCCAGCCGCAGATCTCCACCATCTATACGCAGGTGGATAGTTACTGGGTGATGCTCGAAGTCCTGCCGCAATATCAGCGCGACATGAATAGCCTGGGACTGCTGTATGTGCGTTCGAGCACCGGAAATCTGGTTCCGCTGAATGCCGTGGCCAACCTCAAGACTGGAGTCGGACCGTTGACTATCCAGCACTTTGGCGAGTTGCCGGCGGTAACCGTTTCATTTAATACCGCACCTGGCGTGGCGCTGGGCGATGCCGTCGATCGCGTGCAGGCGCTGGCGCGCGAGACGCTGCCGGATACCATCACCACCACTTTCCAAGGCACCGCCGCGGCCTTCCAGGCTTCGCTGCGCGGCATGGGACTGTTGCTTGCCCTTGCCGTGCTGGTAATTTACATGGTGCTGGGCATTTTGTATGAGAGCTTCATCCACCCCATCACGATTCTTTCGGGACTGCCGTCGGCCGGCTTAGGCGCCTTCGCCACGCTGCTGCTGTTCCACGATGAGCTCAATATTTACTCGTTCGTCGGTGTCATCATGCTGATCGGCATCGTGAAGAAGAACGCCATTATGATGATCGACTTTGCGCTGGAGACTCAGCGCGTGCATGGCACCCCGCCCGCCGAGGCGATTGTCGAAGCCGGCCTGGTCCGTTTCCGCCCCATTATGATGACCACCATGGCGGCGCTGGTAGGCACGTTGCCTATCGCACTCGGCTTGGGCGCAGGCGGTGAAGCGCGCCGCCCGATGGGTCTTGCGGTAGTCGGCGGCCTGGTGGTCTCGCAACTCTTGACGCTGTTTATCACTCCGGTGTTTTATACCTACATGGAACGCTTCGCGAGTGGCGGCAAAAAGCGCAAGGACCGCAAAGCTGCCAAGAAGCAATCGCAGCATCCGCTGGAAGAAGTGGCGCTCGAAGCGTAAAATTTCCCAAACCTCCCGCTAATTGGCGTACATTAGTCTCAGCCCTTGATAGTTTGAGACACGCCGATGCGAATGTTGCGACCGACTCTGTTGCTGATCGCATCGCTCGCTTTGTCGACTTGCGGCGGAACCCGCCACAGCCAGCCACCTCCGGCAAAATGGACCAGCGGTTTTTGGTTCTGGCATGGCAGCGTAACCAGCGCGGCTTCATCCGTGGAAAAACCGGATGTGCTGTTCGTACATGTCGGAACAATTTTACAGATAGCGAGCCCGAAACTCTCCGCATGGTTGCCGGAAGACTTGCCGGAGGCCCGTGAATATTGGCTGGTCTTTCGATTTGAGAGGCAAGCGGTTCCGGACCTTCAGGCTGTGCCGGTTCTTATTCGGGAAGTGAGTCAACTACGGGCCATCGCGCAAACCCGCCACCTCAATGTCGCGGGCGTGCAGCTCGATATCGATAGTCCGACGAATGCGCTCGAGCGATACGCAACTTTCATTCGCGAATTCAGGAAAGGACTCGCTCCCGGATTCGAAATTTCGATCACCGCGTTGCTCGATTGGTTCAGGGATGGGACCGCGATCGCCGACGTCATCCAGGAAACCGACGAATTCGTTCCGCAATTCTACGACGTTGCCAAACCGAATCACAATGAGGAGACCAGCGCCATCGCCGCCAAATTTGACGCTGCTCAATGGGCGCCCAAATTCAATCGCTTTCAGAAGCGCTATCGAATCGGAATATCGACCTTCGGACGGGCACGAGTTCTGCCGCGAGAGAACCAGCCGGAGTCGTGGTACGGGAGCTCATTGTTCGCCGATCTGACGCCTCTCGACTTTGCCTCAAATTCCGCTTTCACACTTCGCACTTCCCGCAACCAGGCGAACGAACTGGTGCTGAACTATCAGGCGAAATCAAAAGTGCGCATTGGATACGCCGATTTCGATCCTGGAGGTACCATTCAGTTCATTCTCCCCACGCCGGAGGTGATCCGGACTGCCGTAGAGAGCGCAAAGCGCATGCAGGGCTATTGCGCCGGAGTTGTCTTTTTTCGGTGGCCCGCTTCCTACGAAACTTTGACGATGCAGCCGGATGAGGTGATGAACGTAGCCGATCTCATCCACTACGCAGTGAAACCCGTTGCCATCGAAGCGGTTCAAGGAAGCTGCGTCGCTGTGAATTGCACGGATTTGTATCTGGCGAATGCGAATCCGTTTTCAACGCGATCGGCTCGCTACCGCATCCGCAGTTCCGCGGATCTGGAGTATTTCCTGCCGGAAGAAAAACTGCCGGTGCGGATGCTGGGTCCTTCCGAGCTGGAACTTTCGCTTCCAGCCTACTCCACTCGGCCGCGACTTTATCTCGGCCGTGCGGTAGCCGCAGCTCGCGTCGGATTCAGCGTCACGGAAGAACCATGAAAATATCCAGACGCGCTCTCCGGTTTTTCGGCTTGCTGCTCCTCGGATTCGGTTTCGTCTTCGGGTGCGGGTTCGACGATACGCTACGGGAATATCTGGACGCTCATTTCTGGCTGCCGTTCTCAAAACAGTCGTGGCATTTTGAGCGAAAGAATGTCAAGCGGATTTCCGCACCTTACGCAGGCATGGTGAAGGCTGTTGGTACTTCACCGCTCGCAAATCTGAGAAGGGCCTACCAACAGATACCGGCGCTGGATCCCTCAAATGTGGCGTCCGAGACAGCCCTACTAAGAGATGCTGTCGCGGCAGCACGGGCCGATCGATCCCTGACTCCACGCGAAAAGGAAGAAGTGGATCTGATCGATGCCAAGATCGATATGCGATTGGGACAGGCCAGCGAGCCGGAGCCTTTAAGGTCCTCGAAAGGAAAGCTTGAGAAGTTTCTACAGACGGCGCAGACCCCGGAATTCCTTAGCGAGGCCCGAGGCTGGCTCGCGTACATGTACTTCCTATTTGGTGAGCAAACGGCCGCCGGAAAAATATACCTGGACGAACTGAATCGTGACGGCTCCAACCTAAGCCGCGAAACGCTTCTGACTTCGCTGCGCATGACGTATGGCTATGATGGCGGTCCGGCTCTGCGTGAGCATCTGCAAGAATACTTCGACACGCCTGAACACGCGGCCTTTGCTATACAGATGGTGACCAATCCGCGGTGGGACAGGTCAATAGGCCGCCAGGGTGGAAACGCGAAGCAGGCCGATCAGGAAATTCAGTGGTACAAGCGCGTCGTGAGTTTGCTGGAAAGCCATCGCGCGCTGCTGAATTCGGAACGCGGAGCCAACGCGCTTGCGCTGCTTTTCATGAGGACCGCGCTGGGAATGGGAGATCCATCAACCGCTTTAAAGACCGCTGCCATGATTCCCCGCGCCTCTGAAATTCGCCAGGAGCCGGACTTCATGTGGATGCTGGCTTCGGCCCATTTTCTCTCGCGCGAATACGCGGCGGCGGAACATCCCTTGCTGGACCTCTTCCATTCGTCCCATTCGTCTGAAAATCAGAAGGCAGCCGCTGCCTATGGCCTCTGCGGCGTATATCGGAAAACGGGGAATCCCGTGGAACAAATCCGTTTCGCGCTGTGGCTGAATACTGCCGTCCGCGCGGGGAACATGTACCTGAGTAACCCCAGTGTCATTGAAGACCAATCCGTGTATTGGGCGATATCCGGCTGGGATCTGGATCTATTGCTCGATTCCGAAGCCCCGATCGAAGCACTGCAGGCATTCCTTATGAAGTATCCGGCCGTACCAGACGTCGGCCCGGTGAAATATTCGCTCGCAGTCCGGCTAGCACGGGAGAACCGATACGAAGAAGCGGCGCAAATTTATGAATCGATTCATGCAAGTCTTCGCGCTGCGCGAATGCGGCGACTCGCAGAACTCTACGCCGATTCGATGCGGATTGACTCGAATGTGCAGCAGACTCAGGAAGCCAAATACAAGTTGGCGAAGTTCCTCAGCGCCAATCCCGAGCGGATCTACTTCAACGACGCGCTGTGGCAAGGAGTTCAGCGCTATGCAATGACTGGGTCCACCGAAAGTCGGCTCACCGGTGAGGAGCGCAAAGCTCTGATCTCCAGGGAACGGAAGCTAAGAGACGACCAGGAAGAGCGCTGGCGCGCATATCTGATTTTGCGGGATGTGGTTCGCGATTCAGGCAAGACAGCCGTCGGGCGCAACGCCGCCCAGCTGGCACTTGGGTGCCTTCGGAGAATCAGCGGGCGTTTTGGCCGGCAGGACGAGATCCGAAAGGCGGATTTGGAGTTGTCTAGCTGGCTCCGCCGCTGATCCAGCAATGCCGTCCAGCCCCACCCCTTTGACATTATCTGTTCGCACCGTTAGACTTATCGACGATTGGCGATTGTAGAAGGTCCGTCCAAGGAGCGTGTTATGACGCCTGCTAAGCTCTTCGCGTTTACTGCTTTCGTGACGCTGTCGGCTGCGCTGTTTGGCGCGGATGCGGCCACGTCCGCGGGTCCGGCGGAGACCGCAAAGGCAGTGACGTTCGCCAAAGATATTGCCCCGATTTTCCAGGAACGCTGCCAGGAGTGCCATCGCAAAGGCTCGCTCGCGCCCATGTCGCTGGTGACTTACGAAGAAACCCGCCCGTGGGCGAAGGCTATCCGCCAGCGCGTGATCACGCGGCAGATGCCGCCGTGGCACATCGACAAAACCGTCGGCGTCCAGAAATTCAAGAACGATATTTCGCTCAGCGATGAGCAGATCGCGACCGTCGTCCGGTGGGTGGATGCGGGCGCGCCGATGGGCGATCCCAAAGACATGCCGCCTGCCAAAGAGTGGCCGGCCGCGAACGAATGGAAAGCGGCCAAGGAACTGGGCCAGCCGGATCTGGTGATCAAGTCGGATCCGTACACAATGGCGGCGCATCATCAGGATGTTTGGTGGCGGCCGACTTCGAATATTCCAGTCGCCGAGCCGCGGTGGGTGCGCGCCGTCGAGATCCGGCCGGGAACCGCGGCGGGACGCAAGATTACGCATCACGCAGTGGCTTATCTGGTGCAGGACGATCCCTCGAGCCTCGCTCCGGGTGCGGGCGACGCCGACCTGGGCGCGCGTTCGTTCCTGATGGAATGGGCGATCGGCAAGGGCTACGATTTGTATCGCCCGGACACCGGCAAGCTGCTGCTGCCCGGTTCGCAGATTTCCTGGGACGTGCATATTCACGCGGTGGGCGAAGAGATTCGCGATAACGTCGAGCTGGCAATCTGGCTTTATCCCAAGGGGCAGGAGCCCACGCACCGCACCTATTTGACGGGTTTCCAAGCCCTGCGCGGTTTTAAAGCTTCTGACGGATCGCGGACGCGGGCGGGCCGCAATATCGATATCGCGCCGAATACGCTCACCGAGGTAGACAACTACACGGTACTGCCGAAGGCCGCGCAACTCGAGAATTTCCAGCCGCATATGCATCTGCGCGGCAAGGCGATGACGGTGGAAGCAATTCTGCCGGACGGAACGGCGCAGATCGTCAGTCACGTCGGCAATTTCAACTTCAACTGGATGACCAACTATATTTATGCGGACGACGCGGCGCCGGTGTTCCCGAAGGGGACGATGATTCACGTCACTGCGTGGTACGACAACACGCATGCGAACCCGAACAACCCCGATCCGGATCAGTGGGTCGGGTTCGGCGACCGCACGGTGGATGAGATGGGACACGCGTGGATGAACGTCACTTATTTGAGCGACGAAGAATACAACGCGTGGGCCGCGAAACACAAGAACGTGCAATCGGCCGACGCTTCGGCTCGCTAGGAGCGGGAATTGCAGGTGACAGGGCGAGTGTCCGGGCTGACGGCCGCGTTTCTGATTACAAGCACCGCGGTGGTCTTTGGACAATCGCTGCCGGTCGAACCGGCGCGTGAGACCGGCTCCAGCGTGACGGGAGCGTTTGAAGGCTGGTTCAAGAATCCCGACGGCACCTTCGGCTTTTTGCTGGGCTATTACAACCGGAATCAAAACCAGGAAGTGGAGATTCCGATCGGGCCCAACAACCGCATCGAACCCGGCGGGCCGGACCGCGGGCAGCCCACGCACTTCATGCCGGGACGCGGCTGGGGGTTGTTCACCGTGACGGTTCCTGCGGATTTCGGACAGAACAAGATCACCTGGACGCTGGTGGCCAACGGCAAGACCACGGTGATCCCGGCGAGCCTGCATCCGGATTATGAGATCTCGCCGTTCACGGAGGCGTCGGTAGGGAACACGCCGCCAGTGGTGAGTTTCGACGAGGGCGGACCGACGGGGCAAGGGCCGCACGCGGTTTCGACAGAGCGCACGGCGAAGGTAGGGACACCGCTGGATTTGACGGTGTTCGTCTCCGACGACGACAAGTATACGTCTTCCTCCGGCGCACGGCCCAAGAAGGCGCCGTCGCCCGTGACCGTGAAATGGATTGCTTACCGCAGCCCGGGAGTGGTGAAGTTCGGGAGTGAGCGGCCTGTGGTGCTGAAGGTGGAGCGCTCGGGTGGGGCGGCACCGTTTAACGGCAAAGCCACCACCTCCGTGACCTTTAGCCAGCCGGGCGACTACATCTTGAACGTGACAGCCAACGACTATTCTGGCGAAGGCGGCAATGGATTTCAGTGCTGCTGGACAACCGGCAAAGTTAAGGTCACGGTTCAGCCTTAGGCCGTTCGGCCGCGTAAGTTTAGACACATTTCCCACTACGTAAGCAACCCATCACTCCGTCTGGATTATCCGGGGCCAGGCAGCGAATGGCGGGAAGTTGGAAGCGGGAACTGGTTGAGGACGGGACGTATTGAGGTAAGGAAGGGGCTGTGATTGCACACGAACCGGAAAAATTGGCCCACAGATGGACACAGATAAACACGGATACGAAGAAACGTCACAATGCTTGCGTTCGAGGTTAGGGACCTTTTGCTATCTGTGCCCATCTGTGTTTATCTGTGGGCCAATTTTTCCGGTCAACGGGCGCTGATGACTAGTGACGCGGGGATGCCGGTGCGGTAGGACGGATAAGCCAGCGTGATGCCGAGAGCGCGGCGGATTGCGGAGCCGTCGACGCGGCGGTTGGAGGTCGCACGGCCCCTTGTTCCCGGGGCGCGTTGCGGCACGGAGGGGAGGCCCAGGAGGTGGGCGCAGAATTCGGCGATTTCGCGGGCGGTGCAGGGTTCTTCGTCGGCAACAGGGTACGCGCCTGCGAGATCCGAAAGCAGTGCGGCTGCGGCGTGCGCGGCGAGATCGTCCACGTGGATGCGGCTGACGTAGTTGTCGCCGGCGAAGTAGGCGCCGCGTGGAAGGGATTCCTGAACGCCGCGGCCCGGTCCGTAGATGGCGGCGGGGCGGAGGATGAGGGAAGACCACGGTCCGGCGGCGACGCGCTGTTCCGCTTCGAGACGAGGACGAGCGCGCTCGGAATTGGGATCGACGGGAGTGGTGGCGTCGACGTCGGTGGCGGCTCCGTATACTGCGGTGGTGGAAAGGTAAACGACTCGGGCGGGGGCGGCGCCGAGGGCGTCGAGCAGGAAAGGGGGTTCGGGGGGCGGGATGGAATGGAGCACGAGAACTCCGGGACGAAGGTGCGCCGCGAGGTCGTCGAGCCTGATTACGTCCGCGCCCAGTTGAGAGAGTGACGCTAGGTGGGCGGGGGATCGTGTGGTTGCGGTGACTTGGCGGCCGCGGGCAAGGAAGTGGCGGGCGACGCGCTGACCGGTAAAGCCGCAGCCGAGGATCAGGATGTGGTTCATGCTTCACTCGGCAGTATACTCGGGCCGTATACTCAGAGACATGCGGTGGGCGTGGATTTTGATCGCAATGCCAGCGCTGGCTGCGCCTCCCACGTTTTATCGCGACGTTCTTCCCATCCTGCAAAATCGCTGCCAGGAGTGCCATCGAGCGGGGGAGATGGCTCCGATGCCGCTGGTCACTTATCGCGAGACGCGGCCCTGGGCGAAGGCGATTCGCGAGGCTACGCGAACCCGCAAGATGCCGCCGTGGTTTGCCGATCCGTGCTGCGGCAAGTTCGCGAATGACCGGTCGCTGACGGCGGCGGAAATCTATACTTTGGATGCATGGGCGTCGGCGGGCGCGGCGGAGGGCGATGCGAAGGAGGCTCCGAAGCCGCGCGTCTGGCCGGCAGGATGGAATTTGGGCGTGCCGGATCAAGTGCTGGAGGTGCCGCGAGCGTTCGAGGTCCCGGCGAAGGGCGTGGTGGAATATCAATATTTCGTGGCTCCGACGGGGTTCACCGAAGACCGCTGGGTACAGGGCGTGGAGGTGCGGCCGGGGAATCGCGCCGTGGTGCATCACGTGGTGGTATATATTCGTGAGCCGGGATCGACGTGGACCGGAGGGCCGACCAAGGCCGACATCCTGTCTGTATACGCCCCGGGGAGTTCGCCTGATGTGTGGCCGCAGGGGATGGCCAAGCGGGTGAAGGCGGGGTCCGATCTGGTGTTTGAAATTCACTACACGCCGAACGGGAAACCCGCGATGGATCGCGAGCGGGTCGGACTGGTGTTCGCGAAGTCGCGTCCGGAGAAGGCGGTGCTGACGCTGCAGATGGGTAACGACACGTTCGCGATTCCACCGGGCGAGCGGGATTATCGCGTAAGGGTGGGGGGCACGCTTCCGAACGACGCGCTGCTGCTGGGATTTTTTCCGCACATGCATTTGCGCGGGAAGGCGTTCGAGTATACGCGCATCAGTGACAACGGGCTGCCGGAGACGTTGCTGAAGGTGGGCCACTACGACTTTTACTGGCAGATGACTTACCGTCTGGCGACGCCGCTGGCGCTAAAAAAGGGGACGCGCCTCGAGTGGATGGGGTGGTTCGACAATTCGGCGAATAATCCACGGAATCCTGACCCGTCGGCCGAGGTGAAGTACGGGCAGCAGAGCTGGGAAGAGATGATGATCGGGTTTTTCGATGTGGCGGTGCCGGCGGAGATGGGGAAGGCGGATTATTTTGTGAGGTAGAGCGAGCGGCGCACCGGCGTGGAGCGGGAAGATGTATAGTAATTTCGAATCGGGAGGAATGAAACGCTGATGAATCGCCGACGATTTGTAACTGTTTCCGGAGCGGCCGCGATGGCGGGCCTGGCTCCAGCACCGGTGGCCGCTGCCACGCCGGGACGTGCGTTGATGAAACTCGGTTGCCAGAGCGCGCCCACCAACGACACGCATTTGAAGTACCTGGCGCGCTACGGAGTGCGCAACATTTGCGGGTATCCCGAGATTGCCGGCGACCGGATTTACGCCACCGTCGATGAGCTCAAGCAGATGCGCGAGCTGGCGGAGAAGAATGGCATCACGGTGGATTGCACGGCTCCGCCATTCCTGGAATCGAGCCATATCGATAAGGAAAAACATCCCGCGATCATGCTGGCGGAGAGCCCGCAGCGCGACCGCGATATCGAGTCGCTGCAAACCATGATCAAGAATTGCGCGGCGGCGGGGATTCCATCGATTAAGTACAACATGAGCTTGCTGGGCGTGATCCGCACGGAGCGCACTCCGGGGCGGGGAGATGCGAGATATAGCACCTGGCGCCTGAAGGAGGCGCACCCGGCGACGCCCTTGACACGTGCGGGCAAGGTGGACGCGGATGCGGCCTGGGAGCGGATCACTTATTTTCTGGATCGTGTGATCCCAGTGGCGCAGGAGTACAAGGTCCGCATGGCGTGCCATCCGCACGATCCGGGCGTTCCTCCGGAAGGGTATCAGGGCGTGGTGCGCGTGTTGGGGACAGTGGATGGGTTAAAGCGGCTGGTCAGCATTAAAGAGAGTCCGTATCACGGTCTCAATTTCTGCCAAGGGACGGTTTCGGAAATGCTGCAAGACCCGGGCAAGGAAATTTTCGATGTGATTCGCTATTTCGGATCGCGCGGAAAGATTTTTAACGTGCACTTCCGCAACATCCGCGGGCATCGCGACGATTTCGTGGAAACGTATCCGGATGAGGGCGATGTGGATTTCGTCAAGGCTATTCAGGTGTATAAGGAAGTCAGCTATCCGTACATGTTGATGCCGGATCACGTGCCGGAGGCGGCGAACGATCCGCATGGGTTGCAGTCCTTCGCGTATTGCTACGGCTACATACGCGCGCTGATTCAAACGGCGCAGGCGACTTAGGGGCTCGCGGCGGGGCGAGTTGCGGATCGGCGGGCGACGACCGCGGGTTAGTGGTCCGCTTCGGGTTCGAGCTTACGCCGGTTTTGCAGCCAGCGTGCGAGTAGCCAGCAGAGGAGGGCCCAGACGGCTCCGGCGGTCCAGCCGGCCAGCACGTCGGTGGGCCAATGCACGCCCAGATACACGCGAGTCACACCGATCAGTACGGTGAGGCACACCGCCGTCAAAAGAAAGTAGGCTTTGAGGAGCTTGCGTTCGTGCGCCCGGGCGAGGATGGCTCCGAGGGTGAGATAGGTGAGAGCGGAGAGCATGGAATGTCCGCTGGGGAAGCTGTAGGAAGCGGCGTAGACTTCGTGGGGAACGATGTCGGGGCGCGGGCGGTCGAAGGAGTCCTTGAGAAGGTTGCTCATGAGCAGTCCGCTTCCGATGGAGACGCAAACGAACAGCGCCATGTGCTTTTTCCCGTCGAGCGCCAGAAACAGGCTTACGGCGACGGTGAGCAGCGTTAGGACGGACGGGCCTCCGAGGGCGGTGATGTCGCGGGCGGCGTTCAGTAGGGCGGGTGGGCCGAGCGGCTGAAGATCGCCGGGGCGGCGCAACGCGAGAAGCAGAGTGCGATCGAGTTTGCGGGTGCCCCCTTCCATGACTTCGTCGGCGAGAGCGGCGAAGAGCCAGACCCCGGCGGCCAGGCTTCCGATCGTCAGGAGAGTGGCCAGTTCATGGCGGCCCAGCCAGGCGAAGGCGCGCAGGAAAAAGTTTCGCTGCATTAAATCTATTGTGCACAGGGATTGCCGATGAGAAGGGAGAGGACGCAGGTGATGAATAAATCGATACTGCTGGTGGATGACAGCCTTCCCAATCTGAAATTGACGCGGTTCCTGTTGATGGAAGACGGCTTCGAAGTGCGGACGGCGGAGAATGCCGAACAGGCAATCCAGGCGCTGGAGAGAAGCGTCCCGGATATGATCCTGATGGATATTCAGATGCCGGGCATGGATGGGCTGGCTTTGACGCGGCATCTGCGGCGGGATTGGGATGGCTCGCTTCGCAACGTGCCCATTGTCGCGTTGACGGCCTCGGCCATCAAAGGCGACGAACAGATTGCGCGGGCGGCAGGGTGCGACGGTTATATCACTAAGCCGATCGATACGCGGACGTTTGTGGGCCAAGTGCGGGATTACGCCGGTGCGCGGCCGGGCGGTTCTCCGTCGTCTTCAGAGGCTAGCTCGATGCTGTTCAAGCAGACTTCCAGCCGCTGAATCCGGCTGTCGAGTTCAGGACCCGCGAGTTTGGACGCGGCCCATTCGATCGCTCGGCCGATCTGAGTGAGACCGGGAAAGCCGTAGCGCTTGCCGGTTCCTTTCATCTGATGGCCCAAACTGCGCGCCTTATCGTAATCGCCCGCCGCAAGGGCTGCCTTTAGTTGAGCCAGATCGCTGCGGCAGTTCCGGAGGTACTGCGAAACCAGTTCCTGTGGCAATTCTGCGGCCGGCGGAATCACCGGCGCCCGCCGGGACTGGGTCGGAGAAGCGAGCGAGTCGGCATATTTCTCCGCTGGGTCCGTCTTTAGCGAGCTTCCGCGGGGGTCAACTTCTGGGTCATGTGTTGAGTAACTGGGGCGGCTGCCAAGGGACGGGCTTCGGCGCGCTCCGCAAGCCGCGACGACGGAACCAGTTCCTCGATTTCCCGGCCCAAGCCGCGCAGCGCGACCGACAGGAGGCTATCCGCATCGAGCGTCACGATTGGAGAATAGGCATGCTGCGCGGCCGCGCACAGATCGGGGGCCGGCGGGATCACGCCTAGCGTCGGGATGCGAAGTTCCGCATCGATTTCAGTGAATGGAATGGGCGAGACGAGCGCCGCGCGGTTCAGGATCACGGCGCCGATGGAGAGTCTCCCGGCTTTCCAGGAATCCACACGATTGAGAATTAGTTTTGCCGAGCGGACGGCGATTGGGTCGCGCTCGACGACCAGCGCCAGGCAATCCGAGTTTTCGAGAACCGCGCGATTCGTTTCGGAGAGCGATGCCGGAAGATCGAGGATGACATAATCCGCGATTTGCGACGCCAGCGCGAGAATTTCGGTCGCGTTGCCGGAATCGAGCGAGCCGGACTTCTGGTGACTTCGCGAGGCAAATAACACCTGCAATCCTGGCACACTCTTAACCGGCCATAGGCAGGATTCCAAATCGCGCAGTGGGATTTCGCCCGCTCGATCCGCTCCCATGGCAAGAAGATCGCCAATGTCCCGCATTGAGCGATGGGGTTGAAAGTACAGCGGCAGAGACCCCAATTCCGGGTGCAATTCCACTAGAATCACGCGCCGATGGCCAGCCAAGGCGGCGGCCACGTTCAAGGCCACGGTGGTTGTGCCGACTCCGCCCTTAGCCCCCATGAAAGAGATGATTTTGCCGTCTTTTCCGGTGAACGCCATGGTCCGCGGCGGAGTGGAAGAACGCACGGCTTTCCCGAGAACCGAGCGCAGCACATTGAGCAGGTCCGCTTCGGAGGCTTCGCGTAAGAGATAGGCCGAGGCGCCTTGCTGGACCGCGGTCCGGGCGAGACCTTCGCCGCAGGAATCGCAGAGGATCACAACCGGGACACCTTGCGCCTTCTCTTGCAATTCAAGGAACGGAGCCAAGGGATTTTCCGCACTTCCACTGATTTCGACTAGGCTCACGATTCCGAGCGGGCTCGCGATTCCGACCGGGTTCGCGCTAGTCGTCAGATTCAGCAAAACCAGATCGATTCCACCACCCCAGATGCGGGCGAGGGCAGTGGGTACGTCGGCGACGCGGCGCAACTTGAAGCGGCTTGCCTGGTCGCCGAGGACGCGCCGGATCGAATCGATGGCGGCGGAATCTTGGTCAATCAAAAGAACGGTTTGGTCCTGGTCCATGTTTGTCTCGATAGGGTTGGTCTCGATAGGTGTCTCAAAATTGAGTTGTGTCTCAGTAATTGGCCCGGTATCTCAATTAGAGGACGACGCAGCGTCCCCGGCGGGTCTGCGGAATCGGGCGAAGGAAACCAGCGACGTCAGGGCGCTGGCCTTACGCTGCTCCGGCATCCCGGTCATTTTTCGCGCTAGGGCGGCGATGGCCTTGCGAATATGGCTTTGCGCGCCTGGCAATCTTTTTTGCACGCACGACTGATGCACTTCGGACTCATCGCTCGGTACGGTGGCGTAAACCGGAATGCCAAACATACTCTGCACGTCGTCCCGGGACACCTCGTGCTTCCCGCTTATATGGTTGACGACCAACCGGATCCGTTCCGCGTCAATGGAGGCGGCAAGTAAGGTCTCGACCGCACGCTTGGCGTTGTATAAGGCCGGAATGGTCGCGGCCGTCACCACAAAAACTTCGCCCTCCGCTCCCAGCAGAGTAACGGCCTTGTGGTTGAGGCGGCCCAGATCGATGACGGTCCAGGCGTATAGCGGCCGCGCGAAATCCAGAACTTCACGCAGCCGCGCGTTCTCGATTTCTTCCTGACCGGGGTTGGGAGAGCAAATGATTTCCAGCCCATCGGGATTCCGCGCCACGATGGATTCCCAAACGGCGGCATCCAGGCGCTGCAGGTTGCCGATGGCATCGCGTATGGAATACTGGCATTCGACCCCCGTGAGAAACGATACCAGTCCACCACTCGAATCCAGGTCCGCGATGAGAACTTTCTCGCCGGTCTGCTGGCGCAGCTCCGCGGCCAAGGTGCAGGCGATGGTGGTGGTGCCGCTGCCTCCCTTGGCGCCGACGACGTTGATCACGCGGCTGAGGGTGGAAGATGCCGGCGCTGCGGCGGCATGCGATTTGCGCCGGACCACAGCGCGGCGCACGGCTCGGGCAAGCGATGCGGCGTCACAACTGCTCTTGACCAGATAATCCTCGGCCCCTTCCTGAATCATCTGCAGCGCCAGCGACTCGCTGTCGGCGGAGCTGAGAATTACAATAGGGGTCTTGGCGGCGCGGTCGCGGGCTTGAATGAAGGTCTCCATGCCGCTGCAATCGGGGAGTCCAAGGTCCAGCAGAATGACATCGACGCCACCCCGATCGAGGCGGCTCATGCCATCGGCGAGCGAATCGGTCCAGTTCAAAACGAAGCCGGTGCCTCCGGGCATGTTGGCGAGCCAGTGCTGCACGAGTTGTGCGAATTGCGGGCTGTCCTCAATCAGCAGAACGGTGAGCGTGTTTTCTTCCACTGCGTCTCCTTGCGATACCGGGGCGATCGGGCAATACCGGGGTTTCCGCTCCAGGCAGTTACTATTACCAGTAAATCCGGCCGCTACCGTTCCCTCTTCGGCGGGCGCAGCCGGAGTATGAGACGCCAGTGCTGTTTTACGAGGCTCCGGCGACCTGCGGCTCGGCTTCGGAATACTCCGCGTCGAAGTTGGCGGCAACCTGGTGAAGGCGCTTCAAATCGGTTTGAATCCACTCGGCGGAGCACGGCAGGTCCGCATAGAACCTACTGCCCTTCCCGGACTGGCTGACCACGCCTACTTTGCCGCCTTGCGCCTCGACCAGCCGCTTGGTTAGGGCCAATCCCAAGCCGGTGCCTTGGACCTCCTCCGAAAGGCCCCCGCCCAGTTGATGGAAATCCTGGAACAGACGGCCGATGTCGTGGGCCGCGATCCCCATGCCGGTGTCTTCCACTTCCAGGCGAAAAGTGGACCCTTCCTCAAAGTGGGCGTGCACTGTGACGCGGCCACCGGAGGGAGTGAACTTGATCGCGTTGGAAACATAATTAAGCAAGACCTGCTTCAATTTTCGGGGATCGAGGTAGACCTCGATCGCCGACATCTGCACGTCGGTCGTCAAAGTTATATTCCGCTCGGACGCCTGTAGCCTGAACCCGGCGATGGTCTCCCGAATCAGGTCCGGTAGACACAGCCGCTCGGGATGGAAAGCCATGGTGCCGGATTCGACGCGAGCGAGATCCAACACATCATTAATCAGGCTGAGCAGGTGCTTCCCATTGGCCAGAATGTCGCGCGTGAAATCTAATTGTTGGGGCGCGAGAGGCCCGACTTTGCCATCGACCAGCAACTCGGCGAAACCAATGACCGCGGTGAGAGGCGTCCGCAATTCATGCGACATGTTAGCGAGAAAGATGCTCTTCATACGGCTGGCGGCTTGCGCCCGGTGATATTGCTCTTCGAGCTGGATGTTCTGACGGCGCAAAGCTTCATCGGCCGCGATTTTCTGGCGGCGCAGCTCCCCTTCTTCGAGCGCGCGTTCGACCGCCGGTCCCAACCGCAAGATTCGATCCTTCAGAAGATAGTCGGTAGCGCCCTTCTGCATGTACTCGACCACCTGGTCCCCGGCGAAGGTTCCGGTGAGCACGATGAAGGGGATCACCAGGCCGGACTGATGCAAAATCTCCAGTGCGCGCAGGTTGTCGAAGCTTGCGAGCGAACTATTGGCCAGCACGATGTCCGGCATTTCGCGGAGCCGCTCGGTGTAATCCGCTTCGGTATCAACGCGCTTACAATGGGCGTTAAATCCGAAGCGGGCCAGCTCGTTTGCGATCAATTCAAAATCCGCGAGGTTATCTTCGAGTATCAGAGCAAAAAGTTGAGTCGGCATTTCCAAACTTCCCTGCACTGCCTTATCGGCGTGCGCGGCTTAATTTTAGGCGAGTCGGGATTTTCCGGGAGCAACTGAGATTCTCGCTCCATTCACACTCTCCCATCCGCAAACGATATGGTTCGGCATGGGTAGCGATGCAGTTCTGATCGTCGACGACAACCCGGTCAATCTAAAACTGATGCGTGCGGTGCTTGCCCCGGATGGGTATGATATCCGCTCGGCCGGCGACGGGCCGGAGGTAGATAAAATTCTGGCCGAATTCCGGCCGCGGCTGATCCTGATGGACGTGCAACTGCCGGGCGCCGACGGTTTCGAGCTGACGCGGCGCTTGAAATCGGACCCGGCCACGCGCGACATCATTGTGGTCGCTTGCACGGCGTACTCCATGCCGGGCGACGAAGAAAAGGCCCACGCGTCGGGCTGCAGCGGCTACATCACCAAGCCGGTCGACACGCGCACGCTGCCGGCGACCGTCAAATTGCACCTTGGCGCGCGCCACGCGGCGCAGCCGGCGTTCGAGCCGGGCGACTATCACGACCTGCTGGCGGAGATGCGAGCTAATTTCCTGGTGGAAGGCGAAGAAGAGAGCGACCGCTTGCTGGGGCGGCTGGCGCAAGGGCTGGATCTCGACCGGGCGCAGCGGACGGTGCATCACTGGACGGGAATTGCCGGCATGCTGGGCTTCGCGGAAATTGCGCGCAAGGCCCGGGGAATTGAGGACTATCTCGAGGATCCAGGCGAGCGCCGCCACAGCAGACGGCAGGCCCGGGCGATGATCGCCGCCGGGGAATGCGTCAGCCGGTTGCGCTCGGAATTGCTGGTCATGCGGCAGCTGTTTTCGCAAGCGGTATGCGGGAGAAGGGAGACTCCAGACTTGCCGCCAGTGGTACGCGAAGTCCTAGGTGACAAGACCTTCGCGGTGATTGGTTTCGAGGCGGCAGAAGCGGCGCGCATCACGCGGGCGCTGGAGCATGCGCGGGCGCGCTGCCGGACATTCCAGGATCTGCCGGACAACGACACGCTGCAGCCGTTTCACGCCGGAGTGGTGAATGTTTGCCAGGGCGAGGGAATCTTCTCGTGGGTCAATAGCGAGGTGGCCTCTGATAACCCGAAACCGATCCTGTTTGTGGGCTCCGCTGAGACACTGCTGCGGCGCGAAGCCGGGATTCCCGAGCCCAACTGGGATTTCCTGTTGGGGCCCTGGGATGCCGACGAGCTGATTTTCAGAGCCTTCAAACTCTTCGCATCCCAGGCGGACCGCAGCCGCAAAGCAACTTCGGGCAAAGTCCGCGACACGCGGCGCGGGAGCAGGCGATGGAGCGATAAGAATTGACGGCCTCCGATGTTTTCCACCCTAGACAAGAGCAATAAGAATGCGCAGCAGGCTTCCTGGGAGCAGCGGCTGCTCAAGGCTTCCGGGCGGCCGAAGAGCACTCCGACGCCCGAGTATCAGGAACTGAAGTTCACGCTCCACCGTAAACTGGTGGACAAGATCAATCTGGATGCACTGGCCAGCATCGACAACCAGAAGATGCGCAGCGAGGTCCGTCAGGCGCTGCTGGCGTTGATCGACGGCGAGCCCACGCTGCTCAGCTCCACCGAAAAACAGCAGATCTGCGACGAAGTGCTGGACGAGGTTTTTGGGCTGGGGCCGCTGGAGCCGCTGTTGAAGGACCCCACTATCTCGGACATTTTGGTGAATACGTCCAAGCACGTGTATGTGGAGCGCCGCGGGTTGCTGGAGCTGACGAACGTGGCATTTCGCGACGATCAGCACCTGCTGCGCATCATCGATAAAATCGTCAGCCAAGTGGGGCGGCGCATCGACGAATCGACGCCGATGGTGGACGCGCGTCTGAGCGATGGCTCGCGCGTGAATGCGATCATTCCGCCGCTGGCGGTGGACGGCCCGATTCTCTCTATTCGGCGGTTTTCGACAGATAAGCTGATGCCGCATGACCTAGTGGAGCGCAAGGCGCTGACGCAAGGCATGATCGAGATGCTGGAAGCGGCGGTAAAGGCGAAACTGAACATCATCATCTCCGGCGGTACAGGTTCCGGCAAAACCACGCTGCTGAATGCGCTTTCGGTATTCATCAACGCCAAGGAGCGGATCGTTACCATCGAAGACGCTGCCGAATTGCAGTTGAAGCAGCCGCACGTGGTGCGCCTGGAAACGCGCCCGGCGAATCTTGAAGGCGGGGGAGCGGTACGGCAGCGCGAATTATTGATCAACAGCCTTCGCATGCGGCCGGACCGTATTGTGGTGGGCGAGGTCCGCGGAGAGGAAGCGCTCGATATGTTGCAGGCCATGAACACGGGCCACGACGGGTCGCTAACGACCATTCACGCCAACTCGCCGCGCGACGGGATCTCGCGGCTGGAGGTGATGGTGTCGATGGCCAATTCGAACATGCAGGTAAGCGCCATTCGTCAGCAGATTGCGAGCGCCGTGCACCTGCTGGTGCAGGCTTCGCGCTTCAGCGATGGCTCGCGCCGCGTGACTGGAATCACGGAGGTGACCGGAATGGAAGGCAACATTATCACCTTGCAGGATCTGTTTGTGTTCGAGAAGCGCGGTATTGATCCGGACGGCAGGGTGATCGGTCGTTTCGCCGCCACCGGTATCCGGCCCAAGTTCTACGAAAAATTAGTAGCTGCCGGAATTCGTCTGCGGACGGAAATATTTGAAGAAGTAGTCGAAGTGTGAATTAGAGTGCTAGAGACTTCACTGGCCAGACCGCTTCCACGCGATCGCCGCGACACGCATATATGCGGTTATAGAGGTTGACGGTGGGGTCGCAGTGCGGCGGAATGAATTCGATTTTCTGGCCCAGGCGCGGAAGGTTTTGCGGATCGTCGACGTTCAGATAGCCGAATTCGTCGCCACCAAAACGGTAGGTCAGGCCAGGCAAGTTAGCAGCCTCGGGCGGATAGGCGCGATCGGTAGAAAACGATTTGATCCCGGCGTCGGTGGTGACGAACTTATCGTGATTGGCGCTCACGACTGTTCCGAGGACGGTGATCACCTGCGGGAAATCCACGCCTGCTTTACGGTATTCCAGGTCCATCAGTATGAATGACCCGGCCTGCATCTCCGTTATTTCGGGATTCGCCGTGTCGATTTGCCAGGTTCCGGTGCTGCCTCCAGATACAGTGTCGGTGGCCATTCCCTTGGCGGCTAGCGCCTTGCGTACCTCGGCGGCATGGGCCCACGTTTCGCTGGATAGCCGCTGGCCTTCTTCACCCGCCAGATGAGA
>Ga0105245_10001409_pt1 | contig 21801 bp, 17 predicted proteins | sample KBSM54metaG_FD_81523 | JGI IMG/M metagenome (GOLD analysis project Ga0105245, IMG submission 81523) | Miscanthus rhizosphere microbial communities from Kellogg Biological Station, Michigan, USA - KBS M5-4 metaG | ecosystem: Host-associated > Plants > Roots > Rhizosphere > Soil | place...
GACATTGTCGGCCGATCGGGCAGCGGGACAGAAGGTTGCGGTCGCTTTCGATCCGGGAGTGGGAAGGTCGGCTGGAGAGGCGAGCAGATCAAGCGAGATCCATGCCCTGTGGCTACCGGTGCGTGTGTCCGGACTCGGCCCCGACACCTTATTGTACCGCGATCTTACGGCGATCCGCATCATCGGCAGCGACGGAGAAATCCTGTCTCATGGACTGGCGGTAAGCGATGATCCCCAGCAGCGAGTCGGGGGCGGCTTCAACCTTCCGCGCGACGATTTCCCGGTGCGACCGGCCGCGGCCGGCAATGCCACCGCCCATCAACTTATCATCTTGCCGACCACGGTCTATGAACGGCTGCGCTCGCAACCGGTCCGCGTCGAACTGGACTATAGTCTTACGCTCTTTCGAGCTGACGCCACGGACAGGATCAAAGCCCTGAACGGCGATGTCCAGACGGCGGCATTCGGGCGGTGCAGGACCAGGATCGAAGAGGATGGCGGACAGATCCGGCTGGCCTGCCTGAAAACCGGCAGCGGCCCAGGCTGCACGACCCTCACGCTCGAAAACCCCCTGAACGGACTGCGAAATACGACGATCGATCACTGTTACGCCGAATACTGGCCGTTTGCCGCGCACGTCTCGCATTATCTGCTCACTTTCATCGAGGGAAAGACAAGCCGTTACCAGGAGGTCCGTTTCCGCGACCCCGAGGGGCTGGTCAAATATGCGGTCGACAGCACGCAAGTTGCCAACGCACAGGTGATTTTGAAAGCCTATCGGCCGGTCGCCCATTTCACACGCCAACTGGTCATTCCCGCGATCCGCCTTGGCGATTGGGAAGCGGCGGCACCGAAAATCGCGGCGAACACGACGCCGCAGCATAACCCATGACAAGAAGCGCAAGATAATGACGCTCCGCTGCCCCCTGCATGGGGTTCCCCGCTTGCCCGCGCGTCCGGTGTTTCTGACGCAAATCTCAAGAAACATATGGAGGAAATTATGGTCAATCGCCTGATAGTCCGAATGAACCTGGCAAAGAGAACCTTGCTGGCAACGACAGCGGCTGCGGCTATCGCATTACCGCTTCTGACTGGCCTCGTCGCTGCACCTCGGGCCTCCGCACAAGCACAACCCGCTGCGCCTGCCAGTCCCAATGCTAGCGCGCGGACGACAGCAAGCCCAGGGACCGAAGCGGCGCTTCGGCGCCACTTTGAGTCGCTGGTCAAAGGACAACCTCTCACCGCAGAGATGACGCCGGAGTTCATCGCGGCTGCGCACCCAAGCGTGGATCAGGTGGCAGCGAGGGCCAAGGCATGGGGCGCGTTAAAATCCATCACCTTCAAGGGCGTCGACCCAATGGGAGGGGACCTTTACCACCTCAGTTTCGAACACGCGGAGATCGAGGCGATGATTCGTCCGCTGACGCCAGATGGGAAGATTCCGGGAATAGGATTTCGCATGATGAATTGAGGAAGGCGCGCGACCGGCAGCGCGCTACGGAACACGGTGAGTACAGCGATAAAGATTGCCGCATTAGGTGGTCGACCGGAGCCGCCCCAATCGATGCCCGGTTCACCGTCATGGTTCCGTTCGCGGGGCCCATCAACCCAATCACGCATACGAACTGGGGGGCACCGACATAGAACCATACATGAAAGTCCCAGCGCCTGCGGCGCTGGGGACCGTTACGAAGCCTGCGCACGGCAGGCTTGGGCAAAATGACGGCGAGGAAACGAAAGTTATTACGTTATTACGGTGACACGTGCAATTACTCCTAATTAGAGAGCAATACAATTAAGTGGTTATTGCACGTGTCACCGTAATTCGATTGCTGTCGTTCACCTAATCGAGCATGCTGCGCGACCATGCGACAGGCGAATGCTGTATCGAAGCTGATCAAAGGCAAAAACTGGATACTGATTTGCGGTGTCGGAGCAGCCTTGCTTGTGCTTCTCCGCTACGGTTCGTCGGTATTTTTCTTCATGAAATTCTATCGTGCAAGACTTTCCGAACAGATGTTTGGCTTGTGGCTCACAGGCATTATCGCGGAGACATTTCTTCCGGCACTGGCGGCTCTGGTGTTTTGGCGAGCGGCCCGGCGTTATCGCCATGGGTGGATTTTGCACATGCTGCTCTTACCGGTGCTGTGGGCGATCATGTGGGCCAGCGATTCGACTATTCTTTATGCCGTGGATGAGCCGGACATGGACGGCCCTTCTGGTTGGGCGACGATGCCGGCTACGATGGTTCTGATCATTATCGTCGTGACATATGCCGCCCGTTTAATTGCCCTTGCGGTCGGATCAGGGACGCCGAGATCAGCTGACCGATAATTGCCAAAAGTAGCGGAATTAAAGAATATGGCCTGACAGGGAGGTGACGGATGGACGCGAAATCAGGGCTGATCGCTCGCATCGTCGACTACCTCCGAAAGAACGGCGCCCAGGTCCTCCTCGAGGCGCTGGTCAATTTCATCCTGCCGTTCGTGATCTACACATATGCCGAGGCCCCGCTGGGGGAGGTCCGCGCGCTGCTCGCCTCGTCGGCGCCGCCGATCCTGTGGAGCCTGGTCGAGTTCGCCCGCCACCGCCGGATCGACGCGCTGTCCCTGCTGGTGGTGAGCGGCATCATATTGTCGTTGCTGGCGATGATCGGCGGCGGGGGCGCGCGGTTCCTCCAGCTCCGCGAGAAGCTCGTCACCGGGGTGATCGGGCTTGTGTTCCTGGGTTCGGCGCTGATCGGCAAGCCGCTGGTCTACCAGCTCGCGCGCGCCAGCATGCGGCGCAAATCGGAGGGCGAGGCGCAGCATTTCGAAACGCTCCAGGCGAATGCAGGCTTCCGCCGGACGATGACGCTGATGACGGTGGTGTGGGGGGCGGGCCTGCTCGTCGACGTCGCGATATCCGTGGTGCTGGTGTTTACCCTCAGCATCCGGGATTATCTGATCGTCAATCCGATCCTCGGCTATGGCACGATCGGCGGGCTGAGCCTGTGGTCCTTTCTCTATGGCCAGCGCGCCAGGCGTCGCGGCGAGGCAGCCGGGCCGCGGCGGCGGCCGCCGCCGCGCTTGCGGCTGGCGAGGATGCGGGTGGTGGCGGATAATGCCTATTTTCTTGCCGAAGTCGCCGCCTGAGCCTGGCTATCGTAGCTTTGCCGCTGGGCGTTCTGTTCGGCAAGAGTCGGGATTGCCAAAGCCTTTCTGAGAGAATCTGGGATCAGTACATGGTCATACGGCTCCTGGGTCGCCGATCCGCCGCTCGGGATGGCAAACTGGGTGCCGTAAATTTGAGGTTGGCCGATTTGCTGCAGATAGCGGTCCAGGGTTGCCGCGGCGATCCAGAGCGCCGTCGGTCGGTTCCTTGCCACCGCGATGGAGGCGAGGGTGTGCGCAAGCAGATAGTCGCCGGGCTTACTGCCGTGCTGGAATATGAATGCGGCCCGTTCGAAATCCACTCCGCTGTTGAGAGCTCCCTTTGTCAGTAGCGCCCGCGTTTGCGTGCGGCGGGCTTCATCGCGGGGGCCGACCTGGCTCCAGTCGATCGAGGGGCCATGCCGATCCGCCTGATCGGCCTCGAAGATCGCCGTCATCTCCATGCTGGTGGGATAGTCGCGATCGATCGTATAGCTTTTGTCCGCGGCCCATAAGGGCGCGACAGTGTCGGAAGCGGCGGCCCGGAACAACTGCATCGCCGGAAAGTGGATTCCGGGGGGAGGATCGGCAAAGCTGAGCTCCGCCAGGTCCGGACCTGCCAGGTGCAGAACATAGTCAAAATGCTGCGTCGGCTGCGGCCCGGCCACGCCCAGACGCAGTTCACCGTTCGACTGGGTGGTGCCGGTGACGATCCAGCGCTCGACCGGCCCCTTCACATGGGTGAAGGAAAACATGTCGCCCGTCGACATCACATTCGCCTGTTGCGGCCGGATCATATGGCCGATCCATCCTCCTGACCGGCTCGGATCCGGTGAGAGCTCCAAGAGCATAATCGTCTGTCCGCCGGTCCGTATTGCCCAGCGGCCCTCCGGTGAGGTGGCTGCGGCTGCCGCTGCTCCGGCCCATCCGAGGAGCAGAATGGCCAGGAGCCACTTCAATCGTGCAACTATGATCTTCTCCCCGCTTCGACGAGGGAGACGATAAAAGGAGTGCCGGGCATCCGCAATGTCGCGGGATTTTTGCTCGTGTCAGTCGCCGCGGTCGGCGCAATCCTTCCGCTCCGGCTCGGCCCAGCAGCGCAGCCCCTGTTCGATGTCGCGGCGCGCGGGGACGGCCAGATCGGCGTCAGCGAAATACCATTCGAAGGCCAGCGCGCCCTTGTCGTCCGGATCGGCATAAAAGGTCGGTTCGCTGGCACCTGCGCCCGATCGGACCAGGACCGACGAGATCGGCTTCAACGCCCGGGCGAACTTTTCATCGTCGGCGCAGAGGGCATCCGCCGCGCCATGGAATGCCGATTGAAGGCGATGCTGGAACTCGTCCAGGCGGGCGTCCGGGAAGGCTTCGCCGCTCTCGCGCGTCATCAGGGACCGGTTCAGCTTGACCGCGATGCCGGCAGAGCATTTCGGTATCGGCGGTTTTTCTGCGGCTATTGCAGCTGCCCTGTGCGTGGCGGCGGTCGTGTGCGGCGTCGTTGACTGTTTGGCGGGTGTTGCGTCGGAGCAACCGGCCAGCAGCAGAGGAGCGAGCAGGAAGGGCAGCGGGGTCTTCATCGGCTCTGCCTAGCATCGCTGCGTCAGGTTCGGAAATGGCAGCGAACCGGCCGATCGGCAGAGGTCGAAATCGAAAGAGGTAAATACCTTTTCGAGGCCCTGAAATACCGTTTCGTTGCAATCTGCAAAAGCGCGTTGCGCGATGCGGCGGCATCGCCGTAAACGATTGCGCCCAGGCCGGTCACAGGCGCCCGGGCCAAACAGGAGGGGTTTCGATGACCATCGCTCGTGCCGGCGCGATTGCGCTGGCGGTGCTCGGATGTGGCGATGTGGCGGCCGCGCAGGCTCGGCCGGCCGCGATCGATACTGTCTCTTCGGCCGGGAGGACCGGCCTTGACGGCAACGGACACCTCAAGGCGGTCGTACCGCCGGGCGACAGCGCGTTCGCTTATGTTCGCCTCGCGGATGGCGTGCAGGTGCGGGTCGGCGGCGTCACCAAGAACCTGATCTTCTATGGGCCAGCAACGGTGCGGGTGAACACCAATCTGGGCGAGAATTACTGGACCGCGCGCAGCCTTGCGGTGATCGCCAGGCCGAAGGCGGTGCCGTTCAGCATCTCCGAAACCGCGGCCACGCTGACCGTCGCCAGCGCGAAGCTGCGGATCGAGGTCAGCAAGGCCAATGGCGCGCTGCGTTTCTTCGATGCTGCCGGCAAGCTCTATACCGAGGAAAAGGCGGACGCGCCCCAGGCCCTGAAGAAGGTCGAGATTTCCGGCGCCCCGACGCTCGAGGCAAGCAACGCCTTCACCTTGCGGCCGGACGAGGCGATCTACGGTCTCGGCTTCAACGCCGAGGATCACAGCAACCGGCGCGGCAAGGAGCTGCTGCTGGTCCAGACCAATGTCGGCATCATCATTCCGGTGCTGATGTCGTCGCGCCGTTACGGCGTGATGTGGGACACCTATTCCCAGATGCGGTTCAAGGACGATGCCGGCGGCGCGTCGATGTGGGCCGAGAGCGCGCCCGGCGGCGTCGATTATTATTTCATGGCCGGGAATACGCCCGACGCGGTGGTCGGCGCCTATCGCGCGCTGACCGGCCAGGCGCCGATGTACCCGAAACAGGCGTTCGGCCTGTTCATGAGCAAGGAGCGGTACAAGACGCAAGCTCAGCTGCTCGACGTCGCCCGCACCTTCCGCAAGGAGGGCTTCCCGCTCGATTATATCGTGCAGGACTGGCAATATTGGGGATCGGACAAGGACGGCAGCTGGAGCGGGATGACCTGGGACCCGACCCGCTATCCCGATCCGCGCGGGATGACTCGCCAGCTCCACGACATGAACCTGAAGCTGATGGTGTCGATCTGGCCGTCGATCGGCAACGACACGGCGCTGGCGCGCGAGCTTGACGAGCATAAGCTTCGTTTCGAGCCGCTGCACTGGATATCGAAACATGCCCGTGTCTATGACGCCTATAGCCCGCTCGGCCGGCAGATCTATTTCAAGCATGTGAAGTCCGGCCTGCTCAACAAGGGCGTCGATGCGCTGTGGATGGACGGCACCGAGATCGAAGTCAGCAGCGCGATGTGGAATGCGCAGGAGAATATCCGCGACACCAAGGCGCTCGGCTCGAACGCGCTCGGCGATTTCACCCGCTACCTCAATCCCTATTCGCTGATGACGACGCAGGGCACCTATGACGGCCAGCGCGCGACGAGCGACAAGCGAGTCCTGACGCTCACCCGGTCAGCCTGGGCCGGCGCCCAGCGGACCGGCGCGGCCTCGTGGAGCGGGGACATTTTCTCGAGCTGGAAGACGCTGAAGCAGCAGGTCGCCGATGGCGTCAATGTGACCGTGACCGGCAATCCCTATTGGACCCAGGATACCGGCGGCTTCTTCGTCGCTGACTTCCCGGGCGGCGAGCAGAACCCGGCATGGCGCGAGCTGTACGCGCGGTGGCTGCAATTCTCGGCCTTCAACCCGATCATGCGGATCCACGGCACCAATGTCGAACGCGAGCCCTATCTGTTCAAGACGATGGACCCTGAGGTCTATGGCTCGCTGCTCGGCAGCACGCGGCTGCGCTATCGGCTGCTGCCCTATATCTATGGGCTGAGCTGGAAGGTGACGTCGGACGGCTACACACTGATGCGCCCGCTGATGATGGATTTCCCGGACGACCGCGCGACCGACACGATCGACGACAGCTTCATGTTCGGCCCGTCCTTCCTGGTCCATCCGGTGACGCGCGCGATGTATCACATCCTGCCGCCACCAGCCGCGACCATCCCGAGCGACTATCTTCGCACGCCCGATGGGCAGCCGGGGCTGGCCGGCCAGTATTTCGAGGGCGAGAATTTCGAGACGCCGAAAAGCCGCTTCGTCGACACCAAGGTGGACCACACCTGGCCAGACCCGCCGCTGGCAGAAGTGCCTGCCGGGCTTTCGAGCCTGTCACATTTCTCCGCCCGCTGGGAGGGGACTCTGACCGCTCCTGAAGAGGGCGACTATGAGGTCGGGATCGAGGGGGACGATGGCTATCGCCTGATGCTCAACGGCAAGACCGTGGTCGAGGACTGGAATGCCGGTGCGCCCCGGTACAAGGGCGCGATCCAGCATTTCAGCAAGGGCGAGGTCGTCAAGGTCGGCATCGAATTCTACCAGATCGACGGCAACCGGGTGCTGCGCCTGGCGTGGCGGCTACCGAGCGAGCGGCTGGCGGAGAGCGGCTCCAAGCCGGCGTTGGACACGGCGGTGGAGACCTATCTGCCCAAGGGCGCGAACTGGTACGACTTCTGGAGCAACCAGCGTTTCGCGGGCGGCGCGCGGGTGACGCGGCAGGTGCCGCTCGACATCATGCCGCTCTATGTCCGTGCGGGGTCGATCGTGCCGATGGGCCCGCAGGTGCAATATGCGACCCAGTCGCCGGGCGCGCCCTATGAGGTGCGCATCTACCCCGGGGCTGATGCGCGCTTCACCGTCTACGAGGACGACAATGAAACCTATGCCTATGAGCGGGGCGAGCGGGCCACCTATGAGCTGGTGTGGAACGACCGTGCGCGCACGCTCACGATCGGCGCGCGACAGGGCCGCTTTCCCGGCATGACTCGGACGCGCGCGTTGAATCTGGTGCTGATGGGCAGCGGAACACGAGGCGGTACGGACCCGGCGCCGGCCACGAAGCGGGTTTCCTATTCGGGAGCGCGCAGCGTGATCCGTTTCTGAAGGCGGCGGTCGATCAGGGTGCGGCCGATAACCTCGCTCGGGCCGCCGGGTCGATCGGGCGCGAGCGCCTGATGCCCCTGGCGCCGGGGCCGGTACCCCCGGCTTCGTAGAACCTTGCCGCTTCCGGCTGGAGCGCCAGGCGCCCGCCGTTCCTGTCGTTGTAGCTCATTTCGGTCCAGCCGGCGGGGGCGATGTGCGGGCCCATGAAGCAATCGATATAGGCCGCCATGCCCATCGTCTGCGGGTCGCCGTAGCGCCCGTCGGGAAAGCTGCGCGTCGGCCGCCATGGCCGCCCGAGGAAAACGCTGCCATCGGGAATGCCGGGCTCGGCGGTCAGGCGGCAGCGATGGAAGATCAGGCCGGCCTCCTGATCGGCTCTGGTGCTGGGCGCGGCGATGCAGCCGCCTTGCGGCTGGGTGGCGGGGCGGCGGCGCGACTGGATCTCGCAATCCCGCAGCAATGTCCGTCCGCCGCCGAAGATGAAATCCACCGTCCCGCTCACGAGGCAGCGATCGAATAACGCGGTGCCGGAATCGGTGAAGAGACTATCCTGTCGCCCGAGCACATCCGCGTTGCGCAGGATCGTCCGGTCGCTCCCCGCGGCGAGCATCAAGGCGACGGCTTGCTGGCCGCCGGGCCAATCGCCGAGCACCAGGCCGCTGCGCTGTGCTTCTTCGGACGGGTCGAAGCCGTTTTCGATTATGAGGTTCTCGGCGCGGAATCCCGGGGCCGATATGGTCAATGTGGCGCTGCCCGTAGTGCCCCAGGGCTTTCCGGTGGGGTCCTGCAGCCCCGCTGCGGCATCGTAGCGCAAGCGTGTGGTTTGACGATGCTCGCCGGTGATGGAGACATTCGCTGCCCGGACCGCAAGCTTCTCGGTCCAGGTCCCCGCACCGAGCCAGATGCGGAACGGCCCCGCTACAGGCGCCGTCGCCAGCGCCGCGCCAAGGCTTTCGAAGCGCTCGCCCGCCGGCCCTGACTGGCCGGGCTTCGCGACGACCGCATCATAGCCGGCCATGGCCCCGGCTGGCCCGGCGAGCAGCGCAGCAGCGCCGCCCGCCAGGACCATGCGACGATCAGGGCCGCTGCGCGACAAGAGCATTCGGGGCGGGGCGCATCAGAACTTCACCCGCGCGCCGACGCGGAAGATGCGGCCAGTTGCGCCATATTGCGACACGACCGGGTTATCCTCGTACGCCTCGCGCTCATTCGCCTGGTTGGTCAGGTTCTGCGCCTCAACACTGATGCTGAACACCTTGTTGAAGGCATAGCTGGCCGACGCGTCCACGTTCAGCGTCGCCTTGCTGAAGATGAAGTCGTTGACCAGCGGAGCAGTGCAGGGACCGCCTGGCACATTGTTGGCGCCGACCGTCGCGGGCGATGCGGGAACCGGGCTGATGATCCCCGGCGAACACGGCCCCGAGGCGATCGGGAAGGTCGTGCTGTAGCCCTTGCGATAAGCGGCTGAAACGCGGGTGCGGAACTTGGTCGACTGGTAATAGAGCGTCGCGTTGAACGATTGCGGCGACACGCCGAGGAATGGCGCCCTGGCGGTGGTCTGCGCGACCGCCGGAGTGGTCGCGGTCGCCGCCGCGCCGGGATCGAGAATATAGTTCAGCTGCGATTTGATGTAGCTGTAGTTCAGGATCGCGCCGAAATTCTTGAGGAAGCCGGGCAGGAAAGTGAAATCCTGTTGATAGCTGACCTCGATGCCGCGCAGATATCCGCCCGGTGCATCGCGGAACTGGCGCACATCGAACGGATTGTCCGCATCGATATAGGCAAGCGAGTTGGCGTTGGTCGTGCCCGCACGGATCGCCGCGATCGCATCGGCCGAGAGGATCGCCGAGAGCGGTGTGGTGAAGATGATCGTCTGCGGGAAGCTCTTGATCTGCTTGTTATAGGCAGCGACCGAGAACAGGCCCCCCTTGGCGAAATACCATTCGATGCTGAGATCCTCATTGGTTGCCCGGAACGGCGACAGCCTGGGATTGCCCACGGTCAGGCGCGCTCCCGAGGTGTCGCCATTCGTCGGCACGCTGAGGCCGCTGGTGATGGGCGAGAGGTTGCTGAGCAGCGGGCGCGCAATCACCTTCGATGCCGCGAAACGCACGATGACGTTGTGGATCGGCTCGTAGTTGAGATTGATCGACGGCAGAAAGTCCCGATAATCATTGGTGCCGACGATCGGACGGCCATTTTGCGTGTTGCCCTCCGCATAGACTTTGGTGAACGCTTCGCGCGCGCCGATATTGCCGCGCAGCGTGTTGCCGAACAGCGGAATCTTGAAGTCGAGCTGGAGGTACAGGGCGCGGTCCTGCTCCTGCACCGAATAGCGGTTGGGCGCGCCGGAACGCTTGTTGGTCAGCGTCCAGTCGCCCCATTTGTTGATGCAGTTGCAATCGAACTGGAACAGGTTGCGGAACGCATCGATGTTCGGCGCCCAGAAGGAGGATGCCGTGCCCGCCGGGGTGTTCAGTCCCTGGCCGAACTGGATAAGCTGACCGGTTGCGGCGGCCGTGCTGTGCGCCTCGAGCAGGGTTGGGTTGAGCGTATCGGTATTGCGTTCGAGCAGATCCGTGGCGAAGTCGAACTGACGATAGGAGCCGCCAAAGCCGAGATTGAACTCGTCCGAAAGCTTCCAGTCGAAATCAGCCTTTGCGGTCCGGAACGTGTTGCGCACCATGCGCTCGTAATGGCGGATCGCGGAGAAGCCCTTCACCATCTGCCAGTTGGCCGGATCGGCCGCGTTGAAGCCGAGATCGATGACCGGCATGCTGCCGCCGCCGCGTTCGTCATAGGTAAAGGTTCCCGGCGAATCCATGCGGTTATATTCGACGAGCAGGCCGGTCGTGTAGTTGGTCGAGCGCGACTGGCCATAGACCGCGTCCATTTTGAAAGTGTCGGAGAATTCGTGTTTGACGTCGAATGAGCCTTGCCAGAACACCGTGGTGTAGGTCGCTGCGTCGGCGCCCGAACGGAAATCGACGTTGCGCAACTGCAGATAGTCGGCGACGCCGTTGCTGACATGAGCGTCGAGCACATCGACCGCGGGGCGCCCGATCAGCTCGCCGCGATAGGCCAGGCCGTTGCTTGACGGAATATAGCCGACCGAGTTCGGGTTGTTGTAATAATCATAGGGATCGAGATTGTTGGGGTTAGTGCTGAAGATATTGGCGTTCGAAGGGCTGGTGCCGCCCGGCGTCACCGCTGCGTTGCCCAATACCGACGAAACCAGCACGCCCGCCGAATTGAACGCAGTCGCGAAGGCGGGAGTCGTGCCGTACAGGGTTGCGCCGCAATCCTGGGTCGGCGCGAGACTGGTTACCGCTGCCGGGGTGCAGATGCCCGGATAGAGGCCGCGCGCGGTATTCGGGGTCTGGCGCCCGATCGCGGTATTATAGGTCGCGTTGGTGTTGTTGCGGTTCAGGCCGACGGTCGAGACCTGATAGAAAACGCTGTCATTCTTGAAGCGCGAATAGGCACCGTCGATGGTGATCGTCGTCCGGTCATCGGGCTGCCACTGCATCGCGCCGGTCAGGCCGAGCCGCTCGGTCTTGACGTTCTGCTGCTGGATCGTCGCGAGCGCGGGGATGCGCACGATCGAATCGTCGAAACGGCCGGGCGTATTGTACGGCGCGCCGGGATAGAGCTTGGCATAGGCGGCCGGTTCCGACCCGGTCTGGAACGCGATTGCCTGAGGATTGGTGATCGCCGACCCGAACGTCGTGCCGACCGGCGCCGAAAAGCCAGCGCGCTGGGGGTTTTCGTTCCCGAGGAAATCGGATTGGCGATAGGGATAGTCCGACTGGCCGGGCTGGCGCAGATAGGAATCGATTTCATTGTCGCTCTTCGAATAGGCGCCCGAGAAGAGCAGGCCGAACTTGCCGTCGAAGAAGCGACGGCTGACCAGCCCGGCGATACGCGGATTGTGCTTCTTCGACTGTTGATAATATTGGTCCTCGACAGACAGCGCGAGGGCGCCCTTCTCGTAATCGAACGGGTGGCCGGTGGTGAGATCGATGGTCGCGCCGAGCGAGCCTTCGTCGGTTTCGGCCATCGGTGTCTTCTGCACCTTCAGCGAACTGAACAGCTCGGACGCGAACGTATTATAATCGAACGCGCGACTGCGGTTGGGCGCGGTGCCTGAATCGTTCGATCCGGCGGTCGACAGCGCCTCGAGCCCGTTCAGGCGCGTACGGTTGAAATCGCCGTTCAGGCCGCGGACGGTGATCGTCCGGCCTTCGCCATTGTCGCGGTCGATCGACACGCCGGGCAGGCGCTGCAGCGACTCGGCCAGGTTCGAATCGGGAAAATCGGCGATATCCTCGGCGGTGATCGCGTCGATCTGGACGTCCGACACGCGCTTGGCGTTGATCGAGTTGCGTAGCGAAGCGCGGAACCCGATGACCACGATGTCCTTGGCGTCGGGCGACGTCTCTTCGGCGGCGGCTTGCGGTGCGTCAGGCGCTGTCTGGGCATGTGCCACGATCGGCGCGGATAGTGCGATCGCGAGCAGCGACGCACCTGTGCGCAGGAATTTTACCTGTGTCATTGTTCTTTCCCCTCCAACAATCCGTCGAACGCGGATTCTGTCCACGCGACCTTCGTCAATTGTCCAGCGGTGTCAATAGGCGGCCACGCAGGCGCAAATGGGAGCAGGCAGCAGCTTTTGGGGAGCGACGCACGAGGGAAATGGCGCAAAACTGCGCTATCTTTTCAGCGTGGCACGATAAAGGTAGAGAAACCGGTGTCAAAAAAAGTTGGAGAGGACGGGACTATGAGCGCATTTTTGGTTGCGATGCTGGCCCAGATAGCGACCGCCACGCCAGCCGCCGATCCGCCCGTGACCAAAATCAACCCTTCGAAAATCATTCTGGTCGGCGATTCGACGACTCAAGTAAATAGCGGCTGGGGCGGCAGTTTCTGCGCGACCCGGGTCACGTCGTTTGCCGCGTGCGTGAATCTCGGGCGCGGCGGGCGCAGTTCGAAGAGCTACCGCGCCGAGGGATCGTGGGACCTGGCGGTCGCCGAGATGAAGACGCCGGGCTATGCCAATATCTGGGTGATGATCCAGTTCGGGCATAACGACCAGCCGGGCAAGCCGGGCCGATCGACTGACCTTGCCACCGAGTTCCCGGCCAATCTCAAGCATTATGTCGAGGATGTTCGCGCGGCCGGCGCCAGGCCGATCCTGGTGACTCCGCTGACCCGGCGCTTCTTCAAGAATGGCGAGATCACGCGCGATCTCGACCCCTGGGCAGATGCGGTACGCAAGGTGGCGAAGGACATGAACGTGCCGTTGATCGACCTCAACGCGCGCTCCGCGGCCATCGTCCAGGCGATGGGACCGGTGATGGCCGGGCATTATTCGCTCGGCCTGCCGGATTCGAATATGCTCGCCTCGGCGCTTGGCGGGAATAGCGGCGAAAAGCCGGTCGGCGCCCCCGCGCCGCCCGCTCCCGGATTGCCCCCGACGCCCGATGGCCTGCCGCGCGTCGGCGTGCGTGGCGACGGGTTCGACTATACCCACCTCAATCGCGACGGCGCCGATCTGTTCGCGGGCGTGATCGCGGCCGAACTGGCGAAGACCATCCCCCAGATGCGCCCGATCCTGATCCCGTGAGGTATCTGAGCGCGCAGGCCCCACTAGCCAATCGCCATCCCCTCCCGCACAGAGCATGGCCATGCGCCTGCGCGATTTCGCCCTGCTTGTTGCGATCTGCCTGACCTGGGGGTCTAGCAATGTGCTGAGCAAGGTCGTGGTGGGCCATTGGCATATTCCGCCGCTGTTCTTCGCCGCCGCGCGGTTCGGAATCGTGTTCGCGGTGACGATCCCCTGGTTGGTGCCGGTGCCCCGCCCGGTCTGGCGGATCGTGCTGGTCGGGGCGCTGATGGGGGCGGGCAATTTCGCCTTGCTGTTCCTCGGGCTGCGGACGGCGTCGCCTTCGATGGCGGCGGTGGTGATCCAGGCGGCGGTGCCGATCACGACGTTGCTGTCGGTCGTGATTCTCGGCGAACATATCCACTGGCGGCGCGGGGCCGGGATCGCATTGACGCTGGCCGGGGTGCTGCTCGTGGTGTGGCGGCCTGGGTTCGTGATCTCGGCCGGCTTGCTGTTCGTCCTCGGTGCGGCATCGGCAGGCTCGCTCGGCGCGATCATGATGAAGCAGATGGACGCGGTCGCGCCGTTGCGCTTCCAGGCCTGGGTCGGGCTGACCGGCGTGGTGTCACTCGGCGCGGGGTCCGCTGCCTTTGAGAGCCATCAATGGGCGGCGTCGGTCGCGGCGGGATGGCCTTTCCTTGCCGCATTGCTGTTCTCGGCGCTGATCGTTTCGGTCTGCGCGCACAGCGCCTATTATTGGCTGATCGCGCGGTATGAAGCCAATCTCCTGGCGCCGCTAACGCTGATGACGCCGCTCTCTACGATCGCGCTCGGGGTGATGATCACTGGTGACCGGCTGGACGGGCGCATGATCCTGGGGGCGGTGCTGGCGCTGCTGGGGGTGCTCGTCATCGCGCTACGCCGGAGCGCCGCGCCGATCGTGGAAGCGCAGGAGCATGCTTAGGGAAAGCGACGCGCCTTTCCCTCGCAATATTCTCCCCGCATGATGGCGCACAGGCCTGTGCTTTACGCGCAGACAAGTCGGTGGAGAGGTCTTCGCGGTTTCGACAGGGGGCATCATGCAGGACCATCAGGACGTCACGCTCGCCAAGACTCTGAACGTGTTCCATCTGTGGGGCATTGCTGTCGGGCTGGTGATTTCGGGCGAATATTTCGGCTGGAGCTATGGCTGGGGGCAGGCGGGGACGCTGGGCTTCCTGATCACGACCGTGCTGATCGCGCTGCTCTATGTCGCCTTCATCTTCAGCTTTACGGAACTGACCACCGCGATCCCGCAAGCGGGTGGGCCGTTCGCGTACAGCTACCGCGCGTTTGGGCGGGTCGGCGGGGCGATCGCGGGGTTCGCGACGCTGATCGAGTTCGTCTTCGCGCCGCCGGCGATTGCGCTGGCGATCGGCGCCTATCTCCATGTCCAGTTTCCCGGGCTCGAGCCCAAGCATGCGGCACTCGGTGCCTATGTCCTATTCGTTCTCCTCAACATCATCGGCGTGCGGATCGCCGCGACCTTCGAATTGTTCGTGACCCTGCTTGCGGTGGGCGAGTTGCTGGTGTTCATGGGGGTCGTCGCGCCCGCCTTCAGCTGGGCGAACTTCGCGGCGGGCGGCTGGTCCGGCCAGTCGCATTTCACGCTGGGCTCGATCGGCGGGATGTTCGCCGCGATCCCGTTCGCGATCTGGTTCTTCCTCGCGATCGAAGGCGTCGCGATGGCCGCCGAGGAAGCGCGCGAGCCGCGCCGGACGATCCCGATCGCCTATATCGCAGGGATCCTGACGCTGACGGTCCTGGCCTTCGGGGTGATGATCTTTGCCGGCGGTGCGGGCGACTGGAAAGTGCTTTCCAACATCAATGATCCCTTGCCTCAGGCGATGCGCGGGGTGGTCGGCACGTCGAGCGGCTGGCTGCACATGCTGGTGTGGCTCGGGCTGTTCGGGCTGATCGCCTCGTTCCATGGCATCATCATGGGCTATGCGCGGCAGATCTTCGCTCTGTCTCGGGCGGGGTTCCTGCCCTTGTTCTTCGCGCGGCTGCATCCTCGGTTTCGCACGCCCGATGTCGCGACGATCGCGGGCGGGCTGATCGGGGTGGCTGCGATCTACAGCGATTCACTCGTCGCGATCGCGGGGCAGTCGCTGACGGCGAGCATCGTGACCATGTCGGTGTTCGGCGCACTGGTGATGTACGGGATGAGCATGGCTAGCCTGTTCCGCCTGCGCCGGACCGAGCCCGGACTCGACCGGCCGTTCCGGGCGCCGCTCTATCCCTTCGCGCCCGGCTTTGCGTTGGCGATGGCGGTCGTCGCGCTGGCGGCGATGGTCTATTATAATTTCGAGATATTCCTGCTGTTTGCCGCACTGATGGTGGTTCTGGTTTCCGTCGCCGTGTTTGTCGGGAAGGACCGATCGCCCGTTTAGGGCTACGCAACCGTCACCGAAATGGGTGGATGCACGGATGATTCGGGGCGCAGGCCTGGCTCCCCGCCTCTCGCATCGACTCTTCGCCACTTTCCGGGCAGTGAACCTCATCGCCGCCCCGGAGCGTTTTCGACGGAGATCCAGACCGGCGCGCCTGCCGTGGTTCTGACGAGCATGAGGAACGTGCGATGGTTGGCCTGATTGAAGCGCCCGTCTGGCGGGAGGAGCACCTCCGGCTCGCCATCGAGGCCGCCTGCGTCGCGCTCTGGTCCTGGCATGTCGATGACGATCGGTTCGCGATGGACGAGCTCGGGTTCGAGCTTTGGGGCTTGCCCTGGGCCGAGAAGGTCGCGTTCGAAGAATTGTCGGCACATATCCATCCGGCGGATCGCGACCGGGTGCGGGCAGCGTTCTCGGCAACCCGCTCGGTCGCCGGATCCTATGAGATCGACTTCCGGATCATGGTCGGGGACGATATCCGCTGGATATCGGCACGAGGGCAGGGCGCCGACGCGGGGATCGTCGATGGCGTGATGTTCGGGATCTTCCTTGATGTGACCGGACGCAAGCAGGCCGAAGAGGGCAACGAGCTCCTGGCCGGCGAGATGAGTCACCGGGTCAAGAACCTCCTCACCATCGCGACCGGCCTCACTGAACTGACCGGCCGTTCAGCGCAGTCGGTCGAGGCGATGACCGGCGACCTGACGCAGCGACTTACGGCGCTGGGGCGGGCTCATGACGTGGTGCGGCCGCTGCCGGGCCATCAGGGGAAAGCGGCGCTGCTGGGCGATCTGCTCTCAGTGCTGCTCGCGCCCTATGATGACAGCGGCGCGTTTTCGGGGCGCATCCGCGTGGCGGTGCCCCGCATGGGCGTGGGCCAGGCAACGGCTACGACGCTGGGCATGATGGTTCATGAGCTTGCCACCAACTCAGTGAAATATGGCGCGCTTTCGTGCGCAGAGGGCTTTCTCGACGTTTCGAGCAAGACCGATGATGATGACCTCTATCTGATCTGGGCGGAAACGGGCGGACCCCGGATTGCGGCGCCCCCGGAGCTGAACGGCTTTGGCAGCCGCCTCATCGCCCGCAGCATCGCGAGCCAGCTTGGTGGCAAACTCACCTATGACTGGCAGGAAAGCGGTCTTGTGGTTGAAGTGAGGCTGCGGGCTGACCGTCTGGCGGACTGACCTCGGATGTCATCGTTTAACGCACGCTGGTCTAGCCGTACCGCGTCTTCAACATCGCCCACGCCGCCCTGAGGCCGAGGGCGTCGCCGCCCTTGGGGCGGCCGGGCTTGGCTGCCGGGCGCCAGGCGAAGGTGTCGAAATGGGCCCAGGGCGTGCCTTCGGGGACGAAGCGGCGCAGGAACAGGGCCGCCGTAACCGCGCCGGCAAAGCCGCTGTCGGGGGCGTTCACCATGTCGGCGATGTCGGATTTGAGCATCTCGTCATAGCCGTCCCACAAGGGAAGGCGCCATAACGGGTCATCGACGTCGCGTGCCGCCGCGAGCAGCGCCTCGGCGAGCGGCTCGTCATTGACGAAGGTGGCGGGCAGATCGGGGCCGAGCGCGACCCGGGCGGCGCCGGTAAGCGTCGCGAAATCGAGGATCAGTTCGGGCTTGTCCTCGCCCGCCTTGGTCAGGGCATCGCCGAGGATCAGCCGGCCCTCGGCATCGGTGTTGGTGTTCTCGACCGTGATCCCCTTGCGGGCGGCAAGCACGTCGCCGGGGCGAAAGGCGTTGCCGGCGACCGCATTCTCGACTGCGGGCACGAGCAAATGGAGCCTGACCTTCAGCCGCCCGGCCATCACCAGCCCGGCAAGCGCGAGGGCGTGGGCGGCACCGCCCATATCCTTTTTCATCAGCCGCATGCCCGATGAGGGCTTGATGTCGAGGCCGCCGGAATCGAAGCAGACGCCCTTGCCGATCAGCGCGATGCGGGGGTGTTTGGGATCGCCCCATTCAAGCTCGATCAGCCGCGGCTCGCGGCCCCTGGCGGCGGCCTGGCCGACTGCCTGGATCATCGGATAGCCTTTAGCGAGCGCTGCGCCGCCGGTGACGTGGAGCGTCGCGCCATGCGCGTCGGCAAGGGCCCAGGCCTCGGCCTCGAGCTCGGCCGGGCCGAGATCGGACGCGCCGATATTGACGAGGTCGCGCACCTTGGCCGTGGCGGCGGCGATCTCCAGCGCTTCCGCCATGCGCACGGGTTCGCCGGAGAGCAGAATGCGCGGACCTTCGCCCTCGGACTTGCGGTAGCGATCGAAGCGATATTGGCCGAGCACCCAGCCGAGCATGGCGGCACCGGCGTCGCCGCCGGACAGGCGGTAACTGCCTTCAGGGAGCGTTTCGGCGAGTTTGGCGAGATCCCAGGGCCCGAGCGGACCCTCACTGACAGTGAGCATGACCGACCAGTCGTCACCCTCGCCTGGTACCGTGATGCTGCTGCCGGCCTTGCCCTTCATCTTCTGCGCCGCCACCGCCGCGCGAGTGCGGGGCGGCTGGGCGTTGAGCCAGGTGTCGAAGTCGCTTGCTGCGACAAGCTCGATCGTGCGGGCGCTCTGGCCGCGATCGGGCTGGAGGAGGTCCCGCGCCGACATCAGGACACCGCCGGTGCGACGAGGAACTGCTCGTAGCGACCCTGATCGCCCGGTTCGGCATAAGTGATGATCACGAAATCCTTCTTGCCGAGGCGGAGCTTGTAGTTGCGATTGACGAACCCGCCGCGCAGCCGGGTCTTGCCGGTCTGTACGAAGGAAACCGGCTTGCCCAGGGGCGCGAAGCTCGCTTTGTAATCGCCCAGCCTGACCTGGTTGAAATAATAATTGCTGTCGTCGGTCATCAGCGCGCGGTCGAGGCTGCCGGTGCGGAGCTGGCCGAACATCGCTCGGGCACGCGCGAGGGCGGCGGTGTCCGCCGTGTCCGCGGCGGGTGGGGGCAGGACCGCCTTTGCGATCGCCTCCTCGATCGCGCCGGTTGCGTTGCCAGACCAGCTGTTGGTCAGAACGACGATCGCCGCCTTCTCGTCGGGAAAGACGATATTCTCGGACAGGAAGCCGACCGCCTCGCCGCTATGCTCGACATAGCGGCGGCCGGAGGTGGTGCCGGTGGATACGCCGAGGCCATAGCCGTTGCTCGACCCGTCGGCTAGCTTGACCGGGGTTTCCTGTACCTTCCAGTCCTCGGTGCTGAGGATGCTGCGGTCGATCCGTGCGACATCCCATTTGGCGAGATCGCGTGCGCTCATCGACAGCTCGCCCGCCGAGAACAGCCAGCCGGGCGCTGCGGGAGTGACCGGTCGGACCGGGCCCATCGCGGCGCGGCCATAGCCCTGGGGGAAGCCGTTGCCGATGGCGAGATCCTGGTCATAAGCCGTGATGCCGAGCGGCTTGAAGATGCGCGCCTTGAGGAAATCGAGCAGTGACTGGCCCGAGACCTTCTCGACGATCAGGCCGGCGACGACATAGCCGGTGTTCGAATATTGCCATTTGGTGCCTGGGGTGAAATCGAGCGGCTTCTTCGCCCAGCGATCGATGATGCCCTGCGGGCTGACCGGGGTGGCCATCGCCTTGAAGCTGTAATCCTGCGGCCAGTAATCCTGCAGGCCAGCGGTATGGCTGAGCAGCTGGCGGATGGTGATGGTATCGCCATCAGTGATGTCGGGGATATATTTCGAGACTGTGTCGTCGAGGCTCAATTTGCCGTCTGCCTGGAGCAGCAGGACCGCAGCGGCGGCGAACTGCTTCGAGATCGAGGCGATCTGATAGGGCGCATCGTCGCGCGGCACGGGCATGGTTTCGGACTGTTTGCCATAGGCCCTGGCGAAGACGATCTTGCCGCCGCGCACGATCGCGACCGAAGCGGAGGGGACGCCGCTCGAAGCGAGCCGCCTGGTGACGATGCCGTCGACCCTGGCGATCTCCTGCGGCGTGAGCGACTGGGCGGAGGCCGGGGCGGCGAGGCAGGCAATGGCTGTGGTGAAGGGCAGGGCGAAACGGAACAGGGTCATGCGGCATCCCGAAGCTTGGCTGTGGCTGACAGATGGGGGAAGGCCCCGGGCGAGGCAAGCGGCTTCGCGGCTTGGAGAGGCGGGGCGGGAGGACTAGGCTGGAGCCAGAATAGAAATACCGGGGGGGATCGATGCGGCAACGCGCGGCGCGGCAGATCGCCATTGCGGCGGCACTGACGGTGCTGGCGGGGTTTGCCACGACCTTTGCGCTGTCTTTGATCGGGCCTGACTGGAGCATCTATGCGCCGGCGAGCTGTGCCGCGACGCGCTGCTTCTGCGAAACGCCGCGGATCGGATCGCTGATCCTGCAACCGGCCGACAGCTGGTCGTCCTATGGCTATGTGTTTGCCGGGTTCCTGATGATCCTGCTCGCCCGGCGGCGGGACTCGGCGATGACGCCGATCGCCGCGACCGCCTTTGGGATTACGGCAATCGCCGTGGGGATCGGGTCGGCCCTGCTGCACGCGACGCTGACCCTGTGGGGCCAGTTTCTCGACGTGCTCGGCATGTATCTGGTCGGATCCTTCCTGCTGGTGAGCGCGCTGAGTCGCTGGCGGCGGATCGGCGATGGACCCGCGATCGGGCTCTATGTGCTGCTTTGCGCCGTGCTGGTGGCGGTGTTGATCGTTGCGCCCGAAGTGCGGCGCTGGCTGTTCGCGGTATTGCTGATCGCCGCCATCGCCCTCGAGCTCGGCTTTGCGCGGCCGCTTCGTCCCGGCGTGCGCCTTCCGCTGTACCTGTACGGGCTGCTGGCCAATGCTGTGGCCTTCGCGATCTGGAACCTCGATCAGCACGGGCTGGTCTGTTCGCCCGCAAGCCTGATCCAGGGCCATGCGATCTGGCATCTGCTTGGGGCTCTCTCGATGGGACTGTGCTTCGCTTATTATCGTAGCGAACGGACCGGATCGATCGCGGCAAAGTAAGTCTGCAGCATTGAGTAAATCATGCCGAAATAACCCTCAGATCGGTTTCAACATGTCTTGAATATGCGGAAAATGAGAGGATGTTCTCGCCCGGACATCGGACGGAAAGTCCGGTGCCGGCTGCGTTGTCCATAGGGGAGCATATCTTCATGATGTACGCATTTCTGGCGATGATGGGCTGGTGCGGGACGAAATGGCCCGGCTGGTGGCGAGGACCGCATCCCATTCCCGACCCCGAACCCTGGTGGGATCTTGCCGGCGGCGTGCTCGGCATGATCGGCGGGATCGTCGCGGGCGAGGTGTTCCGTCCGGCGACCGGCGATGCCGGCTTCATCGCCATCGCCGTAACGGCTTTCTTTGGCGGCACCTTCGTTTCGAGCTTTGTCAGCGCGTTGCTGGCCATGGGTACGAAGAAGCCGGTCTGAACCCCCCTTTGCCTGATCGGGGCCTGATTCAGGTGGTGATGCGCTTCTCGCGGTGAATCGTCTGGGTTCCGGCCTGCAGGGTCTGCGCCTTGCAGGTCGCGCCCGGGGTGCCCGTCGTGGTGCAATAGGTGCTGCCGACGCCGACACTGGTGACATTGCCGGCCTCGCCCTTGGCCACGGTAAGCGATTGCGGCTGCGCGCCGGGATCATCGAATCTGAAGATACACTTTCCGCTCGAGCTCTGCTTGCAGGAGAAGACCGCGACGCCCTTCTCGGCGTCGACATCGACTGTGTAGGCGATGACGTCGGATTTGGTGACACCGCAGGCGGCGAGCGGGACGGCGAGGGCCAGCGCCAGAAACACCGCTCTTGTCATTGCCGTCTCCATGGTCCGCGATACTGACGGGTGTATTATACCATCAACACACAGTCAATGTGGCGCCGCGATCACTTCATGCCTTCCCGTCGCAGATGGGGGGAAAGATCAGGCCGGCACGCCGAAAAGATCATGCTCATCGGCATCCTCGATCTCGGCGCGGATGA
>Ga0105245_10001411_pt1 | contig 21791 bp, 23 predicted proteins | sample KBSM54metaG_FD_81523 | JGI IMG/M metagenome (GOLD analysis project Ga0105245, IMG submission 81523) | Miscanthus rhizosphere microbial communities from Kellogg Biological Station, Michigan, USA - KBS M5-4 metaG | ecosystem: Host-associated > Plants > Roots > Rhizosphere > Soil | place...
CTGGTGGTCGACCGTCGGCCGGATGCAGGGCATGGACGACGGCCCCTGGACGGGCCTTGGGACGTTGAGCTGGTTTCTCGGCGCGTGGGTCGTGATGATGGCCGCGATGATGTTCCCGTCGGTCGCTCCGACGGTTGCGCTGTATTCGCGCATGACGAGGGAGCGTTCTGTGCTGTCGCCGCTCCTGTTCGTCGCCGGCTATCTCGTCACGTGGGGAGCCGCCGGGCTACTCGTCTTCGCGATCGCGTTCGGCGGGGGCCGCATCGCCGGCGACGTGCTCGCGTGGGATCGCGCAGGGCGGTGGGTCGCCGGCGTGACGCTCCTCGGCGCGGCCGTCTACGAGCTGACCCCGCTCAAGGACGTCTGCCTCGGAAAGTGCCGTAGCCCGCTCGGCTTCCTGCTCGGCTCGTGGCGCGGCGGCTCCGCCGGCGCGGTTCAGATGGGCGCCAAGAACGGCGCGTGGTGCGTCGGGTGTTGCTGGGCGCTGATGGCGTCACTCCTCGCGCTCGGAGTCATGAGCATCACGTGGATGCTGTTCGTCGCCGGGCTGATCGCCGCCGAGAAGACCGTCCCGTGGCGTCGGGTTGCGACCTACGGGACGGCGGCGATCCTGTTCGCGATCGGTGTGCTGCTGCTCGCCGCGCCCGATGCCATTCCCGCCCTAACGATTCCCGGACATGACCCGATGCCACAGATGGAGCAGATGGGCTCCTAGCTAAGCGCTCGCTGCCCCGGGCACCCTACGCGGGCGTGAGCTGGTCGCCCGTGCGGATGGTGCCGTCGCGGATCACGTCTGCGCGCAGACCTCCGCGGTGCACCAGCGGGCGCAGGGTGCCACCGCCGTTGAGGCGGTCGAGATGGGCACATGGTTCGCACAGCCGGCGGCCGCGGCAGCGCGCTTCGCCGAGCGTGAACTCGCGGCCGACGAGAGCGTTGAGGTCGGTCCCCCGAACCACGACGTTGCGGCGGTGGTCGAGGTCGCCGTCGAAGCTGTCCAGGACGGCGGCGTCGATGAGCGTGAGCGCGCTGCCTGGCCGTCCGGAGGCGAAGGTGCCCGCGCCGTCGAAATAGCGGTCGCCTTCCAAGCCTCGACCCACGATGGCGACGGCCTCGTCGACGAGCTTCACCGGTGCCTCGGCCGCCGGCGCGAGGACGAGCGCCTCGACGACGCCGATGCCGGGGTCGGAGTCGGTCTGTGCCGGCCACCTTGCGAGATCCAGGGCCGCCACGACGAAGCCGTCGAGGATCTCGTCGGTCGTGCCGGCGGGGTCCCAAAGTGCGCCGGACGGGACGCCGAACATGACTACGGCGCGCGGGCCGCTGCCGTCGCGCGCCGGGCGGCGCGCGATCCACGGCCCCGCCCAGCTGAAGGTGGCCGCGTCGACGACGGGCACGAGCCCGAGCCCGTGCTCGCCAAGCCACCCGCGCTGCTCCTCGGGGTCGAGCGGGACATCGCTCGCCGAGGCGCCCACCACGTGGGCGATGCACGCGGCGAGCGTGGAGCGCTCTGTGTGGTCCGGACCGGATGGCGGGGTCATCGCGCAGACGGTACGGCTTCGCGGTCCCGTAGCGTTGGCTCACATGCGCTCTGGACTGTTCCTCCCGCCATTCGATGCGCTTGCCGACCCTGCGGTCGTCGCTCGCCTCTCCGCCGAGGCCGAGGAGGCGGGCTGGCACGGAGTCTTCCTCTGGGACAACCTGCGCTACGTGGAGCCCGTGGTCGACGTTGCCGACCCGTGGATCACGCTGGCAGCCATGGCCGTGGCGACGGAGCGAGCTCGGCTCGGTCCGCTGGTCACCCCCCTCGCACGACGAAGGCCGGCCAAAGTCGCCCGGGAAACCGCGACGCTCGACCGGCTCAGCGACGGCCGGCTCACGCTCGGCGTCGGCCTGGGCACCGACCGGTTCGCGAGCGAGTACTCGATGACCGGCGAGGAGCTCGACGATCGCCGCCGCGCGAGCATGCTCGACGAGTCGCTCGAGATCCTGGCGGCCGCCTGGACCGGCGAAACGGTGCACCACCGCGGAGAGCACTACACCGTCGACGGCATGCGCTTCCTGCCGCGGCCGGTCCAGCGGCCGGGGGTGCCGGTATGGGTCGCGGGCTACTACGGCAGGCCCAAGCCGATCCGCCGGGCGGCGCGGTACCAGGGTTTCTTCCCCCTGGGCTTGGACCACCCGGAACAGCTCGCCGAGATCGTCGCCAACCTCGCGGAGCTGCGCAGGGAGGCCGGCAGAGAGCCCGCTGAGCCCTACGACGTGGTCGTCGCCCTCGACCCGGGTGACGATCCGGCGCCGTACGCGGCAGCAGGCGCCACCTGGTGGCTCGTGGCGTTCCCATGGGACGCGCCGTCGGTCGACCAGGTGCGGGCCGTGACCCGCGAGGGCCCGGCAGCCCCGGCTTAGCCGCAGCCCGCGGCGGCGGCGCCCCGCTCAGCTTGCATGAGCCTCGAGGAGATCGGTCAGCTCGTCCGGCCGGGCCAGAGCCGCCAGATGGCCGCTGTCGATTTCGTCCACGTCGTCCACCCCCAGGCGGTCGCGGGCCAGGGTGCGGATGAACTCGAGTGGGAAGAGGCGGTCGTTGCGGCCGGCGATCACGCCGGTCGGGACGTCCGGCCATCTGTCGAGAGGCCAAGGCTCGCCCATGGGAGTGCCGGACTGCCGCGGCTCCCCACGGGCGAAGGTCTCGTCGACGATCTCCTTCGGCACGTCGTGGAAGAAGGCCGTCATCACGTCGAAGGGCGCGTCCGGGTCGCGGCCGTCGCGCTCGTCCTGCTCGCGCTGGGCCGAAAGCTGCCCGCTGCTCGTCCACCACTCGCCGGGCGACTCGCCCGGCGCGGGGATCATCGGCACCACCAGGATCAGCTGCCGCACGTCCGCGCGGCCGCAGAGCAGAGGAGCGAAGAAGGCCGCCATCGACTGAGCGACCACGACGAGGTCCTCGCGGTCGCCGATCGCATCCAGGGTCACGTCGGCGTACTCGGCCAGCCCGGCGCTGTCGTCGCCCGCGGGCAGGTCCGGGCTGACGACCTCATGGCCCCGCGCTCGCAGCCGGTCGGCGACGAGGTGCCAGTACCACGCCTCCCCGCCGGCGCCCGGCAGCAGGACGAAGGTCCGTGCCGGGGCGCTCACTCGTACGGCGCGTAGCGGTGATGCAGCATGAGGTCGTTGCCGTCGGGGTCCGTGAAGAACGTCATGTGGCAGACCCCGGTGTCGAGGATCTCGCCGGCAAACGTGACGCCATTCGCCTCCAGCTTGGCCCTCGCCTCGGCGACGTCGTCCACGTGCAGCGCCAGGTGGGCGTTCTTCTGAGCTGAGAACTCCATCCCGAACTGGGCGGGCTCCCAGATCCCGAGGCAGGTCTCACCCACCCAGAAGTCGTTCTGCGCGTGGCGGTCACGGCGCAGCCCGAGCGTGTCGCCGTAGAACTGCCGCGAGCGCTCCGAGTCCTGCGAGGGCACGGCCACGAAGTCGAGCTTGGTGATCATCGGCCGATCATACGGCCGGCCTCTTCAGGCCGGCCGGTACGTCCCGAAGGCCCAGAGGTTGCCCTCTGGATCGCGGACGGTGAAGTCGCGCGAGCCGTAGTCGGTGTCGGTCAGCTCGAGCGCGATCTCGGCGCCGGCGTCGCGGGCGCGGTCGTGCAGCGCCTCCACCTCGTCGACGCCGCAGTAGACGAGCGTGCCGCCTGCGGGCAGGCCCCGGAAGGGCTCGCGGCCCGCTGCCGCGGCGCTCAGCATGACGATCGCCGGGCCGAGGCTCAGCTCGGCGTGCACGAGGTTGCCTGAATCATCGCGATGGTCCTCGCGCCGCTCGAACCCGAGCGTGCGCTCGAGCCACTCCATCGCCGCGTCGGGATCCGCATAGCGGAGGCTCGGATAGAAGGTGACTGTCGATGTGCGATCGGTCATGCGGGCAGCGTAGGCCCGCTCTCCCTTTGCGTCCTGTACAGCCGCCTGCGCCGCGTCAGGGCAACGCTGAGGAGGAGCAGCGCCGCGGTCGGCACGGCGATCGGCAGCCAGGAGGTGGCGGCGTCCTCGGATGCGGGCTCCGGGTCCGCGATCAGCCGGTGGGTGCGAGTGTCGATCGTGGCCAGCACCCTGCCGCGCCGGCCCACCACGGTCAGCGTGGGGCCGTGCAGCTGGAGCGTCGCGCCCCACATGCCGCCGCGAATGGCGTCCAGATCGATGCAGACGGCGGTGCGGCGAGCGGTGTCCAGCGCGTGCACGAACGGATGCGGCGCGCTGTCGTAGAGCGTGTAGGCCCAGCGGCTGTCGGGGCTAGCCACGCGCGTAACTGGTGCCCCCGTCATGGGCTCATCCGCCTCGCGCGGGTCGACCACGGGCTTGGGGAACAGCCGCCGCGCGCCGAGGTCGTAGGCGCGCACGGCGTAGTTCGAGAAGTCCCGCGGCGAGTACTGGATCAGGTACATCACGCGGCCGTCGGGCGAGAGAGCGTCGAAGCTGAAGTCGCCCCTCAGGTGGACCAGGCGGCGCACGGCGAGCCGGCGGGCGTTCACGACGGCGAAGGTGGTCCGCCTGCGCGGGTAGCGCGTGCGCGGGCTGATCAGCACGAGCGTGCGCGCGTCGGGCGACAGGCCGCTCGGCGAGCCGTCGTAGGCGACCGCCGGAATCGAGAAGGAGCCCTTCAGCGTGTGCCGGCGGAGCGGCCCGCCGTAGCGGGCGCTCTCGATCAGGCGGGTGTCGGGCCCGGCCCGCTCGGTCGTGTACTCGACGTCACCGCCCGGGGTCGACAGCGGGCGGGCGTCGATGCCCACGGCCGGCAGCCCGTCGGCCGCGGCAGAGGCTGGAAGCAGTGCAATGAGCGCGAGGGCTGCGAGCGCGACGAGAACCATGTCCTGAGTACGCCGCGAACTGCGGAAAGGGTCCGTCGCGCCGTAGGATCGCCGCCGGGATGCCCGAACGGATCGGGACCGTTGTGATCGGCGGCGGCCAGGCCGGCCTGTCGGTGAGCCGGGAGCTCACGCAGGCCGGCGTCGAGCACGCGGTGCTCGAGCGCGGCCGGGTCGCCGAGACGTGGCGCGGCCGCTGGGACAGCTTCTGCCTCGTCACGCCGAACTGGAGCGTGCAGCTGCCAGGTCACCCGTACGACGGCGACGACCCCGACGGCTTCATGCCGCGCGATGAGCTCGTGGCCTACCTGGAGCGCTACGCGGCCGCGGTCGAGGCGCCGGTGCGCGAGGGCGTCGAGGTGAGCTCCCTGCGGCAGCACCCCGACGGCGGGTTCGAGCTTCAGAGCTCAGCCGGGGACATCGTCGCCTCGAACGTCGTCCTCAGCACCGGCGCGTACCAGCGGGCGCACCGGCCGGCGGACGCGGCGACGCTGCCGGGCGACCTGCTTCAGGTGGACGTGGAGGACTACCGCAACCCCGGCGACCTGCCGGCGGGACCGGTGCTCGTGGTCGGGAGCGGGCAGTCTGGGTGCCAGGTTGCGGAGGAGCTCCACGAGGCCGGTCGCGACGTCTTCCTGGCCTGCGGTCGCGCGGGCTGGTCCCCGCGGCGGATCGCGGACCGCGACGTCGTGTGGTGGCTCCACGCAGCGGGCGACTTCGACGATCGCGTCGAGGAGCTGCCGGAGCCGAGCGCACGTCTCGTGGCGAACGTCCAGGCGTCGGGGCATGGCGGCGGCCACGACCTGCACTTTCGGACGCTCCAGCGGATGGGCGTGACGCTGTTGGGCCACCTCCTGGGCGCGGAAGGCAGAAGGGCCCGCTTCGCCACGGACCTCGCCGACAGCGTGGCCTTCGGCGATCAGCGGCACGCCAAGGTCATGGACGGGTTCCGGAAAGCGGCCGCCCGATTGGGCCTCCCGGAGCTGGACATCCCGGATCCGGGGCCGATCGACACCGACACTCCAGAGCTCCTGGACCTCACCGGCTTCGGCGCGGTGGTGTTCGCGGCAGGCTTCAGACCCGACTACGGCTCATGGGTCGACTGCCCCGGCGCGTTCGACGAGCTCGGCTTCCCTATCCACCGCGAGTGCGCGAGCACCGTGGCGCCCGGGCTCTTCTTCGTCGGCGTGCACTTCCTGCGCAAGCGGAAGTCCTCGCTCCTGATCGGGGTCGGCGAGGACGCCGCGATCGCCGCGCGGCAGGTCGCAGCTCGGGCCGCGGCCTAGGGCCTTCCGCGCGGTTGCCGTGCTGAAAGCGCCTGGAAACCGGGCGCTGGGACCGTTCTCGCATGGAACCTTGGGGCATGCTCGCGGCCATCAACGTGTATGGGTGCGACAAGGAGGCTCTTGCGGACCCGGACAGCATCCGTCGCTTCGTCGCCACGGTGATACGGGCGATCGGCATGCAGGCCCGCGGGCCGCTCGCGATCGACCGCTTCTGGGACGGCGAGCTCGGGGGCTGGGCGGCGATGCAGTTCCTCGAGACGAGCTCGATCACCGTTCACGTCGACGCGATCTGGGGCCGCTGCTTCGTCGACATCTTCTCGTCCCAGGCGTTCGACCCGGACGACGCGATGGCGATCGCCGTCGAGCACTTCGGGGGCAGCTCCACCGTGACCGTGCTCACCCGCTGACGAGCAGCGGGTCGCTCAGGCGGCGAGCGCGGCGCCCGACGGCAGCTCGAACCCCGAGGCGGCCTCCGCGAGGATGTCGAGCATCGCGTGCGTCGCCGGCGACATAAAGCGGCCGGCGAGTGTGGCGGCCGCGATCCGGCGCGTCGGCGACTTCGAGCCGAGCGAGCGCACCACGATGTCCTCGCGGAGATTGGTGAGGGCGAGCGCGGGGAGCAGCGAGACGCCTACCCCCGCCGCGATCAGGCCCTGGACCACGTTGTAGTCGTCCGACTGGAAGCCGATCTTCGGCTCGAAGCCCGCCGCGGCGCACGCCGCGAGGTGGAGCCGGCCGCAGGGGCCAGTGGTGTCGTTCTGGATCCATGTGTCGTCGCGGACGTCCTGGAGCCGGACGCGGGCCTTGCGGGCCGCCGGGTGGTCGCGCGGCATGGCGAGGTACATGGGGTCGTCGATCAGGTGGCGCAGCTCGATGCCCTCGTACATGCGCTCGAACTCGGGCGGCGACATCCCGCGGTACTCGAACACGAGTGCCACCTCGAGCTCCGCGGCGCGCAGCATCTGCACGGCGTCCTCGGGCTCCTGCTCGACGAAGGTGAGCTCCACCTCGGGGTGGCGCTCGCTGAAGAGCGCCACGGCAGGCGGCAGCAGGGACGCACCCGCGCTCGGGAACGACGACATCCGCACGCGGCCGCCGCGCACGCCGGCGATCGCCTCGAGCTCGGCCTCCGCGGCAGCCAGCCGCGCGATGACCACCTCGGCGTGCTCGACGAGCGCCTGCCCCGCGTCGGTCAGCCGGACGCCGCGGCTGCCGCGGTCGACGAGCGTCGTCCCGGCGCGCTTCTCGAGCGCCGCGATCTGCTGGGAGATGGCCGGCTGGGTGTAGGAGAGCGCGTCGGCCGCGGCGGAGAAAGAGCCGTGCTCGGCCACCGCGCGGAGCACGCGAAGCTGCTTGACGTCGAACACGAGGGTCAGCTTAGCGAAATAACCGCTCCTTATCGCGCCTCTCACAACTCTCTATTTGAACTTATGGCTCCCTTTGCCGATTATCTATTCGAGAGAGATCGAACCGAGAACGAAAGGGAACCCAAGATGAACACCCTCACCATCCGCCGTGCTTCTGCCGCCGACGACCTCGCCGTGCGCCGCCTCGCATCCCTCGACAGCGCCTTCCCGCCCACGGGCGACGTCCTGCTCGCCGAGATGGGCGACGAGCTCTGGGCCGCGCTCTCGGTCGACACCGGCCACGCCGTGGCCGACCCGTTCCGCCCGAGCGGCGACCTGGTCGACCTGCTGCGCTTCCGCGCCGAGCGCGTGACGGCCGAGACGGCCACCCGCGGGCGCGTGCTCGCGCGGATGCTGCCGCGCGCCGCCTAGCGCGCCGGGCCCCAGGCGCTCAGGTAGTCGCGCTGCTCCTGGGTCAGCGAGTCGATCCCCACGCCGAGTGACTCCAGCTTCAGGCGCGCGATCTCCTCGTCCAGCTCCTTCGGGACCGCCAGCACCCGGTTCTCGAGCTGGGCTCGGTGCAGCGTCAGGTGCTCCACCGCGAGCGCCAGGTTCGCGAAGCTCATGTCCATCACCGCGGCCGGGTGGCCCTCGCCCGCGGCCAGGTTGACGACGCGGCCGCTCGCGAGCAGGTGCAGGCGGCGGTCGCCGAGGTCGTACTCCTCGACGAGCGGCAGCTCCTGGCGAACGCGGCCCTCGGCCAGCTCGGCCAGCTCCTCGAGATCGATCTCGACGTCGAAGTGGCCCGCGTTCGCCAGCACGGCGCCGTCGCGCATCCGCTCGAAGTGCTCGCGCCTCAGCACCGACCGCGAGCCGGTGACCGTGACGAACAGGTCGCCGCGCTCCGCGGCGTCGAGCGCGGGCATCACCTCGAAGGCGTCCATGCGTGCCTCGAGCGCTCGCAGCGGGTCGACCTCGCAGACGATCACCGTCGCGCCCGCGCCACGGGCGCGCTGGGCGATTCCCTTGCCGGTCGCGCCGTAGCCGACCAGCACGAGCGTCCGGCCGGCGAGCAGCAGGTTCGTCGCGCGCAGGATGCCGTCGAGCGCGGACTGGCCCGTGCCGTAGCGGTCGTTGAAGGTGCGCTCGGTCCGCGACTCGTTCACCGCGACGACCGGGCACGTCAGGCGCCCCTCGGCCTCGAGCCGCCGGATCCGCAGCAGGCCGGTCGTGGTCTCCTCGGCGCCGCCGCTGACCTCCTGGCCGCGCTCGTGGATCAGGATGAGCAGGTCGGCGCCGTCGTCGAGCGTGATGTCGGGCTTCCAGCCGGCGAGGGCGTGGACGTGCCGCGAGTAGGACTCGACGTCCTCACCCCGGCTCGCCAGCACCGGCACGCCGAGATCCACAAGCGCGGCCGCCACCTCGTCCTGGGTGGTGAGCGGGTTCGCCGAGCAGAGCGCCGCCTCGGCGCCGCCCGCCGTCAGCGCCTGCATCAGGTTGGCCGTCTCGGCCGTCACGTGCAGACACGCGGCGACCTTCACGCCCTCGAGCGGCTGCTCCTCCCTGAAGCGGTCGCGGATCGAGCGAAGGACCGGCATCTGGCCCTCCGCCCATTCGATCCGCCGCAGCCCCTGGGGGGCGAGCGACGGATCGTGGACTTCGGGCTTAACGCTAATAGCGGTAGTGGTCTGACTTGTAGGGGCCCTCGACCGGCACGCCGATGTAGGCGGCCTGCTCCGGGCGCAGCTCCGTGAGCCTCGCGCCGAGCGCGTCGAGGTGCAGGCGGGCGACCTTCTCGTCCAGGTGCTTCGGCAGCACGTAGACCTTCGTCTCGTACTCGTCGTTCTTCGTGAACAGCTCCACCTGGGCGATCGTCTGGTTCGTGAACGAGTTCGACATCACGAAGCTCGGGTGCCCCGTGGCGTTGCCGAGGTTCAGGAGCCGGCCCTCGGAGAGGACCAGGATCGAGTGGCCGTCCTCGAAGCGCCACTCGTCGACCTGCGGCTTGATGTTGATCCGCTCGACGCCCGGCGTCCTCTGGAGCCCGGCCATGTCGATCTCGTTGTCGAAGTGGCCGATGTTGCCCACGATCGCCTGGTGCTTCATCCGGCTCATGTGCTCGGCCGTGATGATGTCGCGGTTGCCGGTCGCGGTGACGAAGATGTCGGCCGTCTCGACCACGTCGTCGAGCGTGACCACCTGGTAGCCGTCCATCGCGGCCTGGAGCGCGCAGATCGGGTCGATCTCCGTGACGAGGACGCGGGCGCCCTGGCCGCGGAGCGACTGGGCGCAGCCCTTCCCGACGTCGCCGTAGCCGCAGATCACCGTGGTCTTGCCCGCGAGCATCACGTCGGTCGCGCGGTTGATGCCGTCGACCAGCGAGTGGCGGCAGCCGTAGAGGTTGTCGAACTTCGACTTCGTGACCGAGTCGTTCACGTTGATGGCCGGGAACAGGAGCGTGCCGGCCTCGTGCATCTCGTACAGGCGGTGAACGCCGGTCGTGGTCTCCTCCGTGACGCCCTTCACCTGCTCGCCGATGCGCGTCCACTTCTGCGGATCCTCGGACAGCGTGCGCGTGAGGAGCGTCAGGACGACCTGGAACTCCTCCGAGTCCGCCGACTCGGGATCCGGCACGGCGCCGGCCTTCTCGTACTCGGCGCCCTTGTGGACGAGGAGCGTGGCGTCGCCGCCGTCGTCGAGGATCATGTTCGGCCCGTCGCCGTCCGGCCAGGTGAGCGCCTGCTCGGTGCACCACCAGTACTCCTCGAGCGTCTCGCCCTTCCAGGCGAACACCGGGATGCCGGCCTTGGCGATCGCCGCGGCGGCGTGGTCCTGAGTGGAGAAGATGTTGCAGGACGCCCAGCGGACCTCGGCGCCGAGCGCGACGAGCGTCTCGATCAGCACCGCGGTCTGCACGGTCATGTGGAGCGAGCCCATGATCTTCGCGCCCTTGAGCGGCTGCTGCGCGCCGTACTCCTCGCGCATGGCCATGAGGCCGGGCATCTCGTGCTCGGCAAGAGTGATCTCCTTGCGCCCGAACTCGGCGAGCGAGAGGTCGGCGACCTTGAAGTCCTGCGTCGTGGTCTCGGTGACGGTCATACGGCGGTGGTCTCCATGCTTCTCGGGGGCGTGTCCGTCGCGAGGAGGCGCTCGTGCTTCCGCTGCTCCCAGGAGAGCCAGTCGCCGGAGGCGACCCCTTCGGGGCGCTCCGCCCGCTCCTGGAACCAGTGCTCGAGTGCCGCGCGCAGCTCCGGATCGGAGTCGTAGCGCTTGGCGAACGCGACGTCCGAGAGGGCGCAGTCGAACCGGGCGAGCAGCTCGCGCAGCGTTCGCAGACGCTGCAACTCGCCCGGCCCGAAGATGCGATAGCCCTTCGGCGTGCGCGGAGGCTCGATCAGGCCGGCGCTCTCTATGTAGCGCAGCATTCGAGACGACCAGCCGGTCGTCTCAGCAGCCTCGTTGATGGTGAGCCCCTCCATCGCGACGGCAAAGCTTAACACGATTGTGTCAAGGTTGGCTGCCGCGGCCCCGCTGGGCCCGCCCTCAGAGCTGGCTCTTGAGGCGCGTGAGGGCCGGCGTGGGAGTGGGGTCCACCCCCGCCAGCACCGCCATGTAGACGCTCACCAGGTCGCCGAGGAGAACCGCCGACAGCACCCGCTCCAGGCGGCTCTCGCCGCGGGTGTCGACGGTCAGCGCCGGCGCGCCCACACGCTCCACCTCCGCGGCGGCGAGCTCCACGTGGCGCTGCACGCGGGGATGCTGGTCCGGGTCGCAGGGGAACACGCCCGCAAGAGGGGCGATCTCTCCGCCCCGCTCCCACGCGCAGACCTGGTTGTGGTTCCCCTCGGGCAGCTCGGTCCAGAAGGCGGGCGAATCGGCGTTCTCGTTGATCTGCGTGCTCCAGCGCTGCGCTGGGGCGATGGTGGCCGATGCCCCGTGGATCACCGGCAACGTCCCGTCCAGCCGACGTGCGACCGACTTCGCCAGCGACTCGTCCGGAGCGGACGGTCCCCATTCCTCGACGAGCCGTTCCAGGAGCCCGGTCGCGGTGTCGATCTCGGCATGCACCCCAGGCGCGGCCCCGCACAGCGCCGCGCACTCCAGCACTCCGATCGTCATGTAGATGACCGCCGCCCGTGGCTGCATCCCGGCCGGGACGCCGACCACCGGCACGCCCTCGGAGCGCGCCAGCTCCGCGAGCGTTCCGCCCGTGGTGAGCACGACGCGCTCCGCGCCCGCCGCCCCCGCCGCCTCGAAGCAGGCGAGCGTCTCCTCGGTCTCCCCGGAGTAGCTGGCGCAGAGCACGAGCGACTCGGGCGGCGTCCACGACTCGAGCGCATAGCCGCGGACCATGGTGATCTGCCTGGTCGCGCGGTCCCCCAGCGCGGCCTTGGCGAGGTCGCCGCCGATCGCGGAGCCGCCCATCCCGCAGACCACGAGCCCGCCGGGCTGGTCACGGGGACGGATTCCGGCCGATTGCGTGCGCCACAGGGCGTCGCCCAGCTGGAGCGGCTGGGCGAGCACGTCGCCGAGCATCCCGCCGTGGTCGACCGCCTCGATCGTGTCCTTGTCGAGCGCCACGTTCACGAGACCGGCTCGCCGCTGGACACGGTATCCCCCGGCTCGACGCGAGCGCCGGCACCGAGCACGGCGTCCGGCTCGATCACCGCTCCGGCTCCGACCATCGCGCCCGGGCCGATGCGCGCGCGGTCCCCCACGCGCACGCGCTCGCCGAGCACCGACTCGAGCACCGCGGCGTCCGCGCCGACGTGCACCCGCTCGTGCAGCACCGAGCGTTCCACGCGCGCGTCCGTCCCCACCGAGCAGTGGCGCCCGAGCACGCTCTGCGGCCCCACGTGGGCGCCTGACAGGAGACAGTTCTCGTAGACGAGCGACCCGGTCTCGTCGCGCGGCGGCAGCGTCGACCTGACCCGGCCGGCCAGCAGGTCCCAGGTCGCCTCCAGATATCGCTCCGGCGTCCCGATGTCGATCCAGTAGCCGGCGGCGTCGTAGCCGTAGAGGCCCTCGCCCACGAGCGACGGGAACACCTCGCGCTCGAACGAGACGGCCCTCCCGGCCGGAATGCGCTCGACGACGTCGCGCCCGATCACATACGCGCCGGCGTTGATCCGGTTTGTCGGCACCGCACCGTCGCCCTTCTCGATGAAGGCCTCGACCTGGCCGTCCTCGGCGGTGGGCACGACCCCGTAGCTCGAGGTGTCCTCCACCGGGTAGAGCGCCAGAGTGGCGCGCGCGCCCGTCTGCTCGTGCTGCTGGAGCTCGGCGGTCAGGTCGATGTCCGTGAGCACGTCGCCGTTCAGGACGAAGAGGCGCTCCTCGAGCAACCCCTCGTCGTGGGCGAGGCGCACCGGGCCCGCGGTGCCGAGCGGCTCTTCCTCGACCACATACCGCAGCCGCATGCCGTCGTAGATGTCGCCGAGCACGTGCTTGACGGCGTCGGACATGAAGCCGCAGGAGAGGATCACCTCGTCGGTGCCGTGCGAGTGCGCCCAGTCGAGCATGTACGACAGGAACGGGCGTCCGGCCAGCGGCATCACCGGCTTCGGCGTCGTGTAGGTGAGCGGCCGGAGCCGCGTGCCCTCGCCTCCCGCGAGCACCAGGGCCTGCACGCCTACCTGCCGATCCCCTCGTAGGTGAAGCCGGCCTCCACGAGCGCGTCGCGGTCCAGGAAGTTGCGGCCGTCGACCACGAGCGGCACGCGCATGCGCCGCTTGACCTCACCCGTCCAGTCCAGCTCGGCGAACTCGGGCCATTCGGTGACCAGCACCGCGGCGTCCGCTCCGTCGATCGCCTCGAGCGCGGAGTCGGCGATGGCGGCGCCGGCGAGCATGCCCTCGGCCTTGTGGCCCGTGACCGGGTCGTAGGCGCGCACGTTGGCCCCCTCCCCTGCGAGCCGGCCGGCCAGCACGAGGCTGGTGGCCTCGCGCACGTCGTCCGTGTTGGGCTTGAACGCCACGCCGAGCAGCGCGATCTCCTTGCCCGCGAGCGGGCCGAGGTGCTTCTGGAGCTTCGAGATCGTGCGGCGCTTCTGGAGCTCGTTCACCTCGATGACGGCCGTGAGCAGCTGGAAGTGGTAGCCGGTGTTGCCGGCGAGCTGCTTCAGCGCCTGCACGTCCTTCGGGAAGCACGAGCCGCCGAAGCCCACGCCCGGCTGGAGGAACTTCGGGCCGATGCGGTCGTCGAGGCCCATGCCGCGCGCCACCTCGAGCGCGTCCGCGCCGAGCTCCTCGGACACGTTCGCGATCTCGTTGATGAAGCTGATCTTGGTGGCGAGGAAGGCGTTCGAGGCCAGCTTGATCATCTCGGCACTGGCCACATCGGTGCGGACGATCTCGGCGCCGAGCGGCTCGTAGAGCGCGGCCACGCGATCGGCGTACTCCTCGGAGCCGCCGTTCGCGCCGACCACCACGCGGTCCGGCTTCATGAAGTCCTCGACCGCGCTCCCCTCCTTCAGGAACTCCGGGTTCGACACGTAGCCGATGCCGTCGCGGCGGCGCTGGATCGAGCGGCCCGTGCCGACCGGCACCGTGCTCTTCATCACCAGCGCATGCTCGCTCGAGTCGCCGAGCTCGGCCAGGACCGCCTCCACGCGCGAGAGATCCGCGTCGCCCGAGTAGGTCGGCGGGGTGTCCACGCACACGAACAGGAGACGCGCGCGCTCCAGCACGTCCGGCATCTCGGTTGTGAAGTGGAGGCGCTCGGAGTTCCCCCGGATCAGCTCGGAGAGCCCGGGCTCGTGGATCGGCACCTCGCCGCGGCGGAGTGCCTCCACCTTCTCTGGCACGATGTCGCGGGCCCACACCTCATGGCCCAGCTCCGCAAAGCCCGCGGCCGTGACCAGACCCACGTATCCGGCGCCGATGACGCCTATCGGTTCCCTCTCCATGCGGCCGGGGAGGCTACCTAGCAGCAGCGCCTGGCCGAGCGCGCGATGGCCATCATCTGCCGCTTGGTGAGCGTCTGGAGCAGCGTGTTCGAGACCCAGTACGCCGCCTTGGGGGTCCGCCAGCCGACCAGCCGGAGGCGATCGCCGGCAAAGAACAGCATGTACTCGCGCCCGCCGATCGTGCGCGTCTCGGACGGGTCGTCGAGGATCGGGGGGTTCCTCCAGGTGGTGCCCTGGAGGCCGTAGTACTCGCCGTTCGCGTTCGTGCGCTGGATGACCATGCGGTACCCGCCGTGCTTCTTCCCGTCCGTGCCCTGGAGCTTGTAGACCCGTGGCGGCTGCGCGAACTGCGACGAGTTGAGGAGGAGCGTCGGGTAGAAGACCGGGAGCGAGCCCCCGGCGCCGGCCTGGACGGCCTGGAGGCCCTGATCCTCGCCCGTGCCGGTGGCGTCATAGAGGTTGAGCGACTCGGCCGAGGGGCGCTGCTTGCGTCGCGGCTTGCTCGCGGGTCGCTCACCGGGGGCGCGGCCGCGCGGGCCGGGCGACTCCTTCACGTCGAGGAAGCGCTGGACCAGCTTCTTCACCTGGGCGTCGGAAGCCTCGACGTAGCTCTCCCCGATCTGGCCCTCGAAGTGGATCTCCTGGATCGGCTGGCTCGCCGAGAACAGCGCGAGCTTGAGCAGCCGCAGGATCTCCTTCCGGCTCCGCAGGCCCGAGTCCGTCGCCGTGTTGCGGCCAAAGATCCTCATCAGGCGGTCGCGCTTCGAGATCAGGTCGGTGTAGGTGACCTGCTGCTTCATCTGGCGCAGGAAGTCCTGCTGGCGGGCGGAGCGGACGAGGTCGTCGTCGAAATGCCGGAAGCGCACGTACTGGAGCGCCTTGCGCGCGCAGAGGCGCTGGTAGCCCGGGTCGATGTTGATGTACTCGAACTCGGCGCTGTCATTGAAGTAGTCGCGGTCGACGTCCACCCAGACGCAGCCGATCGCGTTGACCGCGCGCCAGAAGCCCTCGAACGTCACGTTTACGACGTGGTTGATCGGCAGGCCGGTGAGCCGCTGGACGGTCTTCAGCGTGAGCGCCGGGCCGCCGTACTGGTACGCCGCGTTGATCTTGTCCACGCCCTGCCCGGGGATCTGGACCTTGAGGTCGCGCGGCAGCGACATGATCGCCGTCGCCTCCTTGTCCGGGTTGAGGCGGACTAGCATGATGGTGTCGGAGCGGGCGCCGCTCGCACCCTCCGCGTTCACCTTCGGCCTGCGGTCGGAGCCGAGGATGAGGATCGTCTGCGGCTTCCCCGGGTCGGTCGTCGCCAGCGTGTTCTTGCCGAGCTTCAGCTCGGGGTTCAGCTCGAGCGCGTTCACGATCTTGTCGACCTCGTGGAACGCCGCCACGGCGGTGGCCGCGGCGGCGGCGAAGATGCATAGAAAGGCGCCGATCAGGAGGCGCTTCCAGAGGCCGGGGCGGGGGATGTCCTCGAACATCAGGCGATCCGCAGGCGGCGGTCGTCCTCACCGTCGCCCGTCAGGCGGGCCGGGAGCAGGTTCACGAACTCCACGAGTGCCGCCCGATATTGGCCGAGCGATCGGATCGACACCCACTCCTCCGGGCCGTGGTGCCCGTCGCCGCACGGCCCGCACTCGACCGCCGGCACGCCGGCCTCGAGGAACGAGATCGCGTCCGAGGCGCCGTCGCGGCCGACGCCGAGGCGCTCGCTCGTCGGCTCCGCCACGCGGGAGATCGCCTCGCCGAGCGCCTGCACGTAGGGATCGTCGCGGGGCACGATCGCCGGATGGCGGTGGAAGACCTTCACGACGCGCACGTCGGGCAGCTCCTCGACCGCGGCCCTGATCGCCTGGTGGTCCTGGCCGGGCAGGTAGCGGACGTCGACGTCGATCACGCAGAGATCCGGCACCTTGTTCATCGCGTCGCCGCCGACGATCCTCCCGAGGTTGATGGACGGCCGGTCGAAGAGGTCGGACGACTCGCGCGTGAACGCCAGGCTCTCGATCTGGCGGAAGGTGTCGATGGCCTTCAGCACGGCGTTGTCGCCGACCCAGGGCGTCGAGCCGTGCGCGGCGGTGCCGACCACCTCGATCCGCATGGCGAGCACGCCCTTGGCCTGGATGCCGATGTGGAGGTCCGTCGGCTCGCCGGTGACGGCGAAGTTGCCGAGGTAGCCGTTGGTCACGAGCCAATCCGATGCGCGGTCGTCGATCTCCTCGGACTCCTCGTCCGCGACGCAGGCGAAGTGGACACGCACGCGGTCCTGGTTCGCCACGTCGCGGAGCGCGCAGATCATCGCCGCGAGGCCGCCCTTCATGTCGTAGGCGCCGCGGCCGTAGAGGCGGTCCCCGTCGATGCGCGGGTCGAACTGCTCCTCGCGCCCGGGGACCACGTCGAGGTGTCCGTGCAGCACGACGGTCGGCCCGCTATCGGGTCCGACGGTCGCGGTCAGCAGAGGCCGACCGTTGTGCGTAGTGCCGCTCACCTCGACGTCCCGCGCCTCGAGCCAGCCCTTGACGAAGCCCGCGGCCGCCTGCATGCCCTCGAGGGTGGAGGTGTCGTAGGTGATGAGGCGCTCAGTCAGAGCGCGTTCATCCACCGGCCGGAGAATAGCCAGGCGCCCGCTCGCCGCGATGCGAGCGGCTGCTCAGGCGAACGACGGGCATTGAGGGTGGGGCTTGCGGAGTTATTGGTCGATGCAACGAAGAAGTCCGGACGGTCCCCCTTCAATGCCGTCGTCGGGCGGTGCAGGACTACCGCGCAGGCGCCGAGCGGAGCTCCTCCACCTCGTCGCGCACCCAGCAGCCCGTCAGGTGGTCGTTCACCACGCCGCAGGCCTGCATCGTCGCGTAGGCCGTCGTGGGGCCCACGAAGCGGAAGCCGCGCTTCTTCAGCTCCTTGCTCAGCGCGGTCGACTCAGGCGTGATCGCGGGCAGGTCCCCCGGCGAGCGCGGCGCGCGGCGGCGGCCGTCCGGCGCGAAGGACCAGACCAGCTCGCTCAGCGACTCGCCGTTCGCGTGCATCGCCGCGGCGGCCTTCGCGTTCGCCATCGCCGCCTCGATCTTGCCGCGATGGCGCACGATGCCGGCGTCGCCGAGCAGGCGGTTCACGTCCCGGTCGCCGAACTTCGCCACCGCCTCGATGTCGAAGTCCGCGAACGCGGCTCGGAAGTTGTCGCGCTTGCGCAGGATCGTCAGCCAGGAGAGGCCGGACTGGAAGCCCTCCAGCACCATGCGCTCGTAGAGCCCACGCTCGTCGCGCACCGGCCGGCCCCACTCCTCGTCGTGGTAGCGCTCGTAGTCCGGAGTGGACGCGCCCCACCAGCAGCGCGGCCTGCCGTCGGAGCCGTTGGCGAGGGCGGTCGGCATCGTGACCAGGCTAGTCTCAGCGCACGTTGGATGAGCCCGCGTCCGTGGACGAGCCGCTCCTCGAGCGGGGCGACACGCCCGGCCATCCCATGGCGGCGTGGTTCGCGGACCAGCGTCGCGTCCGCCGCGAGCACTACGCGTCGCGGCCGGAGCGGATCCGCTCCCGCGGCAGCAGCGCTGCGCTGACGATCGCCCAGAACGAATCGCTGTTCCTACCGATCTGGCTCGGCTATTACTCGCGCTTCTTCGACGCCGACGACATCTACGTCCTCGACCACGACTCCGACGACGGGTCGACGGCAGACGGCGGCTTCGTGCGCATCCCGGTTTCGCACGAGACCTTCGACAACACGTGGATGGTCAGCACCGTCGAGCATCACCAGCGCGAGCTGCTGGAGCGCTACGAGGTCGTGCTCGTCGTGGACGTGGACGAGATCGTCGCTCCCGACCCCGCCTGGGGCACGCTCGAGGACTACCTTGCGCGCTTCGACGAGGACTGGGTGAACTGCCTCGGCTACGAGGTGCTCCACATGCGCGATCGCGAGCCGCCGTTCGACCCGGGCACGCCCGTGCTCGAGCAGCGCGGCTGGTGGTATCCGAACGACCTGTACGACAAGCCCTCCATCGCGCGCATCCCGCTCGAGTGGCGCCCCGGCTTCCACGGGCGGACGGACTACCACTTCAACCTCGATCCCGACCTGCGGCTCATCCATCTCCACCGAATGGACTACGACATCTGCCAGGCGCGCCACGCCCGCTGGACGCGGAGCGACTGGAACCCGAAGGACCTCGAGGCCGGTTGGGGCACCCACAATCGCGTAACCCAGGATGCCGAGTTCGAGCAGTGGTTCTACACCGACAGCACCGCGCCCGGGATCCGCGTGCTGCCGGAACCGATCACCGAGCGCTGGCGGGCGGTCGTATGAAGGCGCTCGACCGTATGAGGGCGAGCGAACCCGCCAGGCGGCTGCGCGCCACAGCGACCCGCCTGCGCTACCCGGACGCGCAGTCGCCGAGCGATCATTGGCAGCGGGTCGAGTTGAACCGCGCGATCGACCGGTACCTGGGCGCGCTGCCCACGGCCCGGCTCAGCGCCGCCGAGATCAGCGGCAGCGCTCACGCCGAACGGCCGTGGAAGGCGTATACGAGCCTGAACTACCCGGACTTCGACCTGTGCGCACCCCTCGAGCTGGACGCGGGCTTCGACGTCGTGATCTGCGAGCAGGTGCTGGAGCATGTCGTCGACCCGTTCGGGGCGGCCCGGAACCTGCGCGGCCTCTGTGCGCCTGGCGGCCACGTGGTCGTCTCCACCCCGTTCCTCGTCCGAGTCCACGAGCTCGCCGCCTACGGCATGCACGACTACTGGCGCTTCACGCCGCGCGGGCTACGGACTCTCCTCGAGCGCGCGGGCCTGCAGGTCGACGCCGTCGGCGCCTGGGGCAATCGGCGCTGCGTAAGCGCCAACTTCGACAGCTGGCCGGCGTACCGCTTCTGGCGCGCGCTGAACAACGAGCCCGACCTGCCGGTGCAGGTGTGGGCGTTCGCCCGCAACACGCCCGGGACGCACGGCTCGGCGTAATACGCTCGCGGCGTGTCGACGATGACCGGTGCGCTGGCAGACGCTGACACCCGCCGCGCGGCGGGCATGGCGGCGGCTCAGCTTGCGTCGAACGCCATAGCGCTGATCTTCACGGTCGTATTCGCCCGCATCCTGGGCGCCTCGGGCTACGGCTCGCTGGCCGTGCTCGTGTCCGCGCTCATCATCCTGGCGGTTCCGGGCTCCGCGCTTCAGATCGCCGTCGCGCGCGAGCTCTCGCGCGGGCTCGCCCAGGGTGATCCTGCCGCCGGCAGTGGCGTGTGGCACTGGCTCGAGCGGCTCGTGGTGGGCACGGCGATCGTCGCCGCGGCCGCCATACCGCTGCGGGACCTGATCGCAAGCATCGTCAACGTCGACGAGGTTTGGGCGGCGGCGGCGATCCCGGTCAGCGCGATGCTCTGGGCGGTGCTGTGCGTCGAGCGCGGCGCGCTGCAGGGGCTCGGCTCCTACCGGCTCGTCGGTCTCAGCCTCGTCGGCGAGGCGGTGGGCCGGCTGCTCTTTGCGCTGGCGCTCGTCGGCGTGGGACTCGACGTGACCGGCGCCTTCCTCGGCAATGCGCTCTGCTTCATCGCGGTCGGAGTGGCGCTCGGGCTGGCGCTCCGCAGACGGCTCCCGTCGAGCGGCCGTGGTTCGGGGGTGGAGCTGCGCGACCTGCTGGCTCGGGCGCGTGTGCCCGTTGTCGCGTTGAGCCTCCTGTTCGGCCTGCAGGAGCTTCACATCATCGTCGTCAAGCACGGGGTCTCCGATGACGCCGCTGGCTCATACGCGGTCGCGGCCGTGGCGGCGAAGGCGATCGTCTGGATCGCCGTCGGGCTCGGCCTCTATTTGCTGCCAGAGGCCGCGCGTCGCGCGAACGCCGGCATCGATGCGCGTCCGATCCTGACGCGCTCATTGGCCGTGATCGGGCTGTGCGCGCTACCCGCGCTGGCGATCTTCACCTTCGGCGGCGAGCAGCTCCTCTCGGCGGCGTTCGGCGAGGACCTCACCCGCTCCGCCGGCGCTCTGCCGTGGCTCGGCCTGGCCATGACGATGCTCAGCTGCACCAACCTGTCGGTCCAGTATCTGCTCGCGCTCCACAAGCGCGCCTTCGTGGGGGTGCTTGCGGTCGCGGTGATCCTCGAGGTCGTCGTCCTGGCCAGCGTGGGCGCAGACCTCGAGCGGCTCGCGTTCGCGCTCTTCGTCGTGCAGCTCGCGTGCGCGGTTGTCGTCGTCACCATCGCCTACCGCACCACGGCCTGAGGGCGCGCGGCCTCTACGCTCCGGTCCGTGGTGGCAAGGTGGGTGCTCGCAGGTCTCGCCGTACTCGTGATTGCGTGGACCGCCGTGCTGCTCCGCGACCTCGAGGTCGGGCGGGACGGCGTGAGCGCACGCGACCCCGAGCGCCTCGAATCCGCCCGCCTGCTCGACCCGAGCCTCTACTGGGACCAGATCCGAGCAGGTGTTCTGCTGATCAACGGCGACGCGGATGCGGCGGGGGCTCAAGCCGAAGCCGTGATACTCGCCGAGCCGGACAACTTCGCCGCCTGGTCTCTGCTCCGGGTTGCGACACGTCGCTCGGACCCTCGCCGCTCGGCGCAGGCGGAGCGGGCTCTCACGCGGCTGAACCCGCTGACGGCTCGGTAGCCGGCGGCTCGCTCGCCGCGAGCACGGCTCCGGCAGCGATCAGCGCGGGGAGCGTTACCGCGGGCATCTGCCAATCCCAGTCGATGCTCGCGTGGAGCAGCCAGACGGTGCCGACAGCCAACGCTCCGGCGGCGACCTCGGGCCGTCGCTCGAGTGCGCGCGTGCCCGCCACCGCGACCCCGCCGACCATCAGCCCGAACGCGAGCAGGCCCGGAATTCCCAGCTCCACGAGCATCTCGAGCGGGAGCGAGTGGATCTCGAGCGCCCCCTCCGGTACAGGGCGCTCGCGAAGCCATTCGACGCGGAAGCCGCCGGCGCCGATGCCGCGGAGCGGATGGTGGCCGTACGCGTCGAGCCCCACCCGCCAGTAGTCATAGCGGCGCGACTCGACCGAGGTCAATCGCTCGATTCCTCGGCGGCGCTCCTGCGCGTCTGCCCGGCCGCGCTCCGCAAGGCCGCCCGCCACGAGCACGACGAGCCCCACCGCGAGCGCGACCCCGGCCACGAGCGGAAGCCGCGGCGCAGTCGGCAGGCGCCCCGTCCTGACAGAGCGGCTCTCCTCTGCGCGCGCGAGCCGCACGAGCGCCAGCGCGGCGCCGGCCATCAACACCGCGACCACGGCGAGCATCAGAGCCCCATCGACCTCACGATCGCCGAGTGACCCGCTGGCCGACGCGACACCGGGGAGTGCGGCCGCACAGCCGGCCGCCAGCGCGCTCCCCGCGAGGACCAGCCCGGCGGCTCTGAGCTGCGACCAGGTCGGGGCAGCGGCGAGCAGCACCGCGACGCCGACGAGCGCCGCGGCGATC
>Ga0105245_10001412_pt1 | contig 21790 bp, 18 predicted proteins | sample KBSM54metaG_FD_81523 | JGI IMG/M metagenome (GOLD analysis project Ga0105245, IMG submission 81523) | Miscanthus rhizosphere microbial communities from Kellogg Biological Station, Michigan, USA - KBS M5-4 metaG | ecosystem: Host-associated > Plants > Roots > Rhizosphere > Soil | place...
TGCCCATCGTCATGCAGTGCCCGGGCGAGCGCGCGATGCCGTTCTCGATCTCGCGCCAGTCCTCGTCGGTGATCTTCCCGGCCCGCAGGTCGGCCCAGTACTTCCAGGTGTCGGAGCCGGATCCGAGCGTCGTGCCGCCCCAGTGCCCGCGCAGCATCGGCCCGGCGGGCAGGAACAGCGCGGGCAGGTCCATCGACGACGCGCCCATCAGCAGGCCGGGCGTCGTCTTGTCGCAGCCGCCCATCAGGACGGCGCCGTCGATCGGGTAGGAGCGCAGCAGCTCCTCGGTCTCCATCGCGAGCAGGTTGCGGTAGAGCATGGTCGTGGGCTTCTGGAACGGCTCCGACAGCGACATCGCGGGCAGCTCCAGCGGGAAGCCGCCCGCGGACCACACCCCGCGCTTGACGTCTTCCACCCGCTGCTTGAAGTGCGTGTGGCAGGGATTGATGTCGCTCCAGGTGTTGATGATCGCGATCACCGGCTTGCCCCGGTAGTCGGCGGCGTCGAACCCCATCTGCGCGGTGCGGGAGCGGTGCCCGAACGAACGCATGTCCTGCACCCCGTACCACCGGTGGCTACGAAGTTCCTCCGGCGCTTTCCTGGCCACGAGATCACCCTTCGACGCTGCGATCGGAACGAACGGACTTAGGCCCCCGCCGCAGGGGCGGCAACACCGCCGAGCGGAGTCGGCGCCAGGCGGAGTTGCCCACTCCCCGTCGGGAGTGCCGGATCGACGGTGAGCTGGCGGGACAGGCCACACGCCGCGACGACGAGCGCGGCCTGAGCCACCCCGAAATCGGTGGCCAGATCGGGCACCTCGAGCTCCAGGGCCGCGATGGCGACGCCTCCACATCCGAACACGGGCACCGCGACGTCACTCTGGCCCGCTGACAGCTCAGCCCGGGCCACCGCGGTACGGGCGAGTCGCACGATCGCCAACGCGCGGCGCAATCGATGCGGGGTGTTGACCGTGCACGGAGTGAACACCGTCAGGTTCTGCGCCACCCGCCGCACGGTGGCCGGCGGCGCGAAGGCCAAGATTGCCTTGCCCGCAGCCGATGCGTGTGCGGGCAAGGTGGCGCCATGGGCGAAGGACGTGACCGGCTCCGGGCCGGGGCGCTTCTCGATGTAGGCAACCCGTCCTTCGTCCAGCATGGCGAGCCGTGCCCGCATCCCGGTGGCCGCGGACAAGTCCAAGACGACCCGAGGAGCCCACTCCCTCAACACCGGCGCAGCGACGGCGTCGCCACCGAGCTGTCGGAGAATGGATCCGACCCGGTAGCGGCCGTCCTGGGTCCGTTGGAGGAGCTGCCACGCGGCGAGGTCGGCCGCAATGCGGTGCGCTGTAGAGACCGGCAGGCCGGTCATACGCGCGATCTCGGTGATCGAATGGCTCTCGCCGGTCAGGAACGTCGACAGGATCGCCGTGATCCTGCTGGCGACCGACCGCGGCGGGGCAGGGCGGTATCTCATGGTGCCTCTCGGCGCATCACGGCCGGTTCCTGCGCCGCTGCAGGCGCGGCGGGTGGCGCAGGAACCGGGCCGAGGGAACAGCCATCGTCGGTCAGGAGCCGTGGACGTCTGCCGGTGGGCTGTGCACGAAGTGCGAGGCGTCGTGCTCGCGGAAGTCGTCCTCCAACTCCTCGAGCGTGCGTCCGCGCGTCTCGGGGGCGAACCGCTTGATGAAGAAGATGGATCCGAGGTTGATCAGTGCGAACAGTCCGAAGGTGAGCGTGGCACCCAGCGCTGCCACCAACGGTGGGAACGCGAAGGAAATCGCCGCGTTCACCGTCCACAGCACGAACACGGCAATACCCATGGCGAATCCGCGAATGGTCATCGGGAAGATCTCCGAGAGCAGCAGCCAGACCAGCGTGCCGATGAAGGTCTGCACGAAGAACACCACGACCAGCATCGCGGCGAGGATGAGGTAGCTGCGGAATGCCGATTCCGGAAGAAGGAACGACAGAGCCAGCACGAGATGCCCCGTCGCTACGCCGGTGAATCCGGTGAGCAGCATCGGCCTACGGTTGAAATAGCCGAGCATGACGATTCCGAGGATGGTGCCGATGATGGCCACGACGCCGACGGTGATGGTGAGGACGAGCGAGGCGCTGGCACCCAATCCGGTCGACTCCAGGATTGTCGGTGCGTAGTAGTTCACGGTGTTGATGCCGGTTGCCTGCTGCACGGTGGCCAGACCGCAACCGATCCACAAGATGCGGCGCATCCACGGGAAGGCCCGCAGGTCGCGGATCGCGGCCCCCTTGTCCTCGGCGGTGTCCCGCTTCGCGTGCTCGGCGATGATGTTGAACTCTTCGGCCGCCTCGGCCTCGTCGCGGCTCAGGTTCAGCACCCGACGGGTTTCGTCCAGCCGCCCGCGCACCGCGTACCACCGCGGGGAGTCGGGCAGGAAGAACATGCCTGCGAACAACGCGACCGCCGGGATGATCGCGACTGCCAACATCCAGCGCCACACGTGCGGATCCTTGATCGTCGCGTCCAGCAGCGCGTTGATCGCGAACGCCAGGAACTGGCCTGTGACGATCATGAGTTCGTTGATCGTCACCATCCGCCCTCGACGATGCGCTGGCGCCATCTCGGCCAGGTAGAGCGGGCAGGTCGTGGCCGCCGCCCCGACACCGAAGCCGAGCAGAATCCGACCGATCGTCATCACGATGACGTTCGGTGCGGTGGCGCAGATCAAGGCGCCGAACAAGAACAGGCCCGCACACACCAGCAGACTTCCCTTGCGCCCGAGGCGGTCGGCCAGCTTGCCGCCCAACAGCGCACCGAACGCCGCCCCCGGAAACAGCAGCGAACTGACGACGAGCGCCTCGGTGAACGGGGTCAGGTCCAAGTCCGTCTTCATGTAGAGCAGGGCGCCCGAGATCACGCCGGTGTCGTATCCGAACAGCAGACCACCCAGGGTGGAGATCACCGTCAGCTTGATGAGAAACCGGTTGTGCGCTGCAGAACTCCGGGCGGATGAATCGCCCGTTCGTCCCCCGTGCGCAGATCCACTCGCCGACATTGGCGCCGCCTCTTCTCGCGAAGGATCAACTGCGCGGCCCCGATCACATTCCCGCGCAGCGGCCGCCGGTGCGCGGGCCAAACCCGCAGGTCGGACGACACGGAGGAGGTTATTCTCGGCGCCAGAGAAACGTCAACCGGTGGCATTGTTCGGTTCTGAACAATTCTTGTTCGGTTCTTCACAGGTCGACTCACTCCCGCTGCCGAGAATCGCATCGACACCGGCGGGAAGGTCGACCAAGCGGTTCTGCTCGGCGCGGGTGCGCGCCGCGTCGAGGACCTCAGCGTGCGCACCGCCTCGGTTGCGGGCACCGGGAACGCGGCCCCGCCGCGCAGGGCGGCGGCGAACTGCGTGTAGTAGTCCTGGTAGGCGCGCCCTGCTCCGACGGGACCGATCGAGCGCCGGAGGCGGTGCGCAACGTGCCCCAGCGTGGTTCGGACTCGTAGCCCCACGCCGCGCCCAGCTCGGCGGGTCGCAAACCCGGCGAAGATCGCCTGTGCCAGCACGTCGGTGCCCCGGGCGAGGTACGAACCCGCGCTACCATACGCGCGCAGCTCACGTTGCTGGATCCGGTTCAGGTTCGTGGAGCTGAGGTGCGAGCGGACCCACCTACGTGCGTGATCACCACCGTGAAGGCGCAATCGGTGCGCCCTCGGGAAGGTCCACGAAGTCGAGCCCGGCGTACACGCTGCGGCCCGGACCCAGCAGGGACAACACCTGGTCCACGGGGTGACTGCCGAGGTCCCGGACCAGGCCGCCGTGCCGGCCTGCCTCGAGCGTCGCCAGGTCGTCGAGGTCGAGCCGGGACTCCACCCGCCACAGCTCACCGACCTCGTCCCGCCGCAGGACCCGCGACTTCGGCATCGGTCGGCGGGTCACCGCCGAGAACTGAAGAGCCCTACGGGCGGTTGGCGATCATGCCAACCACCGTCTGTGCGACGCGCAAGCCGCCGATGCCCGTCCCGCCCCGGATGTGGCCACCTTCGCCGAGGTGACCCGGCCGTCGACCATCGATGGCCAACACGTCCCCGGCCTGCGCTTCGGGGACCCCCGTGTGGTGGCGGTACTGGCCGCCATCATCGGATTCACCCACCTGCTCGCCGGCTTCGACAACCCCACCCTGGTCCGGCTGGTCGAGACTCTGCTCGATGCGCCCTACACCAGCCGCCAGGCCACTTACGACCTGCGCCGACTCAAACGCATAGGTTTGATCACCCGAATCCCCGGGCGCCAGCGGTACCTGGTGACCCCGCTCGGCCGGCGTGTCGCGGTGCTGTTCACCAAGGCCTATGCCCGGGTGCTCACACCCGGGCTGGCGGCCCTCGACCCGCACCTGCCTCTGGAGCTGTCCACGCGCAGCGACCTGGCCACGGCCTGGAGACATCTCAACCGCACTCTCGAGCATTTCATCGACGACGGACTCGCCGCTGCATGATCGTGCAACTTGGTCTGACTGTGAACCCAGGGGTCACCAAGCGACGCTAGATCGTGCCCCGGTCGGTGGGTGAGGAGTCTGTAGGGCTGGTGGGAAGCAGTGCCAGCCCGCCACGCCCGCATCCGCCGCCTCGCCGACGCCCTCTGCCGACAAGCGTTCGCCGCCCTGAGCAGCTCCCGCGGCGCGCACGCCCAATACGACACCCACCGCGGCGGCGGCAACACCCACCGCCAAGCCCCGCGCGCTCTGGCCGATCGGCTCGTCCCGGCATCCTGCACGGCCTGCCTATGGCATCACACTGTCTACGACGAATCCCAGGGCCCTGGCCGCCCACACGGCGACCGCCGCTTGACAGCTAGGAGCCGTGGGACGTCCGGGCCTCACCGGCGACGTGGACCGCGACGTCCGCCCGGTGCAACGCCGCGGCGACCGCGCGCGGAACCGGACGGTCCGTGACCAGGCACGTCAGTTCTTTCAACGAGGCCACGCAGGCAGGCGCCGAGCCGGTCAACACATCGTGCGTGGCCACGAGCACGACCTCGTCCGCGATCGCGATCAGCCTGCGCTGCACGCTCGCCTCGGCGGGCGAGCGGGCGTAGGTACCCCTGGCGTCCATCGCAGCGGGTGAGAAGAAGAACGTTCGCGCCCGTAGCTCGCTGACCGCGGCCTCAGTGGTCGGGCCGACGAACGCGTGGCGGTCCGGGAGCAACTCGCCGCCCAGCGCCACCGTCCGGGCCTTGACCGTCTGGTCGTCGAGCAACTGCAGCACCGGCAACGAGTGGGTGATGACAGACCCACGGAAGTCGTCGGGCAGCGCCATCGCCAACGCGTGGGCGGTCGGCCCCGCATCCACGGCGATCGTGTCATCGCCCCCGATCATCGCCGCGGCACGGCGCGCGACCCACTCGCGGGCAGCGGCGTTGCCATCGTCGGGAAAGGCCCGCCGGTGCGGATCGTCCGGGCCCAGGATGGCCCCACCGTGGACGAGCCGCACCTCGCCAGAGACCTGGAGGGCATGCAGGTCACGTCGCACCGTCATAGTGGAGACCCGGAGCTCCCGCGCGATGTCGGTGATCGCGAGGAACCCGGCGGTCCGCAGTCGTGCGGTGATCCAGGCGCGCCGCTCCGGCGCACCCTCGTTCCGCAGTTCGAGCTCGGTCACGCTCCTCGCGCCTTACCCTGAGCGGCGCGGACAGGCGATGGGCCGGTGCTCAAACGAATGATCAAGTCGGCGGGCAGGGCGAGCGGACCGCCGCGGGCCTTGCCAGGTCGGGCGAGCACGTCAGACAACATCCGCACCGCCGCCCGCCCCATCGCATGGGCGGGCAGCCGCACGGTGGTCAGTCGGGGTGTGACCATCTCCGCGAGGGACGTGTCGTCGACCCCGACGACGCTGACGTGATCGGGCACCCGGACGCCGCGGTCGAAGAGTCGATTGATGACGCCGACGGCCACCTCGTCGTTGTAGGCAACGACAGCGGTGGCGCCGCTGGCCAGGACCAGATCGGCCGCACGGACACCGGCCGAGAACCGGGCGCTGAACGGGCCGAGCTCGGTGGCGTCCATCCCCAGACGCGCGCAGGTCTCCCGGTATCCGCGTCTGCGGACCTCGTTCGAGTAGCTGCCGGACGGACCACCGAGGTAGACGATCCGCCGGTGCCCGAGGGCCTGCAGGTGTTCGACGGCGTGGCCCACCGCCCCGGAGGCGTCCGCGACGACGGCGGCGAGCCCGTCGACCAACCGGTCGATCATCACCACGGGCACGGTGGCGTCCAGCTCCCGCAGCGCCTCGTCGGGCATCAGCGGCGACACGAGCAGCAACCCGTCGACCTGGGGCGCCAACGCGCTCGCCCACCGCTTCTCGTCATCGGCACGCTCATCGGATCCCGAGACGAAGAGGGCGGAGCCGTCGCGGCGCACCTCTTCCTGCACCGCCTTGGTGATGACCGCGGAGAAGGCGTTCGCGATGTCGGGGACGACAATGCCGATCGTGCCCGCCCGGCGGCTCGCCAGCGAGCGGGCGGCGGGATGCGGGGTGTACCGCATCTCCTCCGCAACCGCCATCACCCGTTGCCTGGTGTCGAGCGACACCGCGTCGGGCTGCGTGAACACGCGAGACACGGTTGCGGCCGACACCCCTGCCCGTGCCGCCACGTCGCGAATCGACATCACACCTCCTCGTTGCAACAAGTTTGAAACCGGTTTCAGAAACGGTCAACCCCCCCGGGGAAAAGTTGAGATGCAGGACACACCGAGCTGCCGGCGATGATCACGCTCGCCAGGCCGGCGGGTCAGCCCATCGGCAGGAGCCGACGACGGCACCCCGACACGGCTTCGTCAACCAGGAGGCGCGCCACCCGACCGAGCGGAGGACTGCCCGCGGACGACGAGCTCCCCAGAACGCCGGTACGGCGCGCTCACGCCTGATCCTTGGTCCGCCTGTTCCGCTCCTCGGTCCGCTTACCGACGGGCGCGGTCGTGGATCGGATGACGAGCTCGGTCGGGAGGTACAGCCGCTCCGCCGACGTTGCGCCGTGGCCGTCGACCCGATCCAGGAGCATCCGCACGGCGGCCGTCCCCGCCGTTGCCGCGGGGAGGCGCACCGACGTCAGCAGCGGTATTGCCATCTCCGCTAGCCCGGTGTCATCGCAGCCGATCACGCTCATCTCGGCGGGCACGCCGATGCCGCGATACGCCAGCCTGCTCATCACGCCGACGGCGATCTCGTCGTTGTAGGCGATGACGGCGGTCGCGCCGCGCGCCAGGACGAGATCACCCGCGCGGACGCCCGCCGAGAAGCGCGAGTCGTCGAGATCGATCTCCAGGGGCTCGATGCCGAGGCGGGTGCAGGCCTCCCGGAATCCGTCGAGGCGCGTCGTGTTCGAGTAGGACCGCGAGCCCGCGAGGTAGACGATCTGCCGGTGCCCCAGGGCGTGGAGGTGTTCGACCGCCTGGTTCATGCCATCGGCGGTAGTGATCAACACCGCGGGGCACCCGTCGACGACCCGGTTGATGACGGCGAGTGGTGTCATCGCGCTGAGCTGCTCCAAGAGCTCGTCGTCGATCCTCGGGGACATCATCAGCAGCCCATCGACCTGGGACGCCATCGCGCGTGCCAGGCGGTACTCCTCGTCGGGCCGGCGATCGGACCCGGCGATGAACAGGGCGTACCCGGCGGCGCGCGCCTCGCGGTGCACCGCCTTCGCGATGACGGACGCGAACGAGTTGGCGATGTCCGGCACGACGATGCCGAGGTTGCCCGTACGACCGCGGGCGAGCGAGCGGGCCACCGGGTTCGGGACGTAGGCCAGCTCCTCCGCGGCCGCCTCCACCCGGCGGCGCGTCGCGGCGGAGACGCTGGCCGCCTGCGTGAAGACGCGTGACACCGTCGCGGGCGACACACCTGCCCGAGCGGCGACGGCACGGATCGACACAGGTCCTCCCGACATCGTGGGCAGTATGCAACCCATGGTGGAAAGGCTCAAAGCCACGTCCAGCGCCCAACGCCCGCGCGACCTCTGACGACTTCCGGGCGGGACCAGCTCGATGCTGGGTCAGATCGGGCGGCGGTGCGAGGGGGTCGTGATGGCGGGCCGTGGGGACGGGCGGTCGTCGACGGTGTAGTACTGACGGCAGGACACGTGGTGGCCGGTCGATCACCGCGACTGCTCGGTCCGATTCGCCGGCGCACAGGTGCAGGCATCCGCCGGTCCGCGTGGAAGCGATCTGGGAGGCTCCGCGACCTGCGATCTGGCCGTGCTGAGTACCAGCCACGTCGAAGCGCCCACGTTCGTCAACCGCAGCTTGTTCGGCCGACTGACCCGCGCCCCCGAGGAAGCCTCGGCCGTCACCATGGGATATCCGCGCTAGATGCGCCGACGGCGCGACGAGGGCGGCCGGACGCGAACCTTCCGCTCGCTCACCCATCTGAACGGTCGGCTGAAGCTGACCACCCTGCATACCGCGGGCGGCCTGGAGTTCGTCGTCAACGACCACCCTCCGGAGGTCGTCGAGGCTGGGCCGTGGAGCGGGATGTCCGGAGCCCCGGTCTGGGGTTGGCCACCGCCTGGTCGTCGTGGTCACCGAGCACCACCCGCCGAAGGTGCTGAGCGGCTCGTCGTGCAGCCCGTCCAGGATCTGTAGTGCGGCGGCTGCGAAGGCGGCGCGGGCGATAAGGGCCATCGGCTTGCCGCGTTCGTTGGACGACCTCCAACTCGCGGTCGGCAACGTTCTCGAGAACAAGCCTCGCGGACCGGGTCCCACGCCGATCGTCCGGGTCGTGCTCGAGTCGGACTTCCTGCCCGGGAGGGCGCTGGTCGAGGGAGCCGGGTACATGGTCGGCCGAGGTGCGGACAACGCGATCGTCAGGAGGCGCTGCAGCCGCGGCAGTAGCCCAGCAGACCCGAGTCCATCAACTCGGCAACCTTACGATCACGACCTACAACAGTAATCTTGGGAACAAGCGCGGATCGGGCCGAGACACCCTGGGCAGGGATGGAGGGTCCCAGGCATGGGGACGTTGGCGCCGTCGTGAGATTTGCGGCTGTGGGTGGGTGCTGCTGACCCCGACCGGCTACCGGTCGCGCGCGCCCGGTCCGGACTGGGAAGCCGCCGTGGGGGTCGCGGTGATACGCCCGTCGGGGGCAGGCGTGGCCGAGGGCTCAGCGGAGGGGCTGTCTGAGGGAATCGCGCCCCTGTCCGACCTGTCCGACCGCGGCGGTGATGACGAGGCGGTGGGCGCCGTTGCCGAACTCATCGAGGAGGCGGGCGCGGCGCTCGTCGACGACGAGCCGAAGCCGGACCCCAACACCCTGCCCACGCTGGTCCCGTCCTCCGTGTCGCTGCTCAGGACCGGGCCGCCGGTGAGCAGCTCGATGCCCGTTACGACAAGCAGGCCGACCAGGAAGATCACGGCAGTGGCGCCCGCCAGCAACGGAAGTCGGATGCGTCGCGGCGAGCGGACGGGGACGACCGGTGGCACGACCCGAGCGTGCCCAGCAGTCGGTGGGGCCGGAATCACCTGGGTCACCTCGGTCGAGATCACCTGGGTGACTGCGGTAGCCGGATCGCCCGGGCGCCGCACCCGGGCCACGACGACCTGGCGGGTTCGATCGAGCGACCGCTCGTAGGCGACTGCCGCCACCGCGGAGATGACCGATCCGACCGCCGCCCCCACGACCGTGCCGTCCGCACCGAACGCGGACCCCACTACAGCGGCGGTGACCGCCGCCCCCGCCCCAGCGATCACCTTGCTGACCGTCAGGCCAGGCTTCGCCGCGGGGGCTGGTGGCGGGTTCGACGGGCGGCCTCGTGACGGTGAGCTCATCGCAGCTGCGCTTTCGGGTGGGCTTCAGAGCAGTGTTAGCACGCACCGATGAGTGAAACCCAACCCCGTAGGCGAAGAAGCTTGTGAAGATGTTCACTCTCGTGAGGCGGGATCACGCTTGACGACCAGAAAAAGGTGAACTGAAGATCGTTGCAGGTGAACATAATCCCGATCATCCGTTGAGGCGTTTCGTGCCGGAATGATTGATATCCCGGCATCGTCGCGGCGACACGCCGACAAGTTCGGCGTCCCGACACTCGATGATCCGTTCGGGTCTCGCGGCCGGCGCCACGTCCATGACTCCACCACGTCGCCACCGACGTCGGCGTGTCACACCGTCAGCGTCGTTGAAGACCAGGCCCCGAGGTTTGAGCCAATCGGCAAGCTGGGCCTTGACCTGCTCCGCCTGTTGCCGCGAGCAGCAGCAGGCGACCACGTCGTCGGCTTATGCCGACTCCCGGGTTATGCCGCGTGGAGTGCTGGCTGCCTGGTGGTCCTCGGAAGGCCAACACGGCGTCGGGGGGTCGGTCAACGCGGGCCTCGGGATCACCCTGGTCCCAACGTGACTGTCCGCCAGAATGCCGCGATCCCCTACCGCTGGCTCGCCCATCGGGCCGAGCTCGTCGAGCTGTCCCTCGTCACCCGTGACACAGATCCCGAACCGCTCGTCCAGCAATTCCTCCAGATCACGGCGAACAGTGCGGCTCATCTGACCTCTGCAGGTCACGGCACCTAGACCGTGCTAGCCTCGACGCTCTTGGGACCGAGTGAGGAGCACGTGGCCAGGAGTTTCCGCAACGAGGCCCGGGCTCCGACGATGGCTGACGTGGCGCGCCGCGCGGGTGTCTCCCGGGCGTTGGTGTCGATTGTCATGCGCAACGAGCCGGGCGCCAGCACGGAGAACCGGGAACGGATCTGGCGCGCAGCTCGCGAGCTCGGATATCGGCCGAACTCCTCCGCCCGGTTGCTGCGCCGGGCCAGCAGCAAGCATCTCGGCGTCATCTACACCATGACCCACGGCCTCGACGCCGATCTCGTCGAGGCGCTCTATCCCGTTGCGGAAGACGCGGGTTTCGCGATCGCGCTCGGCGCGATCACGGCTACACGAGGATGGCGACGTGCGGCGGAGGAACTGCTCGAGTTCCGCTGCGAGGCGATCATCGCCATCGCTCCGGAGGACGATCCGCGAGCGTTCGCCGACATCTCCGCGGCATCGCCGGTCATCGCAGTAGGCAGGCGCGTCGCCGGCATTGACGCAGTGCACGTCAACGACCAGGCCTGCTCCCGGCTCGCCGTCGATCATCTCGCCGAACTCGGGCACCGCCGGATCGTGCACGTCGACGGCGGGGATCAGCCGGGCGCGGTGGGGCGGCGGCAGGGCTACCTGGAGGCGATGAACGCGCACGGACTCGAGCAGTTCGCGCACGTCGTGTCGGGTGACTACTCCGAGGTGTCAGGCGCACAGGCCGGTGTCGAGCTGCTCTCGTCGGGCGTCGAGTTCACCGCGGTCACCACGGGGAACGACCGCATGGCCGTCGGATTGATCAGCCAGCTCATCGGCGCGGGTTTGCGGGTGCCGAACGACGTCTCCGTGGTCGGCATCGACGACAGCGCTCTCGCGCGTATGAGCCACGTCAACCTGACATCGGTGAGCCAACGCGTTCCGGCGTTGGCGCAGCACATCGTGGATTTGGCCATCGGCCGGATCGGCGGTCTGCGGACCGCTCCGGTGGACGTCACGGTCGATCCGGAACTCGTGGTGCGCACCAGCACCGCCCCTCCTCGCACCGGGTCATGAGCAGCGGGACCGCCTCGGGTCCCTGCAAAAAATCATGACGGCCGCAGTGCATATGTCTTGACATACCCCACTGCACTTCTCTAACGTCTCCGGCACCGCGAACCTAGCACGATCTAACCACCGTGAACTGGCAACTTAGTACGATCTAGGGTCAACGGAGATCAACTTATGGTGCATCTGGCAGATCGTCTGTGCGGACAGCCCGTGTCGTGGGGGATCAACTACCTCCCTGGCTGGGGCGTCCAGCTTTCCGCCGAGCAGGTGCTCGCCGACATGCAGCGCGCGGAGCTGAAGGCGACCGAGTTCCAACCGGGTCTGTTCCCGACCGATGCCGCGGCCGCGCTGCGACTGTTCGACACCTACGCCCTGCGCTGCGTGGCCGGTTGGACCCCGCTGGTATTCCCGGGGCGTCCGGTCGACGAGGTGGTCGCGGAGTTCAACCGGACCGCCGACTTCCTCACCAGCATCGGCGCGACCGTCGCGACGATCGGGGCGGTCAGCCCGGACGGCGACTTCGACAAGCGAGTGGAACTGTCCGAGCAGGAATGGAGCGAACTGCTCACCGGCCTGGACGCAGTCCACCAAGCGGGCCGCGCACGCGGCCTGCGGTGCGTCCTGCACCCGCACGTCGGAACCGCCGTCGAGACCCCGGAAGACATCACCCGCGTGCTCGAGGGCTCCAGCGTCGACTTCTGCCTGGACATCGGGCACATCTTCTGCGGTGGCGGCGACCCGGTGGCGGTCGCGCAGCAGCTGGGCGACCGGATCGGTCATGTCCACTTCAAGGACGTCGACACCACGATCGCCCAGTCGATGATCACGCGGAAGACCTCGTGGGCCGAGGGCGTCGACGCGGGCGTGTTCAAGCCCCTCGGACAGGGCGACATCGACTTCACCGCGATCTTCAGCGTGCTGAAGGAGATCGACTACGACGGCTGGATCGTCATCGAGCAGGACAAGCGGCTCCACGAGGACTCACCCGCTCCCTTCGACGACGTCGAAGCCAGCGTCCGATTCCTCAGCACGACATTCTCCTCGTAAAGGAAACCAGCATGGGACGGGTATCCGGAAAGGTCGCGCTGGTCACCGGTGCGGCACGAGGTCAGGGCCGGTCGCACGCCGTTCGGCTGGCCGAGGAAGGCGCCGACATCATCGCGGTCGACATCTGCGAGACCACCACACCGATGTTCACAGGCGCCACCGAGGAAGACCTGGCCGAAACCGTACGTCTGGTCGAGAAACACGATCGGCGCATTATCGCGCGCAAAGCAGACGTCCGCGATTTCACCGCGCTGAAGTCGGTCGTCGATGAGGGCGTCACCGAACTGGGGCATCTCGACACGATCGTCGCCAACGCGGGAACGATCTCCTACTCCAACGGCCTCACCCTGGCCGAAGCCGAGTGGGACGCGATCATCGACATCAACCTCAAGGGCGTCTGGCACACATTGAAAGCGGCCGTGCCCCACGTGATCCAGGGTGGACGCGGCGGATCGGTCATCCTGACCAGCTCCAACGCCGGCCACAAGGGCCTGCTCAACATGGCGCACTACGCGGCGTCCAAGCACGGCGTCGAAGGGCTGATGAAGGTGTTCGCGCTGGAACTCGCCGAGCACTCGATTCGCGTCAACACCGTCTGCCCGACCGCGGTCAACACCGACATGGTCCGCAACCAGAATATGTACAACGTATTCCGGCCCGATCTGACCAACCCCACGGTCGAGGACTGCAAGCAGGCCCTGCGACAGCTCAACCTCCTGCCCATTCCGTGGGTCGAAGCTCGTGATATATCCAACGCGGTCCTCTACCTCGCCTCCGACGAGGCCCGCTATGTCACCGGCTCGTCGATGGTCGTCGACGCCGGCAGCCTCGCCAAATAGCGCAAGCCATTCAGCAAAGGATTCGAAGACCGCTATGAGAATCGGACTCAACACCGACAGCCTGGCCACCCTGTCCTTCGACGAGGCCCTCGACACCGCAGCCGCTGTCGGGATCGAGACCATCGAGCTGTCCACCGGCAACTGGTCGGACGCCCCGCACGCCGATCTCGACCAGCTGCTCGGCTCCGCCGCGGCGCGCCGCGAGCTGACCGAGAAGATCGAAAGCCGCGGACTGGAGCTCGAGGCATTCAACTGCTCGGGCAACCCGGTGCATCCCGGCGAGGAGGGGCCGCGCCACGACGCGGTCACCCGCAAAACCATCGACCTCGCCGCCGAGATGGGCATCGAGCGCATCGTCATGATGTCCGGCTGCCCCGGCGCACCCGGCGACAGCTACCCGAACTGGATCACCGTCGCCTGGCCGCCCTACACCAAGGACATCCTCGACTACCAGTGGAACGACGTCCTGATCCCCTACTGGGCCGACCTGGTCAAGTACGCCGAGCAGCGCAACGTCACGCAGCTGGCGTTGGAGATGCACGGCCACCAGAACGTCTACAGCCCGGCCACGCTGCTGCGGCTGCGCGACGCCGTGGGTCCGGTCGTGGGCGCGAACTTCGACCCCAGCCACCTGATGTGGATGGGCGCCGACGTCATCAGCGCAGTCGAAGCGCTCGACGGGGCCATCCACCACGTGCACGCCAAAGACACCCGCATCGAACGCAACCGCATCGGCGCCAACACCGCACTGGAGACGGCGTCGTTCGCCGACCCCGACGCACGCTCGTGGAACTTCGTCACGATGGGCTACGGCCACGACGAAGACTATTGGCGCCGGTTCATGGTCGCGCTGCGGCGGGCGGGCTTCGACGGCGTGCTCGCGATCGAGCACGAGGACATGCTGCTCGACCCCGTCGAAGCCCTGCAGAAGACCGTGGACCTGCTGCGCCGCACCGGGTTCAGCAAGCCCATCGCCGCCGCGGAGACCGCCGCGCGCTTCGGGATCGAGCTCTAGGACCCGCCATGGCACTCCAGGTCTTCCAATCCCTGTGGGGGATGATCGGACTCCCCCGCAACGCGCCTGCGTGGTCGCCGACCGAGCAGCTCGACGCCATCGTCGACGCCGGCTTCGACGGCGCCTCGATCTCCTTCGACAACCCGACCGCCGCCGCCGACATCGCACGCCAGGCCGCCGACCGCGGTCTGCGCATCGAGGTCGTCTGCTACCCCGTCACACCGGGCGAGTTCGACGATCTCCTCGTCGTCCTGGACCAGGTCCCCGGCATCGCGCACATCGACGCGCAGCCACTCCTGCGCACCCCGCACCTGGACGTCGCAGCCAAAGCCATCCAGCAGTGGTACGCCTCCGCCGACGAGGCCGGGTTGCCGCTGCTGATCGAGACCCACCGCGCCCGGCTCACCTGCGACATCCTGTTCACCTGCGAGCTGCTCGACGCCGTGCCACGGATGCGCGTGACCGCCGACCTGGCCCACTACGTCACCGGCGACGAGTTCGGGCTCCCGCTGTCCGAGCGCAACCAGGCGCTGATCGACAAGCTCCTGGCCCGCAGCGACGTCTTCCACGGACGCGTCTCCTCGCCGGGCCAGATCCAGGTTCCGCTCCGGGACCGACAGTCCGAACCGCTGCTCGAGCTGTTCAGCTCGTGGTGGCGGCGTGGGTTCGAGCTGCGCCGCGCCGAGAACCCCGACGCGGCGGTCGTGTTCACCACCGAGCTCGGGCCGCCCGATCACTGGTACGGCCTCCTCGACCCGGACGGCACCGAACGCACCGATCGCTGGGCCGAAGCACTCGACCTCGCCGACATCGCCCGTTCGCTCTGGGCGGCGGAATCCCCTCGCGACCGGCAAGGACAGCTCTCATGACCATCACCACCGACCGTTTCAAGGGCAAGGTCGCGCTCGTCAGCGGCGTAGGCCGCGGACAGGGCCGCCAAGTCGCCATCGACCTGGCCAAAGAAGGCGCCGACATCATCGGCTTCGACATCTGCCAGGACATCCCCACCGCCAGCGTCCCCATGGCCACCCCCGAGGAGCTCGACAGCACCCGCCGCGAGGTCGAGGCCACCGGCCGGTCGATGGTCGCCATGGCCGCGGACGTGCGCGACTACGCGCAGGTCGAGGCGGTCGTCAAGAGCGGGCTCGCCGAGTTCGGCCGCCTCGACGTGGTCATCGCCAACGCCGGCATCGTCACCGACACCGGCCCGTTCTGGGAGCTGAGCCTGCAGGGCTGGAACGACGTGATCGCCACCAACCTCACCGGCGTCTTCCACACCGCGAAGGCCGCCACTCCGGCGATCATCGAAGGCGGCCGCGGCGGCGCGCTCGTACTCGTCTCCTCGGCAGGCGCGGCCAAGGGCTTTCCCAACATCGCCAACTACGTCGCGGCCAAGCGCGGCGTTGCGGGCATGATCCGGCCGATGGCCGCGGAGCTGGGCCCCTTCAGTATCCGCGTCAACGCGCTCGCGCCGACGAACGTGGGCACTCCCATGTTCCTCAGCGAGACCAACAAGAAGCTGTTCGTGCCGCACCTGGCCGCGCCCACCGACGAGGAGTACGAGGCGGCGTGCCGGCCGCAGCACGTGCTGCCGATCGGCTGGATCGACACCAGCGACACTTCCGCGGCGGCCCGCTGGCTGGCCTCCGACGAGGCCCGCTACGTCACGGGCATCGAACTGCGCGTGGACGCGGGCGTCGTCGTGCGCTGACCCACCCCCGGACCGGCCACGCCCCCCGCAACTTGCTCCGCTGGAAGGAGGCAACGATGCCCCGCCCCTCCTGGCTCGCCAACCCATGGCGACAGAACCCGTGGTTCGAAACGGTCGCCGTCGCGCAACGCCGGGCCCGTAAACGTCTGCCCTCATCGGTGTACGGCGCCCTCGTCGCGGGCTCGGAACGCGGCCAAACCGCCGAGGACAACACCGCGGCGTTCGTCGAGCTCGGCTTCGCCCCGCACGTCGTCGGACAGCAGGCCGAGCGCACGATGGCCACCACGCTGATGGGCCACGATATCGCCCTGCCGGTGGCCATCTCCCCCACCGGCGTCCAGGCCGTTCATCCCGAGGGTGAGGTCGCCGTGGCCCGCGCAGCCGCCGCCCGCGGCACCCTGATGAGCCTCAGCAACTTCGCAAGCCGCTCGATCGAGGACGTAGTCGCGGCCAACCCGAACACCTTGTTCCAGATGTACTGGACCGGCGATCGAGACACGATGGTCCAGCGGATGGACCGTGCCCGCGCCGCAGGCGCCAAGGGCCTGATTGCCACGCTGGACTGGTCGTTCTCCACGGGCCGGGACTGGGGCAGCCCGGAGATCCCGGAGAAGGTCGACCTGCGCACCGCCGTCCGGTTCGCCCCCCAGGTACTCGCCCGCCCGTGGTGGCTGTGGGAGTTCGGCCGCACCGGCCGCATCCCCGACCTCACCGCGCCCAACCTCGCCCCACCCGACGGACCGGCACCCACCTTCTTCGGCGCCTACTACGAATGGATGACCACCCCACCCCCCACGTGGGAGGACGTCGAATGGATGCGCAAGGAGTGGAACGGACCATTCCTGCTCAAGGGGGTCTGCCGCATCGATGACGCCAAACGCGCCCTCGACGCAGGCGTCAACGCCATCTCCGTGTCCAACCACGGGGGCAACAACCTCGACGGCACACCCGCCGCCATCCGCGTGCTGCACCCGATCGTCACAGCGGTCGGTGAGCACATCGACGTCGTGCTCGACGGCGGTATCCGCCGCGGCTCCGACGTGGTCAAAGCCCTCGCCCTCGGCGCTCGCGCCGTGCTCATCGGCCGCGCCTCCCTCTGGGGCCTGGCCGCGAACGGCCAAGCAGGTGTCGAGAACGTCCTGGACATCCTGCGCAGCGGCATCGACTCCGCACTGCGCGGACTCAACCTCGCCTCCGTGCACGACCTGGGACCGCACCACCTGATCATCCCCGACGGATTCCACCGCGCCCTCGGCACGCCCGGCCCCGGGCACTAGGCGCACACCCCCACCGCCCATTCACGCAACCGGCTCGCAGCAGCCGTTGCCGCGCGACACGAGAACGCACACCGAGCCCGCAGGCTCTGACAAGGAGGTCGGCAACCATGAAAAGACCAACCAAGGGCAGCAGTGCTCTGCGCATCGGCGTGCTTCTCGCCAGCGCAAGCCTCGCCCTCGCCGCGTGCGGAGGCAGCAGCAGCGGCGGAGGCGGCCAAAGCGGCGGCGACCCGTTCTCCGGCGAGCTGAAGGTCCAGGTGTACGGGGACTGGCCGTTCGTCAAGCAGAACGCCGAGGCGTTCATGAAGGCACATCCCGGCGCCAAGATCGACGTCGGCGGGATCACCAACGACGACCTGCGACAGTCCGGCGGCCGGCTGTTCACCTCCGATGACGCCCCCGACGTGGTGTCCTACACGCTGCAGCCCTCGCTCATGGAGGAATGGATCTCCGCCGATGCGCTGACCCCCCTCGACGACGTCTGGGACAAGGACGGCATCGCCAAGACCGTCAGCGAGACCACCGCCCGCATCGCCACCGCAGCGGACGGCAAGAAATACTCCGTCCCGCTCGGCCTCACGCAAACCCCTTACCTGTTCTACAACAAGGACGCGTGGGCGGCCGCCGGGGCGACTCCACCCGATCCCAACACGCACCAGTTCGCAAGCGTCGAGCAGTTCAACTCCGCCATGGACGCCCTGAAGAAGGCCGGAAAGGTTCCGCTCTCCATCCCGGGATCGTTCATTGAGTACATGTTCAACGCACCCTTCCAGACCTCCTGCGGCTCAGCGAAGTATCAGGAGATCGCGACCAACTGGAAGCCGGGCGGGGAGTCGGCCGCCAAGTTCACCGACCCGTGCGCGGTCAAGGCCATCGACCAGGTGTCTACCTGGGCGAAGGGGGGCTACTTCGCGCCCGGCCTGGAGAGCATGACCTTCGAACAGTCGCAGACGCTGTTCGACACCCAGAAGGCCGGATCGTGGATCATGGGGTCCTGGGTGCCGCCGGTGTATGAGCCCAAGGACTTCAAGTGGGACTGGGCCATGCTGCCCTCGCTCGGGACCGAACCGACCGCGCACGGCATCGGGGTTGACTCCTTCCTCGTGCCCGCCCGGGCCAAGAACCCTCCGCTGGCGAAGTCCTTCATCTCGTACATGCTCCAAAAGGACACCCTCGAGAGCGGCATGGGCCGTATCCCCGCCCGCACGGACACCGACCTCAGCAAGGTCATCAAGTCACAGCTGGAGATCTCGCTCGCCGACGCGGCCGCCAAGGGCACCCAGGTGCCCTACTGGTCGACGACCGCCACCGTCAGCCAGGAACAGGCCTTCGCGCAGAACGTCGTCGCGGGTGCGATGACCGGGAAGATCTCTGCGCAGGACGCTGCGCAGAAGTTGCAGGACGCCGGGGACCAGTACCGGCAGCAGCACCAGTAAGTCCACCCGACCGCACGTCCTTCCGGCGGGGCTCGATTCTCACCAGCTGTCGAGCCCCGCCCTGCCTCTTCGGATGAACTCATGACCAGCATCGCCAAGCAGACCCCTCTGCCCGACCAGCGACCACAGGAACCCGAAAGACGCCGACTGCTCGGGAGCCACAACTCACATCACGTTATGTTCTACGGCTTCCTCCTGCCCGCAATTGTACTGACGCTCATCTTCACCCTCTACCCACTCATTCAATCACTCCCGCTCATGTTCCAGCGCTGGCCCGGCTACGGCAAGCCGAGATACATCGGCTTCCAAAATATCCAACACCTCTTTACCGACCCCGAATTCTTCGCCGCGATCGGCAGAACACTCTGGCTGACCGCCGCCACCGCGGCGGGCACCGTCGTCATCGGCACCGCGCTTGCCATCGCCTTCTACCGCAAGATCCCCCTGACCAACACGCTCAAGTTCCTCGCGTTCTTTCCCGTCATCCTTCCGCCCGCCGTCTACGCGCTGGCTTGGAAGAACGCCCTCGACCCCACCTTGGGCTGGGTCAACAAGATCCCCGGCCTATCCCACAACTGGCTCAGCGACCCCGACACGGCGATGTGGGCAGTCATCTTCGTGTCGACGATCCAGTACGTCGGCATCCCGATGATCCTCATGCTGTCGGCGATGAACGACATCCCGGAATCCGCGAACGACGCGGCCACCCTCGACGGATGCAACGCCTGGCAGCGGATCTGGCACGTGATCCTTCCCATGTCCCGCGACGTCCTCGTCGTCGTCATCGGGCTACAGATCATCGGCAACTTCAAGACCCTCGACACCGTCTACGCGCTGACCAAGGGCGGTCCCGGGCTGGCGACCGACATCCTCCCGACCTTCATCTACCGTCAGGGCTTCGAGCTGTCGAACTTCGGATTTGCGTCAACCGCAGCATTCTTCGGAACACTGCTCATCGTCGCCTTGACCTACATCTACACGCACTACTTCCGCCCGCAGAAAATGAGCAACCAATGAGCATCTCCGAACTGGACGACCCCACGCCCACACGCCCGGCCACGACTACGACCAACGGCCAAAAGCGACGTCTCCCTCGGAAGGGCGCCCGACACTCGACCGGATCAATCGTCGTCTCCATCATCGTCTTCATCTTCGTGCTGATCGGCATCCTGCCGATCATCTCCATCATCCTCGGCTCGTTGAAATCGACCACACAGATCGTGGGCGATCCGCTCGGGCTGCCCATCCCACTCCAGTTCGGCAACTACGCACGCGGCTGGGCCGGCGTCGCCGTGGGCGAGTCCATGTCGACCTACTTCGTCAATACCGTCGCGTTCTCGGTGGTCGCCGTGATCGTCTCGACCATCGCAGGCACCATGGCCGCGTACGCGATCGCGCGCGCCGCCACGCGGACGTCCACGATCTTCGAGCGGTCATTCACCCTGCTCTACGCGCTCCCGTACCTGGCGGTGATCATCCCGCTGTTCTCGATCACCGGAGACTTCGGGCTCCGCAGCAACCCCTTCGGCATCGGTCTCGTCTTCGGCGCCGGATGGCTGTTCCTGACCGTCATCCTCATGTTCGGCTTCTTCGCCTCGTTCCCCAACGACGTGATCGAAGCGGCCAAAACCGACGGCGCTTCCGAGATCCGCATCTTCTTGTCGATCGTCGTTCCCATGTCCAAGGGGGCGATCCTGAGCTGTGTGCTGCTGGCGTTCATCTACTCTTGGAACAACCTGTCCCACACCCTGCCACTGCTCGTAGACCCTGCCTCTACCACGGTAGCGCCGGGCCTGCTTCTTTTCAGCGCCCAGTACAGCGTCGACCTCGGCGCCCAATTCGCCGGAATCGTCATCAGCATCGTGCCCCTCGTGGGGGCATACGCCTTGATGCACAAACACATCATGGAGAGCTTCCGAGTCGGCTCGTTCCGATAGATGCCGCAACGCAATACCCGTAAGAGCCTCGACCAGGCGTTAAGGTCACCGTGCACTGCCCGTCGAGCGTCGGTGCCACGGATCCAAGGACGGCGCCTGCCAAGCGGGGCAAGGGCCCTCTCTCGAGGCCTCATATCCGCCCTGCGCCTGGTCCACGCAACAATCACATGCGCGAGAATCGCTTGCCAGGCGTGGATGCCACACCTCCATCCAGGATCGAGGTCGCTGCGCTCGAGTTCAGCTACAGGCACGTAAGGCCGACGACTTCTTCTTCGGCACCGACGTCCCGCCGCAGACTACGCATTGCCGCAGCGTGGGCCGCGCGCCGCGCCCTGAGCGCCGCCGGGCGGACTGAGCCAGCTCCGCAGGCTGGGCACGGTCAGCGTCAATGCCGTCGGATCCGCGGCGAGGACCGAGTGGCCGCTCTCGACACCGCACTCGACGAGGCGGCAGCGACGAACGGGTGCGGTGCGAGATGCGCATCGAGCCGTGACCGACGGGGTCGTGACCGGAGTGCTGGCCGAGACCGCGGGCGACTGGCGCCCCCCAGACGTGGGGTCAGAGGAGCAGAACCGGACGTAATGGTCGTTATCGGGTCCTGACCTGTGATTGTTGGCCTCGAGGGCTGCCGTACGGGGTTCAGCAGAGCCCGCCGTGCGCAGTTGACTATTTGATCAATCGTTGAGCCGCTGAACAGCGAGAACACCGGCCGTGGTCGCGGTGTGGTCGCCTGCGATACGAGGTTCGATCCCCAACGAGCGTATGCGCGCCTTGAGGAGGTCGAACATGACGAGCCCCCACACCCACCGCGGCCGCGTCTACCGACGCTGCGCCTGCCGCCACGCCGGCAAACAACTCGGGGCGCGTTGCCCGGAGCTGACGTCCAACGCCCGACACGGCACCTGGACCTTCGCCGTCGACATGCCCAGCCTCACCGGCAA
>Ga0105245_10001414_pt1 | contig 21772 bp, 17 predicted proteins | sample KBSM54metaG_FD_81523 | JGI IMG/M metagenome (GOLD analysis project Ga0105245, IMG submission 81523) | Miscanthus rhizosphere microbial communities from Kellogg Biological Station, Michigan, USA - KBS M5-4 metaG | ecosystem: Host-associated > Plants > Roots > Rhizosphere > Soil | place...
CGGTCGTCTCGGGCCACCATCCACACGGTGAGGTCAGTTCCTAGATCTTGAGCGCGCGCAACGAATCCGGTCTGCGCGTTGCCTGCGATGCGCGTGTCGTTCTCGTAGATGCCTCCAGTGGCGTAGTACTGAATCACGAGCTCTTCGCTGAAAGAGCGGCCGAATTCATCTGTGCCGCTCTCGAAGCTCTCGTGCGTGACCTGGAGCGCCAATTGGTGCTGATATTGTTTGCCGCAATCGAGGTACACGTTGCCGTTTTTGTTGCAGGCGCTCACCTGTTTCACTTCGACTTCGGGCCAATCAGTGCCGTCGAACAGCACCTGCGCGATGACGGGGTTTTGGTTCATGTCGTGTTCGCGCACGGGGATGCGCTTGACGCCCACCACGAATTCGTCGAGGCCGAGCTCGCGCCCCGAACCGGTTTCGGTGCAACGAAACGGCAGCCCCTCGCTGTTTCGCTCGATGCTGAGATCGCCGGGGCACGCCGCCGAGAGCACGCCCACCGCGGCTGAGGGTTGCGCCGCCGCGGGCAAGGAAGAAAGCGCATCAGCGGGGATGGGCACGTCCACCGTGTCTACTCCGCTGCCAAAGGCGAGCAGCTGATCCATGGTGAGCACGCCGGTGTTGCCACTGGCGCGCGCCACGCAGCTCTCCAAGCTGGTCGAATCCGGATTGGTGCACGAGGCCCAGGCCCAGGTGAGCGCGCGACCCTGTGGGTCGAAGCTCAGTGAACTCACGTGCGGCGTGGCGCCGGGCGCGGCAAAGGGCGTGTCCACTTGCTCGGCCAGCACGCGCGTCGTGACCACGCGTGAACCCGGATCCGGCGTATCGTCACAGCCGGTGCTGAAGGCCAAAAGAGCGGCAATTGCGCCAGAATAGGCGCTAAAACGAGCGATCATAACTCACCTCGAAAGCCGATGATCGGTAGGATCGGCAGGCCGTGCGTGGCAGTGGTCTTGGAGAAGTTGTAGTTGTCGGCGAGCGCTTCGACGTTTTGCCGGTTGTACACATTTTGAATGTCGAAATAGAGCGTGAAGGCGGCGTTGTTGTGCTTCCACGTTTTGTCGATGCGCAAATCCAGCTGTTGAAACGAGGGCAGGCGCGCGGAGTTCTTGTTCGGTGAATCGATGCCGGCATACACGCCGGCGTCGTAGTCGACCACGCCGCCGATCTTCGGCGTATAGGGGTTACCGGTCACGTAGCGAAAGCGCCCCCCGAGTTGCCAGCCGCGACCGAGCTTGTAACTCGCCAGGGCGGTGAAGTTGTGCGTCTGGTCGTAGTCGTAGCTGTAGAGCGGCTTGCCTGGCGCGTCGCGCCGTTCACTGCGTGAAAGTGTGTAGGCGACCCAACCGAAGAAGCGCCCCACCGGTTTGTAGCGGAGCAGGAACTCCGCGCCGTAGGTCCGTCCGGAGCCGATGTTCGCGTATTGCACGCCGCTCCCGCTGGCATCGATGGCGGGCGTGCGCTCGACCAGGTCGCGCAGATCCTTGTAAAAGCCTTCGACCGAGAGCTCGACGGGCGGCAAAATCTCCTGTTCGAAGCCGGCGCTGTAGTGGATCGCGCTCTCCGCGCCCACGCCCTTATTGCCGAACGGCGCCGTGGTTTCGTAGGGCTGCGCGGGCTGGTGAAAGAGGCCCACGCCACCCTTTAGAGTCGTGCGCGGATAGCCGGGGTGCACGTCGTAGCGCACACCGAGGCGCGGGTCGGCGGTGGTTTGCTTGGTGTCTTGGCCGTAGTCGAAGCGCACGCCGGGCAACAGCTTGAGGCCGGGCAGGGGCGTCAGTTCGAGCATGGCGTAGGCGGCGGGCTGTGTGATCGCGCGCTGCACCGAGAGCGTGTTGGCGGGTTTGCCGAACAGCGGCCCTTCGCTTTGCCCGGTATCGAAATTGATCGCGGGCACGCGCGTGGAAACGTCGTACGCGTTGCGCTGAACATCGAGGCCGGCCACCGCGGTGATGGCGGGAGCGAGCTTCACGCGCAAGTCCGAGCGCCCCTCCATCGTAAACGTGTCGAGGTGAAAGTAGTTGTCCCCGATGGTCTGCGAGGCCCCATTTTGTCCGACGGACGCGGTCGTCGTCCAACGAACCGCGCTGTTCGGACGCGTGTCGACGCGGCCTTGCACGCGCCAGAATGACTCATTGTTCTGGAAATCACCGCCGATCGCGGGATCGGCCGAATCCGGTGAGCGCAGCTCGAGCTTCAGGCGATCACTCGCGCCGAACGCAAACAAACGCACCGTGGTGTCGCGCGATACATCCCGCTCGATCAGCGCTTGGTAGTCGTAATAAACCGGTGCGGTCGAAACGCCGACACCGCTCGCCTTGAGCGCAGGGCCGAGCCAAACATCGAGCCACGAGCGGCGGCCACCGAGCATGAAGCGCGTCTTGTCGTCGATGGGGCCTTCCACGAGCAAGCGGCCGTCCACCGTGTCGACCTGCACCAGGCCGCCGATCTTGTCCTTGCGCGGTGAGCGCACGGCGACGTCGATGATGCCGCCCGTCGCGCGCCCGTACTGTGGCCCGAAGTTGCCCGGATAAAAATCGATCCGCTCGAGCATCTCGCTCGGCACCACGGACGATAAGCCTCCGAAGTGATACACGAGTGGAATGTTGGTGCCGTCCAAGAACACTTGCGTGTCTTGCGGGGCCGAGCCGCGCACGATGAGCAAGCCGTCGAACGCGGCCGTGCGCGCGACGCCCGGCATGTTGCCGATGGAGCGGATCGCGTCGCCGTTGGTGCCCGGAGATTTGCGAATTTCCTCGCCAGAAAGGCTATGTTGCGTCGGTTCGCGCGGAGGCCGCTGCCCTTCCACGTCGATGTCGAGCGAGCCCTCGTCAGTGGCCGCCGGTGCTGGCGCGGGCGCCGCTGCGGGTTCCACTTTTTGGCTGGGGGGAGGAGGGGGCGCGGGGGGCGGCTCTGGCGCAGGAGGGGGCGGCGCAAGCGCGAACTCGAAATGAAACGGGATCCGGGAAGCGACGGCCTTGCCCCCACGCATCGCCGGCTCGAACATCAAGAGCTTGGCTGCGTCGATGGCGGCGTGATCGAACTCTTCACCCGCCGAATTGCTGATCGTCGCCTCACTCACGTGCCCGCTCTCATCGAGCGTGAGCACGAGGTCGACACTCGCGGCTTCGCCTGTCTGGCGTTTGCTTTCTGGGTAAACGGGCTCGGCGCTTTGCACGAGCTTCGGGGGCGTGGCTGTGTTGTCGGCATCGCTCGCGGGTTGTGCGAACGCGCTGCCATGGATACAAGCCAGCGCGATGCAGGCGCTGGCGATGAACCGGAGTCGCTTCATTGATGACCTCGGTCGGCGCTTGAGCAAACATCGCGCCAGTCGACACCAAGCGTCACTTCAGGTGACTTCACTCGCTCGCGAGCGACGCGCGGCGGGAATGAATTCGATTCGCCATAACTGAAGTGTGTGTCATCCACGGTCACGCGGAACGCGGACGCGTGCCCGGCGTGCGCGGCGGACAGCTGTCCGAAACAGCGTGACCGTCCGGACACGGTCAGGGCGGTGCACGCGCAAATGGCGGCATTTTTCGAGAATGAAACGCGTGTCATGCGGTCACTCGCGTTGGCACGCGTCGTGCTGAAGGAGCGCCTCGGAGAGCTCAAGTCATGAACAGCAACATCGTCGAACGGTCCAAAGTCATTCTGCTCAGTGTTGGTGCGGCACCCATCTTGTATTTGATGATCGCGCTCAGCATCATCAGCTTTGCCATCATGATCGAACGCGCCATCTTCTTTCTGCGCACGTCCGAAGATCTGCCGGTGCTCGCGCGTGAACTGGCTGCGAAGCTCGAGCGCGGCGACATCGCTGGCGCTCTCTTGCTCGTGACGGGCGCGCGTTCGGCAGAAGCCGCGGTCGTCGCGGCCGGGCTCGGTCGTTTGCAACAGGGCGCGCCAGCCGTCGAAGAGGCCATGGCCGGTGCTCGCGCGATCCAGAAGATGCGGCTCGAGCGGCGGCTCGGCTTTCTCGGTACCCTGGGTGCGAACGCGCCGTTCGTCGGCTTGCTCGGTACCGTCATCGGCATCGTGTCGGCTTTCGAACACTTGGAGACGGCGGGCGTGGCGAGCGGTGGTGGCGCAATGAGCGGCGTGATGGGCTCCATCGCCGAAGCCTTGGTGGCGACGGCCATCGGTTTGGTCGTGGCGATTCCGGCCGTGACGGCGTTCAACGCGTTCAACCGGCGAATCAAGGCGATTTTGGGCAATGCCGAAGCGCTCACGCACATCGTCCTCTCACACGTGAAAGCGACCGCGCCGGGTGCAGGCACGGGCACGCTCGGCTCGGGTGCGGCCACGGGCGAAAGTCGGGACGACTCTCACGTGATGCGTTTCGACCGCGCCTCGGCCGCGCATTCCTGAGCGCTCCCACCCCAAAAAATCAAGGAGCAAAAAGTCATGGCAAGTGCGCAAGCGAGTGACGAAGAAATCTCCGGCATCAACGTGACGCCCCTGGTCGACGTCACGTTGGTTCTGCTCATCATCTTCATGGTAACGGCCAAGCTCATTGCCGGTCAGGGCATCCCGCTCGACCTGCCGAAAGCGAAGACGGCCGGAGCCGTGCAGACAGTACTCAACGTCGCGATTGACGCGCAGGGCACCGTGCAAGCCAACGGTCACCCCATGGCGAACGACGACGCGCTGCGCCGGGAAGCGGCGAGCCAATTGCGCAAGGATCCCGAGTTACGTACCGTGATTTCGGCTTCCAGCAGCGCGAGTCATGGCTCGGTGATGCACGTGCTCGACACCGTGCGCGATGCCGGCGTCACGCGCGTGGCGTTCGCTGCGGATAAGTTGCCCAATCCCGCTCATTGAGAAAAATCATGAACTACTCGACCGCCATGCCTCAGCCGCTCGAGGGCTTCGTGAGCGAGCTGTTCGGCTCGGCTCGCAATCCCCGACGCTGGTCGTCGATCGCTTGGGGTGCTGCGCTCGGTTTGCACGTGGCTGCTGCCGCGTACGGTCTCAGCCGTCACGAAGGCAGTGAGGCGCGCGCGCCCGAAGCCCTGCAAGTGGAGCTCGCTCCGCCCGAACGCGACGCGACGCCGCCGCCCCCGCCGCCCCCTCCCGAACCCACGCCCACGGCGCCTGAGCCCGCTGCACCAGCGCACGCTGCCGCCGCAGCTCCGGCTCCACCCGCACCGGCCCACGCGGGCGCCCTGCTCACCGCCAAGGCCGACAGTCCTCCCCAAAGTAACGAACCGGTGGACTTCACCAATGATCCGACGGTCGCCTCCTTTGGCTCGGGCGTCGTCGCGGTCGGCGGCAAGGCGGATTTCGGCGCGGCAGGTGCGCGCATCGCTCCGGTGCACGCCGCGGCCGCCGCGCCCGTTGCAGCTCGCGCGCCGGGCGACGGCTTGACGGCCGCCGGTGATCTGGGGCGCAAACCAGCGCTCGGTGAGAGCGATCCGTGTCGCGGCTACTTCCCGAACAGCGCGAGCGACGACGTGGCGCAGACCGCCGTGATGGTGGTCGTCGCCAAATCGGGTGCGGTCAGCAGTGCCACGGTGTTGTCCGAGTCTCCAGCGGGTCAAGGGTTCGGGGCGGCGGCGCGCGCTTGCTTGCTGGCCAAGCATTTCACGCCCGCACTCGACCGCGAGGGCCAGCTCGCCGCCACCGCCGTCCGCGTGAATATCCGCTTTAGTCGCTAAAAGTCATCTCATAAATGAGATGACTTTTAGGTTTGTTCCATCGGGGGTTTCACCCCCGCGCCCGCTGAAGTGAATTCAGCGGGGCCCCACCCCGGAGTTTAGGGCCCCGGCCCCAAACGAACGTTGACGAGGCAGCTCCTATCCTCCTGAGTCGCCGCTAGTCCGTCGTCCCTTGCTTCCGTCGCTCAGCCGCGTGATATCGTCGCGGCAGCTAGCGACCATGGTGGACTCATCGCAATCCCGCCCGTCCCCGGGCGATATGGCCGGAAAAATGGCCGGTGAATACCGACTCGGCCGGCTGCTCGGGGAGGGTGGCTTCGGGGCGGTGTTCGAGGCCGAGCACCCCCTGCTCAAGCGGCGCGCGGCAGTGAAGGTGCTCCACCGCGTGGCCGATCGTGATTCGGATGCGGTGCAGCGCTTCGTGTCAGAGGCTCAGGCCGTCAATCAAATCCGCAGCCGGCACATCGTCGATATCTTCTCGTTTGGTCAGTTGTCTGATGGTCGCCACTTCTACGTGATGGATCTCTTGGACGGTGAACCGCTCGATCGCCATCTGAAGCATGGCGAGCGCTTGAGCGTCGCGACGGCCTTGCAGCTCCTGCAGCCGATCGCAGAAGCCCTCGATTTGGCGCACGGCGCAGGCATCATCCATCGTGACCTCAAGCCGCAGAATATTTTTCTGTCGTGGGAGAAGAACGAAGAAGTCGTCCCGAAGTTGCTGGACTTCGGCATGGCCAAGCTGCTCGGCAGTTCGCCCGTGCATACGGTGAGCGGCACGCCCATCGGCACGCCGCTGTACATGTCGCCCGAACAAGCTCGGGGGGACAAAGTCGATCTGCGCACCGATGTCTATGCGCTGGGCGTGCTGTGTTACGAGCTGCTCACCGGTCGGCTGCCGTTCGAGGCCGAAAGCACCGTAGCCGTGCTGATGGCGCACATCATTCAGAACGCCGAACCGCCCTCGGAAGTGTGCCCAGACTTGCCGGCCGTGTTCGACGCGCCCGTGCTGCGCATGCTCGCCAAAGATCCCGAAGCGCGGCCCGCTTCGGCAACCGAAGCGCTGAGTGAGCTGCGGGCTGCTGCCCGTGAGGTCGGCATCGAAGTCCCTGCCGAGCTACCGAAATTGGCTCGCCCCGAGCCGCGCGTTTCGTTGCCCATCGATCATGGCGTGACCGATCCGAGCAGCGTCGAAGGCGCGACCACCGAGCTTGCGCCCTCCGTTCCGGCGACGGTGCGTTCCGCGCCGCCCGCGCGGCCGTTGTGGGTCTGGGCATTGTGGGCGGCGTTGGTCGTGATTGGCGCCGCGCTGGCGGTGGTGTTCGGCCGCGAACGTCAAGCACCCGCAAGTCCGCGTCCCGCGAGCTCGGCCGCCGTCACGGCGAGTGTGCTCGTGCCGCTCGTGCCGTCGTCAGCGAGCGCGCCTTCGGCGAGCGGCGAAGCCGCGCCGGCGAGCGCCACGGCGTCCGAAAAGCCGCCCGCTCCCAGCGAGATCAAGCCGAAAAAACGGCCTGAAATCAAAGCCGCGCCGGCGGCCTCCGCGATCCCCCATGATCTGGAGAGCCCATTTTGAGTGCGCTCCGTTGGGCGGGGCACGCCGCCTGTTTGCTGCTCGCCGCGTGCACCGATCTGCCGAACATTCCGAGCGGCGAGTGCGGCAATGCGGTGATCGAAAGCGGTGAAGATTGCGACACCTTCGCGCCGCTGGCACACGGCGTGTGTCGACCTCCGGGTAGCGCAGGCGAGTGCCACCTGGATTGTCGCATCACGAACGAGGGCACTCGCCCCGCGTGTTTTCCGGGTTGGGGCTGCAACGCGGATGGCATTTGCAGTCCGCCGAGCGGTGGCTACGAGACGGCCACGCATTTCGACGTCGGTGCCGTCACCTCGCTGTCCGCGGCGGACTTGGATGGTGATGGGCGCGCGGATCTGGTCAGCCGTGAACCGCTCGACGCCCTGCAGGAAGCGCGTTTTTCGACGCACTATTTCGATGCTTCCGGCTCGCTCGCCGCAACGCGCGTCTTCCCCAAACGGATCGGCGCGCCCGTTCTGCGAGACATTTCCGACGACGGCTTGGCGGATTTCGTGTTCACCAAATTTCCGTCGAGCGCCTCGGGTGACGGCGTCGACGTGCTGCGTGGCCGTGCGGATCGCGGCTTCGTGCCGGATACCTTTGGCTCGTACGTAGCGCAGGGCACCAAGATGCGCGTGGTCAGCGTGCTGGAGCGCGGCCGCGTCGGAACCAACTCGGGATTGGTGGTGATTGCCGAGCAACTGACGAACTCGAATTTGTACATTCCGGATGTCGTCAAGGGCAAGCTTGCGCTCAAAGCCGTCGTCGACGGTCTCGTCAGCAATCTTGCGGGGGATCCCGTGAGTGGCCCGATCGTCGAGGGGGCGGGCTCGCCGTGCGCCGAGATCGTGCTCGGATTCTTGGGCGAACGTTCATTTCCCGTCTTCGATATGTGCGGGCCGCCGACCACGACGGGTGAGCCCACTTGGCGGGCCCAAGCCAACGTTCAGCTCGTGACGCTCGAGCCCGCGGCCGCGATCGACCACGCGCCTGTCATCGGCGATCTCAACGACGATGGTCACGCCGATGTCTTGATTGGCGCGGGCGGCGTGGTCTACGCAGCCTACGGGGACGGCAAGCAGCTCGGGACCGCGAAACCATTCTTGCTCCACAACTCGAACGAGGTCGCGATAAAGCCCGAGCTGCCGATGCCCGTGGCCGTGGGCGAGTTTAGCGGCGATAGCTTTCCGGATTTCGTGTTCCCGACGGTGATCTTGAGTTCCTTCGGCGCAGACGCGAGCGGTTTGCCCATCTACAACGCGACCCAACAGAGCACGGGCGCGCCGTGGACCGTGGCACGCGTGGCAGACGTCAATCGTGACGGCTTCACGGACGTGGTGGCCGCCTCCGACAGCGGCTTCGATATCGACTTCTTCAACGGCACGGGTGGCCCGCTGACCGCGCAGTCGCGCATTCCCACGCGTGGGCCGGTGCGGCAGCTCGTCTTGGGGGATTTCGACGGTGATCTGCTGAGCGATGTCGCGTTTCTGGAGGATGTTCCAAACTCCGGAGCGGGCTCCTCCTTGGCCATCGCGTGGGGGCAAAGTGCCGGGCCGCCGCTCGGCGCGCAGGTAGTGGCTCAGGTCGATGGAGCCGTGCAAATGTGCGCCTTCGGCGACGGTGCGTTCAGTGGGCTCATGGTGTCGGCGAGCCAGCAACGAACTGATGGCCCCAATGCAGTGCTCACGTTGCTCGATGGCAGCACCGATCGTTTGCCGTTCGCGCCGCTCGAGCTAGTTTCGTTTCCCCAAGACAACTCCTTGGTGAGCTCGGCCGCGCTGGCGCTCTCCGTCGGTGAATTCGCGCAGCACGGTCGGCACGATGCCCTGGTGCTCGGCACGAAAGACGCACAAGTCGACTTCACTTATTGGCTGCTCGCCGGCATCAACGATCCGCGCCTCTCGCCCTTGCGCTTGGATATCCATCCAGATCCCAGCCTTTTGCCCACGTTCGTGCTGCCGAGCTCGATGGAAAAGCGCCTGAGCGTGAGCGGCACCGCCGCCGATCTCGACCGTGACGGCTTCGACGAGGCCCTGTGGGCCATGCCCACGAACGATCAGCTCGGCTGCGGTTTCGAGTGGTTTTCGCTCGCCGCCGACGGCGTCAGTCTCGGCAAGCGCGGGCTCGTCACGTTGCCGAGCGAGCCCTGCGCCGACCCCGAGCTGCTCGCCGCTGACGTCGATGGCGACGGCTTCGTCGACGTGGCGCTGTTCACCGGACAGGTGGGGATCCCAGGTCGCCTGCTGCACGTGTTGTGGAACGACGGATCCGGGGGATTTTCGGCCTCGAATAGCAGTCTGGTCAACGTTTCGGGTGATTCGCCGGAAGCCTTCAGCTTCCTGCCGAGGACAGCTCTCGCCGTGGGCGCGTTCGCGTACGTCACGAGTGGCGCGCTCGTGCTTCGGCGTGTGAACGGCGATCGGCAGTTCGACACCTTGAACCTCGACGAACCGCCTGCGCTCTCTCACGGCACTGGCATCGTTGCGGCCGACGTCGACGGCGATGGCGTACCGGACTTGGCCGTCGCCGATTCGGGCGATTTGTTGCTGCTGAAAGGGCAGCTCCAACCCCGATGAGAGCCGCTCTGGCGATGGTGGCGGTCGCGCTGCTGACCGCGGCGGCACCCGCGTCCGCGCAATCGGCGACGGACGTGGCGCGCGCGAAGGAAGCATTTCACGCCGGAGCGAGCGCCTACGCCGCCGGTGATTACCTCGCCGCAATTCAGGCGCTCGAGACTTCGTATGCGCTGACACCGCTGCCGGCCATCGCTTTCTCGCTCGCTCAAGCCGAGCGCAAGCAATACCTGGTGGATGGTCAACGAGAGCACTTGGATCGCGCGATCGCGCTCTTTCACCGTTACCTGAACGAAGCGCCGGAGGGCTCGCGGCACGACGACGCGCGCGAAGCGCTCTCGCAACTCGAGAAATTGCAACCGGCCGCGCCTGTCGAGCATCCGCCCGCAACTCCGGCCGTGCGCGCGACGCGCCTGATGATCGTGGCGGACGCACCGGGGGCACGCATCGAGCTGGATGGCGCCCCTTCCGTCGCCTCGCCACTGATCAAAGAGGTGAGCCCAGGGCGCCACCGCGTGCGCGTCACCGCGCGTGGCTTCGGGATCGCCGAACGCGCGGCGACGGCCGTGCCCGGTGAGCTGATCCTCAACGAAATCCGGCTGCAAGAGTTGCCGAGTCGTCTGACCGTGTACACGCCCGAGGGCGCCGACGTGTACGTGGATGGCATCTTCAATTCGACCAGCCTCGATCATGTTGCGCTGCCATTACCTGCGGGGACCCATCACATCACGGTCGCCCAAAAGGGGCATCAGCCCGTGTCCGAAACGGTGGAGCTCGCGCGCGGTGAGTCGCGCAATCTGCGCCTCTCACCCGATCAATCGACGCAGCGCACGATCTCTTACGTGCTCCTCGCGGGCGGCGGCGTTGGCCTCGGCGCAAGCTTCGTGCTGAGTTCGCTCGCGGTGCGTTCGGAGAACCGCGCCGAGGATTATCTCGCGCAACGCACGCGGCAGAACACGTCCGCAGCGAGCCTCATCAACTATCGCGCCAACGCGGCTGACCGCGACCGTTTTCGGCTCGCCACCGAAGTCGGTTTGGCGACCTCGGCGGGCATGTTCATCACTGGCTTATTTTTGCATGAACTCGATGATGGCGTGCCCTACGAGCGGCAACGCGGCCGCCCCGGCTCGAGCGAGCCCGAACCGCTCGCTGATTCGGTTCAAACGGCTCGTTCCACCGTGCGCTTCGCGCCGGTGGTCACGGCTTCCACATGGGGCGCGAGCGTCCAGTGCCAGTTCTGAGGTTGGCCCGACCTATGCAAACCCAATACTCGATGACCGCTCCCTCGCTCCGATCAGTGCTGTGGCCGAGCCTTGCGGCACTGCTCGTTACTGCCCCGGCGTTGGCGCAAACGCCGGGTTCGGCAGCGGCATTTCCCGATCAATCGGCACCCGCGGCCGCGCCCGCGCCGACCGCCCCCGACGCATTGGAGCAGCCGTACGGGCCCGTCGAACCGCCACCCGTTCGGCCGCAGACTCCGGCGGCGGCCTTGCCGCCACGGGTGGACGCGGACAGTCGACCGGGTGCGGTCACTCTGCCGGACACTCGTCCGCAGGTCCCGATCCGTCGTCGGCGGCGTTTGGCCCTCACCGGTGAAGTGGGTTGGAACGGGATCGCGGGTTTTGGCGCGGTGCTCACCTATCACGCGGTGCCGCACGTCGCGTTCGATCTCGGCGGTGGTTTGTCGCTCACCGGATGGAAGGTGGGCCTGCGCGGCCGTTACAATTTCTTGGAAGGCCCGGTGACGCCGTTCATTGGTGTGGGCTTCATGGCCACCTCCGGGCTCGGAGAAGTGTCGGGCATTCACGACGACAACAACCCGAATGCACAAGACATCACGCTGCAGGTTCGCCCCTCTGCGTGGGAGCAAACGGTCGTCGGCATCGATTACACGCGGCGCAACGGCTTTACGATGATCGGTGCAGTGGGCGGCGCCTTCGTGCTGAACCGCAACCTCGAAGTCGTCGCTGGCACCCCCACGCCCGATGAGCGCCGCGCATTCGACGCCATCTTCCGCAGCAGCATCGTGCTCACGGTCGCCACCGGCTACTCGTTCTGAGCTCGGCGCCGAGCCGCCAGGCTCGTCGGAGGGGCTGCGCGTCGCGAGGGGGCATGTCGAAAATCCCTCGAGATTGATCACATCGTGGTCGACACGCAGTTTGTGGGTGTGATCGGGATCAATCTCGAGCGAAACCCAATCAGGGTCTTCGCGTCGCGATGGGGCATGTCCAAAAGTGGACATGAGCCTGCGCGTCGCGGCGGAGCATGTCCGAAATTGGACATGGTTCCGTGCGTCGCGATGGGGCATGTCGAAATCGCTCAATACCGCACCATCTCTCACTGCCCCAATTCTCGCGGATCGAGAAACCGCTTTGCCAACGCACTTGGGGGCCCGTTTCGCGCAGCGCGAGCACGAAACGTCGTGGAGCGACACGAAAGGCGCGGGGCAGCGAAGAAGACTCGAGCCCATTTTAGCGTCGCTGGGCGGCTTCGAGGACTAGGCGCGTGTGAGAGTGAGGCGACCGGTGCGTGGGGGAGAGCCGGGCGCTCTGCCGGGCAGCCAGCACGACACTTCGATGCCCCCGCCGTCGCGCCGCGAGAGGCTCAATTTGCCGCGGTGAGCCTCGATGATTTCGCGGCATAGCGCGAGACCGAGGCCCGTGCCTTTGGCTTTGGTCGAAAAATAGGGCACGAGCGCGCTCTGCAGCACTTCGTCTGTCATGCCGGAGCCGCGATCGACGACGCTGAGCGTGCTCTCGCCGTTTGGCGTGGAGGTGACCGAGAGCGCGACCCCTTCCGCGCCGTTGCTCGCTTCGATCGCGTTTTTGAGCAAATTGATGGCCACTTGCTGCAGCTGGCCGCGATCGAAGAAGCCATCCATCGCCGGCGCTTCGGCGATGCTCACGTCCGGATAGAGTGAACGCAGGCTGTCCAAGAACGGTGGCCAGCTCACGGTTTCTGCGCGTGGCCGAGGCAAGCGGGCGAAGCGCGCATAGCCCTCCAAAAAGGCGGCCAAATGTTGGGTGCGCTCTTCGATCGTGTCGAACACCCGGTCGAGTTTGGCGAGCTGTTCGGGGTTCTGCGCGATCAGCCGGGCTGAGTGCACCATCGAGGAGATCGGCGCGAGGGAATTGTTGAGCTCGTGGTTGATGATGCGAATCACCTTTTTCCACACCTCGACCTCTTGGCGATCGAGCTCGGGGGTGAGCTGTTTCACCATGAGCAGCGTGTGGGGCTCGCCGTCGAGATCGAGTGCGCGCCGGGCCAAGGTGTAGGTGTCGAGACCGCCGCTTTTTTCGACCGTGAACAGGGCGTCGTTCTGGCGCGTGAGCCCATCTTTTAGGGCTTCTGGCGCCAACTCCACGAGGCGGAGGAAATTTTCGCCGTCCAGTGGGCGGCCCTCGAAAAAGAGCTCGCGCGCCTCCACGTTCGAATACGAGATGCGCCCCGTATCGCCGTACACGAGCACCGCCATGGGCGCGTGCTCGACCACGGCGCGCAGCAACGTTTCGCGATCGCCTTTGGGCGGAAGGTTCGAAGGCAGCGTCACGCTCGCTGACGGCGCGCTCGGCTCCGGCGGAGCAGCGGCCGTGCTCAGGCGTGCCGCGACGACGGTGATGGCGCAAATGAAGCCGGCGAGCGCCGCGCTGGCCGCTGGTTCCAGCCCAGAGCGAGCACCGAACAGCACCACGCCCGCAACGAGCACGCCAGCGAGCGCCGCGACGACGATGGAGGCTCGACCGAGCGACATCAGCTCTTCAAACGGCGTTCTAGGGTAACACCCAGGCGATCCATCCGGCGATACAAGGCTTGCCGGCTGATCCCGAGCAGGGCGGCTGCCGTGGCCACCACTCCGCCACTTTCGGTGAGCACGCGCTCGAGCTCGGCGCGCTCGGCATCTGGTGATTCGCGCGATTCGCGGGTTTCGGGGCGTAGTTCGGCATCGACGGGGCGCGCAGTGTCCGGCGCAGCGGGTGCCGTCGCGAGGCTAGTCGCGGCGAGGCCGAGGTCGGTCGCGGTGATGCGCGGCGGGTGGCACACGAGCACGGCGCGCTGAATGCGGTTCTCGAGCTCGCGCACGTTGCCCGGCCATTCGTGGTCGACCAGCGCACGCCGCGCTTCGGTGTCGAACTCGTATTGGACCCCGTTGGCTTTGCCGTGGCTCGCCCGCAAAAATTCGGCGATGGGCAAGATGTCGTCCGGGCGGGCACGCAGCGCGGGGATGCTGAGCTCGATCACGTTGAGGCGGAAATAGAGGTCTTCACGGAACGTGCCGGCGGCGATGTCCTTACGCAGATCGGCGTTGGTTGCGCTGATCAGCCGCACGTCGGTCTTGCGCGTTATGTTGCTGCCCAGGCGCTGGAATTCCCCGGTTTGCAGCACGCGGAGCAGCTTCATCTGGCCCATGGCCGAGAGGTTCCCGACCTCGTCCAAAAACAGCGTGCCCGCGTCCGCTTCTTCGAAGCGGCCGATGCGCAACTTCTTGGCGCCGGTGTAAGCGCCGGCTTCAGCTCCGAATAGCTCGGCCTCCAGCAAATCATCGGGTAACCCACCGGCGTTCACTTTGACGAAAGGGCCCGCCTTGCGGCGCGAATTGGCCTGCACGATCTGCGCGATGCGCTCTTTGCCGGAACCGTTGGGCCCGCTGATGAACACCGCGGCTTCCGAGGGCGCGACCTTGGCCGCCAGCCGCACGACTTCGTGCAAGGCGGCGCTCTCGTACACGAGGCCGCACAAATCGTGCTCCTGTGCGAGCTCCGAGCGAGAGCGCGCGCCGCGCGAGCGAAAACTCAAATTTTCTTGGGAGAGTTCGCGCAGTCGGAGCAGGTTTTTCACCGTGGCCACGAGTTTGTCGTCGTTCCACGGCTTGGCGATGTAGTCGCTCGCGCCCGCGTGCACCAAACGAACGGCCATTTCCAGCGACTGAAAGGCGGTCATCAGCACGACCGGCAAGCTCGGGTCGAGGGCTTTGATTTCGCGCAGCAGGGCTTCGCCTTCCGCGCCGCTCGTGGCATCGCGATGGAAGTTCATGTCCTGGAGCACGACACCGATGCCCTCTGAACGAACCAAATCAAGGGCTTGCTCGGGTGTTTGGGCGACCAAAGTCTCGAGCCCGTGGACATCGAACAAAAGCTCCAGCGCGGCGAGCATGGCGGGCTGGTCATCGACGAGCAGAATCTTCAGTGCGGTCATGGCGATCTCGACGGTGAGCGACGCTAGTCGAACACGGATGCCGTGTGTTGCAAACGGCATTCCATGGCCTTCCCGGACACTCGGGCGTGGCAGCCGGTGCAGTCGTGAAGAAGTGTGTGGTCTGCGCCGAAGCGCTGCATCCGATGCTAGCCCATTGGACCATGAGCTCGACGCGCAAGAACCCAGAGAAAACCAAGCGCGCTGCGGCGCACCCCGAGCGACCCGGGGAGGAGTGCAAAGCGGCACCCGCCAGCTACGCACCCCTGATCGACCGCGCACGTTGTGAGGGCAAAGCCGACTGCGTCGAAGTCTGCCCCTACGACGTGTTCGAGGTCGGCCCCATCGCAGACGACGAATACCGGGCTTTGCCGTTGCTTTCGCGCTTCAAAGTTTGGGCGCACGGCAAGAAGACCGCGCTCACGCCAAACGCCACCGCTTGCCAGGCGTGTGGCCTGTGCGTCGTGGCGTGCCCCGAGAAGGCCATCACCCTGCGCCGCGTGGCGCCTTAGGGGGTCTTAGCGACTCTTCCCGTCGACTTCCTTGATTGTCAGCGCTTTCGGATCGACGCCTTCGAGGCAGCGGACGTTGATCATGTACATGCCCTTGCCGTCACGGCCGGTGCCCCTGCCGAAGGAGCGAACGCCGCACGTCGAGCTGAACAGATGATGGACGTTCATCTTGTTGAATTGGTAGTCCGTCTGAGCGTCAGCGCCGGCGCGAAGCGTGAATTGTTCTTCCGGCACGAACGCCATGATCGAGCCCGTGCGCGAACAGATCGAACAGTTGCAGGTCATCACGTTCGCGAGATCGATGGCGACGTCGTATTTCACTTTTCCGCAATGGCATGAACCGGCGTACGTCTTGAGGTCTGTCATGGGCGTGCTTTCCTAAAGAAGTGACCGCATCGGTCAATTGGCGACTAGGCCGACTTTGGCTTCGTAGATCAGTCTGCCCAATTCCGGGTCGTTCACTTCCAAGCTGTAGTCATTGGGCACCGAGAATACGGCTTCGTGCTTGCCCTTCAAGAGCGGCCGCATGCCCTTGTCACCGCCCGTGAACGTGACTTTGACGCTATTGGGCGAAGCCTCGCTCAGTTGTACTCGGCTAGTGGTCAACTCGTCGAGCCGGCTGCCGGTGCGTTTGTACACCGTCCACGCCCAGTGTGAGCCTTCCTTCTTGAAGCGAATCACGTCGGGCTTGAACGCCTCGCGCGCATCGGACATGCATTTGGCCTGCGCTTCGTCATCGCCGCCCGACTTCTCCGCGCAGCTGCGGCGTGTCGCTTCGACGACGGCGGAGCTCGAGTAGTTGATCAGGAATGCGGTGTCTGCGCTGGTCATCACGTCGATCGGCGAACGCGAGGGTTTGCTGGCCTCGGCAGGAGGTGCTGCTTCGGGGGCTGGCGCTGCCTCCGGGGCCTTTGCGGTCTCGGATGGGCTGACGCTGGCTGCGGGCGCCGCTTCGGCTGCGGGCGCGGCTTCGGGCGTTGCGGTGGGGGTCGGGGTTGTGGAAACGGCTGCGGGGGGCGCCGATGGGGCTGGAGGCGGCGTGCTGGCGCAGGCCGCGAGTGCGACGCCAAGTAGGCACCCCGCGAAGAAATGGGCTGATTTCATGATGTTTCCCTCAGCGCATTCATACACCCGGCGTCGGCCTTGGGCCAGCCCACGTGCGACGCGCTTCAGCGCACCTTCACCACGACGGTACCGGCAATGAGGTCGTGGAGGCAGCGATGATCTTTTCGAAAAATGAATGCAATGTCCACCAGCGTGAGGACCTGAAGCACCGGAAGCAGGCTCACTGCCGCCACCGGCAGGTACCTCAGGACAATCGTGCGCCGAAGCGGCGCTGGCAGCCCGTCGGCCTCGTTGACGATTCGAATGTGGGTGATGACCTTGCCGAGCGTTTGCGAACGCTGGCTCAGAAAGTACGTGTTGAGCGCGAGCCAGGCGATCGTCGTCGCGGCGGTGAGGGGTGCCGATTGCCACGAAATGAGGCCACCCATGCCGGGTGTGGCGCCGAGGAAAAATCCGAACTTCCAGCGCACCGGGAGGGTGATCATCATCCCCAGCAGGCCATCGATGAGCGAGGCATACAGACGCTGTCGGCGGTTGGCCAAAATCAGCCTCGACGGGGACGAAGCGGGTCCCTCCGCCGAGTCCGCCTCATCACTCGCTGGCGGTTGATAAGGATTGAAAGGCGAATTGCTCATGATCATCGCGCGCAGTCGAAGTGATGGAGGTCACAAAAGATTCCTGGCTTTGACCTGCAAGTAGCGATTCACCAACTTGCCGGTCAGCGCGCGCGCGTCGGTCTCCAAGACCAAGGCTCCGCGCCGGCGCATCTCGGCGGCGATGGCGCGTTGGTTTTTGAGGATCTCGGCGGCGGCCGCCTTCGCGTACAGATCGGGTGCCAGCAAGTTGCCCGGTTCGGCCAGGGCCTCGATGTCCGTGTCGCGGAACAGAACGACCAATGGCAGGTGGGTGCGGCGCAGGGCGTTCACGCGCCGCACCAGGGTTTCTCCCACAATGTTGTCGATCACGTGTGAGAAAATCACGACCAGGGCGCGGCTGCGCACTCGTGCGGAAAAATACGAAAACGCCCGCTCGTAGTCGGGCTCCACGAGTTCGGGGTGCAAATCGTAGGTGGCTTGAATCAGGCGGCGTGTGGCCGTTGGCCCACCGTGCGGAGCGACGAACACGCGCACGTTTTGGTCGAACCCGAGGACCCCCACGCGGTCACCCGTGCGGCTGGCTACATGGGCGAGCATTAGGCTCGCGTTCAACGCGTGATCGAAGCGAGACAATCCCGCCTCGATGCCGGTCATCATGCGCCCGGCGTCCAACATGAAGAGCAGGTTCTGGTTACTCTCGAGTTGGTACTCGCGCACCGTCAGGCGTTGTCGTCGCGCGGTCGCCTTCCAGTCGATGGAACGATGCTCGTCATCGGGAACTTGGTCGCGGAGCCGCGCGAACTCACTTTCGCCACCTTTCAAGCGCGACGCGCGAACCAGCGCGAGCTCTCGGCTATCCTTCGCAAGTAGATCGAAGGCGTGCAGCTGCTTCAAGTCTGGGTACACGCGGACGGCCGAGTGCGCGGCGACACGGAGCTGCCGCTGCCACAAACCGAGCGGCGAGCGGTAGCGCAGGTGGTGGTCACCGAGGGCGTATGCGCCGCGCGCGGCGGGCTCCACGTGATAGCTCAGCGTGAGCTGGCCGTTGGCGGGGATCTGCGTCACGATCGGCAGATCGCGGGCCTCGGCTCCGTCGAACAAATCATCGACCAGCTCGATGGTGAGCGGACGCTTGGCGCGCGAGCTGAGTTCGAGCCGCACGGCGTTGCGGCGCTTCAGTGACATCACGTCGGGCGCGGTTCGCCGCACTTCGAGCTGCCGCCGAATACAAAACAGCGCGTCGAGCGCCGCGCCCAGCACGATCGCTCCGTCCACCAGCAGCACGCTCTTGACGAGCCCAGGCAATAGCGCCGTGAACGCGCTGAGCGCGAGCGGCACGACGCACAACCAAACGAGCGTGCGAGTAGGAACGATGGCGATGTTCATGCCAGCATCACGCGGCAGTCTTCGGCACGACGGCGTCGCGCAGCACGGCGTCGATGCAGTTATCGGCCGTGATGCCTTCGAGCTCGGCATCCGGCTCTAGCAGCAAACGATGGCGGAGGACCGCGTGTGCGTACGACTTCACGTCGTCAGGGACCACGAAATCGCGCCCTTCCCACAGTGCGTGGGCGCGCGAAACGTTCAAGAGCCCGATCGACGCGCGCGGCGAAGCGCCCAGGCTCACCGAGGGGTGGCTGCGCGTGCGCCGCACGATGTCGGTGATGTAGGTGATGATTTCGGTCGTCACTCGGATATCCGACAGCGCGCGTTGCATGTTGACCACGGACTCTTGGCTGGAGATTTGGCTCAGGTGCAAGAGCTCCCCCGGATCGAATCCCGTCACGTAATTGTGCAAGATCTGGGCTTCGGCGGCCTCACTCGGGTGCTTCACTTCCAGCTTGAGCAAGAAGCGATCGAGTTGTGCCTCGGGCAGGGGATAGGTGCCTTGGGATTCGATCGGGTTTTGCGTGGCAATCACTAGAAACGGCTCGGGCAGTGGGCGCGTGATGCCGTCGGTCGTCACGCTGCGTTCTTGCATGGCTTCGAGCAAAGCGGATTGCGTCTTGGCGGGCGCGCGATTCACCTCGTCCGCGAGCAGTAGCTCCGTGAACACCGGACCCGGGACGAACGAGAATTCACCCAGTTTTTGGCTATAGAGCGTGCTGCCAGTGATGTCGCTCGGCATCAAATCGGGGGTGAATTGGATGCGCCGAAAAGACAATCCGAGCACTCGAGCGAGCGCGCGCACGAGCAGTGTTTTGCCGAGGCCGGGAACGCCTTCGATGAGGACGTGACCACGGCCGATCAAGCCGACCAACACGTGCTCGACGATTGAGTCCTGACCGACGAGCACCCGGCCGATCTCGCTCCCGATGCGCTGCAGCTCCGCACTCAGTTCTTCACGATTCACTTCGAGCCTCCTACCCGCATGGCGAGCGTTTCTAGCGTTTGGCAGTTTTGTAGGTCCGCAGGCGAGGGGCGCGCGGTTTCCAAGTCATCTTGTGCTTCGCGTGTTTCGGTCAAGAGCAACACGAGCGCGGTCTCGGGTTCTGGGTAGCGAGCCGCAATGCGGCCCGCCAGGTCGATCAAGCCAATCGGTTGTTGAGGGCTCAGCCGCTCGCGCAACCTTTCGGTCAACCAGGCGCCGTACGTGGCGAGCACGAAGCGCGTGGCTCGAGCTTTGCGGTAGCAATCGCCGAGCGCGAGCACATGATCGCGAAACGCGCGCCGCTGGACGAGCACCGGATCGCGACGCGTACCAAAAGCGGTTCCGCGGCACCAGGCGTAGAAGAAGGTGAGCACGAGCAGCTGCAGCAAGAGCGGCCCGAGCCCGGCGCTGCGCAGCGCACCGAATATCGAAGTGGCGCCGCCGCCCGTCCACGGGCCGACGATTTCGAGCACCTGGCGCGGCCGGGTCAGCAAGCTGACCGCGAAAAACGCGTTGTCCCCAATGCTGAGCGAGGCGTTGCTCAAAAACTCGCCGTCGGCAAAAAACAGCACGCTGCCTTCGCCGTATTGCCGACTCGCGATGTACGGATGGCCTTCGACTCGCGCAAAAAGACGGTCGTTGCCGGCTGAGCCAGTGGGGAAGTCGAGCGCGTGGTCGGTGTTCGCCGACAGCTCGAGGTGCACGGGATCGAAGCCGGGGCCGAGCTCGAGCCGCCCGCGGTAGGCGTGCGGCATATAGGAGGCGTGCAGCTTCTTCTCGATCGCCGGCGCGCTATCGGTGACGATCAGGGTGCCGCCGTCGGAAACCCAGTGCAAGAGTTTCGACCAAGCCTCGTCCGGAAGTTCTCCCGCGACGAGGATCTCGGTCACCTGTGGTTCGATTTCTTTCAGGGCGCGGATGCGACGGCGCACCGTCGTTTGCTGATCGGTCAATAACTGAGTGAGCACGCCGAGGCCGCGCGCCGAGCTCTCCGATTCTTCACCCGATGCGGCCGAACACCCGCTTTGGCTCCAACACAAGAGCAGCACCACGCCGAGCGTCAAGGCGCGCTCGACGATCGGGCGCACGCGTTCGAAGAGCCGCTGATAGAGATCCGGTGTGGCGGCGGAACCGCCGAACTGCACGCCTTCCACGGCTCGAAACACGTCGCGCGCCGCGCCGTGGAGGCTCGGTTCACTCCGCAGGGCGCGCAGATAGTCGCCGTTCGTGTACGCGGGGCTCACGTGCAAATTGCCCAAAACACGCAGCGCGTGGATCAGCGCGCCTTGCAAGGCCGCGACCGCTTCGTCGAAATGGGTGGCTAGCGCCGATTGCTGAGCGCGCGCCCACAGCCGAGCGACGTCCGCATCGTTGGGTACACGCGGGGCTCCCTTCGGGGCGTCGGGCAGGGGAAGCTCACGCGGTTCTGGGTCGTCACTCGCGAGCACGGCCGCGCCGAGCATGCGCCGCACTGCCATCGCCAGCAGCACGACCATCAGCGCGAGGATCCCCCAATAGGCGATTTCGGCGGCGCCGCCGAACACATCGCCGATGTGATTCCAGAAATTGCTCTTCGCGGGTGGTGGTGGGGCGCAGGCGCGAGCCAGCGCCGGGCAGCGTTGGTGTGAGGGGAGCCGTGACCACTCGCACAACTGCGGATCGGGTTGCTCGCCGTTTTGGTACTTGTTGCAAAACGTGGCGGCGGGGCTCTTCAGCGTGCGCTGCAACGAATTTTCGACGCTCTCGGGCGGCGAGTTCAAAAACGGGTTGACCGGTTCGGCTGCTTCGTCGTCTTCCGAGGTGTCAGTGCTTTCGGCGTCGTCTGGGGTGGATTGGTTGGGGGACGCGGCTGGGGCTTCGCCTGCGTCAGCGGTGTCGGCATCGGCATCGGTGTCCGTATCGGTGTCGGCATCGCTGGCTTCAGGCGCTTCTGCGGCTTCGGTGGCCGTTCGCGCGCGCGCGTGCGTCGGCACGGAGACGCACACGGTGCCGGCCAAAATCAGCCACGCGGCGCGCCCGAGCTTCACGTGGCACCCCCTTCGAAGGCTCGACCGAGATCCATGAAACGCACCTGAATGTCCCAGCCTTCGCGCCGCGTGCGGTTATCGATATAGGCCAGGAAACGCAGTGTGGCGACGAGCGGCGCGGGGAGCAGCAGCCCCGCAATGCCTGCCTCGGAGCTGAGCCCGTGCCACAGATGCGAGAACGCGTCGAAGCCCAGGCCCTCGGCGGCGA
>Ga0105245_10001415_pt1 | contig 21770 bp, 23 predicted proteins | sample KBSM54metaG_FD_81523 | JGI IMG/M metagenome (GOLD analysis project Ga0105245, IMG submission 81523) | Miscanthus rhizosphere microbial communities from Kellogg Biological Station, Michigan, USA - KBS M5-4 metaG | ecosystem: Host-associated > Plants > Roots > Rhizosphere > Soil | place...
TGGAGTTACGGCCCCAGCAGCAGGTGGCTCGGGTGCGACGGGAACATCGGCAACAGGGGTGGGTGGCGTGGAAGTGGCAACGGGTGCAGGTACAACAGCGGGTGCCGCAACTGGTTCGATTGCTACGGCCACCGGCTGTACGGTAGGTGTTGGACCGGCTACAGATGGTGCTGGAGCTACAGGCGCCGGTGTAACGCTAGGTGTGGTAGCCACAGGGGCTGGACTTGCCACGGCTGGTTCCGCTTTAGGCGCCGGCGGTGCCGGAACATCGGCAACGGCCCCATCTTCTCCAAGCAGCTCTTTGGCGGCATTTACAATGTCTTCGAGCGTTACCTGCGACTTTATTAGGTATCGGTCAGCACCCAGATTATCGGCTCGCTTTTGGTCCTCAGTTTGTCCGAGCGCGGTTAGCATAATAACCTTGGTGTGTTTGAGCTCGTCGGTATTGCGCAAAATATCGAGCATCTCAAAACCGGAAATGCGCGGCATCATGACGTCAGATATGATAAGGTCCGGTTTGTTTTGTTTGGCGACAACCAGCGCTTCTTCGCCGTTCTGCGCGGCTACGATATCATAGCCTTCGGCCATCAACCGAGCTTGGTAGATCTCGCGTAGGTTATTGTCGTCCTCGACCAGTAGTACTTTTGCCACAGTTATTGTTCTCTTTTATGGTTATGCTTGTATGATCTCAAGTATATCACGCTAAGGGAGCGGTTGGTACGCTAGTGGTTGCACCAGTGGCAGTTGGTGCTGCAATAGTGCCGGCAGCCGGGATGGTGGTACTACTTTGTGTCGGGTCGTTAGCTTTTGCCGCCAGCATTTTCTCGGCCTGTTGCGCATCAATCCGCGGCAGGTTTATATAAAAGGTACTACCCTGTCCGAGCACGCTCTCTACCCAGATACGACCCTTATATAGCTCCACAATCTTGCGGCAAATGAATAGCCCCAGTCCGGTGCCGCCAATGGTGCGTGTGGCGGTGTTATCGACCCGGTAGAACTTCTGGAACAGATGCGGAATATCTTCTGGCGGAATGCCGTGGCCGGTATCGCGGATATAAATTTGCACTACGGCATCATTCCCGGTAAGCCCCAGGCTCACCTTTCCCTGGTCGGTGTATTTGCAGGCATTATCAAACAGGTTGGTGATAACTTCACGCATACGCTCGGGATCGATAAAGGTGTAATACAGCGGTCGTACCACTTTGGTTCCAGCTAAAGATACCGGCGTGCTGGCATCAATCACGGTATTGCTGCTGACGTTGCTGTTGCCGATCATAAAATCAATGCCCAGGTTCTTCTTTTCGGCCGAAAAGTGCAGGTCGGAAGTCAGCTGCTCCATAAAATCACCCATTTCAACGACTTCGGGGTGATTGATAAGGCGGCCATCTTCGGCTTTGGCGCTGGTGAGCAGATCTTGAAAGAGATCACCCAGGTGCTTAGTACTGGCGTGAGCTTTTTGTAGATAGTCTTTGGCCCGGCCGTCGATGGTGGCCACTTTTTCGTTGAGTGCTAGGCTCAGGTAGCCTTCAATAGCGGCCACAGGCGTGCGCATTTCGTGGCTAGCGGTACTAATGAACTCAGCCCGCTGATTTTCCTCTTTGCGCTCTTCGCTCACATCGCGGAAAATGCAGACCATACCCGTTACCTTGCCTTCGTTAATGGTGGGGCTGACACTGAAGCTGGTGTCTATTGACGCATTTGACTTGCTGCTGATGATAACATCGTTATCGTGAATGGTTTGACCGCTGATAAGTGCCCTGCCAAACGGCGTGACATCTTCGGCCAGCTGCTCGCCTTTCTTATTAATAAATACAAATACCGATTTCCAGCTCAGCCCTTGTGCATCTTCGGTAGCCCAACCGGTAATATTGGCGGCGCCAGGGTTGAACAGCTGTATAGTCCCCTGCTCATCCACAAAAACTACACCGTCTTCAATGGTGTTAAGGATGATATTGCCCTTGGCCTTTTCGTCGCGTAAAGAAGTAGCTAGCTTGCTGGTGCGAGCTGAACTTTTGCGCTTTCCCTTTTTGAATGCAACCCACCACACTCCTGCGGCTATAGCCGCTGCGCCTAGTAGTCCCCCACCGATGACATAGATATTTACCATAATTTAAATGATTATGTTTATTATCCGTTGCGTGACAGATTTTTGCAATGCATACTCCGTTCACAAGAGTTCGGATGTGCTACTGCCGGGCAGCCAATTTCTGATGATCTGCTTGGTAGAAAAATAGCACCACGATTGTTTTGCAATCGCTGGTCTGAGCTACTCGACGTAGTTTGGCACATCTATGGCAACAACCTATAGCGTGCCTCTAGCGTAGCGGCTGTGTATGCTTCCACTAAGCTTGCCCAGCATTGCGCTAAATGCATAAACGTCCAGGCCGTCTGGCTCTGGCTCTAATTCTACCTCGGTCGTAAGAATAGCACGCCACTCGTTGGAGTTGCCATCGCCGTCTAAAATTATGCCGTGTGTCAGTTCGGTTGGAATAGCTTCGTCTCCGGCACAGTTGCCAAACCATCGTTTCTTTAGGACCCCAAAGGGTTCTTCGGGAGCCTCTTGTCCTTCATAGTAACCCAGGTCTAAAAAGTATAACCGGACAGCATGTTCTCCAATCGCTTCAGCGGCTGCATTTCTTTCTACGTGTAGCCAGCCCTCCCAGCGGGGTATGAGCTCCCTCTTTATGCCGTGAGGAATATACTGTCTGTACTGCCACCACCAAAGGGGTACGGCAATCCTATGATCGGTTGCGTCAAGCAAGCGTAATGTATCTAGTTGACCTGGAATGAATAGTTCTGTCGTGTACATTTCAGACATCGTATATAACATCGTAGCATAGACAGCAAATCTGTGCCTCTACACTCATCCGTACAGTTAAGGGGAATTGAACTTCTGCCCCTGTTATGATAGTATAGGCAAGTTAAATTATAGATGGCCCCTTCGTCTAGTGGTCCAGGACGTCAGGTTCTCATCCTGAAGATCGCGGGTTCGACTCCCGCAGGGGTCACCACTTGAGTTTTTGAAAAGCCCGAAAGGGCTTTTTTACTTGGCGCGTACCTGTAAAGAGGGCTTAATTGTGCAAAATCGTTGGTTCCAAGCTGGAGCTGCATTGTGTCAAAGGTGAGCCCTTGCGGAAACAACATATTTTGGAACCATTGCTTATGAGGTAGATCTGCGTTCACCCACATAGCCTGTGCATCGTGCATAAAAGCTATGGCCTGGTCGATTGCAGCTTGAGTCGCTGTCTGCTTCTCCTCGAGCTCTTCTGCTTGCTTTTTGAGCCTTCGGGTGTCGTTTTCGATCGCACGCAGAACGTCATCCTTTTCGTTGCGGGTCAACGAGGCATCCCGTAGAATACGCACTCTCTCATCCTCGAGCTTGGCCACTGCCGAGAGGCCATCCTCGATTTGCTTTATGATATTGTTTGTATGATTGCTCGCATGTCGTCGTAGTATTTCTTTATAAAGCCGTAGTAGTCCCTCGTCGGGGGTCACCTGTTCCAAGTAGGTAGCGAATAATTTGTGCACTGCTTGTACACTTACCGATCGTACACTTCCCTTACAGCTTGCTCGCGAGCAATGGTAGCGGGGCGAGTGGCCTCCGGCTCCGGTTTTGGGCCCTGAGCCTCGTAACTGCTGCCCGCAGCTATGGCAAAGTAACAGAGGTTTTAATGGGTAGAGTTCGTGATTCTTTTGTTTCGGCTCTCCTTTTTTCTTCCGTTTTGAGTTCTCAATGATTTGTTGGATTCGGTTAAAGGTGTCTAGGGAGATTATTGCTTCATGTCGCCCTTTAACAAGCTCGTAGTTCGTAAGTTTGTTGCAAATGAAACCCGCGTAGGCAGGTTGCGTTAACATACGGTAAACGGCGTTATCATCAAGATATTTTCCCATATAGTTCTTGACCTCTCGCTCGCGTGCCATTCGCACTATGTCGGCCTGGGTATATTGCCCTGTTTCGAACATGCGAAGTAGGTGCTCAACGTTGCCAATGTACCTATTCTTTCTAAGTATCGTGTGCGTTTTCTTTGGGCCTACCTTAACCTTTACGGTGTCGTAGCCAGGGATCGGCCCCGTTTGCCACCAGCCTTTTGCGGCTACACTTTCCATGTTATCGGTGGTAACTTCGCCCTTGATATGGTTGTCGAGCTGTCCGTTTAGTATGTATACACCTTCGAGGTACTGACCAATGGGCGTCTCGTCTATGTGCTCTGTGGCAGAGCGAATCACTAGATCACACTTAATTAATAATGATTTGAAGTCAGCCATATAGCTCATTAGGTCTCGGGAAGATCGCTGCATTTTATAAACCACGACGTAACCGATTTCCCCTTTATGGCCAATGCAGTATCCAAGCATTTCCTGCATCGCATCACGTTTTTTGATCGTCTTGCCGCTTTGGCCACCGTCAATGAACCATTTTATGATTTTTATGCCTTCTCGATCTGCATACTCCTGTACGCGCTTGCGTTGCGTGGGCAGGCTTTCGTTATAGCTTTGGTCGTCCGTCGAGACGCGAAGATAGGCTACAGCGATGTTAATTCGCTTCTTTTCGGCCTTCTTTTTTAATGCCTGAAAGCGTTCGGGTATCATTGCAACACCACACTATCCCCACCAAGTGGTTCCAAGTCCAGCAAAAAGTCTTTTGCAATTGCGGACAGTAATGTGATGTACTCTTCAACCTGTTGGTCGCTGAGGGGTTGAGCTTCTTTGCCCAACAATTTGCGCGCTTCCTTCACGCTAATTAAAAGGGTTTGTGCTGGCGGCATGGTGCTCCTAACCAGCAGTAGCTTGCACTACTGCGTGATTAGGAGGGGAGAATTAAGTTGTTGGATCCAAAAACTATACTTTGGAAAGGTCTTATTGCCGCTGCCTTCGCCTGGCGCATAGGGCCATTTGCCGCCCCCTAAGTGATCGTTATTATACCACAAAGCACCTCTTTACGCATTATCGGAGCTGCGTAATCTGTTTACCAATGTATAAAACTCAGCTATTATCAAAGGGTCTTAAGCTAACAGTGTATTTTTATTTCAGCACGTTTTCGTGCGGATTGTGTCGATAAATGGCATCCGTACGAAAGCAGTTGGACACAATCCACTGTTGGCTTAAGACACCTAGTACGGGTGCCTTTTTTATTACTGGCCTCCATGAAACTAAGACAGGAGATTCTACCATGAACACAATCAGTGACCTAATACTCTTTGCTGGAATCATCGGCCTCATCGTTGCGCTTGCAAAACCCACTGCCTTTGCTCGCTTCCTCAAGGGCACCACACCCACTCGTAAGAAGCTTGGCCTCATATTTGGCGGTGTTATTGTCTTCGCCCTAGTATTGTTGGCACTTGGTCCGCAACCGCAGCCACAGAAGACCACAACGACTTCGTCGCACACACAGGCCGCCAACACGGCTACAACTACCAATACCGCATCAACTACCGAAACCAGCAGCAATACGGCCACACAGGCCGCAACAAAGCCTGCATTGCGCCAAGACCTGGCCTTCCAGGGTGATGCTTCGTTCTGCGATGCAACCTACAAGGGAAATGACAATGGTACAACCACCTGGACGCTCAATATCAAGCAGACCGGCGAGCTTATTACCCATTTGAGCGACAAAAGCGGTCATATTTACCGCCATGATAATAATGTTGGCGTTGGCTATACTGCGTACACGGCTGACGTGAACATCAACGACGTGAGCGAGATTAATGGTCTCCTCTACATTGGTAACGATAGCCACCCCTGCAAAATCGCGCCAGCTAACTAAGCCATTTGCTCACCATCAACGGCAATCGTGTGGCTCGTAGTTTTATACTTCTCGAAGCTCACAGGCTTTTGGCTTGCGGGCTCGACCACCACTCGTGAGCCAGTTGTCTTTTGGTGTATCTCTTTGACTGATAGCCGTTTGCGCTGCCGCTGAGCACGCATACGTTGAGCATTGGCTTCACGGTGGTCTTGGCGTTGCAGCCACCATTTGGCGGTATCGAGGCTACCACGACTGAGTGAGCGGTAAACGAGTTGCGTTGCCATTGCATCCATAACCCCTTCAGCGGCATGCACAATGTCCGAAAACTCCTCATTACTGGCGAGCTCCGTATAAAAGGTTGAAGTTGAGATACGGGCTTGACGACAGGCCATGACAACACTGTTGCCCTGGCTCAGGTATTTGACCAGCTTAGCAATCTTGGTCTCGTCAATAGCTCGGGGTCGACCCAGATTCTTTATCACCGTTATCCCTCTTCGATGGTCGAGATCGGTGCCTCTTGCTGTTCTTCGATCCTACGCTTTATATAATCAACGCCTGCGTGAAATTCACTAAATATGTTATCGAGAAATGTATACATGGTCTTCGGGGCTTTGCTGCGCAGCTCGTTAGTGTAGATGTCTTCAAGGTATTTAACGAACTTCTCGCTTCTACTTACCTTGTGCTTAGTCTCGGTTTCTTCGCTTTCGTAAGAAGCTATAAGTTCGTGCCGAAGATCATCGTCAAATATTGGAGTGTCTACTGCAATTGCATCGATGTACTGGAATTTTGTAGCCAACAGTTTTGTGTAACACGCGCCTTTGGTCGTTATTCTGATTTTCTGAGGTACAGGGGTACGCTTATCGGTAGTGACGTTTATCGATGTTTCTATTAAGCCGTTCTTCATGCAGTATACAATCGCAGTATCGACTTGTTCTGGTATATAGCCTACGCTTTGAAGAACACTGTAGATTTCGCCTGTTGGCACAAAGCCTTTTGTCGCAGTTGCGGTAGTGCCCATACTGGCAAGCTCGTGGAGTAATACAAGCTTTAAAAAGTACTCTTTAGGATCGTCGCCACTAACGTCAAAAACATTGGCAATGGGCGAAGTTGATGGATCATAGTGCCGCTTATCATAGTAGATTATTGCCTTAAGGAATTCGTGAAAGGGTACAACGTATTCTTCGCCCCGCTCCTGTAACTCGAGAATTTTCTTCGTGTTTACATGTCCATTGCTAATAAACTCTTTTACCATCTCCAATGCTTGCCTAACGTTACCTGCAGCAATGTTTTCAATGAACGTTATGAGCTCTTTACGTCGCCCCTGCTGCGAATCTAGGGTATGAATCATAACGGTAAGTAAAGTAGTTAAATTGTCGAGCTTTAGGTTGGCATGCCCCTGTAGTTTCGGCACCTGTATTTCACCAGTCGCCAGCTTTAGGCTGAACTGTAGTCGCTTTTGTAGAACGAGGTCTATTCGTGGCGGATCGATGCTAAATGCACGAGGGTGGTAGGCTTGTAGGACGCCCTCCTGAGTCGATAGATAGAACGTCTCTGGTCTTAGGCTCACAAAAACAGTGGCGGTTGTCTGGCTAGCTAATTCTTGAGCTGCCAGAAAAACGTCTTGTTGGTCAGCGGTACTGCGCTGATCTGCATTATCAAGAAAAATTACGACGCTCTTCTTGCCTTTTTCACCAAGCGTATTCAGTGAGCTTACGAGGTGGCGCTGCCGATCTTTCGTAAGCTCCTCTAAACGTTCGATTTCTTTGAGCTGAAATGCTTCACCGGTGAGAGCTTTATAAATTCCGTGCGAGAATTGTGCTAATTCTTTCTTGTAAACACGGCGCACGAAACTGTCCTCATGGATATCAATTTCGTAATCGTCAACCAGGAGTCTCTCGATCTCGTTAACGATCCCGTCTTTAACGTTGTCACTCAATATTGCCTTTTCGCCCAGGTCTAAGTGTAGGGCGATGCCCCTGCCGATAATATCCTTACTGTCGACTTTGATAAGCCTGCGTATGAACGTAGTTTTCCCTACGCCAACATCACCAAGCAAGATAATCGGCCTACGGGTAAGTGCGGTACTTAAGAATTCCGGTGACAGCCCCTTCTTATTTTTTATTGCCGATAACTCGAGCTTTGTCTCGTCATCATTCTGAGGGTATTTATTGCCAATGATATTTCTTGCAAGCAGGGCGTACTGCGAAAGCGCCCCACTCTCGCAGTAACACATTTCAAGAAATGGTTGTTCTAGGTCGTCGTGCGCCAGGTCCTCTAATACGAGGTCGGCGAGGATCATGAGGTCAGTCTGCAGCTCATTTCGCCTATGGATGCCTGGGTAGTGTGTGAGATGGGCGGACGGCTTTGGGGGCGATTTTGATGTTGAGCGGGCTAGAAGCGTATGAGTTAAGTTGTGCTTGCTTACGCCCTCTCTTGAGAAGTAATTCCAAAAATCCGCAAAGTTTTCCTTGATTTGTTCAAGGCTGTGGTAGCTCAGGCCCTTGCCCTGGTCGGGGCTTTCCCCGTCGTTGCGTATTGCTATGAAAGCAACCAGTTGTCGGCCATTCGTGACTATAGCCAACGGTATCCCTGAGTCTTGTGCGTAACGCTTTACCTGTTTAATTGCCTCTGCGAGGGGTTTGTTGTTTTGCGTTAGCGCTTTCAGATTTACTAGGGACGGCTTGCTCTCCTTTGGTAGGTCGAAGTAAGCACCTTCCTTTTTGGCTTCTACGACGACGGATTTTCGTGGGCATGACAGGATGTAGTCCGCATACCCATCATGTACTTTTTCTTCAACGCTCACATCCTGATACTTCGACCAACCTAGACATTCATACAGAAGCGTGTCAATAATTTCGAGGCGTGTTTGGGCTTCATTCCGAATTTTTGATTTTTCGAGTTTCTCGATCAAAGCCTCAAGCTTCGTGAAGTTGACGTTAAACGCCTCGCTTGCGCCGCTACCCTCGTCCATAGATTAATAGTAGCAGAGTTTTGATAAATATTGTGAAGTTTGGTGGCCTGGCTATTGGGTTTGCTTAATCTCGGGTACGAGGGCGTCGCTTTCGTCAATTACTTCGGTTGCTACGACTAAATTCTCGAGCCTAGCAATCCTAGCCTCGAGCTTCTTGATGACTTCCTTATCTTGTAGCGCCGGTTCCTTGTTTATTTGTACTGCTTTTTCCTTCTTGAGGGCATCAACTTCCTTCTCGAGCCGTGTATTCGCTTTTAGGACCGAGTCTACAAGTCGCAGGTTGAGCTGTTCAAGTTCACGTCCATGCTCATTCCTTGCCATTTCGAAAGCTTCCTTTGCTGCCTTCTTCCTCTTGCGCTCCTTAGCGCCATTAATGCGCTTAAAGTTTGCATATTTTACTATGAGACCACCTATGACCCCTGATCCAAGCGGGGAGTTTGCCGCCTTCGCGCTTTCATGGTAAGCCTTTGTCATGTACTGTGCGACATGATATTTGTCCCAAAGATCAAAGATAATTTGGGGGTGAATGTGTTGGATGAATATCAGGTCGATTGGGGAGTTACTGGTTATTTGGCGAATGGCTGTGTACTTCTGAAGATTTAACTCTAAATTCCTCGAGCTACGCATCATTACGGTGCGGTACACGCTTTTACTGAGGTCATGGTAGTTACCATCTTCGTCATATCTGTCATCTTCAATCTTTGACGCCTGGAAGAGCTCAAGGTTAGATTCAAGCTGCTGGCGATACTGCTCGTTTAACATATTGACCACTCTTGCCAGCTGCTCATTACCAGAATAGAAGTCTGCGAATCGCGCTTCGATTGCATCGATGTTGAGAATAGCAGACGCAAGTACAAAAAATATGTCATTTTTGAAGATATCGGTCAGGCCGTACTCGTTGACCATTTGCCGGTATTCATTTGCCCGCAAATAACCTTGCTTACGTTGGAAGGCCTGGTTAAGCCGATTGAATTTCGGTATCGCCTCATCAAGAATTATCTCGAGAAACGATTTGTCGCCAATCTGGATAGAGGCAAAGTACAACAAAACGAAAAACTGCATATCTGCCTTTGTTGAGCTTGCGAGGGTGTCTTTGTAGAGAAAATTGACCACCTCATCACGCAAATTCAGCAGCGTTAAGCCTTTAGGCCCTTTAGTTTTTTCGGTAATGTGGACTCTTATACTCTTCATGTTCAGCTAACTCCGGAAGCTGACTATTATTATATAATAACAATGGGTGAATGTCAGCAGTTGGTTACTTGTCAAGGGGATTACCGCACTACTGGTCCGGCCCAAGCTACTTTGTAATAGTATGTAGGTTCACACCGCGTGCGGGATATCTAATGACCGATGTAGGTTCCCGAGTATGTGATGCCAGCGAATGACCTCTGAACAGATTTGGTTCCAATTCGATTCAACTAGGGTCACCACATAGAAAATAATAGAGGTAGATACGCATTATGTCGTGTCGCCTCTTTTTTTGTGTTCTGGTCTTACCTCTGTTATTCTGGTTCGATTCCCCTAGGCCCTATCTCTATGTCACCCCGGTTGTTGCGCTTAAACGGCTTACGGTTTATTATCGGTGGTATATGGGATATGAAACTACTTCGGGTCAGCCACAGGGGCGCGGTGGTGAAACAGCGCTGCCACCGGAAGCGGTATCTCCTTATGCGGAGTTCGGGCATGCCGAGCTTATTGATAGGTTCTACGAAACAGAGGGAGATCCCGCAATTGGCACAGAGTTGTCGGTAAGACTGTTTGCCCATGCGGGTGTTCCGGCCGATCCGAGGACGGAACCACTCAGGGGTCGTGATGGTACGCAGGTGCAACTAGGCGGCAAACTCCTCATGCTGGCCGATTATGTTAATTATGCCGCCATGCATCACTTCGAGGCCGTCGAAGACATTCTCAGTTTCCTTATGATGCAATCCGGAACACAGGACTACGAAATGGTACGAGCTACTATGGTGGGCCGGCTAAGCTCTAGCGGGCGCTAAGCATCATAAGGGTGGAACTGCGTGTCTGAGCTTAATCCAGGTGCCATATATGCTCTAGAAGCCATTCAGCCAATCCCTGACATCGAGCAGTCGCTTATGCCCAAAGCTAGTGTAGCTTCGGACCAGTATGACGCTCGCGGAACAGCCACCATGTCTGAAATGCCCACCTCACATCCCGATATCAACGCGGAAGCGCTGACAATAGACGGACTCATTAAAGTGTGTCCCCATTACGCGAAGCTAGCTGAGACCAACCCGGAACTTGCGAAAACTGAAGCTGCGGAGGTGGTGCATCGCGTACAAGAGCGAGACGCGATGAGAGAAGCAGGCATGAGTGATGGCGCAATAAAAAAGCAACAGTGGTCGGTAATGCGCGAGCGTCATAAAGAAAAAGTCAAAACCGAGGAAAGTCTGGTACCCGAAAAGGCCGTGCAGGACGCTCAGGCGGAGCCTGCGCAGCAGCATACGACAGAGCAACCAGTCGCGGCGGCCTTAAGTGCTGAACGCTCAGCGGTTCCAGTGCGGGATGAGGTAATTGAAAGAATGCCCATGCAGCGAGCGGAGCTGACTGCCGCACTGGTTCGTGACCATGCTGAGCAGCGCGTAGTCGCGGAGCAAATAGCGCCCCAAGCGGCACGGGTAGTGTCATCGGAGGTTGAACAAACGCATGTAGCTACAGTTGAGGCCGTCTCGGCACCTATTCTCGACAGGCTTACTAATGTGCAAGATGCGGCTGCAGCCGCTTATGAACGTATGCGTTTCACAGAGCAACCAGAAGCCATGGAACATACTGTTAATACTGACCACGAGTCAGCGCCTGACGTCGCCGTATCCATAGAGGCAGAAAGGGCTGCCTTGCCCAATACGCTGTCGGATGACTATGTGTCAGTTGAGTCTGCGCCCTTTAGTGAGCCTGGTGATGCCGCAGGGATGCTATTCGTTGAAGAGTTATCATCATTGCCCGGCGTAACAGAGCCTGACCTAGGGAACGACGAAGCAGCGGAATATTTACATGGCCTAGCCGTTTCATCTGAGCCGCAGCTGTCGGTAACAGTAGAACGGCAAACATGGAACGATGTGTTGGGTAAAGAACCGCTGGAACTCTACGATGAGTTTATCGAGGCCTTGCAATCGTTGACCCCCCCACCCGAAGAGATGACAGTGGCCCTTGATGGAAGCACGGGTGTGGATGAGCCAGCGCTACTAGTTGACGCTATCCAGGAATTGCAGCCACCACCTGCCATAGCCGCAATCGCTGCCGAACGGCTCGCTGAGCTAGGCGCGGAAGAAAGAGAGTCTGCTGCCCCGCTCCTAAAAGAGATTGTAGAAGTGGTCCAGATCGTCACTGGAGCTAGGCCGGAAACAATCCAGACCGCACAGACGGAACTTGAGGAACTAGTCACGGTTCTTTTTGAGCAGCTAGGAATTGCTCATGAGTCGGAAGACGTCGACCTCTTTGTAGCACTGCTCCTGAGCTCAGACTTCCAGCCGCCGCAAGCCGAAGAGATTACAGACGTCGACCTTGAGTATGACGGAACTCGTGAGGCAAAGCTACATATTGCACAGTTCGTAAGCGACGGTCTGTCTGATGTTGAAGAAGCAGCTGAACTGCTGCTCGGTAAAATTGTCTTATTTTATACGGCGCACCACAGTTCACTAGAGTATGAGCCGATGGAGGCTTAGTTTTTATGGCGACGGATATTTAATCGGGCGTGTATGGCGTACGGGAGTCTGACTACTCCCAGCGGGGTTATGCAGTTCGTATGGTACGCCGACAACCCCTCTCCAGCGGGTTGCCTCGGCCCTAAGCTGGTGTAAACTTTTTTTGGACACGGGTCACTAAGCATAAGTGTCTTTACCTCTATCAATCCAAGGGTGTTTTGCTATGTACGGATTGCGTATAATATACACATACAATAATTGCCAAGATGCTTGCGGATGACGCAATTGTTTACGGTGGTTATAGCGCTGGAATAGACATGCTGACACCGTCGCTCCATGGCGCTGAACTTGTTGACGACCCAAATGTAGTCCCAGACAACTATAATCCTGAGATTATTTGGGAAGGGCTGGGGCTGGTCGCCTATGCCATCGCTCCGCACTACAAATCTGATCACCCAGAATCTGCTGACATAGAAAAGAGCGTCCAGTTCCTGATTGATAACCACGTTCCCTTTATTGCTCTCCGAGATGGTCAAGCAATAGTCGTCAACGGTGAACAGCAAAAGTTTGTTGGCTAGACCTGTAGGCATAACATGTGTTGTATTTAACAAGTTTGCGTATGCTCCTACTCTATCTCCTATAGGGATGTGTATTACGCAACCTAGTTCACTGCTAGCGGATTAGGCCGTACACTGATGTAACGGATAACGTCATTCCATTGAACAATCTCCGCCACTATTGAGTTATAGTTCGGAAGCGGAAGGGTCACCATATTTATCAGTGTTTTTAAATCTGAAGCTATCCGACAGGCTGTGGCTGTCGGCAACTTATGCTTCGCCTTTCCAGTTGACGTCTGGTTGCACCTGCGGCATTTGCTATCATGTCCGCTCCGACTCCATCACCCTGCTCTACGGTATCCTTTAGTAGTGAATAGTAAAGCCACCACTTATAAAATTGCTCACGGATCTGTTCGTCATATTCAGCTCGGCACTCTTTGTCTACTCTGCACACCTTTTCTACAGACAAAGCTTTAGGTCGACGGTACTTGCGAAGTTGCCCCTCCTCTGTAGTTAAGTTACCTAGGGACACGAGAGTATCCCCTCTAATTACTACTAAGTCACTGAGGTCGTCTGGTATACTGCCGGTAGATAGGCGTCGAACTAGGTCCGGAATCCGTTCCTTGTCAGCATCCATCCTCACTGCGGCCGTTGGTGTTGTGGCAATCGTGTAGTAGTCATCTGCGAAACAAGTCCTATGAATAGACTGGCGGCCATCCATTACTCTCCGTACTAGGCCTGGTCGGTAGGGTATATTCGGTACATAATCACATGACTTTAACAAACCGCCCATGGCCAGTTCGCGTTGCTCGATATGCCACGCCATGATGACGCTGGCTTCACTTTCACCAAATACCCCTAAGTCTACACCCTGCTCAATATGATGACTTGCTATACGCGTTGCTCGCATTGAGGCCAGAGCCATACTCACATCAAAAGCAGTAGTAGTGTCAGTACGTGCCAACTCACGAAAGGAATCAGCGTGGATATAGAAACGCTCAACTTGAGGCTCAAATGACGAAAGTTCAGCCATAGATACATATCATTCTAGCAAAAGAGTGAAGATATGTTATTATTTTCCTAAAATCTTTTGGAGTTAAATGTGTGCTCGTGTTGCTGAGGCGAACGAGGTTTCGCTCCCAGCAAGAATATTCTTCACCGAATGTATACTCTTGTACAAGTCGTACCACTCGCTTATATCTGATAAGATAGTGGTTTACTAGAGTGAATTTTTATCATTCTACAAAATACCTTGAGATACGGAATCCCCGCAGGCTCACCAAAACTTAAGCATTATTGAAAGACTTCTTCGGAAGTCTTTTTCGTTTTGCTATGCTTAAAGCCATGCAGCCTAAAACATTCTTAAAGAAGTACGCCCGTAAGCTCGACCTATACCTGTACGAATACCTCTTTGAGGGAACGGACTCGGCACTGATTCTAAAAGAACTGTCTGCCTACCAGAATGTCGATGGTGGCTTTGGTCATGCGCTGGAGGCTGACCTGCGATTGCCTGACTCTTCGGCGTTAGCTACTACAGTCGCCCTACAATACTTGTCGCAGATAGATGTAAACATGGACAGTCCGCTAGTAATTGATGCTTTGCGCCACTTAGTGAATTCCTACGATGGCACTAGGAATGGATGGCTCAACATACCACCACAAGCAGATGAATACCCCCGCGCTCCTTGGTGGAACTATAAGGATACTAAGGCGTCTGCCGAGTGGGGCAATCCGTCTGCGGAAATCCTTGGCTACTTCCTAAGGTACGTCCCTGGTACTGACGCTGGGTTGCTGCAGAAGCTATCGGAGCGGGCGTTACATCGGCTGAATGAAATTGATGACCCTGAACCCCATGAGATTAAGTGCTACGTTCGTTTATATGAGAACGCTAACCGCGGACTACAAGAACAGCTATATGGGTCACTTGCAAAGAACATAAAGCGGGTAGTTAAAACAAATCCTAGGGACTGGCAGGGGTACGTTCCAATGCCCCTTACTTTCATTGATTCTCCTGATTCACCGTTCGCCGATTTGTTCGATAAGTCGTTGTTGCTTGAGAATGCAAATTTTCTACGAAGACAGATAGTAGATAACAGTCACTGGGAGCCTACTTGGACTTGGGGTCAATTTGAGGACGAGTGGGCTAAGGCCAAACTGGAATGGAGCGGGAAGCTTACCGTTGACTACCTTCGAATTCTAAAGGAGTTTGGTTTACAGTACCCTCCTACTCTATTCCCTAAAGGGATGTAGATTACACAGCCTAACTTGCCTGTAACGGAGTAGGCTCTATACTGAGATTGCGCATAACGTCATTCCAACGAACTATCTCCGCCACTATGGAGTTAAAAAGCGGATGTTGGGGCCGCCAAAATTAGCCCACGCAAGGAATATGCGAATAAATTTGACTTTCCTGGCAATTGCCATCAGGTATCCAAGCATGCCTGGAGTCACATAAAAATGGAAAAAGTGTCTGTGACCATTCGTGTGGGTCAGGACGAAGGTGGTCACAAGTATAACAACCAAGCCGCATGTGATAGGGGTAAGTAACAATAAAAAGTACTGCCTATCTCTCGCTGTGGCGGCATAGGACTATGCGCTCGCCTAAATACATAGCCTAGCTGTGAAATTATTCAGCAGGCTTAGATGGCTATGTCTTGATTTGGTCACTCCTGCTAACACCCTCTGATGGTCAGATGTTATTATCTTTAACTTCGTATTCGTTTTTTTCGGGTTCCACCCCGTCTATATCCCCATTTGCTACGCGTAACCTCACGTTGCCTAATAACGCTATTATAACAGCTATCGCTAGTGTACGGATAATAACTACATCATTCACGATCGGCCACTCCACTTACTTGCCATGAGGGGGGTAGCCACCTTAAATAAGAGTTGACGTATTATAGCAAAGTTTGTATAATAAGCATGACATTTGGTCGGTCGCAAGCTTCCAAACTGTCGAAACTTGACAGTTAGGTATATGCTTATGCGGCTTTGTCTCGACCGGCCCGACCTTTACGGTTTGGCACGATTGGGGCAATGACCACCCACCTGCAACCCAGTAAGGAGAGACTCATGGGTCTCCGGCTCCGACGTACCATCAAGGCCATGGCCTTTGCGGTCATCGGCGGTCTCCTGCTCGGCACGGCGGCCTGCTCCGACGGCGACAGCACGGCTGCGACCCCGGAGTGCTTCCAGGTCACCTCGGCCACTGACGCCTCACAGGTCAACGCCTACATGGCTGCGAACCCGACGATCGCCAACCAGGCCGTCGCCCAGAACCCGACCGTGTGCGTCATCGACGCGAACGGCGGGATGCGCTACTACGACCAGACGGACCACTTCGCCGACTACATGATGTACGCGATGCTGGCCGGCAACGTCCACCCCCCTGATCGGCGCTGGCGTCCTCACCGGGGACATCGACCCGTTCACCGCGCTCATCCTGAACGACATGCTGGTCTCGCCCAACTCCGGCGGGTACCTGTACCACCCGTACATGCGCAACGCCAGCGGCGTCTACGCGCCCAACACGACGGTGATCCACAACAGCGTGCACGTCACCAACGTGTACTACGGCAACAACCCGAAGGCGGTCAGCTACTCCTCGACCACGAAGAGCAGCTACAAGATGCCCAAGGGCTACAGCTCCACCAGCTACAAGATCGGCGACAGCACGGCCCAGATGAGTGGCGGCAAGATCAGCACGGTCAAGGGCGTCACGTCCAAGTCGGTCCTCCAGAATAACGGCAAGATCCCGACCGTCACCGGCAAGACCGGCTCCGGCGTCAACAGCAGCTCCGGCTCCAAGTTCGGTTCGGGCAGCAACAAGAGCGGGTCCACCGGCGGCTCCAACACGAGCAAGAGCTCCGGCTCCAAGTTCGGTTCGGGCTCCAGCAGGACCAGCAAGCACTAGCCGTCGGCTGGTGGTGATGCAGCAAGCGTGAGGTGTGGCCCCAGGTCCCGACAACGTCGGTGGCCTGGGGCTGCGCGCAGCTCTTTTTAGAGCTCCCCTCATCCGCTTATAATCTATACCTAACTGCCATCATCACTACTAAAGTTATAACGAAATATTACGAACTATATGGGATTTTTTGAACATCATCCAGAACTTTTTTCTACTGCATCAATCGAAGCATATCAGCGCGCTGACGACCAAGTAACTGCTAGTCGCGAATTTATTGATGGGGTATATGAAAGTTGTTATCTTGACCAAGTGCACCCTTGGGACATGTCTAACGAGGTACGTTTATCACTTGTTTTTGCCGGTTCTGCATTTGCGCATGATCGTACTGCAGAGCAACTTCTTGAGGCAGGTGCGGTTACGGATAAACATGGTGTGTCGCGAGCAACTGCAGATATAGTTACTTTTGGTACAGAATTATCTAAAAAAGCTGCTGAGCATATGAAGTATGCTAAGCGTACTGATGGCTACTTTGCAGATCAGGACCTGGAGAGCCAAGAAACTCGCGAAAGGCTTTATCCAGAAGTACAGTTACCTTACTGGCCGTTCCTCCCTGGTACAGAAAATGAGTATCTATGGCAGCACCCGGGCGCGCACCACGTAACACCAGCGTTTATTAAGGGTATTACGTCAGCTGCTCGTGATATTGAGGCTGAAGCCTCGAGCTTGCTTGAACGTTTCAGTGCATTTGATGGCCCTAAGCCTGACTATACTGAAGAGGCTGTTTCATATATCAAACGTACTATACTTTCCAATACTGCGGCCGACTTGCAGGCTGCTGAAGTGATGGCAATGGGGCTGACCGATGAGACACCAACAAGCGTGCTGGAAAGTGTGTATAGTGATGTACATGATGGTTATCTGCGTGCTTGTTGGGCGTTAAGCGTTGTTATTGCTCCTCAGCTTATTCCTGAGGATGATTAATTAACGGAAATTCCGGAATACAGCAGGCACTCCATAAGCGTGTTCGGGTAGTAGCATGTGCGTATGCAGCAACCCAAATAAACGAGAGCTCACCAGACATGAGCATTATAGCTCCAGCATTGTCTGGGGCTATTTTTTGCAGCGGTTTACCTTTGTCGTCAAAATTGGTGGTATAGCCCATTTTATATGCCGCTAATATCATTAGCTTACGGTCACCCTCGGATGTTCGCCCTGCTCCGCCGAGTGAGCAGAACAAGTTTCCTTCATCGTCTTTGACTTGAATACCTCCATCCCAAGGTGCAAATTGTGGAATGGTTTGCGCCATCAAAAGCATATCGCCTTCACTCCGGCTGCCATCTTTTATACGGTCAGCATGCTTCTTTGTGTCTGCTTGGTACAGCAGTATGGTAAACGTTTTGTGAATGGCTTCTTCATGCAATCTAGCATAAAGCCACTTTGACAGCCTGTACATACTCTCTATCCCCACAAGGGCGTAAACATTAGCCTAGCCTGCCCGTAACAGACTGGGTTCTATCTAATAATACTTATTACATAGCGGGTATGGATGGGTCGTCATTATACTGAAAGCCTTCACGAACCATGAAGGCCTTTCGTTTTGGTGTGTAGCTATACGGTATGATGGTTGATATGAGTGACTATCACAACAAACGGGCCAAAGAAATTCTAGGAAAGATCATTTACGCTACTATTGCGACTGCCAGCAAGGCTGGTAAGCCGCACAACTCCCCTGTTCGGTATGTGTTTGACGAAGATATGAACATCTATTGGTTTTCGACTAAAGTAAGTGTTCACTCGCAAAACGTTCGGGAGAACGAAGACGTGTTTATTGTTGTCTACGATAGCACGGTTCCTGAGGGTGATGGCGAGGGTGTTTATTTTGAGGCAAAGGCTTACGAGATAACTGATCCTGAAGAAATCAATTACGCCCGGCGCATCAAGAGGGGTGCCGATTTTAGCGGTGATGCTGACGACTTTCTGGGCGATGCAGTGCGCAGGTGCTACAAAGCCGTGCCGGCCCGCACTTGGATGAATGAGGCCGAGATAGATAATGGCAAGTTTATCAAGGACTTTCGGGTTGAAATACCGCTTGAGCTTCTGAAGGGTCTGCGTAGTAGCTGACGTACCTCTATTTCCATAAGGTGCAGCGCGGGCTGTTTGACCTGATGGCGAATTGGGTAGTTCGCCAATATCAAAGAGAGCTTGTTAGGGGCGAGGTTCTTGTTGTCTTACGCCAATGTACTGGCTTTTTCGCTTAAAGTCATCTATATACTGCGCTAGTCCAACGACGAGCTGGGAGGTTTGATGCAGCTTACCGTCCTGCATGACGAGCGGATCAATGTACCGTGCCTTATTCCGACCATAAAACTCAGCATCCTCTTCTGAGACGCGTATGAATTCTCTTCCGGGCTGCAGGCGGCTTATGTATGTGTTGATAGCCTTGTTCTTGGTATGCTTGAGCTTGTCCCAAACTGCCCGGTCGGTAGTGAACAGGTCTTCTTCGATGATGATCTTTTCCTTGAGAGCTATCTTCAAAGCTTCTGCCAGAAGAAACCATGATCCGTGGGTTGTTGCGCAGGCGTATCCTAGCTGACAGACCATGATTGATGTTGCGCATAGTTGTCCGGCAACACCGACATCTTGGAAGTAGAGTTGCCCATCGTCCAACTTGGCAGAGGCAATGATGAGCTCGACACTTTCTAGCGGTAAGATGCCGATCATGTATGCATCTCGCATAAAGTAGTCCCAGCGATCAAACGAAAGTTCCGGTGTTCGATTGTCAAGCAGGTAGTAGTCTTCCTTTTGCAAAACCTTGTGAATGTCGAGTCCGTGCTTTTCGCAAATTGCTGGAATATCTGAACCTAACACGACCTGCTTAAGAAAACGATCATGAAACTCTTGATTGTGATCATTCATGACGAAGTCAACCACATGGGAGAACGCGGTATGCGGTACATCGTGTAGAAGACAGGCCACCTGTTCTTCCAGGGGTCTATTGAATCGTTTAGATAAATACCATGCACCGAAGCTATGCTCAAAGCGATCCGCATTCCATATCGGCTGAATAAAGTGCGTCGCACCGTCCTGACTGATTTCTTTGAGCCGTTGCATGGGGGCTGACTCAAGCAGCTCAATAATTAGCGGGTCGGTGATTTCAACTTTGCCGTAGATTCTGTCGGTAATTATCATGGTGCCATTATACCTGCTACCAGGGCATGAATTTTCATGTCTTGAATTATTATTCTTGTAAGTACACTTTGTATTTTACCTTTATACTGAAAGCCATATGATTCAGATAGTGAAACACACGCCAAACGAAGCATGGTTAGCGACTTTGACGAAACTTTATGATGACGGCAATGAAACCGGCAACGACAAATATTTGCGTGATGAGGTGATACTTATCGAGATTGAAAATCCGGTGGTTGAACCGGCCGATAGGCGTTTTCCGATGAAACAAGTGGACCTGGATATTATCAATAGGTTTATATACACCGGCGAAAACGAAGATAAGGTTGTTCACGAATGGACAAAGTTGTATTACCATCGTGCGTTTGACGAGCCGAATTCGCAGATGAAATTTCTGCTTGATAATCTCAGCGCCGGTCACCCAGTAGGTGAAGCCCAGATCTCTATGTGGGATAAGAACATTGATCAGGGAGAAAAAGTATCGCCATGTACGCAGATTATTTGGGCGCGGATTAAGCATGGCAAGCTGGAGATGCATGTACATGCCCACTCCTCTGACGTCTACAAAAAATTACTTATGAATATCCTTGAGTTTGTATCTTTGCAGCACTATATTGCACGCGCTGTTGGTGTATCTGTTGGCAAGTATTATCACTTTTTGGACTCAGGCCATCTTTACTGTAAAGATATGGCAGCTATTAAGGCGTTGCGGCAAGAGGTGTAGCCTGGGCTAGAGGCGCATTCCCCGAGGGCTTATGCTAGAAATCTGAATTTCTGCTTGACGTAACTGTATTGCGGTATATAGTTCCAATTGTAAACATAAGGGAGTGTCACGATGAAAAGTGTGTTCCTGAAGTTGCAATCTAAAAAACGAATAGTTACGGGTGTGGCGGTCATTGTCGCAACCATGCTGGTGGGCGCAGGGGGCTATGCGTTCGCCGTAACCACAGGGGTGACAACCTCAACTGCTGCCTCTGATACGGAGACAATAACAGCTGCAGTTCCCTATACTGCAGTTCTAAATGCGCCAAGCGATGGGCATGGCGGCTATCTGGTGGATCTAGCTGATTTCCCGGCAAATGCTAGAATTACGTCGGTTGACATGCACGTCCATACACCCTTCGCAACTAGTGAGGGTTCGACCATGACGGGCATGTTGAGCCTAACTGATCCAAGCGATGCCCCTTCCAGTGTCCCGTATCTTATTATGGATGATATAACCGAGGCACCGGCTGGCTCTAATCATACGGATTTTTGGGTGACACCGAAGATGGGGATTAATGAGCAGTCGACAGGCGCGATCATACCGGATTCGGGAGTGTTGCAGATGGATGTAGACCGTTGGGGAGGCTCGCTTGATCCGGGCGAAACAATAACCGCAGGTGATGTAACTGTCTACGTTAATTACATCCAGTACTAAAATTTATAGCCGTTAGATTGGATGATATCCCTTACGCCATGTGCGTAAACAAAAAAGACTTCTTAAGAAGTCTTTTTCTGTTTGGTATGGTGGAGATAGAAATGCCAGGTGGTTTGTGGGATACGCTGGTGTATAGTTAGAACGTCTAAAGGATGGTCGTATGTCTGTAGAAGCGATATGTTTCGATGTGGGTGAAACGTTGATTAATGAAGAGCGAGTGTGGCAGATGTGGGCTCAGTGGCTTGGGGTCCCGGAACATATATTCTTTGCAGCATTTGGTGCCGCGATCAGCCAAGGTAAACCGCTTGATGTATTTAACCGGTTCAA
>Ga0105245_10001416_pt1 | contig 21753 bp, 19 predicted proteins | sample KBSM54metaG_FD_81523 | JGI IMG/M metagenome (GOLD analysis project Ga0105245, IMG submission 81523) | Miscanthus rhizosphere microbial communities from Kellogg Biological Station, Michigan, USA - KBS M5-4 metaG | ecosystem: Host-associated > Plants > Roots > Rhizosphere > Soil | place...
GGCCACGATTTCATCTTTGATGGATTGAAGCAGGTCGAGGATGCTTTGCGGCGCGCCCTGAGCTTTGGCCTGTTCAAGAGAGCTAGAGATACTCGCGACCCACGCCGAGGTGGCTCTCACCTCGAAGGGAATACTACGCCAAGTAGTAACGTAGAGCCGGCTCATAATCTGATTGAGGTACGACACGCTGCCACCCGGATTCCGGGTGATGTCGACCACCAGCCCATCGGTGTTTGCCTTAAAAAAATCAATCTCTCTTTGGAACGCGGCCAGTGCGGCACTCGTACTGGCGGGCGAGAAACTAGGGATGCGGATAAACCCGATCTTGTAACCGCCGGCCTCGAATGTGCCCGAGAAGAAAATGTCGGCGGAAGACGCACCCAGGCGCAGTGTAAAACCGCTGGGCATCGCACCGGCGAAGATCGGAAACTGCGAGCCAAAGCCGTTCACGCCACGATCGGGGAGCTGGCAGTTCCACAAACGCGATAGCGGCTGCATGTAGTCAGGGGCAGGATCGTAATCGCCCAAGTCGTCTTCGGCAGCCGGATCAGCCCCGCCCCCGGCCGCGTTCGGCGTGATGTACCGTCCGACGCTGGTCAAAGGGAGGCCGGACTTCGTCCAGGGGATCCGGTAGGACTCAAAACTGCCGTCCGGGCGCCGGAAGACGACGGTCGAGATCTCAGGTACGTCCGCGGCATGCGGCATCAACTGTTGCGGGCGGATGGTCAGCAGCGTGGCCGCCAGCCGCCGCGTGCTGCGTGGATTGGCCGCGACGTCATACTGTAACAAGCCGTCAAGGATCTGCTGTGCGTCTTTCCCATCGATCGCGAAGAGTTCGTAACCGATGAGGAAAGGGAATTCGCTAGCCGGCAGCCGAGTTCGGTCGATAGTATCGACGATCAGCTTTCCGTCGTAGATATCGACGCCGAAGTTGAGTCGTGCGATGAAGTTCGAGGGTAGGCCGTAATAATCGTGAGCGTCGTTCAGGCTGGCCACGTAGGACACCATGACTTCGTAGAAATCCAGGTCATTCTTGGTGGCGCTGATCTTATCTACCCAAGGAGTAATATTCAGCAAATCGTACCCGAACGCGTCTCGTTTCCAGTCATAAGGCCCGTAGTTCTTGTCATAGACCCCCACGACATTCAGAAAATCGGAGATCTTTTGGTCCATGGTGAGCTGGCCGAAAGCGGCAGTCGCCGCGAAAACTAACGAAGCCAACCGGATGAACACGCGCATGTTTCCCCTCCCAACTAAACGTCCGCAACTCGCGGCGGCAGCGTTTGGTGATTTCGACGCGCCGCCGAGTCCTGTGCGCTCCTAAAGAAATACTAAGAAGTCCCTTGATCGTTACTCATTCAGAACTGGCCAAGGCTGAACGCCGCCGCCTGACCACATACATCAATATGCCGGTCACCGCGGCCATTGATCGGCGGCAACGAAAACGCTCTAGTCTTCATACCGAGTCCTCCTCGCAGTGATTTAGCGCAACAATGTTCGTCAGTATACACCCAGCCGCCATGCTTATGATCCTTTGAATTGCAGTCTTCGCTTCGGGAGTGTTTTCGGTTCCGCCAAGCGCAGCTTTCGCCGTGCCGCAAGAACCAAAACCCGTAAATCCTGCCTTTCAGCGCATTTAATGGACGACCTCTCCAGCCCTTACTTACCCGGTCGTTTGATTGTTCGCTCCATGCGGCAGTAAACGGATTTGCGCAAGATCCGCCTAAAAGCAGTAACCTTCCCCCGGTGACTCCGAAACGGGAAGCCAACCTACACCTCGTTGGATCCCCGAATCGCTAGCGATAATGGCGCTTATCGGGCAACTTCCCAGAACCGGACAGGGTTTCGGCCTAGTAAGGCGAACCAGATTCGGCACGACAAGTTCATCTTGCGCCCGGCCGCATGATCGTTTAATATACATAAGTAGTTTATGCCTAAGTCAACGGACCGTGGCTCCATCGGCAAGACCGGCGACCTCATTCCTGGCACTCTGGAAATGCTGATCCTCAAAGCTGTCTCAAGAGGCCGGTCGCACGGCTATGCGATCGCGGAGTGGATCCATGATGTTTCGGAAACCCTTCGTGTCGAGGAAGGCGCCTTGTATCCGGCGTTGCATCGCCTGGAGCTGAAGGGTTTGCTCGATTCTGAATGGACACTATCGGAAACGAACCGCCGCGTAAAAGTGTATCGCCTCACCGCCTCCGGCCGAAAACAGCTCACCACCGAGCGCGCCCAATGGGATCGATTGAGCGCCGGTGTTATGCGAATCCTGGAAAGCAACTGATATGCTCCGAGAAATTCGGTACCGGATCCGGGCTCTGTTTCGGCGGCGCCAGTTAGATCGGGATCTTCAGGATGAGCTTGCCGACCACTTGGCCCGCCGAGGCGAGTCGGGTCGTGCACCCTTCGGCAACATCACTCTGGTTCAAGAGCAGACCCGCGACGTGTGGACGTTTACCTTGTTGGAAGACCTCGCGCGCGACCTGCGCCACGCCCTGCGCACATTGCGAAATACTCCCGCGCAGACAGCGGCGATCGTCCTGCTGCTCGCCATCAGTATCGGAGCCACCTCCGCAATCTTCAGCGTGGTGAATGCAGCCCTGCTGAGCGAGCTTCCGGTAGCCGATCCTAAGGGCCTGGTTGTCTTGAACCGGCTGCTCGGAAACGTGCGAGTTGGCGCATTCTCAACCCCTTCTGCTCGGGAACTCCAGCGCCAAATCGCCAGCATGGAACTCGCGGCCTCAGGTGTCCTCACGAATCCGCAACTGAAACTTTCCGCCGATGCAGGGGAAGAGATACCCGAGCTGCAAACATCTCTGGTGAGTGGGAATTTCTTTCAACTGTTGGGGGTGCAGGCTGCCCTGGGGCGTGTGTTCACCGCCGAAGACGATCGCTATGAAGATCCACACGCCGTGGTGGTCCTCAGCCACCAGTTTTGGCGGCGCTATTTGGGCGCTGATCGCGGCGTGATCGGGCGGCAGGTGTACTTGCACAATGTTCCGTTCACAGTGGTCGGGGTGATGCCCGAAAGTTTTCGAGGCATGGGACGGGACTTCTGGGTCCCTTTGAACATGCAGCCGGTCGCTTCCGGCGGAGAAGATGCCCGCAATAATACCGGGCGCTCATGGCTTGCCATGATCGGCCGGTTGAAACCCGGGATCTCTCGCGACCAAGCACGCAGCGAGTTAGAGATCGTGTTTAACCGCGTGACTCCTCCGCCTCCTGGACAGCCGGGGTGGAAGCTGAGTGTGGATCCCGGCAACCGCAGTTTCGTGTATGCAAGCCTGGGAACCCAATATGCATCGCCGCTTTGGATCCTCATGGGCGCTGTCACGATGTTGCTCCTGGTCGCGTGCGCCAATGTGGCGAGCATTCTGCTTGCGCGCGCGGGAGCACGTCAACAGGAAGTTGCCGTCCGACAGGCGATTGGATGCGGCCGTAGTCGTTTGGTCCGACAATTCCTCACAGAGAGTTCGGTACTGGCCGCTGGAGGTGCTGGTCTCGGTCTGCTGGTGGCTGCCGGCGGATCGCAAGCCTTGGTTTCGCTGGCGCCGCCCGGAAGCCTGGACGTCGTCTATTCGGGTCTGGATGGTACCGTGCTTTGGTTTACGTTTGTGGTTTCGATCTTATCGGCGCTCTTGTTCGGAGTCGCACCCGCGCTGCGCGCTTCGCGTCTCACCATCGAACCCGTCTTGAAAGGCGGGTCACGTGGCAATACGGACACCTACGCTCGTTTGTGGATGAACCGGGCTTTTGTGGTGACACAAGCCGCGCTGTCGATGATCCTCGTGATGGGAGCCGCGCTCTTTGCTGTAAGTCTTTATCAGCTTTATCATGTCGATCCTGGCTATTCCACCAGCCGGATTCTCTCGGTCCCAGTAAATACGAGAAATCTTGGCTACCAGGTGGAAACAGGCCAATACGCAGCTTTGGCACAACGTGTCGTTGATCGCCTTGTCCAAGTCCCCGGAGTGCAATTCGCCAGCGTATCAGCGGCGGGCTTTCTAAGTCAGTCAGGCCGCACCACAGATGTGTTCATCGACTCAGAGCAGGGTCGCACACGTGTCGGGGACGTGCGGGTCGACCAATCATCCCGATCCCTTCTCGAAACAATGGGTATTCCCGTGCTCGCGGGCCGCGCCTTCCAACCGGGAGATCGTGCCGGAGCCCCGCCAGTCGCCATCGTGAATGAACAGTTCGTGCGTCAGCATTTTCAGGGAAGAAATCCGGTAGGAAGCCGCGTCTGGTTCGACAATGAGCGCACGCCAGCGGTTGAAGTCATCGGCGTAGCTGGAGACGCAAAACTGAACGATATTCGCGAGCAGCCCCTGGCAATCGCGTACCTGTCCATCGACCAGTTTCCTTATCGATTTAACTTCATCAACATCCGGACTGAAGATGCCGCGTCTGCGATCCTGCCGTTCGTGGGACAAGCGATCCGCGAGGTAGAGCCCCGCCTTCGCCCATCGCGAATCGAGACGCTCGCAACATCTCTAGACCGGATTCTCTCGAGAGATATCCTTCTGGCTCGGATCAGCGGCCTTTTCGGAGCTATGGCCTTGTTAGTCGCCTGTTTCGGAGTCTACGGCATGATTTCCTACGTGGTCGCGGAGCGCACCCGTGAAATTGGCATCCGCCTGGCCCTCGGTGCAGAGCCTTGGGAGATCCGCCGGCGAATGGTCGCCGACGCGTTGAAATCGGTCGTCCTAGGACTCCTCATCGGGATAATTGCTGCAGTGGCCGGTGAAAAAGCAATCCGGTCGCTCCTGTTCGGTGTCCAAGGAAGCAATCCCTACATCTATGCCGCCGTCGCGGCGTGCCTAATACTGACGAGCGCCAGCGCCGCTTGGCTCCCCGCTCGCCGCGCAGGAGACATCGATCCGGCAATCGCCCTCCGCTCGGAGTGAAAACGGCTGGGCACGAAACGGCGATGTGGGAAGTACCTACCGATATTGCGTGATAACAGGCGTCTGAGGGCGCGTTGGAGTCGCACAAAGCCCGGCAAACAATTCGCACGCCACATAGCGCCCATTCGGCCTTGCGGAGGTCCGGATCCACGATGACCCCGGACAGATTAGTTGATAGAATAGCGGGGCGTTTGAGAGGTGCCCAAATGGCTGGTTTCCTAACTTTCCGTTTCCCACGAAAGCCGATTCGACGGATTTTCTTCAGCTCACTTTTTGCCGCTGTCATGGCAAATCAAGCATCTGCTGGAATTATTGTCTTTGAAGCGGCAGGCGCAACGGTGGCATCGATTACGCCAACCCGAGATGCGTTTCGCACGGCGGTCGGCGGGGGAACTGTTGCGGGCGCCAACGGCGACTTCGGTGGCCTTCGCAGGGAGATCAATTGGGACGGCGTACCCGACGCTTCGGCGGATCCTAATCTACTTCCGAGCAACTTTTTTCACATTAACTCCCCGCGCGGCGTTGTCTTCAGTACACCGGGAACGGGTTTCTTAGTTAGCGCCAATGCCGGCGGTTCAACTCCCATCCTGTTCGGCTTCCCAAACGATCTGCAGACCTTCAGCCCACAGAGGCTTTTCACGGCGCTGAACAGTAATATCATCGATGTCAACTTCTTTCTGCCTGGTACCTCTACGGCGGCTACAACGAGTGCGTTCGGGTTGATTTTTGTGGACGTGGAAGTCGCTAATTCGACGCGCCTTGATTTTTTTGACGCCAACAACTCGCTCCTCTTTACGCGGTTCGCTCTGGTTGCGGGTAACCAAGGGCTTTCGTTCCTGGGCGGCGTAACTAACGCCGGCGAGCAGATCTCGAGGGTGAGGATCACTTCGGGGATTAATACGCTCGTTTCGAATGGCGTTCTGGGTAACCCCAACGATGATTTTGTCGTGATGGATGATTTCTTGTATGCCACTCCTACGGTTGGTTCCGTTCCTGAGCCGCGGTCCTGGACACTCTTTGGATTCGGCATTGTGGCTCTGAGTTTGGCGCGCTACGGCACGTGATAACTGTTCATTCGGCGGGCAACTCGGATGGCCAGACATTCCCGCGTGAACTCATCGATCATAGTCAAAAGCCGCAGGCTGCGGCCATCATGCGTGCGAGCGTCCACAAAGTCGTAACTCCAGACGTGGTTCGGCTTCTCCGGTCGCAGCCGTATGCACGATCCGTCGTTCAGCCGCAGCCGGCCGCGTGGCCTCTGCTTGGCCGGCACCTTTAAGCCCTCGCGCCGCCAGATGCGTTGCACCCGGTCTTTGCCCACATGCCAACCCGCCTGCTGCAGAAGCGCGGTGATCCGTCGATAACCATACCGGCCGTACTGGCTGTGGCCTTGCTCGCTCTGGCTCACGCCTACCCGAAGAAGCTTAGTGAGAAGGATCTAATCGATACAGTAGAACGTCACCACTTCAACCTGCGAATGCCAAGGTTGCGGTTCAGCGGCTGGGACGACTTGTTTGATCGGAATCCTAATGGCGCACTGCGTCTATTGGTGCCTGGACTAAAACGGGCGGAGGAAATCCGAAAGCACCGTACAGTTAATTGATCCACTGCGGACATCCCACACCGCGTGAGTCAACCCCGTCGATGCTTCCGTTCGCGGCAAGAATGATCACTTGCGAATCGAAGAGCCCTCTCGTATTTCGTCGGTCGCGATCCGTACCACCATGTCGCCAGCCTTCAGCTCACCGAGCACCTCGATCAGGTCGCCGTCCGTTGCCCCCTTTCGAACGTCAACCCATTCGGCATGACTGTTCTGATTTCGTACAACGAAGGTTCGCTCCGTGGTGGTCACGACACTGGTTTTCGGAACGAACAGTGCCGGACGGGATCGCCGAATCGGCCACTTTACGTTCGGGTACATTCCTGGAGCGAGCGAACCGTCGCGGTTCATGACATCCAACTCAACCGCCATGGTTCGGGTCCCCTTGTCGAGAGCATGGGAAACCCGTGCGATTGTTCCAGAATACGTCCGCTCAGGATACGCGGGGACTTGAAACGCTAGTTTCGTGCCTTCCACAATGCCGCCTACATACTCTTCAGGAACAGCGACCACCAATCTCAATTGGGAGATCTGTTGGATAACCAGAAGTACAGGATCGGCTGCGGGTCCGACCAGTGCGCCCGGATGGACCAACCGTTCGGTCACAACGCCATCGAAGGGGGCGGTGATTCGCAGGTAGGACTGCATTTCTCTGTCTGTCTTCACGACTGCTTCGGCAGTACGGCTGGCTTGCTGTCGGGAGCGTACCAATGCCTGGATGGCTTCTACTTGTTTTTCCGCTTGAAGAATTTCATTTCCGGCGATTGCCCCCGGCGTCTCGGCAGCCTTTTTCAGCCGGTCGTAAATGCTCTGCGCGCCCGCAAGTTGCGCTTCTGCTTGCAGCCGGTCATATTCGGCGGCCTGTATCTTGGATTCACCTTCAGCGATCCGCGCAGCCATTTCGGGAGCGCTCAACTCGACCAGAAGCTGCCCGCCATCCACTCTGCTTCCTCGGTCCACCAGGATCTTCTCGACATAACCCGGCACCTTGGCGTGCAATGAAACACTAAGGAATGGCAGAAACTCGCCTGGCAAGTCCGCCATTCGAGAGACCGGTTTCGACACGACCGGCACAAGATCATTGGCCTGCGGGAATGCCAATGGCGCACAGGCGAGCACTGCCGCCGCTGCAATCGAGAACGTGCTAACTCTGCTCATAGTATCGGCTCACGGGATCTAGAGGATTGAGGGATGCGGAAGCTACGGACGCTCTCGTTTGGAGGATCGCGTAGATCGAAGGCAGGATTGTAAGCGTCGCGAACGTCGAGACGATCAGTCCGCCGATAACCGCGCGCCCTAGTGGTTCGGACGGCGATACGCCTTCACCGAGGCCGATCGCCATCGGAACCATGCCAAAGATCATTGCGGTCGCGGTCATCAGGATCGCTCGCAAGCGGCTGGTGGCACCTTCTCGGACGGCTTCGAGTAGTGGTTTGCCTTCATGCCGGAAACGCTCTGCGAAGGAAACGAGCAGAATAGAGTTCGCGACAGCAATCCCGATCGCCATGATCGCCCCCATGAACGATTGAATGTTCAACGTCGTGCTCGTCAGCCGGAGCATCAGCAGAACACCGCAGAGCGCTGCGGGGATCGTGAGAATGATGGCCAAAGAAAGCCGGATCGACTGAAAGTTTGCGGCCAGCAACAGAAAGATCACGACAATCGCCAGCAATAGACCGGTTCGTAAACCGGAGATCGTTTGTTCCAGTGGCGGAAGCTGGCCTCGGAATACTACCGAAATCCCGCGCGGTGGCGCTCCCGCCTTGGCGACGGCAGCGTTCAACGCACCTGCGGCTTCCCCCAGGGTGATGCCGTGAATATTTGCCGTGAGACTGACAACACGTTGGCCGTTATAGCGTTCGATCAATCCAGGCATGGTTCCAGGGTTCAGGGTCGCGACGTCAGTGAGCCTCGGCTCGGAGCGCCCGTTTTGCATCACCGCAAGATCTCCTAGTTCGTCGATGCTTTGCATCCGAGACTGAGGGAGTTCTACTTGGATCTGGAACGCGTTGCCGGAGTTAGGATCGCGCCAGTAGTTCGGTTGCGTGAATCTCGATGACGAGGTCGCTGGAACCACCGAGTGCGCTACGTCGGCCATGGTCAAGCCGAACTGTCCGGCACGTTCCCGGCTAATGTTGATGTCCAGCGTCGGATAATTGAGTTCCTGCGCGAATTGCAGATCTCGCAGAAACGGAAGGGTTGTAAGCTCTGCCCGGATCTTCTGTGCGAAGGCGCTAGTGTCCTGCAGGCTACTTCCCAGAACGGCGATCTCAACCGGCGTGGCGGACCCGAAACTCATCACTTGCCCAACAATGTCACCGGGCTCGAAAGAGAACCGGCAAGCTGGCAGTTCCTCACGCAGGCTTTTTCGCAATCGTTCCGGCAATAGGTCGCCTCTGATTTCGTCTTTACCGGCCTTGGCATTGAGGGCGACTTGGATAATGGCTTCCTGAGGACCGCTGGTGAATAGATGGATCAGATCAACGGGATAGCTGGATGGCACGACGCCAACAAAGTCGCTTGTGATCTCAACGTTGTCCGCCCCGGCCTCACGCTGGATTACGTTGAGCGCCCGAAGGACGATGCGTTCGGTTTCCTCCACCCTGGTCCCCGAGGGGGCACGGAGGCGGACCTTTAAGATCGACGCCTTGGATCCCGGGAAAATCTCCGTTCCCAGCCGCGGTCCCAGGATGTAGATCAGTCCGATGGATGCGACCAGATAGCCCAGGACCAGAGGCCAACGGAATCGCAGCACCACATCCAGATAACTCGAATACACAGACCGCAGCCAGGCAAATGCGCCTCCTTGGCGGTCACCACGGGCTTCCTTCAGAAGCCACGTCGAAAACACAGGGACCAAGGTGCTGGACAGAACGTACGAGGCAACCATGGAGAACGCCACCGCGAGCGATAGCGGAACAAAAAGCTGCCGGCTCACCCCAGTCATGAAAAAAGACGGAAGAAATACCGCCAGAACACACAGCATCGCCAACAGACGGGCAACGGCAGTCTGACGCGAAGCCTCAAGAACAGCCCGCGCCTTAGAAACGCCCGGGCGCATCTGGGTATGGATAATCTCGATTGAAACCGTGGCCTCGTCCACCAGGATCCCGACCGCGAGCGCCAGGCCCCCGAGCGTCATCATGTTGATGGTCTGACCGGTGAACCACAGAAGAATCACGGCGGCAAATAAGGCGAATGGGATGTTCAGGACCACCACCAGCGCGCTCCGCCAGTCGCGCAGAAAGATCAAGACCATTAGCCCGGTGAGAATGGCACCGAGCACTCCTTCAATCGCTAGGTTGTTGATAGAACTCGTCACCGTGGGCGACTGATCAAATTGCAAGCTCACATCGACGTCTTCAGGTACAGCGTTCTGGAAGTTCGGCAGTGAAGCTTTCACGGCGTTGATAACAGCCAATGTCGAAGCGTCGGAGCGTTTCGTCACCGGAATGTATACACTCCTTTTTCCATTGACGTGCGCATATGCCGTGACCAGATCCGTGCTGCTTTCGATGGTTCCGATATCGCGCAGGTACACCGTCGCCCCTGCTTTGGGTCGGATGGGCGTACTCAGCAGCTCCGAAAGATTACCTCCTAGAGCTGCGTTCGTCCTCGCGATGCGATTGAGGGTTCCCGTCCACATGTTGCCTGACGGCATCACCAGGCTGCCTTTACTGACCGCCGCGATCGCTTCATCCGGTGAAATTTGATACTGATGCAACTTGTCCGGATCCAGCATAATGACGATCGTCCGCTGGTTTCCTCCGAATGGCAGCGGAGCGGAAACGCCCGGAAGCGTCGCAAAGAGCGGCCGCACACGGTTCAGCGCGTAATCCTGCAACTCGCCCTGAGTATGGGTGGCGCTTGAGAATACCAACTGCCCAACGGCAACGCTTCCCGCATCGAAACGCGTCACAAACGGCGGCACCGTTCCCGGAGGCATGAATGCACGAGCGCGATTGACGTAACCGATCGTCTCGGCCATCGCCTGGTTCATGTCGGTGCCTTCGTGAAAAGTCAGTTTCATCAGGGCGGCGCCCTGGATACTCTTACTCTCAACGTTGTCGATTCCCGTGATATAGAGGAAGTGATACTCGTAGTAGTACGTCAGGTATCCTTCCATTTGCGCGGGATCCATTCCACCGTAAGGCTGAGCGACGTAAATCGCCGGATCTCCGCCCTTCGGGAAAATGTCGATAGCCATCCGCTGCACTGCCAAATACGCGCCAAGCGCGATGGCCACCAGCGCCACAACAATCGTGATCGGTCTGCTGAGAGCGGCTAATACCAGGCGCATCTATTGGCTGGCCTCGACTACAAACGGTTGAATGTCTCCAGCGGCCGTTGCGACTCCCAGTAGTCCACGCCACACACTAAGCCGCGCCAGCGCATCGTCGATCTCGGACTGCGTGAGCAGCCGCTGAGCTTCCGCCACTTCGTCAATATTGCCGAGACCCGCCTGATACCGGGCCGTCGCCTGCTCCGTCGCCGCGCGCGCGGCAGCTACCTGGATCGGCGTATTGGCTGCCACGTTTCGAGCGCCCCTAAGCATGGCGACCGCTCGATTCCATTGAGCGGTCAGGTCAACCGCGATCTGCTGGTAGCGAGCCGTTTCCGCTCGAATCGTCGCCGATTGCCCGTCTTCCTTGGCACGAATGGAAGGTCGGTCGAAGACCGGAAACGTTACGGTAAAGCCTAGTACCGAGTTCTGAACAGTGGGAGCAAGGCCATTAACCCCGCCCAGATTGTGTCCATTAACCTCAGCCCCAGTCCCTCGGGCGTAGGTCGATGCTTCGGCGTAAAAGCGGGGGAAATACGACCGCTCCAGAACCTTGAGTTGCGCTCTCAGCCGCTCGATCACCGCATTCTGCTCCCTCTCGATGGGATTTGCAGTTGTATCCAGGGGCGCCACCATCTCCTCCGGCGGTAACTGAAGCAACTTGGCCGAAGCCACCGCGATTCCAGCCGGCGGCAGCCCTACGAATTGAGATACCGTCACGCGCGCCACGTCCACCGCTTGCTGCGCCTGGATCATCAACGTTCGCGACGCCGCCACCTCTGCGTCCACTCGTGATGCGTCAGCACCCGGCCGTAACTCCGCGTTTACTTGCGCATGAATCGTCCGCGAAATCGCCTCTGCTCGATCCACTCCGGCCTGCGCGGCCTGCACTGTCTCCTGCGCTGCCACCAGCGTGACGTAAGCATCGGCAGCCGCCACGGCGACATCGAACTGTGTTTTCTTGAGAGCAGCTTGCGATTCGGCGCGCATAGCTGCACTGGCATCCACGCTCGCCTTCCGCAAGCCGAAATCGAAAGGTTCCCAGGTGACGAGCACTCCCATGGCGCTGCCCCATGCCGTCCCGAAATTGTTCGACCCAAGTACCGGACCCGAGATAGAAGGAATCACGTTCTGTGGTATCAGCATACCGAAGACGTTGTTTCGGGTGGCTCGATTTACTTGCGCGATCGCATCGACTTTCGGCAGGTAGGCCGTTCGTGCCAGCTGAATCCCGGCGGCGGCAGCAGTGATTTGTTCTTGCGATACGCGCACCGACGGATAGTTCCGCAGAGCGTCGTCCACCGCTTCAGACATTGTCATTTGGGCCTGTGCTGACACGCTCAACAGCAATACCGCTAAGACTCTCGTCATTCTCCCTCGATGAGCTCTCGTAACAGCTCCAATACTTTGCTCCGTGCAGCCTTCAGAGCTTTTCGCCCCAGTGGTGTAGCACGGTACACCTTGCGCAGCGACTTCCCATTTCGCTTCTCACTCGATGTTAAATAGCCTTTCTTTTCGAGGCCATGCAGCAACGGGTATAGGCTACCAGGGCTGATGCGATACCCGTGTCGACCTAGCTCTTCCATCATGCCGAGGCCGAAAATCGGCTCCTCACTCGCATGATGCATCACGTGCAGTCGGATGAGTCCCGAGTACAAGTCTCGGTCGGCATCGATAAGATCCTGATCGGTTTTCGTTCTCGGCATTCGATTACGAATGTAGTATAGGAGTGTGCAGTCAAGTGTGTCAACGACGGCCGGAATCCGAACCCGCCTCCTGGAGCGATCCTCGCGCAAGACAGCACGTCTAGCGCGCAACCGACAGCACATGGGGCTGCGATTGGCTAGATAGTGTTTGGATGCTCAGCTACTTGGGAGTTGTCCACAGGGTGGGCTCAGGTTTGGCGAGCGGGAGAGCGCCAGTGCCGAAATGGCTACGGGCACCGGTCGATACAATCGACTGATTCGACCGTTCTTTTCTCACCCGCCAGAAGCTGTGCGCAAACCACCATCCGGCCGGCTAAGACCACGGGTGTGCATCCGAGCTTTCCGTTCTTTGTGCGACTGGCGTACGTGTGGCTGCTGGTCGCCGCAGATCTGTCGGTGCGCGCCTCCTGGAGCGATGTGAGTGGCGGCATCTGGGGCGCATCGCGGCACGCGCTCACCGTCGGATTTCTCTCGACCATGGTGTTCGCGATCGGCCAGCGGATTCTGCCGGCCTTCTGCGGTGCGCGCGTCCTGTACAGCCCCCGTCTGATGCTGGCTTCGCTGGCTGCGCTCAACGTCGGCTGCGTGTTGCGCTTCGCGTCCGAGATCCCAGCGTATGAGAATAACGTGTGGATCGCCTGGCATGTGCTGCCGTGTTCGGGCGTAATCGAGCTGCTGGCGGTCGGCTTGTTCGCCGTGAACCTGGCACTGACCTTGCTCCAACCTCCGGCTCACCTGCGACCCGCGGTTGCGATAAGCTGACGAGTGCAGACAGATGGCCAATCGCCAGCTCGCGCTCGGCACCATATCGTTTGCGATCTGCTTTGCAGCGTGGGGCCTGATCAGTGCATTCGCGACACGCTTCCGCGAGATCTATAACCTCAGCGCCAGCCAGACCGCATTTCTAATCGCAGCTCCAGTGCTTCTCGGGTCGCTGGCCCGCATTCCCATGGGTCTTCTCACGGACCGCTGGAAAGGACGAGCCGTCTTCTCCGGCTTGCTGTTATTCTCGGCGATTCCGCCGCTCCTAGCGCCAGTTGTGTCGAGTTATTCCATGCTGCTGGTGGTCGGATTCTTTCTTGGCATGGCCGGATCGTCGTTCGCCGTCGGCGTCGGTTTCGTATCGCCGTGGTTCGGGCGTGAGCAACAGGGCACGGCATTGGGCGTCTACGGCCTCGGCAACGCCGGGCAATCCGTGGTGGTGTTTCTCGGGCCGCTTCTAGCGGCGCGCTTCGGATGGGAGACCGTCTTTCGTAGTGTCTCGGTTCTTTTGGTGGTCTGGGCCGCGGTATTCTCTTTGTCCGCTCGCAACGCGCCCGCGACGGCGCCGCCGCGGAAACTGGGCGTGATGCTTGCGCTGCTCGGCGGGGAACGCCTGGCATGGGTTCTCTCGGCATTCTATTTTCTGACCTTCGGCGGATTCGTCGCGTTCTCGATCTACCTTCCGGCGCTGCTTCGGCAGGAGTTCCAATTGACCGCCGCGGACGCGGGATTCCGCACCGCCGGCTTCGTGCTGCTGGCCACCGGAATGCGCCCCATCGGCGGGTGGCTTTCGGACCGCATTGGCGGTGCACACGTTCTCTCGCTGGTATTCCTGGGTGTCGTGCCGTTCGCGCTGCTGCTGGCGTGGCCGTCCATGCTTCCGTTCACCGTCGGCGCGCTCGGGTGCGCGGCTCTGCTGGGCGCGGGGAGCGGGGCGGTCTTTAAACTCGTTCCGCAATACTTCGCCGCCGAAACCGGCACGGTTACCGGATTAGTCGGCGCCATGGGCGGCCTGGGCGGATTCTTCCCGCCACTCTTGTTAGGATTCTTCCGCGACCGTCTCGGGATGATCTGGCCCGGTTTCGTGCTTCTGGCGCTCACGGCGTTTGTACTGTGGATCGTCAATAGTCGTGTTTTCCTCCCGCGAGATCGCACGGCGATGGTATCCAGCCGGAACTTTGAGCGCTTGCGAGCCAGTGCCTGGGCGACACTCTGGACGGCAGTGCTCATCGCCGCCATTGTGGTTGGTTCCAGGAACCTCGCGAATCTCGACCCCGCGCTGGTGATCTACACGTTCGCGGTGATTTTCGCCGCGTGGGGCGTGGTGTATCACTACAATGTATGGCTGGAGAAACCGCCGACGCGTCTCTATTGGGAACGGGGATGGCAACTCCTGCACACGCGCGGCATCGGCAGCATCATATCGATCGTCCGTACTTCTGCCACCCACTTGGTGGGACAGCGCTTCATCCACCGCCGATCGGCACTGCGCTGGTGGATGCACCAATGCATCTTCTGGGGCTGCCTGCTGGCGATGGCCATCACGTTTCCGCTGGTCTTCGGGTGGATTGCCTTCCGTAGCCGGTCCGACGATCAGATGATCTACGTCACTTATTTGTTCGGATTTTCGGCGGGAGAATTCCGGATCCGTACCCTGGTTTCGAGTCTCTTGTTCCATGGTCTCGATATTGCGGCGGTCCTAGTATTGGCCGGCATCGGACTCTCACTGTGGAGGCGCATGCGGGATCAGGGAGCGCAGCCATTGCAATCCTTTGCCATGGACTTTTTTCCACTGACGATTCTGTTCGCCATTTCGATTACTGGTCTGGCACTCACGGCCTCGCAGGAGTGGTTGCGCGGCGTGGGGTACAGTTTTCTGTCGATTCTTCACGCCATCACCGTGATTGCCGGGCTGCTCTATTTGCCGTTCGGAAAGTTCTTTCACATCTTCCAGCGTCCCGCGCAATTGGGCGTGAAGCTCTATCAGGAAGCTGGCGATGCAGGCGAAGGCGCTCAATGCGCGCGATGCGGCCAGCCCTTTGCCTCTCAAATGCACATCGATGACCTGCGACGCGTGCTTCCTCAAGTGGGATTTAACTACCAGATCGGGGGAGCCGCGGGGCATTGGCAGGCCCTGTGTCCCACGTGCAAACGCAAGACGCTCGCCGGGGCGCAACTTCGGGTCAAGGAGCAGTCGCGTGGCTAAGCCCCCAGTGGACCTTCAGCAACTGACCGCAGAATTCGGCCCTCATCCGCAGCGAGTACCTCCCGGTGGTTGGCAAGAGGAGTCGCGAAATCCGGCTGAACGCCTGGTGAAAACACACTGCTGTTTCTGTGGTCAGCAATGTGGAATCCAACTGAAGGTGCGCGGGAACTCCGTGATCGGGTTTGAGCCGTGGGAAGAGTTCCCTTTTAATGAGGGCAAACTTTGTCCCAAGGGCGTCAAGCGTTACCTGCAGTCGAATCATCCCGACCGCCTTCTTGATCCGCTCATTCGCACCAGCAGCGGTTTCCGCAAAGCAGGCTGGGAGGAGGCGCTGGATCTTACGGTGCGGCGTCTCCAGGAGATCCAGGCAAAGTACGGGAAAGACTCGGTGGCTGTGTTTGGCGGTGCATCACTGATTACCGAAAAGGCCTATCTGATGGGGAAGTTCGCGCGTGTGGCCCTGGGCACGCGCCACATCGATTACAACGGACGCCTGTGCATGGTTTCTGCGGGCGTGGCGTATAAGCTTGCTTTCAACGTAGACCGCAGCCCGATTCCGTGGAGCGACATCGCTCAGGCCGACGTGGTTTTCTGCATCGGCGCCAACGTGGGTGAATGCGCGCCGATCACTACGGACTACATTTGGCGCGCACGGGACCACGGTGCGCGACTTATTGTTGCAGACCCACGTTTTACGCCCATCTCACGCAACGCGGATCTGTATTTGCCCCTCCGTCCTGGAACGGATCTGGTGCTCCTGATGGGAATGCTGCACGTGGTGTTGCGGGACGGTTTAGAAGATCGCGATTTCATCGCCGCACATACCACGGGATTCGACGATGTGGCCGAATCCGTCAAGTCCTATGATTTGCGTTCGGTGGCGGAGCGCACCGGCGTCCCTCCCGAAGCCATTGAGCGCGCCGCCCGATGGTTTGCCCAAGGTCCGCGAAGTGTGGCGCTGCATGCGCGCGGTCTGGAGCATCAATCGAAAGGTGTCGAGAATGTTTTGGCGCTCATCAATCTCACGCTCGCCACCGGGAAAATCGGGCGTGAAGGGTGCGGATGCGCCATGATCACCGGCCAGGGCAACGGCCAGGGAGGCCGCGAGCACGGCCAGAAGTGCGATCAATTGCCGGGGGCGCGTTCGATTCACGATCCCGTCGCTCGCGAGCACGTGGCCCGTGTGTGGGGTATCCAGCCAGAAGATCTGCCGCAGGCTGGCTACTCCGCGCAAGAAATCATGAATGCGATCCATGACGGCGAGATCAAGGGCCTGCTCTCGATTTGTTTCAATCCGTCGGTTTCGCTGCCGCAGGCGGAATACACCAAGGAGGCGCTCAATCAGCTGGAGTTCTTCGGCGTGATCGATTTCTTCCTTTCCGAGACGGCGCGCCACGCCGACGTAGTCCTGGCCGGAAGTCTTCAGGAAGAGGAGGAGGGGGTGACCTGCAGCACCGAAGGTCGCGTGCTTCACATCCGCAAGGCGGTCGATCCTCCGGCGAATGCCTGGGGCGATTCGCGGATCATCTGTGAGTTGGCGCGGCGTCTGGGAAAGGAGCGCTATTTTCCATTCCAATCTACGCGTGAAATCTTCGATGAGCTGCGCGAAGCCTCGCGCGGTGGTATCGCCGATTACTACGGCATCACTTACGAAAGAATCGACCGCGAGATGGGCGTGTTTTGGCCCTGCCCGTCGGAGGACCACCCTGGCACGCCGAGGCTGATGGAAGGAGGCGTTTCGATGTTTCCGGACGGTAAGTGCCGCTTCCAAGTGACCGAGTGGAGGGAGAGCGGCGATCCGGTTGCCGAGGATTTCCCTTTGTACTTCACCACCGGTCGCGTGGTCAGCCAATACCTCTCGGGAACCCAGACGAGGCGAATCGGCGGACTCGTGGATATGTATCCGGAGCCACGTGTCGAGATACACCCGCGCCTGGCCGAGCGCCACGGCATCGGGGAGGGCGATTGGGTAACCATCACTTCACGTCGCGCCGATCTGACGTTGCGCGCCATGATCGTGAAAACGATTCGTCCCGATACGGTCTTCGTCCCGTACCATTGGGCGGACGAGCAGAGCGCCAATAAGCTCACCCACCGCACGCTGGATCCGCGCAGCAAGATCCCTGAATTCAAAGTATCGGCCTGCCGCATTCGCAAGGCCGAACAGGTCCCGGAGTGGGCGATCACCCCGGACGGAGGGCCGCGCTAGTGTTCGGTTACGAGTTCTACGTCGATCCCTCGCGCTGCATCGGCTGCCAGGCCTGCATCAAGGCTTGCGAGGAATGCGAGACACATCGCGGCGTCTCAATGATCAATTTCGACTACCTGGACCGGCCAAACTCTATCGCCAGCGCGGCATTCGTCTGCTTCCACTGCGATGATCCGACCTGCGCCGAAGTATGTCCGGCAGATGCAATCAAGATAGGTGAGGATGGCGTTGTGCAGTCGGCATTGAAACCGCGCTGCATTGCTTGCTCCAACTGTGTACTCGCCTGTCCTTTCGGCATTCCCAAGCTGGTGCCCGAATACGAGCAGATGATGAAATGCGACATGTGCTACGACCGCACCTCGGCTGGCAAGCGTCCCATGTGCGCCACCGTCTGTCCCAGTCAGGCTCTGGCTTACGTGCGGCCGGAGGAGATCGCTCGCACGCGTCGCGAAAAACCCGTGAATGATTTCCGTTTTGGGCAGCAGACGGTGAGAACAAAGGTATTCATGATGGCTCCCGCCGGGCTCGAAGAAATCGTGATCGACGTTGTCGATTATATGTGGGAGGGGGTATCGCATGGAGCCTGAGAAACCTACGGAAACCTCCCCTGAACAGGGATCTGGAACTGGTGACCGCCCGCTGTGGCGCGAGGAGTTTTCTATCTACAAGGCCGACGAGCGCTATGTGAGCCGCCGGCAGCTCACCAAGTTCCTCACTTTGACCAGCCTCGCCATGTTCGCAGGCAATGCGTGGATTCTGGTGAAATCATGGTTTCGCTCTCGCGTCTCCTACTCCGAGCGCGCCATCGCGCGCGCTGGAGAAATCCCTGTGGATGGAGTGAAGCTGTTCGAATATCCAGGTACTGAGGACCAGTGCATTCTGGTGCGCACCGGTGAGGACAGGTACGTCGCTTTCAGCCAGAAGTGCACACATCTTTCTTGCGCTGTGTATTACTCGGCCGCGCATCATCGCATCGAATGCCCATGCCATGAAGGGTATTTTTCCATCGAAGACGGGTCGGTTCTGCAAGGCCCCCCGACGCGACCTTTACCCCGGGTTATTCTCGAGCGACGCGGTGTGGATCTGGTCGCAATTCGGATGGAAGTGGAAAAGGAGGCGCGGTGAACGGTACCCGCATCTCGCAAACCCGAGGCCTCACGGCCATCGACGGCGCGATGGCGCTCATCGTCCTGCTTCTGGTTGTTCAAATGTGGCTGCTCTCGGCGACGCTGGACGCTTATCTCGCCGGCCATGACGACGCAGCTCTGCCCGGCGCTGTCATTTCCGACGTCCTATTTCTCGCCTGCGGAGGTCTCTACCTGTTTGTCATTCGCCAGGAGAAGCTGCGGAGGGTATCCGGCGCCAGCGAAGAAACGTGAAGAATTGACTCAGCTGGAACATCATTCGGGAGTCGAGTTCCCACCGGCCTGAAGGACTCGTCATGGAACCGTGAGGTAACATCACCAGCCGAGCTGCAAGTTGGTCAAGGGCTTGCGTACCTCACCTTGCCAAAACCAGATGTTTCTAGCAAGGGGTCCCAAGTCGCGAGAGAAGGCGCGTTTCGTGCGGTAAACCGCGCCAAGCTGCCTAAGGTTTTTGGCAACCGGTTGAGCTTCAGTGTAAGGATTGTTGCGAGGGTCCGCTTTGGTGATCGGCGTCTTGGAAGCTGAGCTAGAAAGTGGCCGGGAGACCTTTCAGATATTTTCCGATCGGGTCACATTCGACTCAGACCAAAGGCGCTGCCTCAAGATCGAGCGCTGCCTCATCGACGTCACCGGCTCGAGACCTCCCATAGAAGGACTCGTTCCGGCAATAAGTGCTCATCTATGGTCGTTACAACCGAAATCTCTTCATCAAAAGATGCCGAGACACCATGACGGATGGAAGAGGTGTCGTAGTTCCTCTAGACGACCTAACGATTATTAGAATTCTTAATGTCACCCGTGACGGTAACCGCCCCCAGCGACTCACGTCGTAGACCAAGATGATTGAAAACTGGACTTTGCCGTTTTCTACATCCTGAAGCAACTGACGCGAACCTTGGCGCTTTTGCAGGGTCAATCCACTCTTGCCCTCGTCAGTGTAGGTTTGAATGACCTGCATGTTGTGCTCAGTGGCATAGTTCGCAATTGCGAGACTCTTGTTTTCAATCGAGTATTGCTGGTGGTCGGTTGAGGCTCGGACATCTTGTGCAGCCCGAACGAGGACAGTTTCCGTAGGTGGGTTGGGAGCCTGCATTTTGACCGCGAGGCAAAATGTTAGCTCGCAAACGATCGAAAGCGCACCGATCATACGCCGCACCACGCCGGAAGAAAAGCGCTATACGATTTCGGTGGTGGTCAAATCTGGATTCTCGGTCGTCCCCAGTAAACGGCAAGGATCTAGGCTGAGTGAGCGAGCAGTGAAGTTTTGCAGTCGGTGGCCAAGTATCTGTGCTCATCAAGGCAGGCTGGGCACTTCAGGATCTCATCGGAATGAGTTGCTGTGAAGCCGTCTCCAATGTAGATTTGGAGCGTGATTTTGCGCGCACACCCCTTGCAGTCCACGTACCAGTGCTTCAGCTTGTTTACCATCTGCGCGGCTATTCTGCACCTTAGCATGGAAGTCTATTACGGACTGTGCAAAAGTGAACATCTTTTCCCGACGATCCGTGCCACGGTAGGATGGATGAAACTGAAGGATCTCACCGCCAAGCAGAAGCTATCCGTTCAGTGTCCCACTTGTGGGTCTGCCCCTGGCCAGAAATGCGAATTGAGCGCCGGAGGTGTGCGGAACAGTTCACACCGGGAACGGAAGTTTGCCGCAGCGGACGCCGCCCAGAGGCCCAAGCCTAGAAACCTGGCGCTGAGTCTTTGATGGAATGCAACGAACGGACCTTGCTACTGGAGCGCTGCGCCACTACGATGCACACCTATACCAGGGCTTCAATCAAGTGGCAGAATCTCACCGGCATGGATAACACGCAGGCGTACCAGGATTCTCGGAGTGCCCGGTCGCGGGCACGAATCCAAGTCGATCTTGCAACCTACGAACTGGAACAGCATGAGCGCGTCCACCTTTGCCATCCGGCCGCCATTGTCCCCATTACATCGTGAAAATCGCTATCTAAAGGTGACTGCCCGACCCTGAACCATCCAACGAACACGAACAACAAATCGCGCGGATTGTCGATAGCATGGACTTCCAAGACAAGTCCTACTCTTGGCAATCGTGGATGCGCTAGCAGAACTGCATTTCACGATGTCCAAGTCCGACGGCGATTTCCTGATGGAGTACATCCGCTGGCGGATGGATCACCCGATTGCGAATTAGATTAGCGCTCAAGGCACACAGATTTAGCGCACTACCCTGGAAGATCCTTTGGGTGGTCGATGCTAGATGCTGAACTGCTGAATTGTTTCGAACCGTGACCAGGGTTACTTCACGGGTTATCCGCCCAGAACGCGGAGGGCAGTTTTGAACCGTTCTATCTCCTAACCCCGTTATATGGTGCCCGGGGTGGAACTTGAACCCACACTCTCCTTACGGAAAAAGGGATTATAAGTCTCGTGCACGCGTGGACGACCGCCCCACCCAGAAAGCGGCTCGCATTGCGTCGCGCGCTATAATTTATTGGAAGCAGTATGGAAGAGCTCATCAAGAAATTGCAGGAAGAAATCGCGGCGCTCGAGAACGAGTTCCGTATCGAGCTCCCCCGGGAAATCCTGAAAGCCCGCGCCCACGGCGACCTCAAAGAGAACGCCGAGTATCACGCGGCCAAAGAACGTCAGGGCATGGTGAACGCCCGCCTGAATCAGCTCAATGGGCGGCTGCGGGAACTCTCGATGATCGATATGTCTAAGATCCCGCAGGATCGCGTGGGACTGGGCTCGACGGTCATGGTTCTGGATCTCGACAAAGATGAGAAGATCCGTTATAAGCTGGTGACGAGCGAGGACGTGGACGCCAAGGCGGGCATGATTTCGACCACCTCTCCGATCGGCCGAGGCCTGCTCGGCAAGCAAGTTGGGGATACGGTGAAAATCCAAATTCCAGGCGGTGTTCGCGAAATGGAGATCGTGGAGCTGATCACCATTCATCA
>Ga0105245_10001417_pt1 | contig 21747 bp, 18 predicted proteins | sample KBSM54metaG_FD_81523 | JGI IMG/M metagenome (GOLD analysis project Ga0105245, IMG submission 81523) | Miscanthus rhizosphere microbial communities from Kellogg Biological Station, Michigan, USA - KBS M5-4 metaG | ecosystem: Host-associated > Plants > Roots > Rhizosphere > Soil | place...
CGCGGCACGTCGGCGCGTGTCGAGTCGTCACCGCCCAACGGCTCGACCCGCAGCTTCTCGGGCCTGACCACGGCGTGGCAGCGGTCGCCGCTCGAAAAGCCGTCGGTCGAGGTCGAGATCGTCGGCCCCTGGTCGAGTCGCACCCGGCCGGTTCCCGATACCGTCGCCGGCATCAGGTTGGAGACGCCGATGAAGCCGGCTACGAAGGTGGTAGAGGGCCGCTCGTAGACCGTCTCGGGATCGGCCACCTGCTCGACCACGCCGCGGTTCATAACCGCGATGCGGTCGGACATCGTGAGCGCTTCCTCCTGGTCGTGCGTCACGTAGACGAACGTGATGCCCACGTCGCGCTGGATGCGCTTCAGCTCGACCTGGAGCTGCTTGCGGAGCTTCAGGTCGAGCGCGCCGAGCGGCTCGTCGAGCAGGAGCACCGCGGGGCGGTTCACGAGCGCGCGCGCGAGCGCGACGCGCTGCTGCTGCCCACCCGAGAGCTGGGCGGGCCGGCGCCTCGCCTCCCTGGACAGGCCCACGCGCTCGAGCTCCTCGGCGACGCGCCGCTTGATCTCGCCCTTGTCGACCTTCTGGCGCTGAAGGCCGAACGCGACGTTCTGCTCGACGCTCCGGTGGGGGAAGAGGGCGTAGCTCTGGAAGACCGTGTTGGTGGGGCGCTTGAACGCCGGCATCCCCGTCACGTCGTCGCCGTCGAGCAGCACCCGTCCCTCCGTGGGCTCCTCGAAGCCGGCGACCATGCGCAGCGTCGTCGTCTTGCCGCACCCCGACGGGCCGAGCATGGTGAAGAACTCACCGCGCGGAATGTCCAGCTCCATCTCCCGCACGGCCGTGAAATCGCCGAAGCGTTTCGTGACACGCTCGAGCCGGACGGTGGGGTTGTCCACGCCCGCTTGGACCTCATGGCTCATGGCTGAGGGCAAGGTATGGCCGAACCGTAGCTATGGCAAGGGGCGAAATGCGAAAAAAAGGCTAAGGTTGTTGGCCGGAATGGCGCACGCGTGCGCCCGTGATTTCACCCCTCGCGCCGTTGAGTTTCTCCATCTGCGCCGATACCGTTGTCCACAACGTCTAGTCGTCCTAGTCGAGCCGAACAGGAGAAGCAGCAGTGGCCACCACCCCGCAGACCGTCTTCGAGCCCCATGCCGGCGCCGCCAGCTCGCTTCAGGAGAAGGCCCGCCGTCATCTCTGGATGCACTTCACCCGGATGGGCGCGTATGACGAAGCGCACGAGATCCCGATCATCGTGCGCGGCGAGGGGTCGTACGTCTACGACGAGCACGACAACCGCTATCTCGACGGACTGTCGGCGCTCTTCTGCGTGAACGCGGGCCACGGCCGAGCCGAGCTCGGCGAGGCGGCCGCGGCGCAGGCCAAGAAGCTCGGCTTCTACACGAACTGGAGCTACGCGCACCCGACCGCGATCGAGCTCGCCTCGCGCATCGCGGCGCTAGCGCCCGGTGACCTGAACCGCGTCTTCTTCACGTCGGGCGGCTCGGAGGCCGTTGAGTCGGCCTGGAAGCTGTCGCGCCAGTACCACAAGCTCACCGGCAACCCGACGAAGACGAAGATCATCTCGCGCGAGACGGCGTACCACGGCACGACCTTCGGCGCGATCTCGATCACCGGCATCACGCAGCTGCGCACACCGTTCGAGCCGCTCGTGCCCGGCGCCTTCCATGTGCCCAACACGAACTCGTACCGCTGGTCCGAGGACCGCGACCCGCTCTGGGCGGCGGACCAGATCGAGCACGCGATCGAGTTCCAAGGGCCGGAGACGGTCGCCGCGGTGATCCTCGAGCCGGTGCAGAACTCAGGCGGCTGCTTCGTGCCGCAGGACGGCTACTGGCAGCGCGTGCGCGAGATCTGCGACAAGCACAACGTGCTCCTGATCGCCGACGAGGTGATCTGCTCCTGGGGCCGCCTCGGGTACTACTTCGGCGTCGAGCGCTTCGGTGTGCTGCCGGACATGATCACCACGGCGAAGGGCCTCACCTCGTCGTACGCCCCGATGGGCGCCACGATCGTGTCCGACCGCGTGGCCGACCCGTTCATGTCCGGCCCGAAGTCGAACTTCACGCACGGGATCACGTTCGGCGGCCACCCCGTTGCCGCGGCCGTGGCGCTCGCCAACCTCGACATCTTCGAGCGCGAGGACCTCTGCGGGCACGTGCGCGCGAAGGAACCCGAGTTCCGCGGCATGCTCGACAAGCTGAAGGAGGATCTGCCGATCATCGGCGACGTCCGGGGCGCGGGCTACTTCCATGCGCTCGAGCTCGTCAAGGACAAGGAGACCAAGGAGACCTTCTCCGACTCGGAGAGCGAGGAGCTCCTGCGCGGCTTCATGTCGGGCGAGCTCTTCAAGAACGGCCTCATTTGCCGCGCCGACGACCGCGGCGAGCCCGTCATCCAGCTCTCGCCTCCGCTCATCGCGGACAGCGAGGAGTTCGAAATCATCGATCGCGTCCTGCGCCAGGTGCTCACCGAGGCGTGGGAGCGGATCGTTCGCCACTGATCCCATGCTCACCGTACGAGGGCTCGTGTCCGAGATGGGGCTCGAGCTCGCGACGGGCGAGGATGGCGCGGACTCTCCCGTCCGCTGGGTCCACATCTCGGAGCTGCCTGACCCGACGCCCTGGCTGTCGGGCGGCGAGCTGCTGCTGAGCACCGGCATCCAGCTCGACACCGACCGGCGCCAGCGCGAGTTCGCGCGGCTCCTGGCCGGCCATCACCTGGCCGGCCTCGGGTTCGGCACCGGCTTCGACCACGACACGCTGCCCCCGGCGCTCGTCGAGGAGGCCGACGCGCTCGGCTTCCCGGTGTTCGAGGTGCCGTACGAGCTGCCCTTCATCGCGATCACGGAGAAGGCGTTCACGCGCCTCGTCAACGAGCAGTACGAGGTGCTCCAGCGCGGCATCGCGATCCACAAGCGGCTCGAGCGCCTCGTGCTGGAGGAGAGCGGGCTCGACGAGGTGGTGCGCGCGCTCGCGGCTGCGACCGGCGGCGCAGTCTGCGTGCTGTCGGGCCGCGGCGAGACGATCTCGTCGAAGGCCTTCAGGCGCCAGGTGCCGGACGAAGCGATGGAGCAGGTGCGCGCTGAGGTCGTGCGGCGAAGCGACGAGCTCGCCGCCGGCAGCGCCCGCGCCATGGACAGCGCCGAGTTCGCGCCCGACCACCCGGACATCGCCGGGCGCTCGCTCGTGCTCCCCGTGTCGCTGCGCGGGCGCGGTGCGCCTCAGGCGTGGCTCGTCGCGGCTCGTGACACCGGCGGATTGGGCGACTTCGAGCGCCTCATCCTCCAGCAGGCCGTGACCGTGGTGGCGCTCGAGCTGATGCGCCAGCGGGCGATGCGCGACACGGAGCGCCGGCTCGCCGGCGACGTGCTTGCGGAGGCGCTCACGGGGCGGCTGTCGGACGAGGAGCTCGCGATGCGGCTGCGCCCGTTCGGCATCGGCCAGAGCGCCGCGGTGCTGGTCTTCGGCGGACCCGACGGCGCACCCGCGCCGGCGGCGGAGGCCGAGCTGGACCGCTTCCTCGCGGACGCGAACGTGGGCGCCCTGGTCGCGACGCGTGAGCGCCTCCTGTGCGCGGTCGTGGACGTTCACGAGAACGCCGATCCGGTCGCGCTCGCCGCGCGTGCGCGCGACGTGCTCACGGAGGACGACGCGCCAATGCGCGCCGCGGCCTCACGGGCGGCGCCCGTCGGCGCGCTCCGGCGCACCTTCCACGAGGCGCGCTGCGCGCTCGAGGCGGCCGCGCTCGCCAACGGCTCGTCGCCGCCGGTGGCTTCGTATCGCGACCTCGGCGCGTTCCAGCTCCTTCTCTCGCTCCAGGACGACGACGCGCTGCGGCTCTACTGCGACAGCGTGCTCGGCCCGCTGGAGGACGCGAGCGGGGAGTACGGTGACGAGTTGATCCGCTCGCTCGAGGCGTTCATCGAGCAGAACGGGCAGTGGGAGCGCGCCGCGCGCGAGCTCTACTGCCACAGGCACACGTTGCGGTATCGCATCAGGCGAGTGGAGCAGCTGACGGGCCGCGACCTGTCGAGCGCGCGGGACCGGATCGAGTTCTGGCTGGCGCTGCGCGCGAGAGAGTTGGTGACGTAGTGAGAGAGAGGATTGACAGTCGATGAAGGTCGGGGTTCCGACGGAGATCAAGACGGACGAGTACCGCGTGTCGCTCACGCCCGCGGGTGTGAGGGAGCTGGTTGAGCACGGGCACGAGGTGCTGGTCGAGTCCGACGCGGGCGTGGGCAGCACGATTCCGGACGAGGAGTACACGGCGCAGGGCGCGCGCATCCTGCCCGACGCGAGCTCCGTGTTCGAGGAGTCCGAGATGATCCTCGGCGTCAAGGAGCCGCAGCCGGAGGAGGTGGAGCTGCTGCGCCCCGACCACCTCCTCTTCACCTACCTGCACCTGGCTCCGGCCCCGGAGCTGACGAAGGGGCTGGTCGACTCGGGCGCCACCTGCGTCGCCTACGAGACCGTGGTCGACGAGCACGGGCACCTGCCGCTGCTCGCGCCGATGAGCGAGGTGGCGGGCAAGATCGCCACTCAGTGCGGCGCGTTCTTCCTCGAGCGGCCGCTCGGTGGCCGCGGCGTGCTGCTCGGCGGCGTGCCGGGCGTTGCCGCGGCGACCGTGATGATCATCGGCGGCGGCGTGGTGGGCCAGAACGCGGCCTTCATCGCAATCGGCATGGAGGCGGACGTCTTCGTGTTCGACCGCAACATCGACCGTCTCCGGGAGCTCGACATCGCGTTCGGCGGCCGGGCCTCGACGGTCTACTCGTCGACGCTCGCCGTCGAGGAGATGCTGCCGCGCGCCGACCTGGTGATCGGCGCCGTGCTGATCCACGGCGCACGCGCGCCGTATGTCGTCAAGCGCGATCAGCTTGGCCTCATGAAGAAGCGCGCGGTTCTCGTCGACGTCTCGATCGACCAGGGCGGCTGCTTCGAGACCTCGCGCCCGACCACCCACTCCGACCCCGTCTACGAGGTCGACGGGGTGACCCACTACTGCGTCGCGAACATGCCGGGCGCCGTCCCGGTGACCTCGACGTTCGCGCTCACCAACGCCACCCTGCCCTACGTGCTCGCCCTGGCCGACCACGGCCTCGAGGGCGCAATCCAGAAGCTGCCCGGCCTGAAGCCCGGCGTGAACGTGGCCGACGGCAAGGTCACGCACGAGGCGGTGGCCGAGGGCACCGGCCTGCCGTATACACCCGTCGAAGACGTCCTGGGCGTCACGGCCTAGCCCGGAGGAGAGGACCCCGCAATGGCGACCATCAGCAAGACCAGGCTTCAGAACTTCATCGACGGCGAGTTCGTGGACGCCGCGGACGGCGCCACGGAGGAGGTGACGAACCCCGCCAACGGCGAGGTGATCGCCGACATGCCGCTGTCCGGCGAGGAGGACGTGAACCGCGCGGTGGCGGCCGCGAAGGGGGCCTTCCCGGGCTGGTCCACGACGACGCCGAGCGAGCGGGCCGCGGCGATGCTGAAGCTCGCGGATCTGCTCGACGAGCACGCCGAGGAGCTCTCCGACCTAGAGGCCGCGGATGCCGGCAAGCCGCGCAGCGCGATGCTCGAGGACGAGATGCCGGCGGTGAGCGACACACTGCGCTTCTTCGCAGGCGCGGGTCGGGTGCCCGAGGGCCAGGCATCGGGCGAGTACGTGGCCGGGCGCACCTCCATCATCCGCCGCGAGCCGGCCGGCGTGGTGGGGCAGATCGCGCCGTGGAACTACCCGCTGATGATGGCCGCGTGGAAGATCGGGCCGGCGCTCGCCGCCGGGTGCACGATCGTGCTGAAGCCCGCCGAGACCACCCCGGTCACCACCGTGAGGCTCGCCGAGCTGGCCGGCGAGGTGCTCCCGAAGGGCGTCCTCAACGTGATCACCGGCCACGGCCAGCCGGCGGGGTCGTCGCTCGTCACGCACCCCGATGTCGACATGGTGTCTCTGACTGGGTCGCCCGAGACGGGCAAGTGGATCGCCAGGGCCGCGTCGGACTCGCTCAAGCGCGTGCACCTGGAGCTCGGCGGCAAGGCGCCAGTGATCGTGTTCGACGACGTGGACATGGCGACGGCGCTCGAGACGATCGCCGGCACGGCTCTCTACAACGCGGGCCAGGACTGCACCGCGGCCACGCGCGTGCTCGCCTCGTCGAAGGTCTACGACGACATCGTGAACGGCCTCGCCGAGGAGGCGAAGGGCTACAAGATGGGCGACACGTTCGACGCGGACACGAACCTCGGCCCGGTGAACTCCCAGCGGCAGCGCGAACGCGTCGAGGGCTTCTTCGAGCGCAAGCCGGACCACGCCGAGATCATCACCGGCGGCAGGGAGCCCGACCTGCCCGGAACGTTTGTCGAGCCGACGGTCATCGCCGGGCTCGAGCAGGACGACGAGATGATCCAGAACGAGATCTTCGGCCCCGTAATGACGGTCCAGCCGTTCGACGACGAGGCGAAGGCGATCGAGTGGGCGAACGGCACGCGCTACGGTCTCGCGGCGTCGGTGTGGACGCGTGACATCGGCCGCGCGCACCGGGTGGCGAACGCGATCCGATTCGGCACGGTGTGGATCAACGACCACATCACGATGGCGATGGAGATGCCGCACGGCGGGTTCAAGCAGTCCGGCTACGGCAAGGACATGTCGAAGTACTCGCTCGAGGACTACACGATCGTCAAGCACGTGATGGTCAACCTCGAGGCGTAATCGTTCGCTCCTACCGATTTCTGACGGCCTGGCTGCTCGACGCAGAGCGCCCGGCCGTCTGGAGAGAGCTCCGCGACGCGGGGAGCTGGCCGGAGTGGTGGCGCGGCGTGGAGCGCGTGATCGAGCTTGCGCCCGACGAGCACTACCGGATCGCCTGGCGCAGCCGCATCCCGTATGACCTCGAGTTCGAGTTCGTGGTCCACGATCTCGACGAGCCGTCCTCCATGAAGGGCGAGGCGCGCGGCGAGCTCACGGGCACGGGCCACTGGCGGCTGTTCGAGCAGAACGGGATCACGGCGGTCACCTACGAGTGGAACGTGCAGACCACCAAGCGATGGATGAACGCGCTCGCCCCGGTCGCGCGGCCGATCTTCGAGTACAACCACAACATCGTGATGCGCTGGGGCGGCGAGGGCCTCGCCCGGCGGCTCGGTTGCAATTTATTAGCAGCCGGCTGAGCTCGGATCCCTAAAGTGGCCGTCGTGCGGGTCATTGCGGCGGCGCTGTTGGTGGGGCTGACCCTGTGCGGATGCTCGGCACTGGGCAGTGATGCGGAGGATGGACGCGCTCAGGCCGATGCGCGAAGGCCCACGCAGCCGCACGTCGTGCTGATCGTCTTCGACGAGTTCGGCGGCGACATCCTGCTCGGCTCGAAGGGGAAGATCGACGCGGGCCGTTATCCGCACTTCGCGGCGCTCGCGAGGGACGGAACCTGGTTCCGCAATGCGCAGACGCGCTACGACTCGACCACGAAGGCGGTGCCGCTGATCCTCGACGGGATCGCCCCGCGGCCCCACACCGTGGGAAGCGTGCGCTTCCACCCACAGTCGATCTTCACCGCGCTGGGCCGGGCGGGCTACCGGATCGTGCCGTCGGAGGAGGCGACCGCGATGTGCCCGGCGCGCTACTGCCGGTCCGAGCGCGCGAAGCCTCCGGCGATCCTCCCGAACCTCAAGGGCGGCCGCGCCCAGCGCTTCGAGCGCTTCATTCGCTCGATTCACGCGAGCCGGCGGCCCACCTTCTGGATGAAGCACGCGCTGTTGCCGCACGGGCCGTGGGTCTACCTGCCCGACGGGACGATGATGCGGCCGCCCGGTCCGGAGCTGCTGCCGGGGATGCAGACGATCCCGGGTTTCTACGACGACTTTCTTCGCCACCACAACGAGCAGCGCCAGCTGCTGCAGCTCGGCTTCGCGGACAGGCTGCTGGGCCGCCTCGTCGCGCGGCTGAAGAGCCAGGGCATCTATGACGACACGCTGATCGTCGTCACGGCCGACCACGGCTTCGCGTGGAAGGTCGGCGTGGACACGCGGCGCAGCGTGAGCCTGTCGAACATCGACGAGCTCGGGTCCGTGCCGATGATCGTGAAGCGGCCCGGGCAGAGGGCCGGTCGCGTGAGCGGCGCGCTGGCGCAGACGCTCGACGTGACACCCACGATCGCCGACGTCCTGAACGTGCCGCTCGGCTACCACGCCGACGGCCGCTCCGTGTTCTCGCCGAAGGCCAGCGCGCGCCGGACCGTGCGGATCGTCAAGCGCGACTTCAGCTCGGTGGTGAGCATCTCGAAGCGGCGCTGGGTGGCCCGCCGCGCCGCGGTGGCCGGGCGCCGCCTGCGCGAGCTCGGGTCGGGCGACTGGCCGAGCCTGTTCACGTCCTACGGCCCGCACCGCGAGCTGATCGGGCAGACGATCGCCGACCGAAAAGCCGCTTCGGGCGTCACGGCCACGCTGTCGCTCGCGCGCTCGTACACACACGTCCGCCGGGCCAGCGGCGTCGTCCCCACGCAGGTGGCGGGGCGAATCCACGGCTCCGGGCCGCGCAACGAGCGTGACATCGCGGTCGCCGTGAATGGCCGTATCGCCGCGGTTGGGCGAAGCTTCCACCTTCGTGGTCAAGCGGTGGAGAGCTATTCCGTCATGGTTCCCGAGGATGCGCTTCAGGAGGGCCGGAACCGCATCGAGGTCCTCGAGGTCTCGGACGGCGGCAGGATGGCGGTGCTGGCTCACAGTTGAGCTGATCGCCGCGGTCGCGCTCGCCGGCTGTGCGCTTCCGGGGGACGAGGACGAGGCGAGGTCGGAGGTCCGGCGCCCGCCGGTCGTGTTCGTGGTGTTCGACGAGTTCCCCGCGGACGACCTGCTGCGCCCCGACGGCAGCATCGACGCCGAGCGCTTCCCCCACTTCGCCGAGCTGGCGTCGATCTCCACCTGGTTCCCGAACGCGCACACCGTCTACGACTCAACGTTCGGCGCCGTGCCGGCCATCCTCGACGGCCGGATGCCTCACGCCCACATGGCCACCGACGTGCGCAGCCACAAGCCGAGCATCTTCCACATGATGGACCGGCTCGGCTACGAGGTGTTCAAGGTCGAGTCCGCGTCGGCCGTGTGCCCACCGATGATCTGCCCAGGCGCGCGGACCCGGCGACCCGGGGTGCTGAAGCGACTGTCGGGCAACGGCCGGCCGCCGCGCTTCCACCGCTGGGTCGGCGCGATCCGGCGCCGGCCCGAGCCGGCGTTCTACTTCCAGCACTCGCTGATGCCGCACGAGCCGTGGCTGTACCTGCCGTCCGGGCACCAGATGCGCCGGGCGGGTGTCGAGCCGATCTGGCAGATCAACCGGCCGACCGGCTTCGACGACCCGGCCCTGTCGGTGCACAACCACCTTCGCCACCTGCTCCAGGTGGGCTACACCGACCACCTCCTGGGCCAGCTGCTCGAGCGCCTTAGGCGAACCGGGCTGCTCGAACGGGCGCTCGTCGTCGTGACGGCCGACCACGGCTACTCGTTCCGCGTCGGCGTCGACAGCCGGCGGCTCCTGAGCCAGGACAACGTCGAGGAGATCGCGCCCGTACCGCTGTTCGTCAAGGCGCCCGGGCAGATGGACGCGCGAGTCGACGACGCGCTTGCGGCCAACCTCGACATTGTCGCCACCACCGCCGACCTGCTCGGGACGACGGTGGGGTACCCCCAGGACGGCCGGTCGGCGTTCTCGGAGGAGGTCGAGCGGCGCAGGGGCATCGCCGTGGAGACGCGCGACTACGCGCACGTCGTGCGGATCGGGCTGCCGGAGCTCCAGCGCAGGCGCGCCATGTGGCGGCGCCGCTGGGCACGCCTGTTCGGAACGGGCGCGGAGAGCAACCTGCTGTACGGGGACCCGTGGGCGCGCGCCTACCGGGTCGGCCCGAACCGGCAGCTGCTCGACCGCCGGGTGAGGGCCCTGCGCGTCGCGCCCGCCGGGCCGGGCTCGGATCGAGCAACGGCGATCGACGCCTCCCTGTTCAGGAACGTGTCGAAGCGCAACCAGATCGTGCCGACGCGGGTGACGGGGCCGCTCGAGGGCGTCCCGGTCGGCGAGCACCGCGACCTCGCCCTGGCGGTGAACGGCCGGATCCGCGCCGTCGGGCGGAGCTTCGACTTCGTCAAGCAGCGCTTCGAGTACTACTCGTTCGTGGTGCCGGAGGCGGCGCTCCGCCCGGGGCCGAACCGGGTGGAGCTGTTCGAGCTGCGGCGCGGCGGCACGCTGGTCCGGATCGCGACGCTCTAGGGGGCCTTGAAGGTGGAGTTCGGCTCCGCGCTGCCGTCGACGTCCACGTCGGCCGGGTGCTTGCTCGTGTCGATGAAGGCGCAGAAGTAGTGCCGGCGGTCGTCGCGGGCGACGCAGGTGCGGAAGAAGTCCTCGCCGAGCCGAATCGTGTTGGCCGTCTCGAGGTTGCGGACCAGCTCGGCGTCGCCGCTCTGCAGGATCAGGTTCCGGAAGGCCTTCGCGTTTCGCTCCGTGTCCTGCGTCTCCGAGACCACGAGAGGGCGCGCTGCGAGGCCGGCGGCCATCACGCCCACGATCGTCGCGAGCAGCAACCCGGTCCCGATCCGGTCGGTCAGTACCTCGAGCCGGGCGCGCGGGGGCGCCGCCGGCTCCGTGGCCGGCTCCCGCTTCCAGGTCGCCCTGGCGAGCCAGGGCGCGACGGCCCCGATCAGGAAGAGGTTGCCGAAGGTGGCGAGCAGGATGGCCGGGATCAGGTCGACGCCTGTCCCGACGGGCGGGAGCAGGTGGAGGATCAGGCCGTCGATCAGCGTGACGGCGATGAAGGTCGGCCACATCCATGCCCCACGCAGCCGCCAGCGGATGCGGGCGGGCCAAAAGCGCTCGTCTCGATCCACTGGGCCGGAGAGTAGCCTTCGGGACGTGGCTGAACTCTGGGTGGCGCAGCTCGGCACGATCCCGTATCGGGAGGGTGTCGCGCTCCAGGAGACGCTCCGCGCGCGACGTCAGGACGGCGAGATCCCCGACCTGCTGCTCGTGCTCGAGCACCCGCCCGTCTACACGAAGGGGAAGCGCACGGAGCCGGGCGACCTGCCCATGGGCGAGGACTGGTACCGGGCCCAGGGGATCGACGTGTGCGACACCGACCGCGGCGGCCGCGTGACCTACCACGGCCCCGGCCAGCTCGTGGCCTATCCAATCATGGGCGTGCAGCGAGTTGCGGAGTTCGTGCACACCATGGAGGGAGCCATAGTGTCCGCACTCGCCGACGAGGGCATCTCCGCGGAGGCGCGCGCGACGCCGTTCACCGGCGTATGGGCGGGCGACTCGAAGATCGCATCGATCGGGGTTCGGGTGTCCGGCGGCGTGACGACCCACGGGCTCGCCGTGAACGTCGACAACGACCTGCAGCCGTTCGAGTGGATCGTTCCGTGCGGGATAGACCACGTGCGGGTGACCTCCGTGTCGAAGGAGACCGGCAGCGCCCCGTCGCTGCCCTGCTTCCGCAAGCGGATGGCGTGGCGCTTCGCGGAGGCGTTCGGCAGGCGCCAGCGGATCGTGTCCGCCGGCCGGATCCTCGAGCGCGAGGCCGTGCCGGCATGAGCACCCGCTCGCGCTCCAACCCGGGCGGCGCCAAGGTGCTCGAGCTGATGGGCGACGTGCGCCCCTTCCGCGAGCGCAAGCCGCCCTGGTTCAAGCGGCCCGCCCCGGGCGGCCCGGCCTACCGCGAGCTGCGCGGGATGATCGAGAGCGAAGGGCTTCACACGGTCTGCCAGGAGGCCGCCTGCCCCAACATCGGCGAGTGCTGGGAGCGCGGCACCGCGACGTTCATGATCCTGGGCGACACCTGCACGCGCCGCTGCGGCTTCTGCAACGTGAAGACGGGCAAGCCGACGCACAACGACCCGCTCGAGCCGCTGCGCGTGGCGCAGTCGGTGAAGCGGATGGGCCTCAGGCACGCGGTGATCACGAGCGTCGACCGCGACGACCTCCCGGACCTCGGCGCCAGCGCCTTCGTAGGCGTGATCCGCTCGATCCGCCGATTCGCGCCCGGGTGCAAGGTCGAGGTGCTCACCCCCGACTTCCGCGGCGAGGAGATGCCGCTGGCACGGGTGATCGCCGAGCGCCCGGATGTCTTCAACCACAACGTCGAGACCGTGCCGCGGCTATATCCGCTCGCGCGGCGCGGCTCGCGCTTCCTGCGCTCATGCCGGGTCCTCCGGAACGCCAAGGAGATGGGCGGCGGCGAGGTCGTCACCAAGTCCGGGCTGATGACCGGGCTCGGCGAGACGAAGGAGGAGCTGCTCGACGCGTTCGGCACGCTTCGCGAGCACGGGGTCCAGGTGCTCACGGTCGGCCAGTACCTCCGGCCCACGCGCGACCACCTGCCGGTCGTGCGCTACTGGCATCCGGACGAGTTCGCCGAGCTGGAGCGCGAGGCGTACGCGATGGGCTTCGACTCGGTCGCGGCCGGGCCGCTGGTCCGCTCGAGCTATCACGCCGAGCAGACTCTGGCGCAGGCCTCGTCGGGCTGAGCTCCCGGACAGTGGGGCATCGGCCTCCCTGAGATGACGTGATCCCGCTCAAGGACGACATCCCGACCCGGCGCTTCCCGGTCATCACCGTCGCGCTGATCGCGATCAACGTGATCGTCTACTTCGTGTTCGAGCACGGGCTCTGGGGGCTCGGCGAGTTCGGGAACGAGCGCGTATTCGACTACGGGGCGATCCCGGAGGAGATCACCCATCCCGGCACCAACTGCTTCACCGACCCCACCATGACCTTCATCCAGTGCCGGGCGAACGCCATCGCATCCGGCCAGCCGCCGTACTGGGTCACGGTCTTCACCTCGATGTTCCTGCACGGCAGCCTGCTGCACCTGGGCGGCAACATGCTGTTCCTCTGGATCTTCGGGAACAACATCGAGGACTCGATGAACCGGCTCGTGTTCATCGGCTTCTACATCCTGGGCGGCCTGGCGGCGCTGGCGCTCCAGGTGGTCACGGACCCGAGCTCCATGGTACCGACGGTGGGGGCGAGCGGGGCGATCGCGGGCGTTCTGGGCGCCTACGCACGCTTATATCCGCGCGCGCGGGTGGTCACGCTGATCATCATCATCATCTTCTTCACCGTCGTCACATTGCCCGCTGTGCTCGTACTCGGTCTGTGGTTCCTGCTCCAACTCCTGCCCGCGTTCAGCGACCCGACCGGCGCCGGCGGCGGCGGCGGGGTTGCGTACTTCGCGCACATCGGCGGCTTCCTGTTCGGGCTCCTGTTGATCAAGGTGTTCGCCACGAACGTGCACGAGGACTACGAGCGGGCGCACCGTATTCCGGTGTATTGATGGGACGGACGCTGGTCCTCGGCTGCAGCCTTGCGATCATCTGCCTGCTCGCGTTCCTGACCCTGTCGGTGGCTCTGCGAGACGGCGTGGACATCCTCGTTGTCGTGTCCGGAATCGTGCTCCTGCTGATGGGCGTCGGCATCCTGGGCGCACTGTCGACCCCGCCGCCGGATGACTAGGCGCGGGCGTCATGCCTCCGGGCCGCCGGCGGTCCCGAAGCTGGTCCTCCAGGGCGGCCGCAGGCGCTCGCGCGCCGGCCGGCTGATCGCGATCCTGGCCATCCTGGCGGCGCCCGTCGCGGTCGCCGCGGCGGCCCTCTTGTCGTTCGGCCACGACGAGGGGCGCGGGGCATCGGGACCGCCGCTGGCCGTCAGCTCGCCGCCAGTGCAGCCCGCGCCCAAGGAGCCGCGCGAGCCGGCGACACAGCCGAGTGAGGGCGAGCCCGCACCCGCCGTGAGGCTCTCAGGTGTCGACGCGTTCCACATCCACCTGCGCAGGCCACCGCGGGCGGGGCTCGTGTTCGACGTGAGGACGGGGGACGTCCTGTGGCGCCATGAGCCGCTCCGTGTGCTGCCGATCGCCAGCCTCACGAAGATCATGACCGCGCTGCTCACGGTCGAGCGGAGCCACCCGAACGACCCCGTGCGGATCACGAAGGCGGCGCTCAACTACAGCGGCTCGGGGGTCGGGCTGCTGCCACGCGGGAAGCGGGTGCGCCTGGAGACGCTGCTCAACGGGCTCCTGATCGTGTCCGGCAACGACGCGGCGATCGCGCTCGCCGTGCACATGGCCGGAACCGAGCGCCGCTTCGTGGGGATGATGAACCGGCGCGCCCGCGACTGGGGCCTCGACTGCACCCACTTCGCCTCCTCGCACGGGCTCGAGGACGGCAACCGCTCCTGCGCCCGCGACCTCGCCGTGCTGACCCGCCTGGCGATGGCCGAGCCCCGCATCCGCCGCATCGTCCGCCGCCGCCAGGTCGACTTCCGCTTCCCAATCAAGGGCCACCGCCTCTACCTCTATGGCCACAACCCGCTGATCCGCATGGGCTACCCCGGAGCGATCGGCCTCAAGACCGGCTACACCTTCGCGGCCGGCCGTTGCTTCGTCGGCGTGGTGCGCCGAGGCGGCCGCACCCTGGGGGTGGTGCTGCTGAACTCCCGCGACCCGGCGAAGCACGCCCCGAAGCTGTTGAACGCCGCGTTCGCGCGGCTGTAGCCGAGTCGTTGCACGATTGGCAGTGAGGGGCAGCGGGTGCGGAGCCCTGGGATCTGATGGAGCCAGCCGGATTCGAACCGGCGGCCTCCGCCGTGCAAGGACGGCGCTCTACCAACTGAGCTATGGCCCCTTTGGCGTCGAATGGTAGGGCCAGTGCCGGTGGCGTTGTCGAGGCCGCGTCCACCCGCGGCTACGTCTAGTACCTCCGTCCAGACCCGCCGACACCTGTCGAGCGGGCCAAAATCGCTATCCAGATCGGCCTCCCGGAAGCCGAAAACTGGGATACGACGGCATGGAGGGTTCCGTCGAACTAAGCGGCACGGGACGCCGCTGAGTTGCAACAAAGCGAGGGGTCGCCGGGGCGGGCGACCCCTCGCCGCAACTCAAAGCAGGGCCGGCCAGGTTCGAGCTGCTGCCTAGTCGAAGTCGAAGTCGCGAGGCGGCTTCTGCTCGAACCAGAGCCGGTCGTGCTCAGGCGTCTCTTGGAGGAAGTCGGGCGTGTCCTCGAGCACGTCCGCGTCGCCGTCCTCAGCAGCCGTCTCCTCCTCCGGTGACAGCAGCTCCTCCTCGTCCGGCTCGAGCTCGCCCTCGTCCGGTTCCAGCTCGCCCTCGTCCGGCTCGGGCTCCTCCATGTCGAAGAGCACGGTCTCCTGGTCGGTAGAGGCCGCGGTGACCTCACCCGCAGGCGCCGCGCCCTCGTCGGCATCCGCGAGTGCCTCGTCCTCGGCCGCCGCCTCGGCGGCCTCCGGTTCACCGTCCTCGTGCTGCTGCGCCACCTCGCGCCGAGCCGGCCCAAGCGCCTCCTCTTCCTGGCGCTGGAGCTCATCCTCGGGCACTCCGTGCTTGCGCTTCAGCTCGAGATGCTCCTTGATGGCATCGTCGAGTATGCCCATCGCGCGGAACCTTATCGAGGCGGGGAGGACGGCTCGGCCACGGGCATCCCGGCGCGCTCCACGCGGTTCTTGCCCGCCCGCTTTGCCGCATACAGAGCCGCGTCGGCGGCCGCGATCAGCCCGTCCCGGTCCAGGGCGCTCTCCGGCATCGCAGCCACTCCGAAGCTCGCCGTGACGCTCAGCGTGCCCCTGCCGCCGACACGGGGGACCTGGAGCGACTCCACGGCCGCCCTCATCCGCTCGGCCAGGAGCTCGGTGCCGGAGGCGTCCGTCTGCGGCAGGATCACAGCCAGCTCCTCGCCGCCGTAGCGCGCGGCCGTGTCGAGCTCGCGGATCGTGTCCCGCAGCACGCCGGCGACCAGGGCGAGGACCTCGTCACCCTGCTGGTGGCCGTAGGTGTCGTTCACGCGCTTGAAGTCGTCCAGGTCGAGCATGATCAGCCCGAGCGGCGTTTCGAAGCGGCGGCCGCGCTCGACCTCGTGGTCCAGAGCGGCCAGGAAGGCGCGCACGTTCGCCAGGCCGGTCAGCTCGTCGGTCACCGCCTGCTGCTCCACGGCCTCGTGCAGGCTGGCGTTTTCGATCGACACGACCGCCTGCCCGGCCAGGTACTCGAGCAGATCCTCCTCCTCGCGCGAGAATGGCTGGCCGCGCCGGGCGATGGACAGCGCGCCCAGGTACTCGGGCCCGTCCACCAGCGAGCTCAGGCCGATCGACAGCGCGTGCACCCCCTCGCCCTCCGCCGACACGGCGCGCCGCGTGCGCTCCGCCCGGTCGTCGCCCTCGAGGGCGCCCAGGAGCTCCTGGCCCACCTCGGAGCGGATGGCGAACACGTCCCGCTCGGCGGCCTCGATGGCGCTTTTCAGCGGGCCGCCGACCTCGCCGACCTCGCAGCCGGCGAAGGCGCCCCGAGCGAGCGGGAGGGCTCGGCCCACGTCCGCGTCGCACGCGTCGACCGCCTGGCGCACCGCGAGCGCCACGACGCCGTGCCGATCGAGGCCTGTGGCGAGCGCATCGCCCACCCGGCGGATGGTCTCGGCCAGCTCTTGGCGCTTGCGCTCGACCTCCTCCATCTTCGCCTCGAGCTGGGCGGACATGTCGTTGAACTCGCGCCCCAGGTCGGCGAACTCATCGCTGCCCTGGAGCGGGACGAGCTGTTGGAAGTCGCCGCGCGACAGGCGGCGCGCCGCCGCCAGGAAGGTCGCTATCTGGCCGTTGAGCGCGCGGCTCACGAAGCCCGCCGAGATCAGCGCGAGCAGCACGAACAGGCCCACGAGGAGAGCGATGAGCAGGCGGTTGCTGGCGATGTGCTCCGAGTAAGAGGCGGTCGGGGTGAGCACGCCCAGGCGGACCGACGGGCCGGCGGGCGCCTCCATCGCGACGAACCTGCCGCGGTAGTCCTCGCCTCCGACGTCGAGGTTCGCCAGGTCCTCGGCCGGCAGCGCATCGGCGCGGACCGCGCTCGGCAGCGTGGAGACAAGCGATCGCCCGGCCCGGCTCACCACGACCTCGAAGCCGCTGAGCGTCATGACCCGATCGGCGAGCGCGGACGCGCTCGTGACCGATACGGACAGCACCGCGTCGCGCTCGCCCCTGACGACGAGCCTGGACCCTGCGAACGCAATCGCCCCACTCGACCCCGCGCGCACCGGCCGCTCGCCGCGGAGCGACAGCTGCGTTGCCAGCACGCCTCCGACGGTCAGCTCCCGAAGGCGTCGCTCCGCCGCGCCGGCGCTACCCGACGCGAGCGCATGCTGGAGCTCGCGGTCGGCCGCGATCCGGTGCAGGGAGGGCTGCGCGCGCTCGGCCTGCTCCCGGTAGACGCCCGTGGCCAGGCGGCTGCCCGCCGCGAGGCCCGCGTCGGCCTTGCCGGTCTCGCTGCGAGCCGTCAGCGCGAACAGCACCACTCCGAGCGCGATCATCGGCACGATCACGATCAGCGCGAAGAACAGCCTCAGACGGCCGCGAAAGCTCATCCCTAGGTACCCCTCGGCCGAAGGCTAGCCAGCGATTAGGCCCGCGTCCGCGATTGCAGCGACGCTACGATGAAACGGCCACGGGGCTATAGCTCAGTTGGGAGAGCGCCTGGATCGCACCCAGGAGGCCGCCGGTTCGAGTCCGGCTAGCTCCATTAAATTCCCTGCAAATCTCGATAAACCCAGATGCTCGCCCGCGTTAACAGCCGGGTGCCGGCCTACTAGGGTCCCGTGGGAGAAGCTCCTGCTAATCCAGCATTTCTCGGTCGACCGATCGTCGCGCTGGGGTCCGTTGTTTAGGCCAGAACGCGCCGTGGCCTAAATGCAGGCGGTCGCGCGGCTGAGTCCGCTCCCGAGTCGCCGGCCCTGTACGCAGCCCAAACGACGGCACGACTCTCATTTCACGCCCTGATGCACAGTCACGGATCTTTGCTTCTCCACCGGGCAGGAGCGGCGAGCGAACCGATCAAGGGTCGGCGGACAGCTGCGTTTCGTCCATCGCATCAGCTTGACGGGAGCCGGGCCGGAGTGTCGCATCCACGCGAAAGCGCAAGCGGCGAAACCACCTGGTCGGGCCCTCCGCTGGGAGGGCCCGATTTGCTGGTTCGGCTGGTGGGTTGTGGTTAGGGCTGCGCGGCGGGCCCGTTGACGCTGGGCGGTTGGGCGCGCTGGATCTCGCCGGCGGTGGGCGCGGACGGTGTCACGCGCACGGGCGCGGCACATGCGCTCAGATACGTCTCGCGAGCCAACCCGAGGTCGAGCTCCTCGAGGCGCTTCGCCGCGGCCAGCAAGAGCGGCGCTGCATCACCGGCCAATCCCTGCGTGAGTGTGATCTGCCCGCGGAGCAGGTCTACGCGAGCGCGCCGGAAAGCGTCTAGCCCGCCCCACCTGCGGGGTGCCCACGAACGGGAGCTACTGCTCCGAGCACGTCCCCGACTACAAGAAGTTGAACCCGAACAGGGGCAACGGGTGGCGCGCTTCAGGCTGGCGGGCGCGCGTACTCGCCCAGACGGGCGGGCGCTGCGCCGTCCCGCGGTGCACGACCCCGTACGCCGGATGGAGGCGCACCACCTGCGCGCGCTCGCGGACGGACGCGATCCTGACGGGACGGCGTACCGCTCTGCCGGGCCCACCACGCTCGGCCCACCTCTAGCTAGAACCGATCTAGCAGTCGGGTGGGTGCGACTTCGAGAACAGCGTCACGACGCTGCCGAAGTGGCCCTCCTGCGCCTATCCGCTGATGACCTCGCCGTTGAGTTGCGGCTCGTTGCTCGTGAAAAACGCGACGCACGACGCGGTGGACCCGGACTGGCCCCCACTACCTGCGGCCGCTCCCGCAGGGGCCGCTGACGCGGCGACCGCGAAGCTCGCGATCACAGGGATGAGTACTCGTCTGGCCTTCATGGTTCCTCCTTAGTGAGGGTCGTTCGTATCGGACATGACTCAATGTGCCGCGTCGTCGTGGATCCGCCCGACGCGAGTGGGCCGCGCGTGGTGGATGGGCGGCGCGTAGTCGCCGGTCGCCGCGTTCATGCTGTAGTCCTTGGGGAGCTCGGCCGGAAGCGGCGCTGCGGCTTCGCCGTTCACGGAGTTCTGCGAGTAGTCCTTGACTGCCGCGGCTCCTGCTGGAAGCGACGCGAGGGCAACTGCGACGACGGTTGCTGCGAGTGCCGTTGAAGGCTTCGAACCCATGTGAGGCTCCTTTCGTGTGGACGAGACGGACGCGGTCGAATGTGTGTTGGTGCGCTTGAGCGGTGCTTGAATGGGGCTTGCGCACCGATTGAGGAGGGCGGAAATGAGGTCGCTTGGCGGCTCCTGAAGACGCAGTCGAGTTCCGCATCCTCGGCCCGCTCGAGGCGTCCAGACACGGGCAGCCGCTCGAGCTAGGTGCCGGCAAGCAGCGGGCGCTGCTCGTACTCCTTCTCCTGCGCGCGGGCGAGATCGTGTCGACGGATCGGTTGATCGATGCGCTTTGGGGCGAGCGTCCGCCGCCGAGCGCCCTCAACAGCGTCCACATCTACGTCTCGCAGCTCCGCAAGGCGCTCGGCAACGGGCGCCTGGAGACGCACGGGCACGGGTACCTGCTCGCGCTCGAACCCGAGCAGCTCGACCTCGGCCGGTTCGAGCGCCTGCTCGGCGACGGTCGAGAGCTGCTCACCTCGGGCGACGCTGACCGCGCGGCCGGGGCGCTGCGAGCGGCGCTCGGACTGTGGCGCGGCCCGCCGCTCTCAGACGTCGCGTTCGAGCCGTTCGCACAGGCCGAGATCGCGCGTCTCGACGAGCTGCGCTTGGCCGCGCTCGAGGAGCGGATCGAGGCCGACCTCGCCCTCGGCCGCCACGCCGAGCTCGTGCCCGAGCTCGAGGGGCTCGTCCGCGAGCATCCGCTGCGGGAGCGCCTGCGCGCCCAGCTGATGCTCGCCTTGTTTCGATCCGGCCGCCAGTCGGAGGCGCTCGATGCATATCAGCAGGCGCGCAAGTTGCTTTCAACCGAGCTCGGACTCGAGCCGGGCCGCAGACTACGCGAGCTCGAGGCCGCGATCCTGCGGCAAGACGCGCAGCTTCATGTGCCCCCCCGACCCACCAGACGGACGGGAGCGGTTCACCGCAAGAGGCGTAGCGTCGTCGCGATCGGAGCCGCACTCCTGCTGGCGGCGGCGGTCGCCCTGGTCGGCATCACGTTCACCGGTGGCGAGACCCCAACGCCGCCTCGCGTGCTGCCGAACAGCCTCGTCCGCATCGATCCCGACACGCTCGAAGCGACGAACGTCGTGCCCGTCGGGAGCGCACCCGACCTCGTCGTGGCCGCCGGTGGGTTCGTCTGGATCACCCACCACGTCCTCGAGGACTTTGGTTACGGCCGTCTTCGCGACGCGGGTGATCGGACGCTGAACCGCGTCAACCCGGAGACGGGTGAGGTCGAGACCGTTGGCGGGCTCGCGCCGTGCGGGCTCGCGCCGGATCCGTCCGGCGATGTCTGGGTCGCGAACTGCTTCGCCTCCCGTGGTAGGGACGCCAACGTGGTCCGGGTCGACGCGACGACGCTCGACTTCGAGGCGACCTATCGAGTACCGGGAGGGGATGCAGGGGGGGTCTACTACCGCGCTTTCGCCTACGGCGGCGGATCGCTCTGGGTGGGCTGGACCCGCGAGCGCGGCGAGCACGCGGCGGTCATACAGCTCGATCCACGGTCGGGTGAGCAGCGGGTGAACGACGGCATGGACGGCGCCGCGCTCGCGTGGGCTGAGACTTCGGGCGACCTCTGGGGCTCGAACTTTGGCGAGGGCACTCTGACGAGACTGCACGCGTCCACGCGAGCCGTTGAGACGGTCAACGTGCTGTCCGTCAATCCGGGGCACATTCTCGTCGACGGAGACGTGGTGTGGGTCGGCGATTGGGAGTTTCCAGGGGTCGAGCGTCTACCTGCGGTCGGGCCGAGCAGGCCGCGCCTGGTTGACCTGCCGGTGCGAACCTTCGGAGGGGGCGTTTGGCAAATCGCCGCAGGCGAGGGTTACATCTGGGCGACGACGCCGCGAGACCGGGCGCTGTGGCGGATCGATCCGAAAACCAACGAGGCTAAGAGGATTCCGATGCCGTACCCCCCCACCGGCGTCGACGTGAACGAGGGCGACGTATGGGTGACGGTACGCAGGACATGCCACCTTGGTTGTCGAGGCTGACGCAGTTGGTCGGCGGAGCAGGTGCCTACGCTCTCGAACGCCTGCACCCGAGAACGCATTCGACGTCTACGTACCGCGAGTAATCACCTGCGAGCTCTGCATCGGACCCAGGAGGCCGCCGGTTCGAGTCCGGCTAGCTCCATACGAAGGACCCCGGTGCCGGTCAATGTCTCTGGCGCACGCGGCGTCCCGCTAGTGAGTGTCGAAGAGCGTCACACATTCGCCCTGGTTTTTGAACCTGTCGCCGAACGTACGCCAGCCGCCGTTCTTGCAGTCGGCCTTGCTGGTCGGCCCCGGAACGACGAAGCTGATCGTGACCGATGCCGGCGCGGTGTTGCTCGTGTTCTGACTCAGCGAGGTGCCGGTAGCGCCGCTCACCCAGAAGCTCGACCCGCCGCCGCCGCCGCCGGCGCCGCTCTCGCCCCCGCCGCCTGCGCCGCCGCCGTAGTAGCCGCCCCCGCCGCCGCCGCCCTTGGTGCATGGTGGGGCTAGGAAGTTCCCGCCCTGTCCCAGCGATCCGCTGCCTCCGGTGCAGTCCACGCCACCAACGACGTCGCCGGTGCCGCCGTCGCCGCCCGCGGTGCCGCCGAAGCCGCCGTTACCACCATCCGAGCACCCGTCGCTGCGGCCACCATCGCCCGGGCCGGTCACCA